>Ga0182015_10003878_pt1 | contig 16437 bp, 16 predicted proteins | sample 712P3MmetaG_FD_120478 | JGI IMG/M metagenome (GOLD analysis project Ga0182015, IMG submission 120478) | Permafrost microbial communities from Stordalen Mire, Sweden - 712P3M metaG | ecosystem: Environmental > Terrestrial > Soil > Wetlands > Permafrost | place: Sweden: Stordalen | collected... | reverse complement strand
TGGTGGCCGTTGCGGGCCATTTTGATGAAATATTCGTGGATTGTCGAATCGCCGGTAAGCTCGGGATGAAATGTCGCCGCGAGAATGCGGCCTTGCTCGACGAGCACCGGATGGCCGGCATCTTCGGCAAGGATTTTCACTCCAGGGCCAACGGACTCGATGATCGGCGCGCGGATGAACACCATCTCAAGAGGCTCATCTTTGAGCTTCGACGCGCCGAGATGAACGTCGCTCGAGAGCTGGCGGCCGTAGCCATTTCGCAGGACGGAAATATCGAGGAAGCCAAGCGATGCCTGATCGGGATTATGCACTTCGCGAGCTAGCAGAATTGCTCCGGCGCATGTTCCAAAAAACGCGCCGCCCTCGGCGGAATATTTTCGAAGCGCTTCGAGCAGGCCTTCCTCGGTGAGAATCTTCATGTGCGTGGTGCTCTCGCCGCCGGGAATTATCAGCCCGCGCAAGCCGGCGAGATCGGCGGGCGTACGGACGTAGACCAGCTCAACGCCAAGCCGCTCGAGCATCCGGCCGTGCGCTTCGTAGTCGCCCTGAATTGCGAGAACTCCGATTTTCATTTTTCTCGTTGCCTACTCATCGGAAACCCTTCGAAGCCAGGTCGGCACAGCGCTACACTCAGCCTAAACGTAACAGCGCCTTTCCATGCGAACTGCAGATCCCTCACTTCGTTCGGGATGACGACTTTTCTCTAGCCTCGTTACGACGACGGTTACCAGCCGCGCGTTTGCAGCAAATCCTTTTCTTCGAGCTGCCGCACGTCGATTCCCTTCATCGCTTCGCCAAGTTCCTCGGAGGCTTCGAGAACCGCCTTCGGATCGCGCGCATGCGTCGTCGCCTTCACGATCGCGCGCGCGCGGCTTGCCGGATCGCTCGACTTGAAAATTCCCGATCCGACGAAGACGGCTTCCGCGCCGAGCTGAACGACGAGCGCCGCGTCCGCGGGCGTCGCGATGCCTCCAGCCGAGAAATTCGGCACGGGTAGCTTGCCGTGCTTCGCCACCCACGCCACTAGCTCAAAGGGCGCGCCCAGATCCTTCGTCGCATGTACAAGTTCCTCTTCGCCTAGCGTGGTCAGTTTTTTCATCTGCCCGACAATTGCGCGCATGTGACGCACGGCCTCGACGATATTTCCCGATCCGGCTTCGCCCTTCGTGCGGATCATCGCCGCGCCTTCCGCGATTCGCCGAAGTGCTTCGCCGAGATTCCGCGCCCCGCACACGAACGGCACCTTGAAGCCGTGCTTCCAAATGTGGTGCTCTTCATCGGCCGGTGTCAGGACTTCGCTCTCGTCAATGAAATCCACCTCCAGCGCTTCGAGCACCTGCGCCTCAGCGAAGTGGCCGATGCGCGCTTTCGCCATAACCGGAATCGAAACCGTCTTCATGATTTCGCGGATAATTCGCGGCGACGCCATCCGCGCCACTCCGCCTTCCTTGCGGATGTCGGCTGGAACGCGTTCGAGCGCCATCACGGCGCATGCCCCTGCATCTTCGGCAATCTTGGCTTGCTCGGCGTTGGTAACATCCATGATCACTCCGCCCTTGAGCATCTCGGCCAATCCAACTTTCACGCGCCACAGCTTGTCGCTCATGAATTCCATCGTCGTCTCCAGTTCGTGTTTTTACTTCGCAACCCGGCCGCACCCACGTACTTCGCCGCTTCCCGCAAATTACGCCCCTCTCGAAATCGTCACAAATCTTCCGCGGCCGCGAGCCAACACCGCTCCGTCCGCGTTCCGAATCTCTCCCACGTGAAACAAGTTCCGCCCCTTCGCATCCACTTCAAAGGCTTCGATCGAAATATCCTGGTCCACTGGAACCGGCTTCAGATATTCGATGGTCAATTCCGCGGTCACCGCTCGGACGTCGCGGAACCTGCAGACCTTGCCCATCGCTTCATCGAGAAGCAACGCTATGATGCCACCATGCATGAATCCCGCGCCGCCTTGATACGCCGGCCCGAGCCGGAAGTTTCCGCGGATCCGCCGCGACTCTTCATCCGCCTCAAACGCCAGCTTCATCCCGCGCTCGTTCAAGCCGCCGCAACCGAAACATGCGTTCTCCGGATTTGGATCGAGTCTCATGGCACGCTAGACGAGCGCGACGTGACCTGCATCTACGCGCCGCGCGCCCCGCCGTTTCTTCTGCAATTCGCTCTCGATTAAGGCGCCAAGCGTCTGGATCCCACGCGCGATTTGTTTCTCGTCTAGCCCCGCGAATCCGAGTCGCAGCGTATTCAACTGCGGATTCTGTATGAAAAAATACCGCCCCGGAATGAAAAGCACTCCTCGCTCGCGCACGTGAATCAACAGTTCGCCCGCGTCGAACCCCGGCGGCAGCGTCACCCAGACGGCCATACCGCCATCCACACGCGTCCACGAAGTTCCTTCCGGCATGTGCTGTTCGAGCGCCTTTTCAAGCGCTTCGAGCCGCGCACCGTACACCTTCTTCATTCGTGCCATGTGCCGGTCGAGGTGTCCGCGGCGCACAAATTCGGCAAGCGTCGCCTGTGAAAGCTGATCGGTGTGAAGATCGGTCGCTTGCTTCACCAGTCGCAATCGCTCCATCACATTCTCCGGTCCGACGCACCAGCCCACACGCAATCCCGGAAACGCGACCTTCGAAAAGCTGTCGATTTGAATTACCAGCCCGTGACGATCAAGCGCTTTGAGCGACGGCACTGGAGTTCCGCGGACGCGCAAGCGCGCGTAGATGCGGTCTTCGATGATTGGCACTTGATAACGGGCAGCCAGTTCCAAGAGTCTGCGGCGCTCCGCGATAGGAAGCGTTGTCCCGGTCGGATTGTGAAAATCCGGCGTGACCAGCAGAAGCTTCACGCGATTCTGCATGAGCACGGATTCGAGCACGTTGACGTCCAGACCCGCGTAGCCAAGTTTTTCCGCGTTTGCCTCAACCGGGATGCCCACGCAGCGCACTCGCGCGCTTCCAAAAATGGCAATCGCGCCAGGATACGATGGATTTTCGAGCAGGACCGTGTCACCCGGCCGCAGAAACGCCTTGCACAGCAAGTCGAGCGATTGCTGGCATCCATTCGTGATCAGCAGTTGTTCGTTGCGCGCGGCTATACCCTCTTCGCGCAACATTTCGAGGATCACTTTCTTCAGCGGCGCGTAGCCGTCGGTGACGCCAAGTTGCAGAATTTCCCGTCCAGCGCTTGCGACGACGGCGTTGGCGCAACGGCGCAATTCTTCGACAGGAAAAAAATCATCCGATGGCCGCGCGGTCACAAATGCGATGGAGTCCGCAGGGATATCGGGCGAAATGCGGCTGAGCGCTTCCTCGCCGCGCTCGTCGGCGAAGAGTGTTTCCCAACGAACGCCGCCGTTGCCGTTCTGGCGAGGCAGCGGTGTGAATTGCCGCGCGGGCGTGCCGCCACAGATGAAAGTCCCGCGACCAACGTGCCCTTGAATCAGCCCTTCGGACTCGAGCTCCGCGTAAGCATTCGCGACCGTCGTTCGATGAACGCCCAATTGCACCGCCAGTTCGCGACTCGCGGGGATTCGATCACCCGAGCGCAATTCGCCCGAATGCACGAGCGCGCGAAGCTGATCGCGAAGTTGGACGTAGAGCGGAATGTGACTTTCCGGCTGAATTTGGAGGGGCAACATTGGCTCTCTCCTACGGGCCAATATAGTATAGAAAATTGGCTTGAAAAGAGCCAATTTGTCTTTTAGTAGGAAGAAGATTCAGGGGCGGGCGTCGCGGAGCCGGAAGCGCTGAATCTTTCCGGTCGCCGTTTTTGGAAGTTCTGCGAGGAAATGAATTTCGTGGGGGCACTTGTAGCCGAGGAGACGCTCACGCAGCCATCCCCGGATTTCTACCCCGAGATTGGGGCTTGCTTGAATTCCCTGCCCTAGAACGACGTATGCCGCCGGGTAAAGTAATCCATCGGCATTGGAATGCGCTACTACGGCGGCTTCGGCAACCGAGGGATGACCGAGCAGCGTGTTTTCCACTTCTGCGGGCGAAACCCACATACCCGCGACTTTCATCATGTCGTCGGCGCGGCCGCGGTAATAATAATAGCCATCGGCGTCACGCGTGAACTTGTCATTGGTCGCGACCCAGTCGTCTTGCTTGGTCTGCGCCGTTAGTTCCGGAAGCTTCCAATATTCCGAGAAGGCGCCGCCGCCCTTCACCCAGAGATTTCCCAGTTCGCCATTCGATAGAGCGCCACCATTCTCATCGAGAATTTTAGCTTCGCATCCGGGCACTTCGATGCCGCACGAACCCGCCTTCGCCATTCCCACTCGCGAAGATAGAAACATATGAAGCATTTCGGTCGAGCCGATGCCGTCGAGAATTTCAAGACCGAAGCGTTTTCGGAAGCGCTCGAAAATTTCCGCGGGAAGCGTTTCGCCAGCCGAAACGGCGAGACGCACAGAAGAAAAATCAAGCGAGAGCCCGCATTCGGCTTCGCGCAGAAGTGCTGCATAGAAAGTGGGCACGGAAAAAAAGATGGTCGGCCGGTACTTAGCAATCATCGCGGCGGCGCGCTCCGCCTTCGGCCGTTCGGGATCGAGAATGGTCGCTGCTCCGATGGAGAGCGGGAAATACATACCGTTGCCGAGACCGTAGGCGAAAAAAAGCTTCGATACCGAAAACATTCTGTCTTCCGGCCGGATGCCGAGCACGCCGTGTGCGAAACCACGTGACGTGTACATCATGTCCTGATGACGGTGCACAGCTCCCTTGGGCCTTCCTCCGCTTCCAGATGTATAGAGAAAAAATGCGGGATCGGCCGGAGCCGTGGGACACAACGGGATTTCGTCAGCGTTGGCTGTGAGCCAATGGCTCCATGCTAATGTCTCTATGCTAGCAGGAATCGCCAACTTCGATCCGTCGGCCGGCTCGCCAAGGATGACAAGCTGCGTGACCTCGCTAGTACCCAGGCCGGGAACAAATTCCGGAAGCGAAGCCGCATGAACGATCGCGATTTTCGCGCCCGAATTTTCGAGGCAGTGGCCGAAGCCGGGCGCGCGCGACAGCGGGTTTACGGGCACCGCAATAGCGCCAATTCGCGCCGCTCCAAAAAACGCGGCGATGAATTGAGCAGAATCTGGAAGCGAAATTAGGACTCGATCGCCTGGTGCGACGCCCGAACGTAGTAGCGCGCCGGCGACACGATTCACTTCCTCCGCGAGCTCGCCATAAGAAACAGCGCGCGGCTCGCCAACAATGGCAACGCGCTGCGGGTGCTCGCGCGCAGGCCGCGACACGAATTCTTCGGCAATATTAAATTGCGAGGGAAGTTTTAACGAAAATTCCGAATGCACGCCCGGCGGCATTCGGCGATTCTACGCCGATGCCGTCTTTTCCCCCAAGCGCCGCATGCGTTCCTGCAGCTTGCGTCGCAGATTCGCAGGCGCATTGGGATTGAACGCCACGAGGTACCAAAGCGGTTGCGTGCGATCGCGGCTGAGCCGCGTGAGAGTCGCCGCGTCCGTATTCGGGTGCCGTGCGATATTCTCGCGAATCGCGGCGTAAGGATGGTGCGAAAGACGCCCAAGCGTCTTCGCCGTGACTTTCGGGTGCTCGCTGATTAACCGAAGCAAATAGAAATCTTCCTTCGGCGCCTGGCGCGAAAGCAGATCGAGCACGTCCGGCTTCACTTCCGCACTCAGCACCGTGCCCACCTTCTCATCCCACGACGGATTAATGCGGTTCAATTCCTGCGTGCGGGCGTGAATCAATTGCTCGATCACGCGGCGCTCCTGATCGAGCCGGCTGGCCGGAAGCGCGCTGCGTTCCACCGAATCAAGAACGCGCAGCAGATGCTGCCGCTCACCGAAAACGATCTGGCTCGTCCGGGGACTCTTGCCCCTGGGAGCATTGCGTACCAAATCCGAGCGCCTCATATCCACCTCACTCGTTGACATCACTTCGGGATCCCAAGCTTTTGTATTAGACATTCGAGTCCGGGCCCATCAATTCGCAAACTTTCGGCGGTGATTTCACCGCCCTCCTCGATTCGTCCCTTGAGGAACAGGCCTGCGAGGTCGATCTTTTCCTCGCGGCTCAGGTAGCGATGCGCGCGCTGCCAAGCCGCAAGCGCTTCGCCCGAAATGCAAACTACAATCGGGCGGGCGCCGCCGTCGAAGAAATAAAGTTCCGGCTCGTCCCCAGCGGCGAGAAATCCGGCTCTCTTGAAACTGAATTTTCTCGCGTGGCCATCCTGCCCGGCCGCTTCGAACGTCTCGAAGGCAGATTCGTAAGCCATCGAGGATTATGCGAACGCGTCAGCAGTGAGTAAAGAAATCGCCAACCGCATTGTTCCAGAGCGCGCAACACGGAGTCCTAGAACTAGCGAAATGAAGCCCACGAGTTGCGGCAACTGAATCGGCACGATACCGTATTAGAGCCTAAACCAAGACTCTGGGAGACTCAAGCTGATGGGCGCGTTTGAACAGCATCGCGAAGAACTCGAACACTACGAGACGATGATGGGCGCGAACCGCGGACGCCTGGCCGTTTCGCTCGATCGGCTCACCAATGCTCTCATCCTTGTCGGCCAGCACGGCGTCTATTGCCACACTCAGCGCGATCCGGAGATTCCCGTGATGGATATTCGGCTGATCACGCAGGAAATTCGCGACGCGAAGGCATTGATTCAAAGTGTGATGGAAGCAATTAGAGCCGAGCGCGACGCGGCGGAGAAATAGATCGTTGCGTTGCGCTTGGCTGCTCGCGTCGTTGCCTGCTTTAGAAGCGGAAACTTGCGGATTAACCTGCCCGCAGGAATGGATTGCTTTCGCGCTCGGCGCCGATTGCCGTGGCGGGGCCGTGGCCCGGTAGGACGAAAGTTTCGTCGGGTAATGCGAGGACTTTGGTCCTCAGAGACTTCATGATTTCTGGAAGCGAGCCGCCCCAAAGATCCGTGCGACCGATACTTCCGGCGAAAAGCGTGTCGCCGGCGATGAGCCTCGGCCCAGTAGTGCCATGCTCTTTCGCGTGCGAACTTGCGCGCGAGGCCGCTTGCGAATCGCCGGTTGACGGCAGCGCGACCTTGTGGCTCGGGAGATAAAGACAGAGGCTCCCCGGAGTGTGGCCGGGCGTGTGAATCACGCGCGCCTCGAACTCGCCCCACTTCACCGAATCGCCTTCGCGCAAAAATTCGTCGACATTCGTCATTTCGGGCGCCGGTACTCCCAGCCACTCCGCCTGCATATCCAGATGACGATAGAGTTCGAGATCGTCCTTGTGCATCAGAACAGGCGCGCCAGTCACTTCGTGCAAACGCGCGAGTCCTCCAACGTGATCAATGTGCGTATGCGTGCTCACAATGGCGAGAACTTTCAGTTTGTGCTTGCGCAGAATTTCGAGGATGCGGTCCACTTCGTCGCCGGGATCAACCACGATGGCCTCATGCGTTGTCGGATCGCCTAGAATCGAACAATTGCACTGCAACATTCCCACGGGAATGACTTCGTGAATCAAACTTTGCGCCATTGCCTCGATTATATCAGCCTGGGAGTTCCGATCGGGCGACGCAGTAAATCGTAGCGCCGGCGAGATGCCGGCGCTACGCTCGACTCAGTACCCACCCTGTTAATATGAAGGTGTCGGGCATTACATGGACGCGACGCCACAAACCGCAATTGAAACTCCGCTGCGCAAGCGCGAGGAAGCGCTTGGCGCGACGTTTGCGACTTGGTTCGGCTGTGTGCTGCCGCAGCAATTCTCGACGCTCGAAAATGAATATCGCTTCGCGCGCGAAACGGCTGCACTTGTTGACAAGAACTACCGCGCGTTTCTTTACCTCACCGGGCCCGACCGCGAGCGCTACCTCAATGCAATTCTTACGAATGATGTCCGCGACGCGGCGTCCGGGCGCGGCGTTCCTTCCCTTCTCCTGAATCCGCAGGGTCACATTCTCGCGGAGATCGAAATCTATTCGCTCGGAGATCGGCATCTCGTGGTCTCGTATCAAATGAATCGCGAGCGGCTCATTGAGGCGCTCGACCGCTACATCATCATGGACGACGTCGCGATCGATGACGCGACGGACAGGCTCGCGGTCATCTCCGTCGAAGGACCGAAAAGCGCCGATGTGCTGCGCGCTGTCGGTGGTGGAGAGCTTGAAAGTCTCGCCGAGTTCGAGCATCGCGAAGGCAATATCGCGGGAATTCCCGCGCGCATCGTGCGCCGCTCACAGGAAGGCGTCCCAGGATTCGAATGCATCGTCGAGCGCGCGCGCGTCGAATCGCTGTGGGACGCGCTCCTCGATGCCGTTCGCGCGGTAGGCGGCGGCCCGATCGGTTACAACGCGCTCAACACCCTGCGGCTCGAGGCGGGCATTCCCTGGTTCGGCCACGATTTCGATGAGAATGTAATCCCGCACGAAGCGCGGCTCGAGACAACGCATATCAGTTTTTCAAAGGGCTGCTACACGGGCCAGGAAATCGTCGAACGCGTACGCTCCCGTGGCCACGTCAATCGCGTCCGCGCGGGCCTCGAATTCTCAGGCACCGATATTCCTGAGCGCGGCGCGAAGCTGACCGCCGACAGCAAGGAAGTCGGCCAAGTCACACGCACCGGATTCTCGCCCGCCCTCGGCCACGGAATCGGCATGGCATATCTTCGCCGCGAGCACGCCGCGCCCGGCAGCATCCTGCAATGCGCCGGAGCAAGCGCGACGGTAATCGAACTGCCACTGAAGAGATAATCTGTGGTCTCCAGTTTCGCCACACATATACGCCGTTCGAATCGCCCGCGACCTCCTAGAGTGTGGCCTCAGGGCGCGGGGTTTCCCCGAGGCAGGGGCCTCGGGGCTCTGAATTTAGATTGAGAATCGAGAAATAAGAATCGGGAATCGAGAATTGGAAATTCGGAATTGGAAATTCGGAATCGTAAATCGAGAATTGAGTGGCGAGAAACAGCGGCACCCGTTGCTTCAGAAGCCGGAGGCGCCCGCCTCCGGGTCCACGCCCGGCGAGAGATCACGAAGCTAGATGAAGAATTTGCATTTCCCGCGAACGCGCTCGAAATTATCGACGGAACAAATTAACCGACGTTGAGGGAGCGACGGAAGCTGCCGCGGTCGGAGTCAATTTTTTTCTGAAGCTGCATGATGGCGTAGAGAAGAGCTTCGGGCCGCGGCGGACAGCCGGGAACGTAGACGTCCACGGGAATCACTTGATTCACGCCCTGAACGATCGCGTAATTATTGAACACGCCGCCCGAAGTCGCGCACGCGCCCATCGAAATCACCCACTTCGGCTCGGGCATTTGATCGTAGAGCTGCTTGATGACTGGCGCCATTTTGTTCGAGACGCGCCCGGCGATGATCATCAAATCGGATTGGCGCGGCGAGCCCCTGAAAACTTCGGCGCCGAATCGTGCCACGTCGAAGCGCGACGCCGCCATCGACATCATCTCGATGGCGCAGCACGCCAAGCCGAACGACATCGGCCAGATCGAACTGCGGCGCGCCCAGTTGACGACTTTGTCGAGCGACGCGAAGAGGATTCCCTCTTCCTTGAGGAAGTTGTCTTCCTCGCCCGGCCTTTCAAGCGTTACGCCTTTGGCTAGTTCGACGGCCATCCCGCAATCTCCTCAGCGTCAAATCCTCACGCTGGCGACAAACATCATGACGACGACACCATTATTTTCTCACCTTGCACAGCGTAGTGCAATTCCGCAATCGGACGTCCCGAATCGACGACGCCCGACGAAACGCGACGCGGCGCTTCCAAAACCAGATTCACGCTGCGACCGTCAACACGATTTTGCCAAATTGTTCGCGGCTCTCAAGGCGCGCGTGGGCCGCGGCGCATTTTTCGAGCGGCATCACTTTATCAATTACGGGATTCAGCTTGCCCTGATTCATCGCCTCGAGCGCGGCATACAAATCGGCTTTGCTTCCCATCTTCGAGCCAAGAATCGAATACTGTTTCGAGAAAAGGAACCGCAGATCAATCTTGGCGTCGTAACCAGTAGTCGCGCCGCAGATGACCAGCCGGCCCCCGGGCGCGAGGCTCGCCAAGCTTTTCTCCCACGTTGCCCGCCCGACGTGCTCGAAAACGATTTCCACGCCGCGGCGATTCGTCAGGCGTTTCACTTCGGCGGCAATGTCTTTCGTCGCGTGATCGATAACCACATCCGCGCCAAGTTTCGTCGCGTGCGCGAGCTTCTCCTCGGAACCAGCCGTGGCAATCACGCGCGCCCCGACGAGTTTGGCAATTTGGATCGCGGCAGTTCCGACGCCACTGCCAGCGCCTAGAATCAGAACCGTCTCACCGGGCCGAATCTTTGCGCGCGCGATAAGCATGTGCCATGCCGTCAGAAATACGAGCGGCACGGCAGCAGCTTCTTCAAACGAAAGGCGTTCAGGCTTCGGTATCGCGTTTACTTCCGGCGAACTAATAAATTCGGCGCAACCTCCGTCCACCATTTCCCCAATCATCTTGTACTGGCGGCAGAAATTATCCGCACCCGCCAGGCACTGCGCGCACTGGCCGCAGGAAATTCCGGGAGCGAGAATCACCTTATCGCCCACCTTGACGCGCGTTGTCGCGGCACCTACGGCGGCGATTTCGCCGGCGATGTCGCTTCCGGGAATGTGCGGCAACGGAATCTGCATGCCCGGAATGCCGCGGCGCACCCAGAGATCGAGGTGATTGAGCGCGCACGCGCGAACTCGAACCAAAACGTCGGTTGCGCGGACGAACGGTTCGGGCATGTCGGTGTAGCGGAGGACCTCGGGGCCGCCGTGATGATCGAAGACGATGGCCTTCATGGCGCGAGACTCCGCGAATTAAATGAAATAGACACTGTCACAGGCTTCGGCCCGATTCGAAACATGCCGTTTGGCAAGCGCCACGATGGCGCAAATGGGGAGGAATTGCAATTCGAACATGCGAAAGGATTGTCGCCAAACGAGGCGAAAATCGAGGATGTCGATCGAAACGCGGCGCCCGCCTGACGGCGAGCCCTACGATTGCCATCCGCGCGATTCTGTCAATCGCGGGATAAACAGTCGATCGTAGCGCCGGCATCTTGCCGGCGATTTTGTCTCGCGCCTCCGCGCAGAAAACCGCCGGCAAGATGCCGGCGCTTCGATGCGTCGTCGGCGACATGTGCGTTGCTCGGCGAACCGGCCGGGGCAGCATTGGGCGTAACGGTACGAGCGTGCGCGAAGAGAGCTAAGTTGAGATTGACGCGAATGTAAGTCAGGCGTATCTTCCAGCGCAAACATGGAGTCGAAATTCACATCTATGAGTTTGTAGTTCTCGCCAAGGAGCCTACGATGCGGACGCGCGCTCAAATTCTTACCGTGACGGCGGTTTTAACTTTCCTCGCGAACGTGCTTTTCGCGAGTCCTCTCTTCGCGCAGAATCAAAAGATCGACTTCGAAGATTTTGCTGGGCCGAGCCGGTTCGACACCGTGCAGCAGCCCGTGCACGCGCTTTCTGCTACGGTCTCCGGCGGTGAAATCTTGCGCGGTTCCTCGTTGTTTGCGCCAATGGGAAGAACAACCGTATACGGCACGTCATCCGAGTGCTCCGGCTGCTCTCCGGAAATCTCGATTCAATTCCATCAGAAGGTCGCCGATGTTGAAGTGTCGTATCAGAGCCCGCAAGCTCTCGAGATCACCTACGCGACCGAGGATGAGCAAGGCAATTTGCACGAGACCACGCTGCCCGAAAGCTTCGGCTTCGGATCGGGAACCGTGAGCTTGCCATACCAAGACATTCGGCAGATCAAGATTGCGAGCCGTTCGACGGATTTTCAATTTGCGATCAGTTCAATCACCTTCGCCGCGACGGCGAGTCCGGTGCTGATCGATCCCGTCGTGGCCAATCTCCTGAACGGCTCCGCCGTCACCGCGACCGTCAATACCATCGCGGCGGCAACCACCGGGCTCGTTTCGGGATCGGCTGCGGACGGAACGACACAGACGGTGCTCCGAATTCCAGCGGGGAGCGTGGGGCAGACGTTTACCGTCGCCGTGATCAACGATCAGGGCGCGCAAAGCAGTTCGGTTCCGAATGACGGCGGACTGATGGCGCTCGGAGGCAGCACAAGTTCGCTCGCCAGCACGCTTAACTTGACCGCCGTCACGACTTCAGCGGGCCCGGAGGCATTCGCGATTTATCGCGCGCCGGTGAATTTTTCCCGCGGGACCGCAGACAATTCGTTGACCACTCGCAGTGTGACTTTGCGAATCACCCCGTCGAGCGGGACCGCGACGAACACCAGCGTCACCGTGGCCAGGCCGCCGGTGATCCTGGTGCACGGCCTGTGGGGCAACGCGTCGAGCTTCAATAATTTCACGCCGCTCATCACCGATGCCAATTTCAACGTGAGCCGGGCCGTCTATTCGAACGCCATCACCGGGGTAACGAGCACGACGCCTTCATTTTCAAGCAGCGTTGATTCCTCGATTGAGGCGAATTCGCTCGGATTTGCCTATAACGCTCCTTCCGTGCTCGCGCAGATCAACAATTTCATCGCGGCGTACAGGACGAGCGCGAACGTCGCCGCCGTAAAGGGAGACATCGTCGCCCACAGCATGGGTGGGGACATTTCGCGTACCGCGTTTTTGCTCTCCACGTTCCTCAGTAACACCACATTCGGCGCCGGCCCGATCAACAAGCTAATCACCGTGGCGACTCCGCACTTGGGCACGCCGGTGGCCGCGGATCTCCTTTTGAGCACCAACACTTGCGCGAGGAACGTTCTTGCGTCAGACGGAGACATCGCCCTGCAGTCGATCACGTTTTCGGGGACGACGACAGATGGCGCTGTTTACGATCTCGAGGGAAACGGTTACGGAAGCAGCTTGAGCGCGGCACTGACCAATCTCAAACAAACTCAGCCCTTCCCTACGGCCTACATCGCCGGACTCGCGACCTCCACCAATCTGAACGGCCTCAGCTGCATCTTCTGCGACGCGGAGGCGTTGAGACTCCTGTGCTCGAGCAATCCACTGGCGAAGGATCTTACCGCCAAGAACTGGCCGACGGTATATGGCCAGGGCAACGACACCATCGTTCCGCTTGATAGCGCGTTGAACAATCTGACTGGGCTGGAGTATTCCGGCGTAATTCATACCGCGGCGCTCGAGACGTTGGACTTCAACGGCCCGTCGGTGCTCGATCCCGCGTCGAACATTTCGAGCGAGGTAATCAATCTCTTGAATGAAGCGCCAACAGGAACCGATTTCCATTAGAGCGATTTTTATAAACGAAGATGCGGCCAGATGGATTGCGTCTCTCCGACGAATAAAAGTACAGCGATGAAACGGAAGAAAGAGGGAGAATGACGAACATGCGAGCAATTAAATTCGCGCGGCGAATCGCAGGCGTTCTGTTTCTGATGGCAGCATTCATTGCCGTGCCAAGCGGCGCGCAGGAAAATCAGTTGCGCATACTCTCGCCCGCAACGGGCACCATCGTGAGGCCGGGCCAGACCATCAACATCTCAGTGGCGGCGGACGCGTCGGTCGAAAAACTTGCGCTGATCGGGCAGCATCCCTTGGGCGTGGGCCGGATTATTTCCGGAGGCGCGCCCGGAATTGTGGCGCGCGGCCAAGGCGAGGCTCGCCCAATCCAATTTTCGTTGCCGATTCCCGCGGATACGCAACCGGGAATTTATCGCGTAACGGCGATGGGACGCGTTTCCGGCGACGATATCGAGTCTGAAGCCACGACGATCGACGTGGAAAAATCGGAGGAGCCTCGCAGCATACGGACCGAACCGGCCATCATCCATTTCGAACACGCCGGAGATCAAATTCCCGTGCGAGTGCTTGGCGCGTTTGCCGATGGCTCGCACGAAGAACTCACCAAATCCAGCAAGACAACCTTCACGTCCGCCGATCCGCGCGTTGCGACAGTAACTGCTGGCGGGGTGGTAACCGCCGTCGCGCCGGGCAAAACCAGCATCCAGGCACGGACGCCGTCGTCGGATTATTCAATTCCGGTGCGAGTGCAGTAAGGCAGTCGCGGCGCACGGGACGAAATCTCCAAGACGTATATTAAACGTCGGTTCAAAATAAAAAGGCCCGCCTGCCGGCAAGCCCTATGGTTGCCATCCGCACGATCATTTCAGTCGCGGGACAAACAGTCGATCGTAGCGCCGGCATCTTGCCGGCGATTTTATCTGGCGTCGCCGGGCGGAAAAACGCCGGCAAGATGCCGGCGCTACGAATGCGTCCGCGGCTATCGTATGGCAGGTCGGCGCGATTGGCATTCGACATCGTGGCGCCGATGGCGCCGCGCGCGGCAAACAAAATTGACAGGGGCGGATGCGGGACTTAACCTTGAGCGAGAGGCTGACCGCCAGGCACGGCGAAACACAACTAGGCCCGGCAGCACATAGACACATTCCGATGGATCTCTTCGAAGAAATCGTGAAGATGCGGCGCGAAGGCCGGCGAGGCGCGCTCGCCACGATCGTGCACACCAACGGCTCGATTCCGAGCTATGAAAGCTCGCGGATGCTCGTGCGCGAAGACGGCTCGATCGCAGGAACAATCGGCGGAGGATGCGTCGAAGCCGAAGTCTGGGCCGCAGCGAAAGAAATAATCGACGCCGAACAACCGCGAAAGATGACGTTCAATTTGAACAATGAAGCCGGATACGACTCGGGCCTCATCTGCGGTGGAACGCTCGAAGTTTTCGTAGAGCCGATTTTGCCGCAGCCTCGGCTGTATATTTTCGGCGGCGGCCACGTCTCGACGGCGGTGGCCAAGGTCGCCAGCCTCGCGGGATTCTGGATCGGCGTTGTGGACGATCGCGCCAGCTTCGCAAATGCCGAGCGCTTCCCGATGGCCGGCGAGATTTACACAAGTTGGGAAGACGCCTTCGCGAAGCTGCAACCGAACGCCTCGACGTACATCGTCATCGTCACGCGCGGGCACAAGGATGACATGCGTGTGCTCGAATGGGCCGCGGCGACGGACGCGCGCTACATTGGAATGATCGGCAGCAAACGCAAAGTCCTCGCCGTGTACAAGGCTCTCGAAGCGACCGGCATCTCCGCGGAAAAGCTCGAGCACGTTTATGCGCCAGTGGGTCTCGAAATCGGCGCGCTCACCCCGGAAGAAATCGCCGTGAGCATCACTTCAGAACTCATCGCCATCCGCAGGAAAGTCGAAAACGTCCCTCACAAAAGCGTCAAGCTAACGCAATCCGCAACTGCACCGCGTGGATAGCGCGGCATGATCGCCGCGATCATCCTCGCAGCCGGCGAGTCACGAAGGATGGGCAGCCCCAAAGCGCTCGTACTGTTCCGCGGGTCGACGTTCGTCGAGCACTTGCTAGCCGCGACGCGGCATCCGCGCATCGGCATGACGCGAATCGTTCTCGGCGCAGGCGTTGACGAAATTCGTGTCAGGCTGAGCGCAGACGGTTCGAAAATCGTCGTGAACCACGAGTGGGAGAAAGGACCGCTTTCATCCATTCAAGTTGGGTTGAAAAGCCTCGAAGGTACGGAAGTCGAAGGCGCGCTGATATGCCCCGTGGATCACCCTCTCGTGACGCCGCATCTCGTTGCTTCCATGATTGAAGCGTTCGACGCCACAAGCTGCGCAATCATCTTGCCGACCTATCACGGCCGCCGCGGGCATCCCGTCCTATTTCGTAGCGATCTGTTTTCGGAATTGATGGTAGCGCCGATGGAGACCGGTGCGCGCTGGGTCGTTCGAGCCCACGCGAACGATATTGCCAGCGTGCCAACCGAGGAAGAGGGCGTTATCTTAAATTTGGACGATCCGGCGTCGCTTGCTAAGTTGGCCTAAACCACCCCGCAAGCTCATTCACTTCAACTTCGCGAGCACCGCGCGGAGCGCCTCCGCCGCCAATTGGCTGCCATGCATCGTCGCTGGCGGGAGTCCGCCCAAGCCGTCCGATATCTGTTGGTAGGTAATCTCCCGAGCCTCATCGAGAGTCTTGCCCTGAAGAAGTTCGGTGAGATACGAGCTGCAAGCGATCGCTGTGACGCACCCTTGCGCTTTGAAGCGCGATTCGATGATGCGCCCATCCTCTGTCCTTACTGAGAGTCGCAGTACGTCTCCGCAGACAGGATTTGTCACTTCCGCAACTGCATTCGCATCCAATATATCACCAGGGTTTCTGGGGTTCTTGAAGTGATCGATAACTGCTGCGCTAAACATGCGGGAATTCGAATTATATTACACAAACGTGAGTGCATCCGGCTGAGAATTGTTTTGCACCAAAAAGGAAATTTGTTTATAAATCGTTGACATGAGTGTAGTTGGAAGGTAGTCTAATGCGTCCAGCAAGCCTCGAACCCCTGGGAATCAAAGAACAACGTTTGCGTGGTAGCCCTGAGGAGGGCCACAAGAAATGCAGATACGACGACTCCGGATGTGGATAGTTACGCTTCTTGCCGCGTTTTTCGTGCTGAGTGCCGGGACAGCATATGCGCAGGACGG
>Ga0182015_10003877_pt1 | contig 16442 bp, 14 predicted proteins | sample 712P3MmetaG_FD_120478 | JGI IMG/M metagenome (GOLD analysis project Ga0182015, IMG submission 120478) | Permafrost microbial communities from Stordalen Mire, Sweden - 712P3M metaG | ecosystem: Environmental > Terrestrial > Soil > Wetlands > Permafrost | place: Sweden: Stordalen | collected... | reverse complement strand
GCGGGATTGCTGTGGCAACAAGGAAAACAACAATCCACGACCGCCGCATCAGACTACTCGCGTCTTGAATGGACGCTGGCACCTTAAAACCCCACTAGAAACTCAAGACAAAGGATACGCTCTTCGAGACGCAGAACGGGAATCCGAGCGACAGGAATCCACAGCAGGTCCCTCCACTACGCTCCCCCGGATTTCCTGTTGATATTGGTAGCGTTGGCAAAGTTCATGCGGCTTCCCTTAACGAAAGCCGCACACGTGGACGTTGGTGAATGCTGCGTGGCAGGAAATCCGGGTACGCTCCGGTCGGGATGACAATTTTGAGGTTGGTGCTTCCAGGAGGCATGGGTTAGTGGATGAGGGAACCGCAGGTCCCTCCACTGCGCTACGCTTCGGTCGGGATGACAAATCTGAGGTTGGTGCTATCAGGAGCGCAGCGTAGTGGAGGGACCTGCTGTGGCTTTTTCCCCGGTTCTCACGCACACTCTCCAGGCCCGAGCAGGATTTCAGGAATTCTCCCTGCCACGAAGTCGGGTGGGCGCAAACCTTAACCTCAGGCCTATCGGGTTAGCCAGATTCTGGGGATAGAGCTGCGGCCATCCCCTTTCTGCAGCCGCGGTGGTACTCTTTGTCGAAACCGCCTGGAGCGGATAGCTTCGATGAAACTGCTAGCTAAGTTCAATCTCATACTGCTTGTTATCTTCGGAGTGGGCGGCTTTCTCATCTGCCAGCTCGCTTCCAGCTTCCTTATCCGCAACGCACGCCGGGAGGTTACGGGGCAGGCCGAGCTCATGGCGGCCAGTACGCAGGCGGTGCGCGATTATACCGATGAGGATCTCAAGCCCCTGCTGGAACAGAACCCGCGGCATCGAGTAAGGTTCCTGGCGGAGACGGTGCCCTTCTATGCCGCCACCACCACCTTCAACAAGTTACGCAAGAGTTACCCGGATTACTCCTATAAAGAGGCGACCCTCAACCCCACCAATCCCGAAGACCGGGCCTCTGATTGGGAGGCAGACGTCATTCATGAACTAAGCGATCATCCCGACCAAAAGACCAAGGTCGGCGAGCGTGAGACGCCCTCGGGCCAGGCTCTCTTTCTAGCTCGTCCGATTAAAGTGGGGGCCGGATGCCTCGAATGTCATAGCCTGGCCGCGACCGCACCGCACGCCATGCTCGCGGTTTACGGCTCTGCCAACGGTTTCGGATGGAAGCCCAATGAGATCGTCGGCGCGCAGATTATCTCTGTGCCCATGTCTGTGCCCATCGCGATTGCAAACCAGGCTTTTCGCGGCCTGTTGGTGGCGCTCATCCTGACCATGTTGGCCGCCATCCTGGCACTGGATGCCGGGGTCTATTGGCTGGTGATTCGCCCGCTGAAGGTAGTGTCGGAGAGCGGTGACCGCATCAGCCGTGGGGATAAGGACGTACCGCCCCTGGTAGTCTCCGGCAAAGACGAGATTGCCAGCGTGACAGAGTCGTTCCACCGCATGCAGGTGAGCCTGGCTAAGGCCCTGGCCATGCTTAAAGAAGACTAGCTTGGGGTGGCGTTAGAACGGCAAGAGGCTGAAACTCGCTGCATCGGGCGGACGCCCTTGAACGAGCCAATCAGATTATTCAGGAGGGCCGTGAAAAGGTCACCGAATTGCGCAGCGAAATCGCTTTGCCTGCGGAGCTGGAGAAGCACCTGAGAGCGACGATATTGCAGTGACTCGCCGGTTGCTCCCCACACATGCTGAGCCTACGGTTTTGGTGGGTCATTCCTACGGCGGCGCCGTGATCAGATGGAGAAGCAGGACGGGACCGCTATCCAGTCGCGAGACAACCCGGAGGCCTCGTTTTGCCCCTGAATGCTTACGACCGCTCGACCTTCTATGGTGGAGCCGACAAGGGGTACACCGACTACAAAACCTACAGCCCTTCCTAAGCAGAGACGATCGTATCGTGCTTCGATCAGCAAATGGGCGGGGGTGGCGTCAGAAACGGCAAGAGGCGAGAAATCTGGCTCGATCGGGCGGCGACTCAATTTCCTGCGCCACCATGGCACAGAGATCCGCTATCGATGCGCAACGCTTAGCTGTCCGTTTCACTACGATCTCCGCGATCGGACCGATGTAAGCCGCAAGCTCATGGCTGACGCGCGCGAGCGCCGCGGCCTCCAACCCAGTTGCTGTTATTTCCGGCCCGGTCGCCGCGATGGTCTTTTGTGGCGTTGCCGCCGGAGGATAGCTGGGATCTGCGCCGACATCACCGGGCGACGACGCTGGGCCGGCGGGGACTTCGAGGTAAGGCCGCAGGGCGCGGACCAGTACCTGGAGGTCGGACTTCCAGCGGGCGTGAGTGATCTCGACTGCATTGCGATAGGCCAGCTCCTGCAGATCACTCGAAAGCTGCTCTGCTCGCGGCATTTTGGCGCCGCGGACGAGAACTGGAATTACGGGAATGTCGCGTCGCAGGGCCGAGGCTACCTCCAGCCGCAGAAAGTCACTCTCGTCGTCGAGGCGTCTTTGACCGGATGCATTCTTCGAGTCAAGCCACCCAGGACCCAGGATCGCAAGCAGCACACTGCATTTGTGGATGCTCTCGTCGATGGCCTTGCGAAAATCGCGGCCGGGCGGAATCGCATTCACATCCATGAAGACGGAGTTCTCATGGAAGATCTCTGCCAGGTCATCCCCCAGGCGACCCGCTTCTCCTTCGGAGTCATCGCGGCGATAGCTGATGAAGATGCTGTGCAGTGCGGGTCTCCTGAAGCGAATCGTGCAGCGGCAGACGAAGAACTGCGCTGGATGCGCGGACAGTACGGTAATAGTTTTAGAGTTTACGCCTCCTGTTGGGCAGTGGCGGGTAAGATACTTTCCATCGTCATTACCTCCAGCGGCCGCTATTCAATGATCTGAAACTGTTTGATTCGCTCTTCGTTGATGGTCAATCCGAATCCAGGGATCTGGTCGTCGAGATCAATGAACCCGTCTTTTGCCCGTGGCTCGCCATCGAAGATGTACCAGAACAGCTCATTGCCCACCTCCACATCCACCGGCGGGAAGTACTCCGCCATCGGCGAGTTGAGACTTGCCATCACCACGTGGTAGTTGTGCATCTGTCCCGCGTGGGGAATTACAGGAACGGAAAACGCCTCAGCCATGGCAGAGATCTTCCTTGCCTGGCTGATGCCACCGACGCGATTGGTGTCGACCTGCAGGATGTCAACAGCGCGAGCTTCCAGCATGTCGCGTACACCATAGGAAGTGAACTCGTGCTCCCCGCCAGCGATGGGCACCCTTCCGTAGGACTTCAGCTCCGCATATCCGCGCACATCGTCGGGGATCACCGGCTCCTCCAACCAACGCAAGTTAAAGGGCTCCAGTAAGGGGAGCATTCGTTTGGCGTAGTCCAGGGTCCATCCCATGTAGGCATCCGCCATTACGTCGATCTCATCCCCTACAGTCGAGCGCACGGTGCGCACCAGGTCCAGGTTGCGCTGCATCCCTTCGGCCCCGTCGACCGGGCCCCAACCGAAGCGTAGCTTCATGGCCTTATACCCTTCGGCCTTGTAGCGTTGTGCTTCAAACGCCAATTGTTCCAGCGGGCACGCGTAAAGCCGGCTGGCATAAACCGGAATGCGGGGCTTGGTTCTACCTCCAAGCAGGCGAAAGACGGGTTGCTTCGCCGATTTGCCGAGCAGATCCCAAAGCGCAATGTCGACCGCACTGATCGCGGTCATGCCGATGCCTTTGCGTCCAAAGGCCATGGTCTTGCGATACATGTGCTGCCAGAGAAATTCGATGTCCCATGGATCTGCGCCAATGAGCAGTGGTTTCAGGTGGTGATCGATCACCTGCTTGGTGATAAGTGGGGTCAGGGCGGCGTTACCGATTCCTACCAGGCCGTCGTCGCTCATCACCTCCACCACCAGCCAGCTGTGGAAGGTGAACGTGCTCATGGAAGATGACTGCGGCAGCGAAAGCAGGTCCATCGGATTGGTACAAAAATGAGGCGACAACGGCGTCGTCTTACCTGACCACTGCGCAACTCTGGTGCGGACTTCGCGGATCTTCATGAGGAAACGAGTTTCTCCCGTGGTTGGAATACGTTTGTTCCTGGTGGATGCAGAACGCCCGAGGTGAAAAGCAGGATGGCAAAGGCCATCGTGTGAAGACTTCCTACGATTGCGAATAAAGTGCCATAGCCCACTCCATAGGTGAGCAATTGGCCGGCGGCCAGGTTGAAGATTGCGCCCCCCATGGCGCCGCCAAAGCCAATCAATCCCGCGACCGAGCCAACCGAGCTGAGCGGGAAAACATCGGTCGGCAAGGTCATGATCAATCCAGACCAGGATTGCTGGCCGAAAAACGCGATGCTGAACAGCAGCAAGGCAAAGCTCACGGAAACGTGGGGCACGAGAATCACAGCAGGCATGAGCGCCGCGCTCAACCCCAGGGGCAGCTTGCGGGAGAAGTTGAGAGAATGCCCGCGCGTTAACAGCCGACTCGAGAACCAGCCTCCGGCAAAGCTGCCTAACCCGGAAGCAGCATAGGGAATCCAGGCAAAATAGCTGACGCGCTTGATGTCAAACCCGCGCGCATCGTAAAGATACTTTGGCAGCCAGAACAGGCAGAAGAACCAGGCGGAGTCGCTCAGAAATTTGGCGCTCACCATGCCCAGGACGCGCCTCGATGATAGAAGTAGCAACCACGGTATGCGCGCCGCATCGATCGCCGGGCGCGGCAAGCCAAGCTCCGTTGGTTGCCGGTAGACCACCCACCAGCCAACTGCCCAGGTGAGACCGAGTGCAGCGGCGAAAAAGAAAATATAGCGCCAACTGCCGAGCAGCAGTATGAGCCCGATCAGCGGCGGGGCGAGGACAGAGCCGAGGGCAGTGCCGGCATTGATGATTCCCATCGCCGTGGCACGTTTGGTTGCGGGCAGCCACTCCGCAATGACTCGCGTGGCTGCAGGAAAAGCTGCGCCCTCGCCCATGCCGAGCAGTAGCCGAGCCACTACCAGCATCGCCAGACCATGCGCGAAGCCATGCAGAGCACAGGCTATGGACCACCACACCATGCTGACAGTGAATCCCGCCCTGGTGCCGATGGTGTCGAGGAATTTGCCTCCACCGGCGTACAGCAGGGCATAGGTGGCCAGGAACGCGGCCTGCAACAACGCGAACTGCGCGTTGGAAATAGGAATGCTTCTCTGGATAGCAGAAACGGCAACCGGCAGGGCCTGGCGATCGAAGTAGCTGATGCCGATTGCTATTGTCACCAGGGTAATGAAGAACCATGGTTTGGAATCTAACCGCACGTTCTCCCTTTCCCGAAAATCAGTTGGCGGCCCAGGTCACTCGCAAAAGCGACAGGGCCGTTCGCGGTAGTTGCACATCGAGTTTTATCTCTCCATTTTCCGGGGTAATCCAACGCGGAGATTCGAGGAGCTGCAGTTGTCCGGCGGCTTGCAGCTTTGCATATTGCTCGGGTGTTGGATCCTGCGGAGACCCCATGTCCTTCCAGACGGTGTAGGCGTTACTGTGATAATCATCGATACGGTAGTGCTGCAGCAGCACGCGATGAACGGAGGGCGGAATGGATTGGATGGACACCGCAACCGCAGCGCCGGAACCGGGGACGTCATCGTCGTGATAATTCCACAGCAATACAGCAGCTTCTCCGGATGCGCTGGTGGCCAGAGCGTCGATATCGGGTGCCTGCCGGACGCTGCTGGCCAGGATGCTGTCCACTGAGAGGGCTCCGCTGCTGACCACGGCTACGCGATCCCCCCGCATTAATCCAGTCATGCGGAAAAAATTCAGCACCGGCTTATCGACTCCATTCGTTGCCAGCGTGCGGTATCCGTCGAAGTACGGTTTTCCTTCGAACTCGAAAGCCCAGGTCAGCATGCCGAGCAGGTTCACGTGGTTGCGATCCGCGAGCTCGAACAGACCCTTCATCGCGGGCGCGGTATAGGCCGGATAGAGCGTTCCATTGCGATAAGCATTGGGCGGGTAAAGACGCGCGGAGCAGGCTGCGCAACCCTCCGGATCCGCTTCACTCAAGATGATGGGCAGCTGTTGGAATTGCGGAAACTGGCGCACGATAGCGAAGCCACCCGCGGCATTGTTCAGTTCGCGGTCGAGGCCCATTTGCACGTGGCCGGCGACCACATTGGGGCGGCCTTTTACATGGAAGGAGATAAAGTCGAGAGGGATGGAGCCGCCTGTCGCCTCGCTTTTGTTGGCCGCACAATGGGCGAGAAACGCGCGCAGAAATTCCGCTGCCTTTCCCTGCGGACCCGGGCCGGTGGTCGCCGGTCCGCCCACGCGCGCATCAGGAAGCGCCTGGCGCAGGCCTGCGACTGCGTAATCGTACAGTTTGTTGTACTCGTCCTCCGTCCCTTTCCAGTAGTACTTGCCATCTGGCTCGTTCCAAACCTCCCAGTACCAGGAGGAAACAGTCTCCTTGCCATAGCGCTCGACCATGTGCGCGGCCACCTGGCGATTCAGCTCCTGCCAGCGTTTGTAATCCTTTGGAGGAAATGACCAGCCTTCCTCCTCTCCTGGTTTCAGCGGCCACCCAATGTGGTAAGGGTCCGGATGAGTGGAAAGCGCCTTGGGCATAAAGCCGAGCTCCACCATCGGCCGCACGTGAGCGGTGGCATAGGCGTCGAAAATCTGGTCGAGAATGGTCCAATTGTAGACCGGGTTTCCGTTCGCATCTTCGGTGTAGACGTTGGACGAACTCCACTTGAGATCAGGCTTTCCGTCGCCGGTAGCGAGCAGGAAATGCGCGCGAACATAAACCGGAACCGGGCTCAGATCGTGGAGTTGGGTAAGCAACGCTTTGCCATTTGGGGTGGTCGTATAGCCTGATTCATCGTAGCCAAACCAGCCATAGATAGGCGTGAACTTACCTACGGACTTAGCCAGGTCCACGTCCACATGAACGGCGGTTTGCGCCCTGCAGAATGAGGTAACCAGCAGAAGGCTAAACAAGCGGAGATAGCGACGCATCATCCGAATTGGCTGAAGGGGAATTGCCTGAAGCGGTATTGCCTGCATGGTCATTGGTCGTCTCTTAGCCTCACGGATGGTAGTACCAATGAAAAGCCCCTGTCAACCGCTTGCGGGGAAAACCCAGAGCAAGAGCCAGGAATATGAGACTTGAGTTGACGGTCTCTGACTAAAGGTACTACCATTCGCATGCGTGATGTTTCTGTTCGTCTGCGCGAAGGTTCAGGTAAGCAGGGCCCGTTTCTTCGGCCGCATTGTCGATAGCTTCGATCCAAGGACGAAAACAGGAGCGCAAAAAGGGCGCAAACATGGGCGCAAACTCGTCATCCGGCGCGGACAAGGGCGATCTCACAGACTGGCTGATCCTGCGCTTCAAGCAGCTCATCAGTGAGGGGACACTTACTCCTGGTTACAAGCTTCCTTCCGAGCGTGAGCTCTCGCTGCACTTCGGTGTCAGCCGTACTTCTCTGCGTCCGGTGATGAAGATCCTCAAGATGATGGGGGTCGTATCGCAGCGGGTCGGCGACGGCACCTACCTCAACGGGGATGCTTCGTCGGTCCTCGCCGAACCGATGGAGTTTCTTTTCCTGTTGGACGAAACATCGTCGCAGGAATTAGTGGAAACGCGGTTGATGGTCGAACCGACGCTTGCCGCCAGGGCGGCGGAACAAGCCTCTCGAGAGCAAATTCTGGTGTTGCGGCAAACCATTGCGGAGATCGAGGCTGCCGGGACTGACCAATTCCGAATCATCGAAGCCGATCTGCTGTTTCACCGCACCATTCTGCAAGGCTCCGGCAACCGGCTCTGCGGGCGCCTCTTCCAGGTGATTCATCGATCCATGATGAACATGATGATGTTGACCTCGCAGCTTGTGGATCGGGATCACACGCTCGCCTTTCATCAGGCAATCTTCGAAGCGATCCAACGGGGTGATGGAGCGGAGGCCGAGCGGCACATGCGCGACCACCTCATCGATGCACGCGCCCTCCTGTTGCAGGCCCGGCAGTCACAGGCCGACGAGCGCCTGCGCAAAAGCATTCGCAAAAATTCTGCCAGAAAGCGCTCAGCCGTTAAGGCCGGCCGCTAGAGAAGCTGGGTTACGGCCGCTGTGTGGAAGCGCGTAATATACCTCCATCCTTATTACTTCGCAGGCTCTTGAGAGATCCGTCGAGGGAAAAGCCATCGTAGAGGGGCCAATAGATGCCGATTTCAGTCTGCTTTATGGTGATGCCGTTCGGGAAGAAGCTTACCCATGCAGAGACAGACGCGATCCCGGCTCTGATCGATTTCGACCTGCTCTGGGATAGGGTTTTTCGACCCATGATCCAGGAGGATCTGAAATATATCCCGATACGGGCAGACCAGGATGCCGGAGCCCTGATCATCCAGGCCATGATCGAACGGCTTGCCATCTCTGACCTGGTTCTGGCCGACCTGACGATCCCCAATGCCAACGTCTACTACGAGGTCGGGGTGCGGCATGCGGCGCAGAAACAGGGTTGCGTCCTGCTGGCGGCAGATTGGTCGAAGCCGCTGTTCGACATGAGCCAGATGCGACGAGTCACGTATCCCCTTCCGGACGGCACGGTTTCCGATGAGGCGGCCGGGGCGATCAGAAAAACACTGGCAAACCGGATACGGGAAAGCATGGACCTTACCTCGCCGGTGTTCCAGGCAATCCCTGGCTATCCGAATCAAGTGCGCACGGACCAAATGCAGTCATTCCGGGATGTTGCCTGCAAGCTGGCAACGTTTCAGGCGGAGGTGAGCGTGGCCCGAGGGCTGCCCAGCGCTTTGGCCGCGGAGCACGCGCACAAGCTGGTTGAACAATATGCCGACGATGCGATCGCAGTCCCGAGCATGGCGCTCGATTTGATTCGTTTGCTGCGCGATGCGCAGGCATGGGAGAAGGGACTGACCTTCATCGACAGCTTGCCGGCGCGGGTGCGGGAGCTGGCGGCGATCAGGGAACAGCGGGCATTGATGCTGGGAAAGATGGGGCAGCAGATGCGGGCGATCCTGGAGATCGAGGCCTTGATTCTCAGTGACGGCGACACGTCAGAACGTAGCGGTTTGCTCGGCGGCCGTTTCAAGGCACTGTATGAGCAGACCTTCCAGGAAAGCGCGAAACTGACATTTTTGAACAAGGCCATTGCGTGTTACGAGCGGGCGATGATGCTCGACCTGAACGACTACTTTCCTTCGAGCAACCTGCCCCGCCTTTACCGGGAGCGCAAACGGGACGGCGACGAGGGCAAGGCGGTCACGGTGACCCATCTTGCGCGGTTGGCATGCGAGCGGGCGCGCAGGCGGAATGCAGCCGATCCCTGGGTGACACTCACCTTGTTGGGGGCGGCATTCGACGCGGGCGATTGCCAGTCTGCCGAACTGCTGCTGGCGGCGATAAGGGAGGACGTGCCTCCTCCTTTCTATATTCAGGCGACCCTCCCGGATTTGCGGCGGTCGTTGTTGCTTATCCGCGACACCGGCACGCGGGCTTCGCTGGCTGCGACCCTGGGTAGCATGCAGCGATTGCTGCATCCGAACGGAACGGTGCTGGCGATTGCCGGCCGGCGGATCGATGCCGAGGGTGCAGAGCCGCAGCGCTTTGCGGCGGACAACGAAGCCGAGGTTGCGGAGCGCGTGCGTACTATGATGGTGGCCACCGCTTGCCGGGCGGTGGTTTGCTCAGCGGCGTGCGGTTCCGACATTCTTGCACTGGAGAGCGCAGCCCAGCTCGGCCTTAGCCGCCGGGTGGTGCTGCCATTTTCCCGCGCGGAGTTTCGCGCAACGTCGGTTACGGATCGGGGGGAGGAGTGGGGACGACGTTTTGACCGGATCCTGGGACAACTGCGGAGCGGGGATATTGTGGAGTTGAAGCCTGACGGCAGCGGCAACAGCGAGGCCTACGCTGCGGCGAATTCCAGGATTATTGACGAGGCCACGGGGGGATGGGCAGCGGCGGCTGGATGGCGTCCGCTGGCCCTGGTGGTTTGGAATGGATTCAGCCGCGGCGCCTCGGATGTCACCGACGCGTTCAGGAAACTTGCCGAGGGCAGGAAGTTGGAGTCCATTTCGCTCTCCACGCTGTAAGTGTAATTGCCACGGTAGCGGAGGATTTGTCATGTTGACGTACCCGGAGAAATGGCAGCATCTGCCTGAACGCTTCCGGCAAGAGGGGCCGCGCCGCATGCTCGCTCTGGATGGGGGAGGCATCCGCGGCCTGGTGACGCTTGGCATTCTGGAACGGCTGGAAAAGCTGGTCAGCGAGCGCACCGGCCTTAAGCTTGGGGATTACTTTGACTACATTGCAGGCACCAGCACGGGCGCCATCATTGCGGCGGGTCTCGCCAGCGGTATGACGGTCGCAGAGCTGGTCGAATTCTATCGATCGTGCGGCAAGCACATGTTTGAGCCGGCGTTTCTGGTCGAACGCGTAAAGTACTTTTACACGGCGGATCCACTGAAGCGAAAGCTGCAGGATGTTTTTGGCGGAGATACGCGGCTCGGTTCGGGGAAGCTCAAGTGTCTTCTGCTGGTGGTGACGAAGAACGTCACTACGGATTCTCCCTGGCCGATCAGCAATAATCCGGATGCCAAGTACAACGATCGCTCACGTACGGACTGCAATTTGCAAATTCCACTTTGGCAGTTGGTGCGGGCGAGTACGGCCGCTCCGGTGTACTTTCCGCCGGAGATTCTGCAGTGGGATCCGGACAATATGAGCCGGACGTTTGTGTTTGCGGATGGCGGGGTCACTCCGCACAACAATCCAGCGTTCCTGCTTTATCGCATGGCAAGCGACCCGGCTTATCGGCTCGGCTGGAAAACCGGCGAGCAGAACATGCTGATCGTCTCGGTGGGCACTGGAGCGGCGGAGTCGCTGGGGGCGACCGCTGCCGCTCCCAACAAGAATATTGTTTCGACAGTTGCCGGGCTGCCGGGAGCGCTGATGTATGGAATACAGGTAGACCAGGACATCAGCTGCCGGACGATCGGGCGCTGCACGTTTGGATCGCGGCTGGACCGGGAGCTCCTCGACATGGTTCCGCGGCAGGTGCAGGACAGCATGACGTTGGAGGAGCAGAATGCCGCTCCGATGGTGCCGCTCACTTGCGATCTTGGGAGCCGTTTTTTATATGCACGCTACAACGCGGATCTAAGCGCGGAGGGGTTGAGGGCAGCAGGGTTCGAGGATGTGAACCCCGCGAGCATCCAGAAAATGGACGCGGTGGAGAACATGGAGACTCTGCTGGCGATCGGCGGGAAGGCGGGGGATGCCCTCCAACCCGTTCATTTTGGGAAATTTATTTAAGGCCGAAATAAGCCCATGCCGGCAGATGAAATCTGCCCTTAAAAGGAGTACAACTGTTTCCAGTTGTACTGTCGCTTTTAGAATTTCGGTCTCCGGACTTACCCCTGGGTGTGCATTTCGCTCGTTCTCGCTAATTCTGAGATCGAGGTGCCAGTTTATTTTTTCCAGGCAGGAAACGCTTGGCCCATAAAGAGCACCATACTAATCGGAGAACTCTATGAACGCCTATTGTGTGATCCTTTGCTGCCGCGCATGCATCGATGCTGAACCGCGCACGCAGAACTTTTATCTCCGCGCTTCCACGCCTGACCAGGCATTAGCCGCCGCCTCGTATGAGAATCCGCAGTGGCACGTTCTGGGAATCGAGCCCGGCGTCCTGTCTCGTCATTGGCCGCAGAGCGATCGCTCCGGTCCCGCCCCGGACATCTCCACTGCTGCTTGAGGTTGGTTGCCGACGCACGCACGCGGGGAATTGTGAGTTTCCCCGGTAGTTCACTCGGTTGCGCGGCGGAAGAAAGGCGCAATGTTGCGATACTTTTGATATCGCGCGGCAAGGAGTACATCGAGCGGTGTTGCCCGTAGTTCCGCCAGGCGCCTTTTGAGTGCATCTCCCAGCAGTTGAACGGCGACCTCACGATTCGTGTGGGCTCCGCCGTCGGGTTCCGCCACAACCTCATCCACGCAGCCCAGCGCGGCAACTTCCGTTGCGGAGATGCGCATTGCCGCAGCGGCCAAATGCTTCTGCTCAGGATCTTTCCAGGTAAGGCTCGCGGCGAACTCCGGAGCAGCCACGAAGTACACTGCATTCTCAAGCATCAGGACTCGGTCAGCAACCGCCAACGCAAGCGCGCCGCCCGATCCGCCCTCGCCGCTGATCACTGAAACGGTAGGCACACGCAAACGGGACATTTCGAGAAGATTGCGGGCTATCGCCTCAGCCTGACCGCGCTCCTCGGCGCTCGGCCCGGGATAAGCTCCAACTACATCAATGATGCAGACGACGGGCCGGCCAAACTTCTCTGCAATCTTCATGCAACGCAGGGCCTTGCGGTAACCTTCCGGACTTGGCATTCCGAAGTTGCTTTTCATACGTTCCTTGAGGGAATTGCCTTTGCGCGTACCAATGACAATGACCTGATCACCGCCCAGGGTCGCCATGCCACAAACCAGCGCCTGGTCATCGCCAAACCTGCGATCACCGTGAAGTTCGCTGAAATCGGTGAAGATCCCCCCGACAAAGTCCATTGGGGAAGGCCGCATCGGGTGCCGGGCCAGTTCCACCCTCATCCAGGTTGGAGAGGCCTGCTGCGCCTGTTTCAATAGCTCTGCTTCACGTTTGTTCATTGCTACCTATCAGGCTACACAAGTGGAACCATAAACCGAAATTACCATGACGACCGGTTGAGGGACCTGCCACGAATGGGGGGCGTTTCGTTAAGAAGCATACGGCTTTACAGCGATCACGCGCTGGGCTACAACGGTAGTCGTCGGGCCCAGGAACACTAAGAGGTGGCTGGCGTGCTCATACCCAAGATAAGCTGCTTTACGGTATCGGCCCTTGCCGCGCTCACCATGCTGGCGCCCGCGACTGTGGCGACCATCCCACAGGATGGGAATGCAAAAAAATATCAGCCGCCTCAGGGATCTCTGACGGCCCTGGGAAAAATCGCAGGACTCGTTACCCAGGCAAGGGCCGTTGACAAGGCTCAGTTCGGTAAGCACGGGGCGACCTTCATCGGCACGCTGCCGGGTGGTGAACTGTATTTTGAGGTGCCGACTATCGATGTCGATGACGATGGAGACACGGAGGGCAGTCCTGCCGCTTGGGCCTCGCATCCGGTGCGCGGCGGCAAGATCGATGTCTTCCGCCAGGAGCAAACGTCCTACGGCGGCCAACTGCCAACTCGGCATGGACACACGGACGCGATCTCGCCTTTTGAGGTGCCGTACATCGTGCTGCCCGGCGGCAAAGCAAAGCCGTCCTGGTACGCGCAACGTGGGATCGCTGTTGGCGATGGCGCGATGGTGATTCGCGGTGGTCAGTGTGTAGAGGCGGTTTTTGCCGACGCCGGACCCGCGGACAAGATTGGGGAGATGTCTATCAAAGCCCATCAACTCTTCGGGGAAGTCGTCATTGTCAAGGGCGAAAAGGCGCGGCTTGGTCCGGATGGCAAGCCATTGCATGATCCGGCCACGCAGAAGCTGCTGACTGACCCGGCGCTGGTGACGCGGAACTCCGCCAGCAAGGGCCCGTTCGTTGTGATCGTCTTTCCTGGAACATCGGCCAAGCGAACCTTCGTGAGTGTCGATGCTTCGCTGAAGACAGTCATTGATCGGCGGTTCCAGGCGCTCGCGAAATAAGCAGGAGCAGGCCATGGCTAGCGGTGCCTGCCCCAGAGTCGCTAGCCGGCTCGCGGCAACACGCGGAGTGCAAGGGACTTGCAGCGCTGCCTACTGCTTTGCACGCGGAAACTCCTTCGCTGTGCATCTGGCCCTTGCAGCCAAAAGAGATGACGATCCGCCCGGTCAGATAGGCTCAACAAGCGCTGAGGTGCGGTTGTTGCTAAGATCGGCGAGTGTTTTGAACTGCCGCCGTTCGCTGAATGAAGCTCCCCTCCCCTTTGTCATCCCGACCGAAGCGAGCGAAGTGGATGGACCTGCCTGTCCCTTCTGTTCGCTCTGCTGCGACGACCTAGCTGAGCGCCCGCGTTTGCAGGTTGACAGTTACTGTGTCATCTGGAGTCTTTGTCACTCCGCCGTCGCTCTGCGGATGAAATTCAATGGTCAAGGTTTTCGCATTCACGACCACCCGCACATAACCATAATCTGTGTCGTCGTAGCTCTCGAGGGTTAATGTGCTGTCGATTTTGTAGGGCGTTCGATAGGTTCCACGCATCGCCGACAAAGGCGAATGGCCGCCGCATCCAGCGACGAGAAAAGGGATCTGCATACCTTTCACCGTACGCGTGTAGCGCTGGTAATTGTGGGCGTGGCCCGAAAACACTGCATGGGGCCACACACCGGCAGCCGTGCAGGCGCTATCGATATCCGCAAGCATCTGCGGGCTTCCGCCGTGGCTGGAACCGCCGGTAAACGGCGGGTGGTGCACCGCAACAATCACCGCTCCGGTGTACTTCTCGCTCTTCACTCGCTTCAGCGCCGCGGTCAGAAACGTGATCTGGCGGTTGTCAAGAGAAGTGGTTCCACCCTGACTCGAAATCACCCCGGGATCCTCCAGCACATTGCTGTAAAGTCCCAGGATGCGCACAAACGGCGCGTCGAAGGTGAAATACACTCCCGGCTGGATCATGGTAGTGCGCGCAAGCATTCCCGCATCCGGAGAGGCGGCAGGGCTGGCGGCGCAGAAATTTCTTAGAAATGCTTCCAGGGTTGTTTCCGGATCGTTTGAATAAACAACGCCGTCGTGATTGCCGGCGATCGCGACAATGGGCGCCGGATAATTGCGAAAAGGCTCGTAGAACTGGTCGTAGTAGTAGGTGCCCTCGCCAAAATAGTAGACCACGTCTCCCAGGTGGAAGAAGAAAGACGGTACGTCCGCGCTGTTCTTCTCATGGAAGTCAGAGACCATCTTGTCAGCCACGAGAGATTGCGTATCGGGTCCGACGACGTTGCCCGTGTCTCCGACCGAATGGAACACTATCTGTGCTGCATTCTCGATTGCTTGCACCTTAGCGGGTCCTGCGCTCCCGTAGACCTGGGCAAGCGTCAGGATGGGTTCCGCAGCGCCCCCCGCCGGCTGAGGGACGGGTTCTAAATTATTGATTTCCGCTTCGTTCTGATCTGTGACCGGATCCTTGAAACCTGTCGGATCGGGAGACGGCTGCGGTTGAGCGAACACCGGATCTTCATTGCTGGAGATTCCCTTGGTGCGCTTCTTCGGCCGATGCGGGGGAGTGCGCTTTGCCATTTGTCGGGCCCCGTAGAAAAGTATTCACTTAGCCTAACTGTTCTGCATTCCGCAAACAATCAGGGTGCCCCTGGTAAGCGAAAACTTTCACCACATTTTCATCGGAACCCGGGCGATTCCCGGGTGGTGAATGCGCATATATGCCGCCCGGATTAGGCCGTTATTGAGCCTGCAATACAGTCACCGCAAACGGCGCCAGCTTTACCTCTGCGCCTTCCACTTTACCGGCGCGGGGCTCGTCGTCGCTGGTCTCTTCGTCTACCGTCAGCGTGGAGGCACTTAGTAGCTCGGAGGACAGCTTCACCGTCTTTTCACTGTTGGTTTTATTCACCAGCAAAACCTTTCTGCCCTGTGGCGTTACGAACCCCTGAATGTCCACTTCCGAAGATCCAAAGAGCCTTTCCGGATTAGCGGCCAGCGTATCGCCGGGATGAAAGTTATCCTTGATCATCTTCAGCACCCAGTAGCGTGCATTTGGTTTGCCGTTGTTGTAGTCGATCATGGAGACGCTGGGAAACTGCGACGGATAGCCAACCAGCTGCGACTCGCCAATCACATCCACGCCTTGCTTCGAGAGCTCGATAAAAAGGTATCCATAAAGCGCGGCGGCCGCATTCCAATAGAGGTGGGGAATCTTATCTGGAAGTGCCTTGGAAGCGGCAATCTCCAGGCCATCTGTTGGCAGAATGACACCCAGCTCATCGGTATCCGTCTTTGTTTCGGGTGACAACCGATCACGGATCGCCAGGATAAACCGGGTGGTCGCCAGGAATCCGTCTGCCTGGTTAAAGAATGTATGCTGCCATCCGTCGAGCGACTCATCGAGCGCCGGCGAAGCATAGAAGTGGAAGGAGATGTAATCGAGCGGAATGCCCTTGCGGTGGTTCTTGTGGTCTAAAAAATACTCATAGAATCGTGGGTTGCCGCCCGCATTCGCCAACGCCAGGCCGACGAACTTTGTCTCCGGGCTGACCTTGTGGATGCCTTCGACCATCGCATCATAGCGTCTGGTGTAGTCCTCGGGTGTGGTGTGGTGCTCGGCTTCCACTTCGTTCAGCACCTCCCAATAAGGAAAGGTGTAGTGGTACCCCGAGTCGTGTTTTTTTCCGTTCTCGTCGGTAAATCCGCCCTTGGTATACCAGCTCACCAGGCGGCCATAGTAGTCACCCAGCTCCTTGCCGGAAGGGTCGCGCAG
>Ga0182015_10003876_pt1 | contig 16443 bp, 12 predicted proteins | sample 712P3MmetaG_FD_120478 | JGI IMG/M metagenome (GOLD analysis project Ga0182015, IMG submission 120478) | Permafrost microbial communities from Stordalen Mire, Sweden - 712P3M metaG | ecosystem: Environmental > Terrestrial > Soil > Wetlands > Permafrost | place: Sweden: Stordalen | collected... | reverse complement strand
GGTCGCCGACCGCCTGCGCGGCTTCGGCCAGGATGCGGTGGTGAATCGTGAACAGGGCCAGCTCGAGACGATCGGAGACGCCGGTTTTGTCGTAAATGCTGCGCAGGTAATTCTTGATCACCTGCTCGGTGGTGTTGAGCCGGACGGCGATTTCCTTGTTCTTGCAGCCCTGAACGATGAGGGCAACGATCTTCAACTCCTTGGGAGTGAGGCGATCGCGGACGCGGGAACCGACGGAGTCCTCGTCGAGGCCGGGTGTATCCAAACCGGCGGCGCGGACGTTGCGCTCGCCCTGACCGACGTGACGAACGCATTCGATGAGAGCCGGGCCGGTAACGTTACGATGCGCGGCCCCGCTGACGCCTGCGTTAAACCACGGCTGAACGGCTTCGCCGTTCTCGCCGATGACGATGGCGCGGCTGCCGGCGGCGGCGACTCGGGGGATGAGCATCTGCGGGTCGAGTTTGAGCGAGGACGCAAACACGAGGATTGCGCCACGGAAGGTGTCGAGAGAAGGATAGAGGCGGTCAGCCTCAGCGCACTGTGCAATGATCCGGAAGTCATCTTCCATGGCCAGAATTTTGGCGGTTCCGGCTCTGTAGATGGCCTGGTTGTCGGCAAGAATCAGCTTGTTCATTTTTGTCCGCTTCCTCAAATCGTGCGTCACCGGGTTACCCCGAAGACTGGTGGGTCAATGCACGGCCAGCGTGGGCGCCGCGCAAGAAGCGGTCATCGGGCCAGCGTAGAGAAAATCCCCTCGTTGTTCTCTGTGGAACTAATCGGGTGGCGCTGGAGGAACGATGGGACTCTCCCGACGTGGGTAAATGGAGAGCATTCGTCGACGACCTGGGTCCTGCCATCATTCAGGACAAAAGTAACCCGCAAGTGCGCGATGGTCCTGTGACGTACGTCACGTCACTTGCAGGGCGCGTGAAACCAAAGGAAGGTCTTTGGTGCGGGAAGGGGATTGACTTCGGAGCCCGCATCGAAATGGGACGGATTTGCGGGCATTCGCAGGAAGCCGGGTCGGCCTGTAAGTTAATAAGAGAGCTTCAAAAGAAGGAGTACGAGTATGGCCAGGCCGATCATCCTTGCCGTGGACGACGACGCCAGCGTGCTGGAAGCCGTAGTGCAGGACCTGCGCCGGAAATATGGACAGACGTACCGGATCCTGCGTGCGGCATCCGGGCAGGCAGCGCTGGACACATGCATGCAGCTGAAGGAACGCGGCGAGGTGGTGGCGCTGATCGTTTCAGATCAGCGGATGCCGGGCATGACGGGCGTGGAACTGCTCGAGAAGGTCCAGGAGATGTACCCGCAGGCGCGGCGGGTGTTGCTGACGGCCTACGCGGATACGGAGGCGGCGATCCGGGCGATAAATACAGCGCGGATCCACTACTACCTGACTAAGCCATGGGATCCGCCGGAGGATCGGCTGTATCCGGTGCTTGACGATCTGCTGGAGGACTGGAACGCGGGGTTCAAACCGCCGTTTGAGGGGATTCGCGTGGTGGGGCCGCGGTATGGGTTGCGGGACTACCAGGTGCGGAATTTCCTGTCGCGGAACCAGGTGCCATATGTGTGGCTCGATCCGGAGCGGGACGATCAGGCTGTGGATTTGCTGGCGAAGTTTGGCGTGGACGACAGCAAGCTGCCGGTGGTGCTGTTCCCTGACGGGACCTCGCTGATCCAGCCTGGCGATCAGGAACTGGCGCAGAGGGTGGGACTCCGGACCCAGGCGAAGCAGGACTTCTACGACCTCGTGGTGGTGGGTGCCGGGATGGCGGGGCTGGCGGCAGCGGTGTATGGCGCTTCAGAGGGATTGAAAACACTGGTGCTGGAGCCTGAAGCTCCAGGAGGGCAGGCCGGAAGCAGCTCGAAGATTGAGAACTACCTGGGGTTCCCGCGAGGCGTGAGCGGGGAGCGGCTGGCGCGGGATGCCTTCGACCAGGCCAGGAAGTTTGGGGCGGAGTTCATCACGCAGCGGGCCTCGGGGATCGTGGGCGAAGGGCAGTACCGGAAGGTGCGGCTGGGAAACGGGGCAGAGGTTTCGTGTCGCGTGAGCCTGATTGCGGTGGGGGTTTGTTATCGCAAGATTGCGGCGCCAGGGATTCAGCGGCTGACCGGGTCGGGCGTGTACTATGGCGCGTCGCTGGCCGAGGCGCAGTCGTGCACGGACGAGACGGTGTTCATTGTGGGCGGGGCCAATTCGGCGGGGCAGGCGGCGATGCACTTTTCGCGGGTGGCAAAACAGGTGACTATGCTGGTGCGCGGAGATTCGCTCGAGAGGAGTATGTCGAAATATCTCATCGATCAGATCGCTGGAACATCGAATATATCGGTGGAGACGCAAAGCGAGGTGCTGGAAGCGATGGGCGATGGGCATCTGGAGAGTCTGAAACTCCAGACGCGGAAGGGTGACGAAGTGCGGCCGGCTTCGTCGCTGTTTCTGTTCATCGGGGGCGCTCCGCAGACGGAGTGGCTGCCGGAGAGAGTCATGCGCGATCCGAACGGGTTTGTGCTGTCGGGGCGCGATATGCGGGTTGAGGGTCAGCTGCCGAAGTCCTGGAAAGAGGATCGGGAGCCGTACCTGCTGGAGACATCAATGCCCGGGGTTTTCGTGGCCGGCGATGTACGGCATGGATCGGTGAAGCGTGCCGCGACGGCGGTGGGTGAAGGTTCGATGGCGGTGCAGTTGATGCACCAATATTTGGCGCAGTTCTAAAGGTCAGGAGCGGATGGAAGGCACAACGGCGGAAATGCAGGTTAGAGCAGTCTCGCAACAGGAGCTGTCGCAGCTCATCCGCCGAATACCCGTTCTCAGCAAGCTAAGGGAACAGGACCTGGGTTGCCTCGGTGAAGTGGAACTGATCGAGGCGCCGGCGGGGACGATGGTGGTTGAGCAGGGCTCAGGCGTTCGGGGCTTCGCCATGATCCTGGAGGGTGAAATCCGCGCGACCCGTCTTGAGATGAATGGCAGCGAGACGCCGCTGGCGGTCTATCAGGACGGCGACACCTTTGGCGAAGCGCCGCTGTTGCTCGGTTCAAAGAAAGCTGGAGTTCGGTGTGTCGTGACCCGACCCCTCCGTATGCTGCTGGTCAGCGAAGAAGGCTTCTGGAAGCTGATGGCGACCTGCCCGAACGTGCGGCAGGGCATAATGGCCAACGCGGCCCAGAGGATCCACGCCTTCCAGGCAACGACGCTGCATCGCGAGAAGCTGATCTCGCTGGGGACGCTGGCCGCGGGGCTGATGCACGAACTGAACAATCCTGGCTCGGCAGCAAAGCGGTCGGCAGCGCAATTGAGAGAGAATCTGATGCGGCTGCAGGAGATCAGCCTGCAGTTTTGCCGCTCACCATTGACGCAGGAGCAATCGTCCTGCCTGCTCGACATGCAAAAAGAGGTGCTGGCACTGCAGAAGCAGAAGCCGGCCAGCAGCATGGAAGAGGCTGACGCCGAAGAAGAGCTGGGCACGTGGCTGGAGAGCATCGGCGTAAACAGCGCGTGGAAACTGGCTCCAACGATGGTGGCGGCCGGGTGGCGGCGCAGCGATATCGAGTGCGCGCAGGAGGCGTTTCCTGCCGAGACGCTGCAGTCGGCGCTGAACTGGCTGGAGGCGCTGATCTCATCGATGCAGCAGCTGACCACCATTGAAGAAAGCATCAGCCGCGTGACCGACCTGGTGATCGCGGTGAAGAAATACGCCTACGAAGACAAAACGGGAGAGCACCTCATTGACGTGCACGAGAGCATTCAGAGCACGCTGACGATTCTGGGGCACAAGTTCAGAAACAAGCAGTTGAATATTGAGAAGGACTTTGCCGCGGATTTGCCGAAGCTGAAGACGCGGGGAACCGGGTTGAGCCAGGTCTGGACGAATCTGCTGGACAACGCGACGGATGCGGCTCCGGAGGGATCGAAAGTACGGATTCGGACGTGGACGGAAAACGGTTCCGTTTGTGTGGGCATTGCGGATCAGGGTGGGGGGATTGCGCCGGAGATTCGCGAGCAGGTTTTTCAGCCGTTTTACACGACCAAGCCGCCGGGCGTGGGCACAGGGCTGGGGCTGGATATCGCCAGGCGCATCGTGACCGCCCAATACAACGGGACGATCGGATTTAGTTCGGAACCCGGCAAGACGGAGTTTGTGGTCAAGCTGCCGGTCGGGTGACGCAGCAACAGCATGCAGCAAGGCGCGCTTCCGCTTTGCTATCAGCCAGGCAAATGGATCGTTTGACGAGAGCTATCCTGGGCAAAAGGACGGATTGACGAGTTGCGCACGACGATTTCGTGCTTGCGCCGCTTATTCTCATACATCGCTGTATCCGCCAGAGCGATCAGCTCGTCGAGAGGTTGCCGGCTTTCAGCGTCGTAAGGAACGATGCCCACGCTGATGGAAAGTCGATAAGGGCGATGTCCCATGGCATTGTGGGCATCCACCTGATCCTGCAGGCGCGCGGCCAGCACTGTTGTGTCCCTCCTGGAATTTCCCATTGCAAGGACCGTAAACTCGTCGCCGCCCAAACGCGCGATGATGTCCGAGTCGCGGTGGGTCTTCCTGAGGATTTTCGCGGTATCGACGAGAGCACGATCGCCCTCGCGATGCCCCAAAGTGTCGTTGATGGCCTTCATGCCGTCGAGGTCGGCGAACATCAACAGCAAAGGTCCTTCCAGCCGCGGCGCAAGGGTCAGCGTCTGCTGAGCAACGGTCAGGAACCCTCGCCGGTTCAACAGGCCGGTGAGGTCATCGACCAGGGAGAGACTGCGCAGCTCCTCCTGCGCTTTGTTGCGTTCGGTCAGATCGGTGGCGACGATACCGATCCTCGGAGTGCCATGAATCAACATGGGGCTCAGCGATAACTGGACGGGCCTGGTTGTGCCGTCTTCCCAAAGGAAAGAGATATCGCTGGCGCAGGCGTCGATGCGCGCCTGATTGAGCAGGGTCTCGACCTTGTCCTTGTCCACCGGAACGACGAAGTGAAACAGAGAAGCACCCATCGCGGTTTCCAGCGGCGCATTGAGCATCGTTGCCAGGCGCTTGTTGCAGAAGAGCAGGATCCCATCCTCCTGGACGAGAGCGGCACCCTCGTTCATCGTCTCGACCAGAACCCGGTACGCCGACTCACCGCCCTGTGGAGTGACTGCGCGATGGCCCGTGGAGTCATTGACAAAAAACGCATCGACTTCACCGGAGCGGATCGCGCGCATGGTTTCTTCGAATTCCGCCAAACGTGCCCAGAGTTGCTTGTTTTCTGTCCACAGTTCCTGCTTCGTCTTGCTGCGCCGGTCGGTGTTCATCGTTCACTTCTCCTCAGCCGCGCGAATCGTCATATTGATTCGCCTTCGCAGATGAAGGTGACTGCAAGATTCAGTTGGCGACAGCAATCGGAGGGAGTCAACGGAAAGCCGGCGCAATCGCAGCCTTTGTGGGGGAGTTTTTCAACTTCGGGAATGGGAGTCGAATCGGGAAAGAGGATTCTGTACAGACAACAGGCCCAGTAGGCCGCCGTTTTTCTCAGTCAGCTTGCCGTGCCCGAATACTGAGGATGGCCTGCACGTCGTGACGTGCCGCGGTTTGCGGGAACTGCTCCGTCTCAACGTTGAGCACGACGACGCGGCGTGCGAGGTCGCGGCTTGCGCAAGCGGATGGCGCAGCGCAGCAGCCAGCAGACCCTGCCGGCGGCTGCACCGTCTCAGAGAACGCCCAGCAGATAGCACACGAGCAGGATCACCAGCACTGTGCCGAGACCGATGCCTCCGCCTCCGCGGTAGCCCCAGCGGCTGTAGCCGAAATATCCCCCGCCGAGCCCGAAGACCAGCAACAAAACGATAATGAGTACGAGCATTGAACACTTCCTTATCACTGCAGGTTGAAGTCCGCGGTTATCGAACCCAGTATCGAGCGAGCTGGCTTGGGAAAGCTGATCAGAAACGCTCATATCCCTCCGCAAGAGAGGGAATTGTTGGGGCTTCTCTTCTGAGTCGACAGCACAACGGCCGCCTTCGCGATCACCAGGGTTGCGCGCCGTTCTTGTCGAAGAAGCCGCCGGTGGGTCCGTTGTCGTCGAGCAGCGCCAGGCGCAGCGGCTCTACGACCGCTTCCTCGACGGTCTGCGTTCCGCGGTTTCCGTTGAGATCAGTTGCGGTGTAGCCCGGATCGGCGGAGTTGACCTTGATGGGGGTCTCGCGCACCTCCCACGCCAACTGCACGGTGAACATGTTGAGCGCAGCCTTGGAAGCGGCGTAGCCAAGATATTTGTGGACTGCGTATCCCCACCCAGGGTCGCCACTCAGAGTCAGGGAGGCGAGGCCGCTCGAGACATTCACGATTCGACCCGACGGCGACTTGCGAATCAGTGGCAACAGGGCCTGCGTGACCGCGACCGTTCCGACGACATTCGTTTCGAAAGTGCGCTGGATCGCCTCAGGGGTCGAAACGCTGGGAAGTCCGTCGCCGAGCCAGGTGATGCCCGCGTTATTGACCAGCACGTCGAGCCGGCCGTAGCTGGTCTCAATGTGGTCCGCAGCGGACTTCGCGGTTGCGTGATCCGTGAGGTCAATCTTCAGGAAATGCACTTCGAGTCCTTCGCTGCTTAGGCGATTCGCGGCTTCCTCGCCGAGCTTTGGGTTGCGCGCCCCCAGCAGGACTGCCATTCCTTTTTGCCCAAGCTGACGGGCCAACTCAAAGCCGATGCCCTTGTTGGCGCCGGTCACCACCACGACTTTCTTGTTTTGCTGCATATCTTGTATCCTCCTCCTTAATAGATGAAGAAGTCTTCAGGTTTTCGTTCGCATTCGGCAGACGCCTCTCCGAGGCTCGTCAAGCCAAGAAAGACGCCTGTTCAGGCGCGTTCCAACGAGACGGTGCATGCGATTCGTGAAGCGACGATTCAGGTTTTGCTGGAAACGGGGGCGCAACGGCTGACCACGACGCGGGTCGCGCAGCGGGCGGGCGTGTCGGTCGGGACCCTCTACCAGTATTTTCCGAATAAGAACGCGCTGCTGCATGCGGTTCTCAACGAACATTTCAGCCGGATCATCGACGCGCTGGAGCAGGCGTGCACAGCGAGCCACGGATGTTCTGTCGAAGAGATGGCTCGAACCATGACTCTGGCTTTTATCGATGCCAAACTACGCGACGCGCGCGAGTCGGTCGCACTATACAGCGCAGCCGAGTTCGGCGATGCGCAAGCCATCCTCGCGGACGTGCGCAAACGCGGTACCGCAGCGATCATCAGGATGCTGAGAAGTGCTCCGGGAGCGCGGTTCCCGGATGTCGAGACGACGGTGATGGTCCTTTACACGGCTCTGGCCGCAACAATGCGGGTGGTGCTCGAGTCCGGCGCCTCCAAAGCAATGGTGGCGGCAACTCGGCGTGAACTCGTGTTGCTGGCGGAAGGGCTACTGACGCGGGCGAGTTTGTCGCAGAGGGGGTGACTGGCGAAGCGGCAAGAGAAGATATATCTTTTGTCTTTGACATAAGATATATCTTACGATATGTTGTCTTTAGGAGAAATAAGCATGTTTGAACAAATGATTGAAAGAAAAGCAGTTGGATGTGATCGCAGACGCCACTTTGCGGGACACCATCCTGAGCACCGGGGTCCACGCGGATGGTTTGAAGGCGGGTTTTGTGCTGGCCGGGAAGCCGAGTTCGAAGGTCGCGGAAGGCATGCGGGCTTTGGAGGCGGCCGGAGAGGGCGCTTCGAGCGCGGATTCGGCGGACGGGAACGTCTTTTCGACTCGGGCGACCTGAAGCTGGTGATTGTGAAGCTGCTCTCGGAGCAGCCGAGCTACGGCTACCAGCTCATTAAGAAGATGGAGTCGCGGCTGGCCGGTGGATACACGCCGAGCGCTGGGGTGATCTACCCGACGCTGACGCTGCTGGAAGAAGAAGGGCTCGCGTCTGTCTCGACGTCAGAGGACAACAAGAAGGTCTATACCGTGACGGCAGCGGGGATGGAGTACCTCGTGGCCAATCAGGAGCGCATCGACGAGCTGTTGGCGCGACTGGAAGAGGCGGGAAAGGGCTTCGAGCGAGGCCGGTCGCCGGAAATCATACGGGCCTTCACGAACCTGCGCGGAGCGGTGATGGCGCGAGTGTCGCGCGACGTGACGCCGGAGCAGATTCGCAAGATCACCGAAGCGATCAACGCGGCAGCGAAGGCCATCGACGAGCTGTGAGAATTGCCAGGCGATAGCCTACAAGGCTTTCGCCTGATTGCTGCACGCTATAATCCGTCTCATTCTATGGCACTGATTCTATGGCTTTGACAGCAGGGGCCCGGCTGGGGCCGTACGAGATTGTGTCGCTGATTGGCGCGGGCGGCATGGGTGAGGTTTATAAAGCGCGGGACACGCGGCTGGGGCGCGACGTTGCCGTGAAGGTGCTGCCAGCGTCGTTTACGGTGGATCCGGAGCGGCTGCGGCGATTCGAACAGGAAGCGCGCGCGGTTGCGGCATTGAGCCACTCCGGCATTCTGGCGGTCTACGACATCGGTCAGCACGATGGCACTCCATATTTGGTTTCGGAGCTGCTGGAAGGTGAGAGCCTGCGTGAGCTGCTGGTGCACGGGCCTTTGTCGCATCGCAAGGCGATCGCGTATGCGATCCAGATTGCGCAGGGTTTGGCCGCCGCGCACAGCAAAGACATTGCGCATCGCGATCTGAAGCCGGACAACCTGTTCATCACACGCGACGGCCGCGTGAAGATTCTCGACTTCGGATTGGCGAAGACGATCGAGAAGCGCGGGGGCCAGATCGCGGGCCAAATCGCGAGTCAGTCGGACGCGACAGTGACGGTGCAGGGCACAGCAACCGACGCGGGCCTGGTGATGGGGACGGTGGGGTATATGTCCCCGGAGCAGGTGCGCGGCGCGGCAGTCGATTGCCGGACGGACATCTTTAGTTTTGGCGCGGTGCTGTACGAGATGCTGACCGGGCAGCGTGCCTTCAGGCGCAACACAGCGGCCGAGACAATGACGGCGATCCTGAATGACGATCCGCCGGAACTGCAGCAGTCGGCGCAGCCGGTGCCGCCGGCGCTGGAGCGGACGGTGCGGCATTGCCTCGAGAAATCACCGGACCAGCGGTTTCAGTCGGCGCGCGATCTGGCTTTCGATCTGGAATCGCTGACGAGCCTGACGGGTTCGGGCGGTGTTGCGGCCGCGAAGGGAAAAGTAACGCGGATCTGGTGGTATGTGGCCGCGCTGGCACTCGTGGTGCTGGTTGGGGCGATCGCCGGCTGGAAGCTCATTCCCGGAGCGCATCCGGTGATGGGCTCGCAATTTCATCAGGTGACGTATCGGCAGGGGATGTTCAACACCTCGCGCTACGCGCCGGATGGGAAGGCCATTTACTACTCCGCTGCCTGGCAAGGAAGTACGCCGCAGATTTATACGGTGGCGGCGGATGGAGTGGGCGGGCATCCGGTGGGCGTGGAGAACGCTCGTCTGCTCGCGGTTTCAAAACAGGGAGTGCTGGCGATAGCGCTGTCTCCGCAGAACGTGGCCGCGCTTTTGCAGCCCGGTACGCTGGCGCGATCCACGAACGAAGGAGCGCCGAAACCGGAGATAGAAAATATCGAGGCGGCTGATTTCACTCCGGATGGTTCGGCGCTGGCCATCGTTCGGTATCTGCCGGACAAGCCGATTTGCCAGCTGGAATATCCGATTGGGAAGGTACTCTACACCGCACCGGCGGTCGACGACGTTCGTTTTTCTCCGGATGGGAAGAACCTGGCGTTTATGACGCACGCCGACCCGACGGATGATCGCGGCACCATCGTGATTCTTCGCACCAGCGGCGAGAAAGTGGCCGAGAGCCAAATGTACGACAGCCTGCAGGGGCTGGCGTGGAACCCATCGGGAAATGAGGTGTGGTTCACATCGCCGCTGGAGTCGGGTGCGATCCGTACTTTGTCGCTGAGCGGGAAATCGCGCGAGCCATTGTCGGTGGCAGGGCGGCTATTCCTGAACGATATTTCGGCGAGCGGACAGCTGCTGGTGAATCAGGGATTGGTGCGTCGGGGAATGATTGTGTCCAGCGCCGACAGCAGGGTGCAGCACGATGTGTCGTGGCTGGACTTTGGGTATCTGCGCGACCTGAGCGATGACGGGAAGATGGTTTTGTTTGAAGAAGAGGGCAGCGAGTCGGCCAGCTATGCGGTCTACGTGCGCGCAACAGACGGGTCGCCTGCGGTTCCGATTGGCGAAGGCTACGGGCTGGCGCTTTCGAAGGATAAAAAGTGGGCGCTGGCGGATAAGCTGACCGAGCCGGTGCATGAAGTCTGGCTGCTGCCGGTGGGCGCAGGCGAGCCGAAGCGCCTCAGCCCATCGCGTCTAACGCCGTCGATTGCCGCGACCTTTCTGCCAGATGGAAAGCGAGTGGTGTATGTGGCGCAGGAGGCCGGGCGGCCGGCGCGGTCGTGGATCCAGGATGTCAATGGGAGCGAGCCGCGAGCGGTCACGGCGGAGGGCACAGTGGGTTTCCTGGTGTCGCCGGATGGGAAGTGGCTGCTGGCGGGGACGGCGCCATCGGACGGGCTGGCTCCGACGCTGCTGATGCCGGTGGATGGTGGGACGACGGAGCCGATTGTTGGACTGAAGCCGAACAACCGGGTTCTGGGTTGGACGAGCGATGGGCAATTGTTTGTAGGGTCACGGATCGGGGAAACGACGGCGTTTCATATCGAGAAGATGAACCCACATACGGGAGCGCGATCGCCGTGGCACGATTTTGCCGCGCCGACGATGGCCGGGATCCGCGTGGACAACTTCATGATTACGCCGGACGGTATGGCGTATGGCTACGACTATCGGCTGGGGCTTTCGGATTTATACACGGTGAACGGAGTTTTCTAAGCGGACTCCGGCGCTCGAGGCTCAGGCCAGTGTGCGACGGGATGACAGCATGCTGTCGGTGAAGATCTGCAGGCTGTTGCGGCCCGAATCTTTCACGGTATACATGGCAGCGTCGGCGTTGCGTAGAAGTTCTTCAGCAGTGAGGCCCGCTTCGGGGTAGATGGAGACGCCGACGCTGAGGGTGATGCTGAGGTCGCGGCCGGCGATACGGATGGGCTGGGCAGCGTTGCGGATGACCTGCTGTCCGCAACGCTCGACGTCGTACATGGAGCGGAAATCGGGCATGACGATGACGAATTCATCGCCACCCATGCGGGCTACGGTGTCGGACTCGCGGACCGAGGAGAGTAGCCGCTGCCCGACGGTAGCCAGCAGGATGTCGCCGTCGGCGTGACCGAGCGAATCGTTGATCTGCTTGAAATTGTCGAGGTCGACGAGGAACACGGCGATTCTGTGGTTCAGATTTTGTGCGCGCAGGATGGCCTGGCGAAGACGCTCGTGCAGGAGCGTGCGGTTGGCGAGGCCGGTGAGATGGTCGTGATGGGCAAGGTAATGGACGTGGTCGGAGCGGAGGCGATGCTCGGTGACGTCGCGGCTGGTGATGGCAATGCCAGTGCCGAGCTTTACGACCTGGACGTTGAGCCAGGTGCCTTTGATCATCTCGTCGTCGACGAAGACTTCGCAGATGTAGGGAGCGCCGGTGCGGACCACTTCTCTGTATTTTTCGATGAGGCCGGACTGGATCATGAAGGGGCGGACCTCGGTGAGGATCCTGCCGTAGAGAGACTCGCGGGAAGCGCCAAGGCGGCGCTCGGCGTTGGGATTGATGTAGCTGAAGCGGAAGTCGGCGATGGCGCCGGAGTCATCGGCCACGCCGTCGAAGATGTAGAAGTCGTCGAGGGTGTTTTCGGCGGCTGCGAGGAAGCGGGCATGCTCGCTGCCAGCCTGGGCGGAGGCTTTGCGAATGCTGGGAAGTCGCGGCAGTAGCAGGCCGCAGGCAACGGCTATGGCGAGCGAGTCGATCAGCTGACGCCAGGGGAGGCCATCAGAGAGCCGCTCGATGGCAATGAAGACGGCGAGGACGGCTGCGGTAACGGCGAAGATGAGGAGGGAAAAGCCCGGGGAGGCTTGGGAGGGTTCGGGCCGCGGAAGAGATTGGCGGTCCTGGTCGGAATCAGAGGTATCTGCGCGCATATTGAACACTGAGCGCTCTGGGAAATGCGACAGGGTGTTAACCAAATTATATATTGATGACGAAGTTATGTGTCGGTACGGATAAGTAATCAGCCAGCTTTGAGAGTGTCGAGGGGATCGACTTTCGTGGCGCGGCGAGCGGGAAGATAGCTGGCGAGCCAGGCGATGACGAGAAACACCAGGGGCGCCAGGGCGAAGGTGCTGAGGTCATGCGCGCTGGTTTTGTAGAGCACGCTGGCCATGAGCTGGGTCAGCAGGAACCCTGCGATGAGGCCGACGGCGATGCCACTGACGGCAAGGACGAGCCCGTGGCGGACGACGAGCCAGAGGATGTCGTTGCGCTCGGCGCCGAGGGCGAGGCGGATGGCCATTTCCTGACGGCGCTGCACGACGGTCCACGCCAACATGGCGGCGAGGCCGATGGCGGCAAGCGCGAGCGCAGTGATGGAGAAAACGGCGAGCAGCACCATGGTGAAACGGGGCTGTGCGCGGCCGGCGTCCATGAGGTCGTCGACGGACTGAACGGCGGTGACGGGCTGGTCGGGATCGATGGCGGAGATTTGCGCGCGGACGGCCGAGGCCATTTGCAGCGGCGGAACTGCGGTGCGAACGAGGAGATTCATCTCGGTCCAGGGGAGTTGTTTGAAGGGGAGCCAGAGCTGCGGCTGCGTGTCATCGCTGAGACCGTGATTGCGGACGTCGGCAGCGACGCCGACGACTTGCGAAGGTCCGGGACCGCGGCCGACGATGAAGGTTTTGCCGATGGGGTTTTGGCCAGGCCAGAAGCGACGGGCGCAGGTCTGATTGACGATGACGACTTTGGGCGCCTGTCCGTCGTCAGCGGCGGTGAAGAGGCGGCCGGCGAGGAGCGGGACGCGCATCGTCTCGAACCACTGCGGGCTGATGGCTTCAATGTCGATAAAGGGGCGCTGCGCAAGCGGGACGGCGGGCTGGCCCTCCGGCAGTACTGGGGTGAAGCGCGTGAAGCTCAGGGGCAGCGCGGCGGAGATGGCGGCGGATTTCACGCTGGGCAGAGCAGAGACGCGGCGGATGGTTTCATCGAAGAAGGCGGTTTGCTGATCGGGCCGGGCGTATTTTTCCGTTGGCAGCGAGATGCCCATGGTGAGCACGTTGCTCGCGTCGAAGCCGGGATCGACGTGGAGGAGGCGGTCGAAGCTGCGGACGAGCAGGCCTGCGCAGATGAGGAGCAGGAGCGAGAGCGCGACTTGTCCGACGACGAGCAGGCTGCGGAGCCGTCCACGGGAACGGCTGCCGGCGATACCGCGACCTTCGTCGCGCAGCGTGGAGTTGAGATCGGTGCGCGCGAGCTGGATTGCGGGGAAAAGGCCGGTGAGGATTCCCGTGACGAAGGAGATGACAACGGCAAAGAGAAGCACGCGTGCGTCGATGGAGACGGGGATGCCTTCGGGGAGTTGCGTTGAGCCCCACGCCGTGAGGGCGCGGTCGGCGGCGAAGCCGAGGGCGATGCCAAGGAGGCCGGCAGCGCAAGCGAGGAGCATGCTTTCGGTGAGGAGCTGGCGGATAACGGCAGCGCGGCTGGCGCCGAGCGCGGCGCGAACGGCCAGTTCGCGGCGGCGGGCGAGGGCGCGCGAGAGAAGCAGGCTGGCGACGTTGGCGCAGCCGATGAGTAGCAGCACGGCGACGGCGGCGGAGAGAATCCAGAGTTTGGTGCGCAGATCGGCGACGACGGCGTCGCGCAACGGCGTGACGATCATGGTGCGGGCGGAGGTGGCGTCGGGGGCGGTGGGATTCTCCGTGCGGTATTGGCGGTCGAGCACGCCGAGTTCGGAGTTGGCCTGGGCGAGCGTGGCGCCGGGTGCGAGTCGGGCTGCGAAGTTGAGATAGCCGACGCCCTTGCGAATTCGCTCCGCGGGCATCAGCGTCAGCTCGAAGTAGCGCGGGGTCCAGACATCGGCTTTGCCGACGAAGGGGAACTGCACGCCCGCGGGCAGCACTCCGATGACCGTGTGCGAGACACCATCGAGCGAGATGCTGGTTCCAACGATGTTGGGATTGCTGTTGAAGCGCGTGCGCCAGAGTGTATTGCTGAGCAGGACGACAGGATGCCCTTCGGAGCGTCCTTCCTCCGCAATGAACCCGCGACCAAGTTCGGGGCGGACGCCGAGCATCGAGAAGAAGTTCGGCGTGACGCGGGCAACCGGGACCTGCACGGGCTCGCCGACGCCGGTGAGGTTGAAGTTGTCGCTGGTCCAGGCGGCGGCTTCGAAGGTACGGGCGTGATCGCGGAGGAGCTCGTAGCGGAGGAGCGTGAGGGGGCGTTGGTCGGAGTCCGCATAGCGGATGCTGATGAGCTGTTGCGGTTGGCTGTAGGGGAAGGGGCGCAGCAGCAGCGCGCTGGTGACGGAGAAGATGGCGGTGTTGGCTCCGATGGCAAGCGCCAAGGTGAGCATGGCGACAAGGGTGAAGGCCGGATTGCGGCGGAGCATGCGCAGGCCGAAACGGAGATCGCGGAGAAGGGTCTGCATAAGGAATTATCGCCGGGGGCAGAGCTCCGGGCTATCGCGCGTCGTGCTGTTCGTCACAAATCTCTGAGCCTTACCGCTGACTCGCTTTTCCAGCAGCAACTTTGCGATTGAATTCCACTGAACCCTTGCGCGGAATGCTGAGGGACTGCCAGTGGTCACCGGCGAAGTGTTTCGCTAGGAGGACGATTTGGCCGATGTGGTGGGGGTAGTGCGCAAGCTGGCGGTTGATAGCCTGCATGACGGAGTGGGCTTCGCCGCGGATGGTGACGGTGCGGGTGAGGTCGGCCTCGGTGAGCGGCCGGAGCGCGGAGAAGACGCTGGACCAGCCGGACTCCCATGTGGCGAGGAGAGCGGCGCGCGTCGCGGGTGGCTCTTCAAATTCGCCGTCGCGATTGCGAGTGGGTTTTTCGCCGTCGGTGGTCAGGAAGTCGGTCCAGCGGGAGAGCATGTTGCCGGACATGTGCTTGACGATGATGGCGATGGAATTGGCTTCATCGTCGATGGCTTCGAAGAGTTGCTCGTCGGTGAGCTGATCGATAGCGCGTTCGGCGAGCCTTTTGTAATAGGCGAAAAGGGACAAAGAGTCTTCGAGGTACGAGGTGGTGAATTGGAGCGCCATGCGACGAGTTTAGCGAAGGGGTATGCGGGATGGCGACTACGCTGGGGCTCGCTCGGCCCCGGCGAGCGCATAGTACTTCGAGGCGTCGCCGCTCTTGAACAGCGAGTACCACGCGTTGAGCGCGGCTTCGGGGTAGAGATTGAGGGTTCCGAAGATTTGATAGGCGAAGTCAACGGGCGCCGTTCCCGACGCGGTGATAAGGTTGCCGTCGGCGATCGCGGGGATGTTGCGGTAGAGGGAGCTGCCGCGGTAACGGCTGGCTTTGAGATACTCGGGCGCGTTGCTGGTATGCAGGCGATTGTCGAGAAAGCCGGCACGCGCGAGCGCAAGGGTGGCCGCGCAGATGGCGGCGACGGGGATGCCGATCGCCAGGAATTCGGCAGCTTTTTCGATGGCTTCACGGTTCTCACCCAGCTCCCAGCTGTCGCCGCCGGGAAGAATCAGCATGGCGCTGGCTGTTGGGGAAAGTTCCGAGAGGGCAAGGTCGGGCTGAATGTGCACGCCGCCCATAGTGGTGACCGTTTCTGCGGTTGCACCGACGGTGGAGACGCGAAAGCGGCCAGGTTCCCGCTGATAACGTGGGTTATTGATGCCGGCGATGGCAAACGCCGGCTCCCAGTCGGCCATGCCATTGAACACGAAGAGGTGAACCGTTTGCGCTTCCATTACGCACTTACTTTCAGTGACGAGGAGTTAGTAGCTTTTGAAGGTCGGGATGATTGTACTTCGATCCCGATCGGCGGCGCTGCATCGTCGGTGTGGATTCCGATTCCAGCGGGTTAGGCGGCGCTAACGGGGGCGTTTTGAGTGTGCCGAGTTGCCGGTCTTCGCTTGCCCGGTGGAGAAGAATCGGACTAAGGACCGGTGGCCTGGCTCAGGGTCGCCGGTGATGAGGTACGCGAGCACCGCGCCCTGAAAAAGCTGGAGCACTTCTTCCACGACGATTCGATTGGGGTGGAAGTTCATGAGCAGATCGACCCACAAGCGCTGCTGTTCCGCGTAAAAAGCCCTGGCGCGTAAGGAGCCGTTCCAGGCGCGACGGGAGAGATCCATCACCAGAAGAAGGACGTTGTGCGAATTTGAGGCGGTCGTTCGATCCCACAGCGCGACGACGGCAGTTTTGAGAGAAGCGGCATGCGGAAGCGAGGCGGGAGAAAACTGGGCGCGCAGGCGTTCTTCGAGGAGCGACATGGCGCCTTCCTCGATGGTTTCGCGGTCGCCGAAGTAGTGGATCAGCATGCGCTTGCTGATGCCGACACT
>Ga0182015_10003875_pt1 | contig 16444 bp, 11 predicted proteins | sample 712P3MmetaG_FD_120478 | JGI IMG/M metagenome (GOLD analysis project Ga0182015, IMG submission 120478) | Permafrost microbial communities from Stordalen Mire, Sweden - 712P3M metaG | ecosystem: Environmental > Terrestrial > Soil > Wetlands > Permafrost | place: Sweden: Stordalen | collected... | reverse complement strand
CTGGCCTACGGCCAGGTCACGCAGCTTTCCGGGCCTGTAAAGAACAATGCCAATGCGGCCGTGCCGAATGCCACGGTGACGTTCGTCCTGACGAACTGCGGGTCATCTGCGCCTACGAATCCGGTCGATGTGGCGATCACCACTTCCAGCGGGAACATCAATGCAGAGATCCCTAGGAACCACAGCTTCAAGTGCATCGGAACAGACTACTACCAAGTCACACTGACGGATGCCTCCGGCAATCAGATCTGGACTCGGCCGTATATGTTTACGACCCAGGCTGGAAACCTGAACAGCCCTCTGACAACGCTTCCTCCGGCGGTCCCTGGATTGAGTTCAGGAAATGGCGCGATTCTGGATGCAAAGCAGATCGGCGGTGTCTACCAGGTCGATCAGTTCTCTGGTTCGGACATCGGCGTCAAGATTGCGAACTGCCTGAGTGGACTCAATCAGACCTACGGTGGCACCTGCGATGCACGGAACTTCGTGGGAACGCTGTCGATGGCGTCGAACCTGACGATCTCGACGACCAACGCCGTGATCTATCTGCCTTGCGCCACGATTTCGACGGCCAGTCAGATCATTGTGCCGGCGGCAGTGCGCAACGTGGTTCTGCATGGCTGTTCGTTGCGAGGTATTAGCACCGCGAGTGGAAGCCAGGGAGGCACCGTTCTTTTGTACTCCGGGCCGAGCAATGCTGTTCAGGTCGGAGACACCACGTATGCCCAGAACACAATGGGTTTCAAGATGGACAACGTGGCCATCAACACCACAGGATCGACCAGTGCGGCGACCGGCTTCTATGCCTATCGCGCGCAGGAAATCCGTCTTGAGAGCAGCTACTTCCTCGGCAACCAGAACCAGACGGGCATGACCATCGACGGCACAGGCAATTATGCCGGTGGCACCTTCGAGGACATGGAGTTCACTGGCTTCGGACAGGCGATCAATGGCACGGGCCATCTGATCTCGAATGCAGCCACGACAGACTGGATGAACGCCAGCACATTCATCAGGGTTCACATCGATTGCCCGGAGAGTAATGGCAATCCGATCACAGGGATCTACGGCATCAACCTGCAGGCAGGCGATGGGAATACCTTCATCGGCGGCGACGTTGAAGGCTGTGGAACGATGTTCCATCTTGGCTCGCACGCACAGAACAACACGATCCTGGGCCTGCGCAACGAAGTCTCCACCATTCAGTACCAGGCTGACTCAGGCTCCCAGTTTAACTCTGTGATCAACGGTGGCACCTTCTTCACTGGCGACCTGATCGACAACGGCAGCCGCAACAACTTCGAGGATGCGTTTCACCGTGCTTCCAATGGGATGAAAGGTGATTGGTACGCCAGCCAGCAAGATGTGACCATCGAAGATCACCAACGGCTTGGCATTGGCGTGGGCAACGAGCGTGGCAGACTGACCGAAGTCCAAACCGATTATGGATACCGTTGGACCTACGGCCTCGGCGATGGCACTGGTGGCATGCAGACCTATTACGTCCAGGACATGCTCAACAGAGTCTACCGGCTTTCGATTGGGCAATACCTGAGCGCGAACTCGAATAGTGTTGTGGCCGTGTCGTTGAACAACGGCGGGACCTACACGTCTTCGACACCGCCGACGATCACATTCTCGGGTGGAGGCGGGACAGGCGCCGCCGGCACCGCTGTCATGTATGGAAGCGGCACCAGTTGGTACGTGCTTTCAGTTACCATGACCAACAACGGGTCCGGGTACACCAGCGCGCCGACGGTCACATTTACTGGACCCAACCAGGCCAAGGCGCCGAATGCCGTGGCCGAGATCACCCTGTCTGGAAGTACCAACAACCAGACCGTGCTCAATGCTGCTGGCACCGGCGCGATTGTGCTCAATGGTTCCAACAACTCCGGTACTGGCGGCGTCATCTTCGGCTCTGGCGGCCCAAGCGAAACCACTGTTGGCTTGATCGATGGCCATGGCAACGCCACCTTCCAAGGCACTCTGACTGTGGCAGGCGAGACTGTCTTTCAGACCTCTGCTGAGGTGCGAAATGGTGTTGATTCTGAGTCGGACTTCTCGTTGTGGTCTGGCCTGACGACTGCTCAGAAGGAATCTCTCACCTACAAAGACTGGAATGGCAGCAGCCAGTGGTACATGGAGAAGGACCAGTACAACAACTGGGTGTTGAACTCCGCCGTTGACAACCTTGATCACTTCAAGGCCTACCAGAATGGAGATGACTACATCGACGCGGCCAGCGGCGCAACGGTGCGTGTCAATTACGAGAGCGGTTCTGGTTCCGGTTTTGCTGTCTACGGTGGCAACAGCTCGACTTTGTATTTCAGCCTCACAGCAGCGAATTCTGTCAAGATTCCTGGGCTTGCCGCGAGCAGCGGGCACAACTGTTTGCAGATCGACAACTCGGGCTGGGTCACCAACACCGGCTCAGCTTGCGGATCTGGATCGACGGGCGGAACAGTCACCAGCGTCGGGCTGACAGAGACCGACAGTTCGAGCTATTTCACCATCACGAGCAGCCCTGTCACTTCCTCCGGGAACCTCGGTCTCAAGCTGACAAGCGTGACCGGCACTGGCAACCAACTGGTGACTTCGGCCAGTCCGGTCATCAATGATTTGGCCATGACAGGTTACGCCGAGATCGGCGGCGCGCCGTATGCATCATCTCCTGAGTTCCTCATTGCAGATACAAGTGCTGTTGTGCCGATGTTCATCATGCCGACTTACTTTGGCATCGTGGCTCCGAACTCTGGAGCTTACGATCTCATGGAGTTCTGGCAGAACGGCGCGATTGTCTTTGAGATGGGGATGGCCGGTGACATCACGAGAGGCAGCTGGTCGGGATCGCCGATCCAGAACGTGTACCTGGCCAATTCAACGATCGTCATCAACGGAACGACCTGCACACTGGGTTCTCCTTGCACGGTGAGCACCAGCACTTTCTCTGGCACTTCTCTGCCCAGCACGGTGACCGGGTCCTACCTCACCAGTGTCGGAACGATCACTACAGGCGTGTGGCAAGGAACTCCGATTGCGAACGCGTATCTGGCCAATTCCTCGACCACGGTCAACGGCCAGCCATGTGCTCTCGGCGGCGCCTGCACGATCACAGCTTCTCTTTCTGGCACGAGCCTTCCCAGTTCGGTCGTGACCTCTTATCTGACGGCAGTGGGGACGATCACCACCGGCGTCTGGCAGGGCACGCCTGTTGCGAATGCCTATCTGGCCAACTCATCGGTGACGGTGGCCAGCCAGAGCTGCGTGCTTGGATCATCCTGCGCAATCGCCGCGGCGAACCTGAGCAACGGCACGAGCGGAACCGGAGCAGTCGCGCTCGTGAACGCACCGACCTTCACGGGCAACGTCACGACACACGCGAACAATGCTGCCAGCCAGGACTACCTGATCATCCAGCCAGGCACAGGCGGCACCGACTACATCGGTGCTCTGGAGTTCGCCAACTACGCGGGCACCAGCCAATGGGAGATCCGCAAGGACGCAAGCAACACGTTCAGAATTCGTGACACCGTCAACTCGGTGGATCGTTTCATTCAGTACGCCGGCACCCAGACGGAGATCAGCTCAGGCGGAACTTCTTCTGTGGCTATCAACAACACAAGCTCATCGGGCACGGGCGGCTTCATCGTCTACGAAGGAGGCACGAATTACAACACCATCGCCTTCAGTGTGGCCAGTAACGGGAACGCCGCGGTCACAGGAACTCTTACAGCAAACGCCACGACGATCATCACCACCCTGACTGCCGCTACGGTCAAGGACACGGGCGTTCTTTCTGCATATCTGATCGGGAGCGACAGCAGCGGAGATCTGCTTGCCGAAACCATGTCGGGGGATGCAACTCTGGGTTCCGGCGGCGCCTTGACACTGGCGTCAGTGAATGGCAATCCAGGGAGCTTCGGTTCGTCGACGGCGATCCCGACCTTCACCGTCAATGCCAAAGGGCTTATCACAGCAGCAGGCTCGACAGCAGTCATTGCGCCAGCCGGCACCTTGACAGGCACGGCTCTGGCGTCGACCGTGGTGACCTCTTCACTGACCACGGTTGGCACGATCGGCACAGGTGTCTGGCAAGGCACCGCGATCGGAGTGGGATACGGCGGTCTGAACACAGCTACGGCACCCTCCGCCGGCCAGATCCTCATCGCGCAGTCGGCGACGGCCTATGCGCCTGAGACAGCATCCGGAGATTGCACGCTGTCAGCTGCAGGCGCCTTCACCTGTCTCAAGTCGAACGGCACTGCATTTGGCACGGGCGCCTTTGCGGTCATCGCCAACTACGCTACGTTGGCTTCCCCGACATTCACCGGAACACCCTCCGCACCAACGCAGACAACCGGTGACAATACAACAGCTCTGGCAACGGATGTCTTTGTGAATGCGTCCATCACAGCCGGCGGCTTCCTGACCACTTCTTCGGCTTCCAGCACGTACGCGCCGAAGGGCTCGCCAACTTTTAGCGGTACGGTTACGGTGCCAACAGAGACCATTGTCTCCAGCGGCAACATGCATTTGGACGCGGCAACCGGGGCTTACTACGTTTGCATCAACTGCGACAACAATACCGGCACCAGCGGTTTCGTTGTCCAGAACGGCACAGGGAGCAGTCCCACAACTGAGTTCCAGGTCACCGGATCTGGCAACACGACGGCCACAGGCTACCTCTCTTCGAAGGGATGGTTCGGCAACTACACGGCCAGTTATACCGCCGGAGCGGCGGCAGGCACCAGTCCTACCATTGCCTGCGCCACTACACATACCTGCACCAACATCCAGGGCACCTACAGCATCAAGACGGGCACCAGTCCCACGACCGGTACTCTCGTGACGATCAACCTCAATCACACGCAGAACAATATCCTCGACTGCTCGAGCGATCTCTGGCTCCCTGGCACTGGCCACATCCTTACCTACGAGCTCACCAACTCCACCACCAGCACCATTGTGGTGACCTTGGATGCGGCCCTGACCGCGTCGACCACCTATTACTTCACCTACGTCTGCGGCAGCTACTAAACGGCTGGCTATACTAGACAGCTTTTGGAGGCAGCGTGCCTGTGGCAACGAAGACGCGGAAACTCGTTCCTTACTCTGTCCGGCGGAAGCACAACCGGAAGCGGCCGGCCTCGAAGCTTGAGAAGGCAGTGTATGCCATGCTCAAGGCGGAGAAGATTCCCTTCACAAAGGAGAAGCAGATCGGCCGTTGTCATGTGGACGTCTTCATCGAGCCGTGTGCGGTCGTGGAGATCCAGGGATGCTACTGGCACAAGCACTCCTGCCACCGGCCCAAGGCCGGCTGGACGCACGAGGATCTGGCCGTTCAAGCCAGGGACAGCGGTCGCTTCGCTTACCTCAAGGCTCAGGGCTATCAGGTCGTCGTGATCTGGGAGTGCGAGATCGAGAAAGATCCCGAATGGATTCGATCGCTGCTGCGCAGCCTCAAGCAGGTCTAGTGGCCGAGAAGATAGATTCCAAAAGCACCCACACCGATGATTCCTCCGACAACAAGCAGGACAAGACAGATGCTTATCAGGGCGGGCTGGATCGAGTTCTTCCAGGCATAGCGAACGGGATGATGTGCTTTCTCGTATGCCGCTTCTGCCAGGATTGCTTCTCGCGTGTCGAGGCTGACCCCTTCAGACCCAAACTCATCTCGTCGGTTGTATAAGGTCGTGGCAGTCCTTGTGGCGACCTGAATGATTGACAAGGGGTTCATGCCAGGATTCTACACCGGTTCACCCTCACCAACTTTGGAGACACCATGATTGGCCCGCTTGCTGGACTCGCTGATGATGTACTGGGGTTGTTTGCCCGGTACAGCGGCGGCTTGTTCGGAAAGAAGGCTCCTGACTACGAGGGCCGGAACGGCGGAACGTTCGGGAGTCCCGAGTTCTTCCAGGATGCGCACGCCGGAGATTACCGGGCGCTGGCGCGTCTCGATAAAGAAGGTTACGGCTCCGCATGGAACCGGCCCTTCTTCCGTGGAGTAGTCGAAAGCGAGATCACCCGCAACATCGCGCGCGGCAAGACCAGGATGCCTCGTGGCCTTCTGACTGGCAGTCCCATGTACGGCTACAACAAGTTTGCCGACAATCTCTGGGGCAAGCAGGCCAGGACGGGATTGAAGTTCGGCGCGCCTCTTGCCCTTCTCGGCATTGCCACCGCTCCAAAAGGAGAGATGATCAAGCGCGGAGCTGAAGGCATTGGCATGCTTACAGGCCAGGCCATGGGTGGCGCCGTTGGTGGTCTTCTCTTTGGTATGCCGGGTGAAATCGCAGGGCAAATCATCGGTGGCACGGTAGGAGAAAAGATCGGTTCCACGCTGAAGCCTATCGAGGATCTCGGCCACCAGGCTTATCACTTGAACTTCGGCGGCAAGTATGAGGACACGGAAGTTGCCTGGACGATGAGGCAGCGTGCCGTTCAAGAGATGGGATCGAGCGCTCTCAACGCACGGCAATACCTGGGCAAGGAAGCCGCCCTGATGCATCAGTAGAACAGGAGAAAGACATGTCAACGACACCGTACTCCACAGCCCAACTGAGTTCCATGATGGATGCATTGACGTCGAGGGTGACTACCCTCGATGGGATTGGACTGCCCGCAGGCACACAGGGACAGGTGCCGGTGCTGACAGCCAGAGCCAATGGCACCGATACCAAGATCCGTCAGGTCGTGACCAACCTGGAGAGCCAGCTCGCTTCGCTCAAGAGCGGCATTGCGACATTTACGACATCCGTCCGGCAGCTTCTCGGCCTGTCAGTGACCTCATAGTTGTACGGCTGAAGACGTGCCCTTCAAGACCAGGTTATGAAACAGCTTCTAGGGTGTTCCCCTTATGGTTTGACCTGATTTCCACATGCTAGAGTAGTTTGGATTAAAATCCGTAACACTCTGAGGTTACTTTGGTTCGTATCGTAGCTCACCTGAAGACTGAACTTCAGGAAGTTGAAGCGCAGCTATTGGCGCTTTATGAGAAGCGCGATGGCCTGCGGCAAGTTCTTGGCGCGACAATTGAGAGCACGTCGAACAGTTCCCCTGCAGGACCTCGGCTTTGTTTCACCAACCCTCTATCGGTGGCGCGCTGCCCGCGAGGGCATGCCAGCTGCGGGATATGTGAAAGGTCCGCGACCTGCGAACACAGACTGCGAGCATAACAAAGATGCCTGGGCCAACGCCCAGGCATCTTTGTCTGTATCGACTCATCATAGATGTCAATTACTTTCCTCTATTGGCCAAGATGCTAGCCGCCGTTGCAGTGCCAGCGAGAACGGCTACATCGGCACCGCCGCGTTGGGTGGGAAGGGAACCGACCTCGTGGAACCAGGACGAGTCCTGAAGAGCGGCCGCGGCGACGGTCCAATGCTGGGTCTTCACAGCCTCCAGGGTGTTCACGAACTTGGAGAGGCCATGCTCGCCCATATTGAAAACCAGATCGACAAGCACGAGCTGCTTGTCAGCGGGCAGGTCATCGAAATTGGGAACAAGGTTCTTGGCTCCCGTGACGGCCATGGCGGCCGTGGTGTCGAGCAGCTCGTCCACTTGGTTGGCGGTGATGATGACTCTGCCGGCCTTGATCCCCGCGTAGTCAAGATGGAGGCCGGTAACAATGGCCTGGGCGCCAGGCGCTTCCAGATCGAAGCCAACACCGATGTGAGCTTTGCCCACCAGGACCGTTGTTGGAGTGATCGGCTTGCCGGTCTTGTCGTCGTAGGCGGCGAAGCGTGTTGATTCCCAGCGCGTGATCCATTTCTTGATGAGAGCGAGGTTCATGAGTCTCCAGTCCGGTTAGGCAGCGAGTGGAAGTTCGATCAGAGCAGGCATGGTGAGAACCTTGGCCGGTGTTCTGGCGAAGTCCTTCGTCTTGAGCTTGACGATGAGCCGGTGGCCCTTCTTGTCGAAGAGTGTCTCGATCGGACGGCCGACCATTCCCTCGGCCTGAGCCAGACCGCCGTTGAGAGATGAGCGGAAGCCGGCGCGGACTTTGTCCGTGGCGTCTTCGAGGGTCATCTCACCCAGATAGGGAACTGCATCCAGACCGAGCTTGCCGGCCACGTCGCGCATATTCTCGTCGCTAAGCCACCAGCCACCCATGCGCGTGTGTTCGATGTCGGTGTCGATCACAAACACGTCGAAGACGATGAGCTTCTTGGTCGGCCCGTAGAGGCCGCCACGCTGGATGCCAGTGCCGTACCCTTCGCCGTAAATGACGACGTCGCCGCCGTCGGGGAAACAGGCTGCCAGCTTCTCAGGGGTGACGTTCTCATAGAGCCACTTCACCAGGTCGGCCGGGATCGAGGCATTGTCAGTCTTGCCGCCGAAGCTCAGCTTGCCGCCCTGCCAGATCACGCGGATGTTCGTGCCGTCAATCTTCTCAGTCCAGCGCCAGGTTTTGAGGGTGTCGTAGACGCTATTTCTCAGGACCAAATCCGGTCCGATTTTGAAGTGCTCGTCACGTTCGTAGAGGGTTTCAATCTTGTGGTATTCGCTCATGCAACAAGCTTGCGAGAGCAGAAATATGTACCAAAGGCTCAGGAGTCTTAGTAAAGCTTTCAATCGACTTCTTGAATAACGGGAGCCCTATTGAAGAAACCCTTCATAAGAGACTAGGTGATTTCCTGTATTCAGTGAAGGCGCTTCAGCGTACAGACTCAAGACATCACAGAGGCTGCAATTGGAGACAAACAACTCAACTCGTCGCCACTGTAGAACTGGCGGTAGGGCCACAGCCCAAGCCTCAGAGTCCGATTTTGCTACAGGAGCGTCAGAACCATGGTCGACTTTCCTCATTCTCTTGAATCATTCGAGCCGTTCCTCGATAGTGAACAAGCTGCGGCTCTGGTCAAAATACACCCGAAGACCCTGCAACGCTTGGCGCGAATCGGTTGCGTCCACGGGTATCGCATTGGCAAGCTCTGGCGCTTCAGGGCCTCTGATCTCTCCAACTGGGTGGACAAGGCCGCACAGATGACTGGCTCTGGCGCCACGCCGGTGTCCGCCATTCCCAACTACTCGTGCCCGTAGCCGAACAAGAGATAAACCTTGGTTGTTCGAACACTGCATCGTTACGAATGTTTGCGGCTGGGGAATCGTGAGCGCGAACTGAACGGGATGGAGACCATGGCGAGACAACGACAGAATGCTCGGCGGTTGGGCGGATATTGGCGTTTCTGCCTATCCGCACTTGACCTCATGGATGCGTTCACAGCACAATCATTTCAGCCAGCCGTTTCGCGTGAAGTGATCAGGAGAGCATCTTGAAATTCACGCGCAATCGGTATCAACAAGGAAGTCTACGAAAAGTGCGGCGCAAGTCTGGAGCTGAGGTTTGGGAGTACAGGTTTCGCAACCATGCGGAGCCGGGAAGTCCTATGCGCCAGATAACGCTCAGTGCATTGGAGTATCCAACCGAAACAAAAGCTCTTGTCCGTCTGCAAGAGGACGTGCTCCGAATCAACGATTCGAAAGCCTTCAAGGCACACAACAGGCCAACGCTGGGATTGGTGATTGACCGATTCTCAACCGAGGAGCGCCTGGAAGGAATTCTGCGACAGGCACCAGGGGAGGCCACCATCACGGACGGCTTTTCCTGGAGCACCGCCGCCGGTTACCGCAGCTACCTCAAGAAGCACATCCGGCCCAAATGGGGTAGCACTCTACTCACAGACGCCAGACCACTCGAAATCTCTGAATGGTTGAAGTCTTTGCCTCTGTCGCCGAAGACACGCGGCCATGTCGGAGCCCTCCTGCATCTCCTGTTCGAGCGGGCAATGCTGTGGGGCTTGATGGACGTTCAGCGAAACCCTATGGAGTTGGTGAAGCTGAAGGGCACCAGCAAGCGGCTTAAAAAGCCGCAAATTCTCACCCCTGAGAAGTTTCAGGAGTTGGTTTCCATGCTGCATGAGCCATACAGGACGATGGTCATTGTCGCGATGTGCACCGGGATGCGGGTGTCCGAGGTTTTGGCCCTTCGCTGGGAGCATATCGACTTCGAGGCCGGAGCGATGTTGGTTCAACAGGGTGTCGTCAACGGCCGGATCGGAAGAGTGAAAACTGAAGCGTCCAACGATTACATCCCACTTGATCCCGCATTTGCTCAAATCCTGCGCGATTGGAGGGGAGCCAGAACGACCGGGCTTGTCTTCCCGTCGCACGTCACCGGCGGCTGCTACTACGCGGGCGTCATTCAGCAACAGATTCTGAAGCCTGCCGGTGAAAAGATCGGCCATCCGGGAATTGGTTGGCACGTCTTCAGGCACACGTATCGTTCCTTTCTGGACGAAACGGGCGCTCCCATCGGTGTGCAGCAGAAACTCATGCGGCACAGCAACGTGGCCACGACCATGAACGTGTACGGCAATGCCAGCCTGAGAGCCAAACAGACGGCCAACTCAAAGGTTGTGCAAATGGTAATGCCGCAAGAACCACCACTGGCTGTGCGGCAGCCGGTGGCGGTTTGAGCTATTGTGGGGTTCTGTGGGGTTTGGAATTTGCTGATGTTCGCTAAGTTGTTGATTCTATGGTGGACGCGGTAGGAATCGAACCTACAACCTGTCGGTTAAGAGCCGAATGCTCTGCCAGTTGAGCTACGCGTCCATGCAGGAAAACTCCGGATGGAGGGAGGGTTCTTGCCGAAATAACCCCGCCCTGAAGGCTCAATTATTCCGATCAACCCTTGAAGAATATAACACAGTCCTGGAGCCGACTCCAGCGCGCTCCCGCCCCGCCGCGCAACCAGACCACACGCACTCAGCACGCCGGTGCGCTCTACTTTCGCCCTAGAACGTAAACGCCAGACCGCCGCTCACGCCGCGCTGATCCTGTGCCAGAACCACCAACGACCCATCGCCCAACAGGTACGGTTCATACCCTTGAGCCAGCAGATTCCGCAGATCCAGCAGTGCCTCAAACCCGGTCTGCCCATCGCGTCGTCCATCGCGCCCCGTGTGAATCGCCTGTCGCAAATGCAGGTTCAAGTAGGGCTCTGCAGCGTTCGCAGCAAACGCCGCCACCGGCGTCAGCGTCTCCTCCGGCTGCCATCGATAGCTCGCCCGCCAGCGCGTGCCGGTGCCCTCAATTGTCCCCGACAGCGAAATCGAATATGCCTGGGTCCGCTTTGGCCGCACCGCCGCCAGCACCTGCGCCAGTTGAGCCGCCGGAACACTCCCCCGAATCGGTGCCGTCAGCGCATCGCCGTTCATGTAGCTCAAATGCAGCTGGTCCCCGCCTGGCAGGCTCGTATCCAACACCGCCATCATCCCCATTGCCGAGTATCCAGGCCCGGCCGCATGGATCAGCCCGCTCGTCGGATCGTAAATCCACGCCGCTGCCGCTGTGCTCGCGCCGCTTCCAAATGTCTCTCCGTTTCCCGCCGCCTGCAGCACCGGATTGTCCACTGTATCCGAGAACACCAGCACTGACAGCCCGGTGCGGTCTGTCCGCCGTTCCCAACCGATCTCCTGATGCAGTCCGTGCTCAACCGTCAGCCGTCCCTGCCGCACTGCTACTCCAGGCAGCCATGTGCCAGCTTCCGAATCCGATCCACCCGGCCGTCCTGCCACCGCAGTCGCCACCCTGTAGCGAATCAACTGGTCACCCTGCCGCCATGCCACTTGAGCAAACGGAAGCGCTGCCACCACGGTGTTCGGCGAATTCGTCGCAAACCGCGCCATCACCGCTGTCGAGCCAGCCTCAGCTTCAAGCGAGTCTCCAAAATGCATCGTCTCCCACGTTCGCACTGCGGCTTCATCCAGCCCGTCGCTCCCACCAGCTTCCATCTCCGGATGAATCGCCACTGCCGCCACCGACTGTACCGAGCCCGCATAGCCCATGTCCTGCCGGAACCCCAGCATCGACTCCATCCCCGCTGCGCTGTCCGGCGCAAAGTCCACGCGCGCCAGCAGCGCCCGGCTGTCGGATGGCGTTTCTTCCATCGTCGCGGAAATCCGCTCGCCGCTCTCGCCGAACGTTCCCTCTTCCCCAGTCGCCATCAACCGCGCTTTCAGTTTTGGTGCCGACCCTGATCCGTCGTGCACCACCACCAGCGGACCATCCTCAAGCCACCGCAAAAGCGGCCGGTTCGCCGGGGAGCAAAGCGTAAACTTCCAATCATCTTTTTGTGCGTTGTTTGCCCGTGGCTCCGAAGGCAGCCATTGCATCACTTCATACAGGCTGTTCAGTGTCAGGTTCACCACCGTCCGCGTCCGCACCCGCACATCCTCACGCAACGACGGAAGAAACGACTGCCCCATCGCCTTCAGCGCGTACTGCCCCGGCGCCACAGCGGCAATCATGAACATCCCCTTGCTGTCGGTGTAGACGCTCGCAATCACCGTCATGTCCGGCCGCAGAAGCTGCACCGTCGCCCCCACCTGCGGCACACCGGCAGAGTCGCGCACCGCGCCCGTCACGACCCCTGGGGCCGCCACGGCCGCAGCGCTGCTCAATGCCAGCAGCACCGGGAAGAAAGCGAAATGGACCCTGCGCATGTTCACTAGGCGTGACCCGCCGGCGTCCCTGGCTCAAAGATTGCGTAGCAGCCTCGCGCAGGTCCCAGAACCCCTTGAAAATCCGGGGTCAGGAATGCCTTGCGCTGGGGGGTACCCCTATTCGACGACAAAAGGTACCGATTGCGCAATCTCTTGTTTTGAAATTGTGTCATTTACCCTGATTGTCACCTTGTATTTTCCTGGCTGAAGACCCGCCATCGGCAAAGTTTTCTCCACCGTTAACTGGTCGCTGTGCGCACCAAGTTCCTTTGAATCAACCTGCTTCTCAAACACCACGTTGTTTGTTGCCGTATCCACAATCTGATAGGTAACCGTCGCCTGGTTGCTCTTCGTTGCCTCGTCGATACCCAGGTTATATACCTGCATCCAGAAGTTCAGCTGCTGATTCCGCCTGAAGTTCACCGGCGTCGCCTTGTTGGTCGTCACGCGCGGGCAAATATGCGTATTCCCGATCACGCATGATCCCGTCCCCAGGTCGTGCGATGAAACCGTGTTCATCTCGTCCGCCAAAATCAGCGATGAGGTCGCAAGCTTCTCATCATGGAACGTCGGCACTTCAAGACTGTTACCGTAGATCCCAATATGATCCGGGTTGTTCACGTCCTTGATCGCGATGTCAAGGCGATACAGCCCCGGTACCAGAGGCAATGCCTTCCAGTAGACCGATTTCTTGTCCAGCGACTTCTCCAGCAACTCGGCTGGCTGCTCCACCTGCACCGTGTCTTCCTGGGTTTGAACTGTCTTGTGCGTCAGCGTGGTCACCTTGATCAATATGTTCACCACGCCCTTCGACACACCGTCCTTGGTAACAAACGTAATGTCACGATTCTTCAGTTGTACTGTCACCGGCACCAGCACCGTGCTGTCGGTCACCTTCACATAATCCGTCCGCACATCGAACGGAAATACCGGCCCGCTCAGCAGCTTGTGCTCTGATCCGAAAATGGCGTCCAGATCCGAGAACTTGATCGGCGGCGGCGCAAACAGCTTGGCGGCCATCTCTATCCGGTCAAACTCCTTTGCCTGTTCGCTCGCAGAGTTCGGTCCCTTGCCCAACTGCTCCATGCTGCCGCCCTTGAACCGGTCGGCCTTCTTCGACATCCCCATCTCTTCCCACTGCGTCAGGCCCGCGTTCGGAACCATCTTCAGTGCGTCCTTCTCGCTGCGGTCCATCGTGTAGTGGTAGTCGCCGCACTGGCACGTGTCCACAAACTCCAGGTCGATGTTCTCGCCGATCCCTTCCAGATACCGGTAGTGCCAGGTCTCAAACGGGAACGTCGATGTCGTGCCGCCGCCCTCATCGATCGGCCGGTTATACGAGCCGCCTGAAGGGTGCGAGTCGATCGAGTCCGGTGCGCCAAACGAAATATAGATGTGCCCGCGGTCTGTCTTCCATCCCGGCTTGCCTGCGGGAAAGTGCTCGTTCGCGTACGCAATGCGCCGATAATGCTCTTCGCGGAACTCATTCTCCGGCGAATCCGGATTCGGATTCCGCCGCAGCCAGAACTGCTCGATAAACGCTTCCCGCTCTTCGTCGTTTGAGAGACTCTTGAACGACTTGGTCTCCTCGTCCGTGATAATCCAAACCACGTCCTGAGTCAGCCAAGTCTTGTAGGACCCCTTGATTTCTTCTCCCAAGGCCTTCTTAGCCGCAAACCGTTCCTTGTCCGACCGCTCGCGCTTGCGCGGGTCGTAGTCAGGATCCTGACTTGGTGCCGGCGCCGCCGACGGGTTCGCCGAGGGATTGACCGATTGGCTGGATGGCTCCTGCGACTTCAACCGGGTGGCGGGGATCAATATCAGTGCGAAACTCAGTGCTGCGAATACGGCCGAACGGCTGTTCTGCGTCATTGCCTTCAAACTCCTGCGATCCCTTATTTTACGGGTCCAGATCGGCCTGGGCAAGGTTCCTTCGCGTGTGGGCTGTCCGTTTGACGTAAACCCGCCCCCACCGTGAGCCACAAAACCCTCAAACCACCCTCAAATTAAGCTGCCCTTCTCTTGCACCAACCCCTTCCGCCCGCCCGTCCACCCGACATCCGACACCCCAGACCCGAGACCCTACTCCCTGTTCCCCGTCCCCGCCGCCCAATCCTTCGGCCAGGAAGACGGCATCCCCGTCCTCCCCCTCCCTCGCTGGCTAACACGGCGCGTCGCATCCCGAAGCTGCTGTCACCCAGGGATACAGGAACACCCTTGCCAGACTTTTCATTAGTAATCGCAACTACGCCGCCCTCAATAAACAGTCCCCCGGCAGTTTCCTGACAGCTCCTCTGGACTTGACGATCGAAAGATCGCGCGAAATTTCCTGTTGCTTTCCAAAAGGGATCATGACATTATTCCTGTTGGAAACCTAAAGGTGGGTCTCCCGATGAAGGAAAAGCCGGACGTTTTGCAAGGAACGCTTGCGCTGATGGTCCTCAAAACCCTCGATGCCCAGGGCCCGCAGCACGGCTACGGGATTGCCCGCCGCATCGAGCAGATCGGCGGAGATGTTCTGGCTGTCAACCAGGGCACCCTTTATCCCTTGCTGCCGAAGCTGGAGAATGAAGGCTCGATTGCCTCGCAATGGGGTGCATCGGAAAACAACCGCCGTGCCCGCTTCTATCGCCTTACCGCCCCCGGTCGCAAGCAATTGCAAGCAGAGACCCGCGACTGGGAGCAAACCGCGGCAATCATCGCGCGCTCTTTTGAAGTGCAGGCAGAGGACCTGCCATGAGATTCCTGCGCCGCTTTTTCATTCGCCTCTCGAACTTCACCACCGGAAGCCGCGCCGACCAGCGCCTCCGTGAGGAGATGGCCGAACATGTGGCCTTGCAGACAGAGGAGAATCTGCGCGCCGGCATGGCATCCGCCGAGGCACGGCGTCAGGCCATGCTCAAGCTTGGCGCGGCCGAACCAATACGGGAGCAGCACCACGCCGAGCAAAGTCTTCCTCTCATCGAGAATCTGATGTTCGACCTGCGTTACGCCGTGCGCATGCTAGTGAGGGCTCCCGGATTTGCCTTTATTGCAATCGCCACCGTGGCCCTCGGCGTCGGAGCCACCACCGCCATCTACAGCGTCATCGACGCAACCCTGCTGCATCCTTTGCCCTACCCCCGCCCCAGCGAACTGGTGCGCATTGAAGCCAACCTTCCCGGCGTGGGCGCGCACGACATCGGCATCTCCATCCCTGAGTTGAGAGACCTGCAGAACTCGGGAATCTTCCAATATGTGTCCCTATCCTTTTTCGGCACCAACAATCTCACCGGCAGCGCCCAGCCCGCGAGCATCGCCTCAAAGTCGGTCTCACCGAGCTACTTCGCGGTGCTCGGCGTTGACGCGAAGTTGGGCCGCACCTTCGATCCGCACGACGCCACACCCGGCTTCAACAACGAAGTCGTCATCAGCGATGGGCTCTGGAAGCGCGCATTTGGCGCCGACCCGCACATTCTCGGCAAGACTCTGCGCCTTGACAACGATCCCTCTCATGTTGTCGGCGTCATGCCCGCCGGCTTTCGCGACCAGGGCCAAACCAGCGAGCAGCGCGGTACCGAATTGTGGGCGGCGGGGGGATTTGCCGACGACCCCGCCCCGCCGCCGATGCGCGGCACGCGTTTGCCCTTCGAGACCATCGCGCGCCTTCAGCCTGGTCTCTCGCCTCAGGCCGCCCAGGCCCGCCTCGATGCCCTGGTTGCGTCGTTGAAGAAGCAATATCCGGCGGATTATCCGTCGCAAGGCGCGTGGACTATCCGCCTCACTCCCCTGGCCGAGACTCTTGTCGGCAACGTTCGCCAATCGCTCATTCTGCTGTTCGGCGCGGTGGCCCTGGTCCTGCTCATCAGCTGCGTCAACGTCGCCAACCTGCTGCTTGCTCGCGCCAGCGCGCGAGGACGCGAGATGGCGGTTCGCCAGGCATTGGGAGCCGT
>Ga0182015_10003874_pt1 | contig 16448 bp, 17 predicted proteins | sample 712P3MmetaG_FD_120478 | JGI IMG/M metagenome (GOLD analysis project Ga0182015, IMG submission 120478) | Permafrost microbial communities from Stordalen Mire, Sweden - 712P3M metaG | ecosystem: Environmental > Terrestrial > Soil > Wetlands > Permafrost | place: Sweden: Stordalen | collected... | reverse complement strand
ACGAGGTTGATTGTGCGGGATTTCGATATTCGGTGAGCGCGACGCGGCGATGCCCGTAACTGAACGAGCGGCGCAAATCCCGGAGGCGGAGGCCTCCGGGCTCTGGGGCGGCGTAAGTACGCTTGCGACCGGGCGGCGGCATGAACGCGGCCCGCATATTCTGACCCCAGGCTGAAGACACGAAGATTCGCGAGAACGTGGCTTTACATTCATCGCGGGCAGCGATACTTTTCGGTGTGTGAAAGCTACGAATTGGGAATTTGCGAATAGGGCGATGGTTTTCGGGTTGATGTTTGCCTTCACGTTTCCGCTGTACGCATTCGATCAGCAGAATTCAACCGCCGCGTTGGCCAATTGGCTTGGACCGAAACTGCAATTGAATGAGGATTTCTTCGCGCGTCTCCTATTTGCGCTCGCTGCTTTTTTGCTGGTGGTGGCGGCGTTCATCCGTACTTGGGCCTCGTCGTACCTTCAGGCTTCGGTGGTGTACGCGGCCGAAGTGAAGTCTGCGTCGCTGGTCGCCGATGGGCCTTACCGTTACGTACGCAATCCACTTTATTTCGCTAATGTGCTGATGATCATCGCAATGGGCGCGATGATGAGCCGGCTCGGATTCGTAGTGGCAGTCCTGGCGATGCTGATTTTTTGCTACCGGCTGATATTCCGCGAGGAAGCTGAACTTCAGGCGAGCCAGGGGCAACAGTTTGCGGAATATCGCAAAGCGGTGCCGCGTCTGTGGCCCTTGCCGTGGCCGCGCATCGCTTCCGCCGGAGGACAGGCCAAGTGGAGTGAAGGATTCAAGGCAGAATCGTGGTACTGGGGATTTGCGGCGGCGATAATCGCGTTTGCGATAACTCTGAAGCTCAGATACTTTTTTGCGATTTTGGCGGCAAGCTTGATCTTGTTCTGGGTCTCTTCAACGCGGCGCCAAAATAAGTCAGACTCGCAAGCCTGAACGCCCCGCGCGAGTCGAATGCGCATTGATTGCGTGTTGCCCGCCGTGGGCTATTACGCTGAGATGTCGTGCGATGGCTGAGCTTGGACCAAGCACGGGTTGGAAACCTCCCACTATCGAATTCTCGAAAAGCTCGGCGGCGGGGGGATGGGTGTCGTTTTCCGGGCCGAGCATACAGAGGGATCCCTCTTCCCCCCGAGGCGGGGACTCGGGATTACAGCGGGCGATTTGATGTTACTGCTCGAGTTTGATGCTAGTGCTCGCGAAAATGCGGCGGGCGTCGCGGCGGGCAGCAGGACACTGTTGGCCGGAAACTGCGGCTATTCAATCGTAGAGCGGAATGTCGACTTCGTGGTTTTCTTCGACGGGGGCGTCCGGGTTCGCGCTCACGTCTGCCTCGGGATACTCGGCAAATGTATCTCTGCGGTTATAGGCGAGGCCGATGATTCCGGCGAAGATCAGGAGTGGCGGAAACATCAGGAGGAGAATTCCGTGCCTGAGAGCGGCGATCAGCTTTGCGCCGGAGGATGCGGCGTTCTGATAGCACATCGCGCAGCCTTGGGCATGTAACGCGGCCGGGCTGAACAGCAACAGGAATGCGGCTGATGCGAATGCGACGCCAACGACCCGCCATTGTCTGAAATTGTGCACGGCTCTGAGATCCTTTCTACCATTGTATCGCCGATTCAACAACCTCAACCGGCCCGGCACGCACTATCGAATCCTGCAACTCCCGCTCGCCTGCCGCGTCAGTGAAGGCCCATGGACTGCAAACGAAGACTATCGGGCAAAAAGGCGACCATCATGGCCAGCACGAAAACGAGCGCGGGAACTAACGTAAGGAACAGGCTTCGCCGTTCGTATCGCAGGTGCATAAAATACGCGATGATGAGCGCGGCTTTCATCAGAGAGATGCCCATTAGCAGCACCAGCATCAAGTGCAATTCGAGCTGTTCGTATGCCAGATACACTTCGCCGGCGGTAAGGATGAGCAAGCAACCCCAAACCTTCAAAAACCAGCCCATCCTCGAGAAGTCTGCTCGATGCGGCGTTTCTTGATCCATGAGTTCGCTCGCTTTCGCCGGGCCTTAGTGGCCGCGGGTGGAGATCAGATAGACCAGCGGGAAGATAAACATCCATACGAGATCGACAAAGTGCCAATACAGGCCGCTAACTTCCACATCGTCGGCCGTGAATTTCCCGCGGCGGAATCCAACGGCCACAAAGGCGAGATACACGACGCCGACCGTCACGTGCGTCATGTGCAGACCCGTAAGACCGAAGAAAGTCGCGCCGAAAATCGGCGTTCCCCAAGGATTCGAGAAAAGCCGGACGCCTTCATGGATCAGCCCGAGCCACTCACGAATGTGCAGAATGTCGAAAATAATTCCGCCGAGCATGGTGGCGCCGAGCCAGCGGACGGCCGCCGCAGTGCGGCCGTTTTTTGCCGCTTCCACGGCCGCAACCATGGTGACGCTGCTGGAGAGAAGAACGAACGTCATCACCGTTGCGTTGACGATGCTCGGCACGAACTGGAACGGTCTCGGCCATGACGGGCTCCCCACCCGCAGGAACACGTAGGCCACCAGCATCGCGCCGAAGGTAATCGAGTCGGAAATCAGAAACAGCCACATCCCCAACTTTTTCGACGGTACGGCGTAAGGGAGATCCCCTCCCGACCAAACCGAATCCTGTATTGGCAGATCCTGTTCGCTCACAGCGCCTCCGTCATCAGATTTTTCGCGGACGTCAGAGACTGCAGCAGTTCGCGTTCAATCCACTTAATGTTTAACGCCGCTTCCTTACGAAGGACGATATCCGGTGGGCTCGCGATCCCCTACGAGCTGACAATTTTCTCGGGCGAATCCTGCATCACGTAATCACCCGTCGAACCCTGGACTCCATATTCGTAGGCATCGTGATAAACCACTGGATGCTTGCCGCCGAAATTATCGAACGGCGGCGGAGACGGAACGCTCCATTCCAATTGCGTTGCGCCCCAGGGATTTGCCGGCGCGCGCGCTCCACGGAACATGCTCCATAACAAGTTGTAGAGAAATATCAATTGCGCCGCTCCGGTGAGCAATGCCGCGACGGTGATGAACTTGTGCACGGGAATCATCGGAATCAGGTAGTCATCGACGAACGCGGAGTAGCGACGAATGTTGGCAGCCAAACCAATGTAGTGCATGGGCATAAAAATGCAGTAGACGCCGATAAAGGTGAGCCAGAAGTGCACTTTTCCAAGCGTCTCGTTCATCATGCGGCCGAACATTTTCGGGAACCAAAAATATGTTCCGGCAAACATGCCGAAGATCGCCGCGACGCCCATCACCATGTGGAAATGACCGACCACGAAGTAGCTGGCATGCAATTGCGTGTCAATCGAGGGCTGAGCAAGAAAGAAGCCGCTCATTCCGCCGGTGATAAACACGGAAATGAATCCGATTGCGAAGAGTCCGAACGAGGTGAATCTTATTTTCGCGCCGTAGAGCGTGCAGACCATAAGCAGGCTTACGATCGCCGCGGGCATGGTGATGATTAGAGTGGGGACCGAGAACGTCAGAGCGCTATAGGGGCTCATCCCGCTCAGGAACATGTGATGTCCCCATACCAGGAAGCTAAGGAAGCCAATACCCATCACGCAGTAGGCGAAAACTTTGTAGCCCAAGAACGGTTTCCGCGCCGTGCAGGCAAGGATGTTCGCGATAACTCCGAGGCCTGGAAGAATGGCAATGTAAACCTCGGGATGGCCGAAGAACCAGAATAGATGCTGCCAGAGCAAGGGCGAACCGCCGGAATGGGGCTGCAATTGATCGCTGACGACAAGGCCGCCGGGGATGAAGAAGCTCGTGCCGCCGACGTGATCCAGGATCAGGAGCACGCACGCGGTGAGCAAAACGGCGAACGAGAGAAGACTCAACACGGCGGTGACGAGCCACGCCCATACGGTGAGCGGCATGCGCATGAGGGACATACCCCGGGCGCGAAGATCGAGAGTGGTGGCTATAAAATTCAGGGCGCCCAGCAGCGAGCCGATGCAAAACGTAGCGATCGAAAAGGCCCAAAGCTCCTGACCAAGGCCGAGGCCCGGGCCGCCCGCGGTTCCGAGGGCGCTGAGCGGCGCGTAAGCGGTCCAGCCGGAGATCGGCGGGCCGTCTTTTACAAACAATGACGACACCAAGATACAGAACGCAACGAAGGTGACCCAGAACGAGAGCATGTTCAGGCGGGGAAAAGCCATGTCTTCGGCGCCGATTTGAATCGGCAGAATGTAGTTGCCGAAGCCAGCTTGCGGAGCCGTAGTGAGGACGAAGAACACCATGATCGTGCCGTGGAGCGTCATCAAAGAAAGATAATATTCGGGAGTGATGACGCCGCCTGGGGCGCCATTTGGCGACAGCTTATCGAGCAGCGGAATTGCGAACGTAGGCCATGCGAGATGGACACGCATCAGCCACGAGAGCACCATTCCGGTAAACACAGCAATCAACGAAAGGAAGTAGTACTGCTTTCCGATCACTTTGTGATCGAGACTGAAGACGTACTTCCATATGAAGCCCTGTGGAGGGGTGTGATGGTGAACCTCGACGTGCGCCGTGGCCGCTTGCGTTGAAGCTGATTGCGGCGACGTCGGTTGCGCTGGAGGATGATCCATGGTTCCTGCCTCGCTCCGATTGGCCTGCTGCCTGCTACACGTGTGCGGCGGCGCCAGGCAGATCGTTGTTATCGCGTTGTCATCGCGGCTATTGCGACTGGCTCTTCAACCACTCGTCATACTTGTCCTGCGGCAAGACTTCGATATAGGCCTTCATGTTGTAGTGACCGAGACCACAGAGCTGCGTACAGACGATTTCATGTTTGCCGGTCTGCACGGCGGTGAAATGAATCGGAATTTCCAGACCGGGCACGATGTCCTGCTGAATTCGCAATTCGGGGACGAAAAAGGAATGAATCATGTCCTTGGTGTGAAGAGTCAGCAGGATAGGCTTGTTGACCGGGATCGTAAGCGAACCGACTACGATGTCGTCGCGGGCCGCGACATCGTTTGCGGGATCAAGCCCGAAATAATTTCCGTTGCCGTCATTGATGAGTTCGGGATGGATCCCGCCGAACTGGCCGTCGGGTCCGGCATAGCGAAAGAAGAAAGCGAATTGCTCAGCCTGGACATCGATGTGCAACGAATTGGGAGCAGCCGGCGCGAAGAACATTCCGGCCCAGACCTTGGAACCGAAGAAGGAAAGGGTGAGGATTTCAATGCCCACGACAACGAACACTGCGAACACAACTACTTTGGCGCCTCCGGGAAATGTACTTATCCTCCGCCCTTCGCCGGGCCCCCCGAATTTCCAAACGAAGCCTGCCAGCGCAAGCTGCGAAAGGAGAAATAGAACTCCGGTGAGAAGCATGGTCTCAATGATCTGGTGATCCACGCCGGGGCCGTGAGCCGAAATATCCACCGGCATCCACCACGTGCGCGCCGCGAAGAAATAGACCGACGCAAGCGTGATGATCGCCAACAATGCTGCGAACGCTTTGCCCATGTTTAATCGCCTCAGTGCGTTCGAGAGTGACTGAAAAAGGCTCAGCGGCCACCGGCCCTCAAAGCGGGCAGCCGCTGAAGGTATCCGACTGAACGAATTAGTACGGCAGCACTTTGAACGTGAAGCTAATGGACTTCGATTCGCCAGCCCCGAGAGTCACGTCTTGCGTCTGCGGCTCGCTCTGCTCCTGCCAGGCCGTAACCGTGTACTTTCCGGCTGGCAAATCCTTAAGGCTGAAGCCGCCGTCGTTGCCCGTCACGGAATAGTGCGACGTATTCAGAACGACGAAGTAGCCGTGCATCCAGGGGTGAATGTTGCACTTCACCGGAATGCGTTCCGGCTTTTCGTATTTCGCTTGAATCGGAGGCGTGCCCGGCGGTTGCGATTTGTTCCATTCCGGGTTCACTTTTGCGAGCGGATGAATGTTATGCGATGTTTGGTCGTCGTTGTAGATCTCGAGAGGCTGGTTCGCCTCCATCGCAAGGACGTGAGGGAGATACTGGCAGCCTTTTTGATCGTAGCGGAGAGTTTGACTCGACGCGGAAGTTTCGGGCGCACCGGCCGAAATGTAAACGACCACATCCTGCAATGCGTTGCCGGGGCCAGTGACTAAGTTTTCGGTCATGACAGGGGTTGCGTGCTGCTTGGCGCAGGTCGGCTCTTTCGACATATCAATCGGCTTCATCTTCGGAGGGGTGCCTGTATACGTAACCTTGCCCGTGATGGAGCCATTGCCGGCCGGCGGAGCCGCGAGTACAACGAGAGCCGAACTCACGGCCACGAGAAGCGCCAAAGCCAGAAAATACCTCGTCTTCATGCCACTACCCCCTTGTCGAATTCAGCTAGGTGAATCACTGTGCACCGGTGTCAGGCCCGATCGGTTTTATATACGCTTTATGAGCGGCAGCGTAAGTCTTCCACAGCTCGCGTTCTTTGGTATCCATCGGCTGCAGAGTACGTAGGAAGTGGACTAGATCCCAAGCTTCTTCCGGTTTGATGACGTCGGCGAAAGATGGCATTGGCGTGCCATCCAAACCTGTCATGAAGTCCCGATAGAGGTCCGAGTTCGTCACGCCGCACTTGAAGCGATCTCCAGCTGCGAAATTGAAAGGCTTGATCGGATTATTCTGGCTGTCGGTTAAGGTACTTGCCGACGGCCCATCGCCCTTCCCTGCCGGACCATGGCACTTCCAGCACTCCATCTTCTGGAAAAGCTCGCGGCCGTGCAGCACGCTTTCGATGGTTACGGGGGTTTCGGCCGTGATCTGAATGGGCGTTCCGGGTTTTTCTGCCTGCCATCTCGGCGAGAACGACTTCACCATCGCCACGAGGTTTGCTCGCAGCTCAGGCGTAAGCGGACGCCAGGAAGGCATGTTGGAATTCACGAAACCGCGGGTAATTGAGTCGTATAAATCTTCGTCGGTCGGCAAAGTCCCTGTCGGAGTGGAACGGCACTTGAACGTGGCGGCGGTGAAATCGCGCGGTTTTGGATCGATCCATTGCGCGTTTTCGCCGTTTCCGTCACCCGCCGGGCCGTGGCATCCGACGCAGTAACGCCGATACACTTGCGCGCCGGAATCTATGACTCCATACGCGTGCCCCGTCATGCTGCCTATCTTGCTCGCTGCCGTAGTTGTCACGGGCGTGATGTTGTGATCGATCTGTGCAGAGCAGGGACTTCCGGCTGCGAGAACAACGACGAATGCGACGCCGGAAAAGAATGACACCGCTGCGTATTTCATTCTCATTGGAGTCCTCATCTCTCAGAAGTCAAAATCAAATCCGATCATCAAGCTGCTGCTCCAAACAGGAAGAGGGTCGGAAGCAGTAGACGTTGGAAGAAGCGCTCCAACACCGTCGCCGCTAAGCGGGATGGTACCCATCGACTTGGTGATGGAGTATTCGTTGTGGAATGCAAGTCCAGCCCGGCTGAACATGATTGGATACCAGCGATAGCCGATCGAGTAGGCGTCGATGTTTCCGTAATTGCTGGCGTTCGTCGGAAGTGCTTGCGTCTGCATGCGGACCGCTTCGTAGCGGCCAATCGCGACGAACTGAGGATTGACGTAGTAGCCGAACTCGACGAAACCGGCATTCCACGACGGCCCCCGTGCGCCCGTCGGAAGGACCGAATTCGGTCCACTGGAGGGAACGGATGTGCCCAGATACACGTTGTCGTAGCCGTGCATGTAGAACGGCATGATGTCGAGCTTGCCGATGTAGATATCGCCAGCGACGCCGACGCGATAGAACGGCTCGTTGTCGATGCCCACGAGAGGAGCACCGCCCGACGTCTGGTAATTCGTCGGGCGCTGGCCGGCGTAGACGAAGCCCTGGATCCTCGACGCAGCCATACTGTCGTGGCCCAACTGGAAGGCTTGGTCAAAGGTCGCGAAAACGTCGTAGGTACGGCCGACCGGAGCGCCGCCGGGCGTTACTGAATTCGTAAAGCCCACGCCGCCCTCGCTGCTGCTCAATACCGAAATCGAGTAGCGTGTATAGCTGTTGGCGTTATGCCCCATCAACTCGACGCCTGACTGGTTGTCTCCAAGCCCGAAGTCGTTCGAGTCTCCCGGCGGATTGAAGTGGTAACTCTGATAGATGCCGCCATTGTTGGACAAAAAGAGAAAGCGCTTCTCTGAAATGAGCTCGTTGAGCTCATAGTGTCCGAATTTCAGGTTGAACCACGAACTACCCTTGAGATTGTCGAAGCGGACGAAGGCGTTCTCGAAGTGCCAAACTGCCGTCGGGTCCGAAGAGGGGAGCAGCGAGAATGAAATGTTCTTGTACAGGGTTCCCACCAACCAAAAATCCATGCCCGAAAGATCGAAGCCGTGTTGTGTGAAGCTGCCCGAAACAGTCGTACTCCCCGAACCACCACCGGGGATCGAATCTAGGGGTTGGTTCGTGGTGTGCTCGAGGTGCCAGTTCGGCGTGATTCGCGCCGTCATAGGGAAATATGCAGGATTCTGCCAGATGGGAGAGTCGCGATCGTTTCCGATCTGATAGCCGCGATCGCGGAACGCGGTACCGAAATCATTCAGCTTCGGCCAAGCCGTGTGACACGCCGAGCAAGGCAAACCATACTTGCGTGCAAAAGCCGGGACCGCATTCACTTTGTGAATGGGCAACGTGTAAGCGGGCTGGCTATCGCCGACGATCATGGCGATCACAAGAAACGAAAACGCGAAGAACGAGCTGATCAGCGACCACCGAATGTTCACTGTGCCTCTTCGGGACAACTTCATGCTGCCTCCTCTGAGATCCAAGAATCTGCAAATGATTGTCTCAAACGAAGAGCGCCTGCAAAGGGCGAGGAAAATGAAGTGGAGCAAACTGAGCAACAGGTGTCGCCGCAGGACCGGCCGCAACCGCGAGCGTAGCGTGATACGAAACAAATTCTGAAATGGAGCACGGAACGAACCCCCTCCGCCCAGTGAGGCAACCGTGTCTCAAAACTGCACAATCGAGCAGGACAGTACAGCCGCAGATTTTCGAATGCAAGTGTTTTTTAAATCGAAGCCATCAGGAATTGTTGGTACCAGAACCATTTACGATGACTGTAGGTCACATGGGCACCGAGATTTCTTGCGAAAAACACGACTGGCGTGCCACTCTTTCTGCGTCGTTTGATGTGGCGATTACAGAAACCCGTCGCCTCGTTGGTGCGTCTTCGTCATCTAGTTGCTGCTTCACTCATAACAGTTATGAAATCGTGTCTCACTGGCGCAGTTCTTCTCGAAGGCGCGACTCAGTTGAAGGTACGCGGATTCGGACGCACGCCATCACATCTGCGTCGCAGGTTTAGCCGGGCCACGTTTCTCGCAATATCGTTATTTCTAGTGATTTCTTCACTTTGTGCCGCCGCACCCGATCAAAAAAAATCGGACTCCACACTCCTCATCGAGTTGCCCGCGCCCGAAGGCGAAGTGCTTCAGGCGGTGCGCACAATCGCGGAAGACGGCGTCATTCACGGAACTCAGATTTTTGCGAGAGAGCCGATTCTCGATGGCGCGGCGCCCGCGACGTCAGTCGCTTACTTCGGAAAATGGCAAGGTGGCGGCCACGCCTTCTATAAGGTTAGGACCGAAGCGATCGCGCCGCGGCACTTCAAGGCCAGTGCCGATATGGGAACGATTTCCGTCCGATACGTCGTCGAAGGCCTCAGCGCCATGAACACCAAACTGCAAATCGACGCCGTATTCGTCGAGAGTGGGGGCCGCGCGAGCCCGTCCGATGGCAATGTTGAAACCAGTGAGTTCAAGGAGATACAGGACAAAATCCGCGCCATCGAGTACGAGAAGAGAAAGGATGCTGAAGGCCTGAAGGCGCGAGAAGCTTTTGACGCTGCGAATGCCTCGCCCGAGCACCAACGTGAGCTGGAAATTTCGAGGCTTCAGTCGGCTCAGACTTCGTTGCAAAATCTTCAGGCCCGCTACCACGACTTGCAGCACGCACTCGAAGTCCGCGTGAAGGATTCCGGCGCCGAAATGAAGTCCGCGCCGTTTCACAGCGCCACCGTGCTGCGGCCTCTTCCCGCACATGCGGAACTGCTGATCCTTATCGTTACACCGCATTGGTACGGGATCGAAACGAGCGATGGCGCGCATGGCTGGATTAGCCGCGAAGTCGTGGAGGCCTTGCCATGAGGCTCGACAGGCCGGACCGCGCCGGCGTTCTCGGTTCCTTGCTTGCATCGATTGTGCTTTTACTCTTCGCCTGCGGCGCATTCGGCCAGGCGGCCCCGGCGGAGAAAGTCTTCAACATGCCCAAGGCGCGTGTGGACAAAGCGCTGCAGGGCTTGCACGCCTCAACGTCGGGCCGGTTGCCAACGCTCGACGGTTTCGTTGACGCGAGCAATGCGCTCGAGCATTACGAGCGCGGTTTCTACCAGTGCGAGATTGTATCGTCGGCTAATTCCGGCGGCGGAACGGCGGTGCGTGTTACCGCGAAGATTACGGCGTGGTATGCCGATCCGAGCGGCGCTCATTCCGGCTATCGCACACTGCCTTCGAACGGGCGCATCGAATCCGATTTTCTCGACAGCCTTGGTGACTTGCTTGGTATGAAAGCAGCGGGTTCAGCAGCGGGCGGCGGTGTTGGCTCGACTGGAGCATCCGGAACGGCAGCGCCGGCGAAGGCCGGATCTGCACCCTCGTCAGCACCCTCGCCGGCCCCTTCGCCGGCTCGTGCGGCCGCGCCCACTCCCCCTTCGCCACCTGCTGCCGGCGGCAAACCGTCCACTGCGCTTGCCGGCGAAAGCCTCGAATCTATCCGCCAGAAGCGCGAAGCGGCCGAGCACCAGTCGCAAGATCTGACAGCGCTGGTCCAGAACCTCGAGCAAATCCGGCAGAACCAAACGCATCCGGACGATATTTCAGTCGTAAAGAAATCGGGCACGGCTATCTACGCCAAGCCTCAGACGAGCGCCGAAGTGTTAATGACCGCCGACGAAGGCGATGAATTCCCGATTCTCGATGCGCCGGGTGGATGGGTGCACGTTCAGATTTCGGGGCCTTCGCGCGGATGGATTCGCCAAGTGCAGTTGGACATGCCTTCGGGATTCGCAAATGGCGCTGAAAAATCTGCCGGCCCGTCCGACGCCGCGCCGCTTTTCCGCGTCAGCCGTGAAGATATCAGTCCGTTCGCGGGAACGTGGGGATTGCTGAAAGACAAAGTGGTGAAGATTATTTGGGTCGCCCCGATTGATCCGGCTGCGCAGGCGACCACGGCGCAGGCAAAGCGCGAATACGCGAAGCCGCTGTTCCTGAAAGCGTATCGCGAGATCTCGGCGGACCCTGCGGCGGTGGCGGGCGTCGTGGTGGTCTTCGATTCCGCCGATGGGGGGCAAATCTCTGCGACTTTTATGAGCCTCAAAAAGTTCAGCGCGGGTTACATCAGCGATGAAGATTTCTGGAAGGAATGTTCGCTCGACCCTCCCGAATCATTTCAGGATCCGGCAAAGGAATAATTCGCCGACCGCAATTCCCTCTTTTTTTCGTGGTGCGCGCAGCAACCTACATTGAAGTTCATACCCGGACGAGATCGGAGCGTTTTAGGGTGGGCAGAGCCTTAATGGATTTTCCAGCTTTTTCCTGAGCCAGGCGCAAATCGTAAAGTGTCTGCAGATTGAGCCAAAACTGTGCACTCGTACCGAAAAAATGAGCGAGGCGCAGCGCGGTATCGCCTGTGATGGAACGCGTCCCGTTCAGAATTTGCGTCACGCGATTCGTCGGCACGCGGAGCTTTCGCGCCAATTCGGCCGCGCTCATATCGAGTGCTTCAAGTTCTTCCGCGAGATGTTCACCCGGATGGATGGTGGTGAGTGTCACGGTGGTCCTCCTCAATGATAGTCAACAATCTCCACGTTCGATGGCCCCGGTGCCCGGTCGAGCCACTCGAAGCAAATCCGCCATTGATCGTTAAATGCAGATGCTGAACTGACGCTTGCGGTCGCTACTGAGCGCTTCAAAACGATTGCCGGGCAAGGCGGCAAGGTCCCTCAGGCGCGAGGCTGCTTCCAGACGGTCAAGCTTCAGCCGCGCGGGGCGCTCAAATCCGGAGAACGCCTTGACCCGCTTTCCGGCGGCGAAATCTCTCGTCCGCTTGTCGCGGAAGCTGACAACCATCGACTTAAAATATCAAGAGTGTTACGCGTTACGTCAAGCGTAATGAATTGATCTATGCTTCGGAAAACAAAAGGCCGGCACTTGAGGGGCCGGCCTTTGCTTCTTTTCAATCAACCAGAATGCGCGTTCTTTTTACGACCACGAACGAAAGCGCGGGTGCTACTTGGCTGGAATGTAGCTCAAGTCCGGACGGAACTGGATGAGCTCGCTGTACGTGCTCTCGATAGCGCCGTTGAGCCTTTCGATAACGGACATCGCTTCCTGTTCGCCGAAGGCCGCGCGCAGATCGTCGCGCAACGGCTTTACGGCCGGATCGTCCGCCATCCCAGCCCAATTGGCATGGTCATACGTGAGAACGTATGTGCCACCGGGTCCGCCGCTCACCAAGCGATACCACGAATAGTGAGACGGCGAATTCATTTTCTGCCGCGCCTCGTGCACTTTCGCGACACCGCTGCGGAAGTCGTCGCCTTTTCCATAACGGATGTGAAAGGTGATGACCTCCGTAAACTTGTTATTCATGTCCGTGGATGGATTGCTCCACTTCGGCAAGAACTCGTAGTAGGCCGCTTCTAGCTTCTCGACCGATCCGGCAATCGACTTTCTGTATTGTTCAAGATCGGCAGCATCCGGCACCGAGGGTTTGTCCATATCCGACCAGCTCTGGCCGAAGCGGCCGACGATGTAGGTTCCGGTATGCTCGCCAGTGAGCGTTTCGAAAACGAGCAACGGCTGGCTATCTTTCTGCTGTTTGTGCCATTCGATTTTTTGTTTCCTGCCGTCTTCGTACTGTTTCACCATGCCGTTTTTTGGCGTCTGGAATTCCAGTCCTACGATGGCGCCGGGCTGCGATTGCGCCGCGGCGGAAAATGCAACCAGTAGCAACACACCTAGACCTGTGGTCAGCTTCAACAATTTCAAAATATCCTCCTGAATTTGAAAACCGTGGGCCGAAATTAAGTGTCCAAAAGCGGACCGAGAGTATCCCGTGCAGAATGTCGTGTCAAGCGAAGCGCCGGGGATCGCTCAGAAAACGACCGGCAACCGGAGCTTGCGCGGCAAAATGAAAGGGCGTAACATCCTCTCGGTAACCGAGGAGAGAGCATGAGCAAGGCGCCGGATTTGGTGCAAGGCACTTTGGATTTGCTGCTGATGAAAATTCTGGCGCTTGAGCCGATGAACGGCTACGCGATCAGTCAGAGATTGAAGCAGGTCTCGCGGGAAGTACTGCAAGTGAGCGACGGTTCACTTTACCCCGCCCTGCACAAACTCGAGCAAGAGGGATGGATCACCGCCGAGTGGAAAGCCACGGAGAACAATCGCCGCGCGAAATTCTATTCACTGACGCGGATGGGCCGGAAGCACCTCGAGCAGGAAGCCGGCAACTGGGCGCGGCTTTCGACAGCGATTTCGCGAGTCGTGAAGCTGAATGAGGTGTAACGCGGGACCGGGCGTGAAGCAGGAAGGGGCGTAGGGAGCGGATATGGGAACGGGCGCTCGATTCAAATGATTGCGCTGCGGCTGCGGTCTCTTTTCCGGCGCCGGCAAGTGGACCAGGAACTTGACGAAGAAATTCGGGAGCATCTTGATCATCTGACGAACGACTACATCGCCAAAGGGCTGACTCCCCGAGAGGCGCGCGAGGCTGCGCTGCGCGAATTCGGCGGCGTCGAGCGAGCGAAAGAGAATTGCCGGGACGCTCGAAAAGTGGATTGGCTTCAGAATTTCGTCCAAGATGTTCGCTTCGGCTTGCGGATGCTGCGCAAATCGCCAGGCGTGACAGCGGTCGTTGTGATTGCGCTGGCGCTTGGCGTTGGCGCGAACACTGCGATCTTCAGCATAGTGGATGGATTCCTGTTGCGGCCGCTGCCGGTCCCATCGCCCGAGCAAATCACCGTCCTCGCGATTCAGCAAAAGGATGCACCCATCGGTTCGTCGGGATTTTCTTATCCCGAGTTTTTGGATTACCGCAGGCAAGCGGAAACGTTCTCGGACGTATTCGGGATTGTTATTAGCTCGGTGCAGCTCACGGCGAACGACCGCTCGGATCAATGTTTCGTCAACTATGTTTCCGGAAACTTTTTCTCGGCGCTCGGAGTAAAGCCTGCGTTGGGGCGGCTGATTTTGCCGAGCGAAGGCGAAACTCTGGGCGAGCCAACGGTCGTGGTCCTCGACTACTCGTATTGGCAGCGGCGCTTTGACGGCGATCTAGGCGTCATCGGCCGAAGGATTCTTGTTGATGACAAGTCCGCCACGATTATCGGAGTTGCACCACGGCGATTCCACGGCATGTTTCCGATCTTCGAGATGGACGTCTATCTGCCGATGAGCTCGATATCGCTCGAAGAGCCGGCGATCGCGTTCTGGAACAACCGCGACCGCAGAAGAATTCTGGGGTTCGGACGTTTGAAGCCCGGAGTGAGCCTGCGAGAAGCGCAAAGTTCGCTCGACGTCGTGACGGGGCGGCTCGCAAGGCAATATCCGGCTACGGACAAATGGTTCACGGTTCGTGCAGTGCCGGAAAAATCCGCGCGACCGATTGCCTACGCGAACAATTCGTTCGTGGCGATATCCGGATTGTTCCTTGTGCTGGCCGCGTTCGTTTTGCTGCTCGCGTGCCTGAACGTGGAGAACATTTTGCTCGCACGCGGCAGCGCCCGGCAGCGCGAGATGGGAATTCGCGCGGCTTTGGGCGCCGGACGTGCGCGATTGATCCGCCAAGTGCTCACCGAGAGCGTTCTTCTGGCGATTCTCGGCGGAGCCGCGGGAATCGCTATCGGCGTATCGGCAAACCGCTGGACGAATGCAATTCACGTGCAGGATATTCCGCTGCAGCTCGATTCGGCTCTCGATTGGCGCGCGTTCACTTTTGCGTTGGCAACAGTGCTGTTTGCTGGAATCGTCGTGGGCTTGCTGCCGGCGATTCGCGCTTCGTCCGCTGACGTGAATATCGTGCTGCACGCAGGCACGCCGCGAAGCTCGGATGGCATTCATCGCCCCGGGCTTCGCAATTTTCTGATCGTCGCGCAAGTGGCTGGCTCGCTCGTGTTGTTGGTCGCCGCCGGACTTTTCGTTCGCAGTCTGCAAATGGTTCAAAGATTCGATCTCGGCTTCGATCCCAATCACGTCTTGAACGTAACGTTGGACCCGCATGAAATCGGATATGACGAGGCGCGAACGAACGGGTTTTATCGCGATATCGAAACCAGAGTGCGGGCGCTGCCTGGAGTGCAATCTGCGAGCGTCGCGTCGTACGTGCCGATGGGTGGCTTTCCGAGTAAAGCTGCCGTCTATATCGAAGGCCATCCGGTCGCATCCGGCGAGCAACCTCTGCGCGTGCTTTTCAATTGCGTGGACAGCGCCTACGTCGAAACGATGCGCGTTTCCCTGCTCCGCGGACGCGACTTCACGGACTCGGACAGTGAGTCTGCGCCGCTTGTCGCCATCATCAATCAGACGATGTCCCATCATTTCTGGCCGCACGAAGATGCCATCGGAAAGCGATTTAGCATGGATGGCCCCACAGGCCCATTCGCGGAAGTGGTTGGCATGACTAACAACGGCAAATATCAAACGATCGGAGAAGACGCGCAGCCCTTCTTTTACGTGCCTCCGCGCAAAACTTCGCATCGAAACGCATTCTGCACATTCGCACGCTCGTTCCGCCTGAATTGATCGCAGCATCCGTCAAAGACGAAATCGCGCGCGTGGCTCCTGGCCTGCCCGTCCTGAATATCGAAACTATGAAGCAATTGCTGCAGGGCGCGTTTGGCTTTTTTGCATTTCGGCTCGCGGCAATTCTTGCCGCCGTGCTTGGCACTATCGGGCTGATTCTCGCGGTCGTCGGCGTTTACGGCGTCGTGTCGTTTGCCGCAAGCCAGCGGACACGGGAAATCGGAATCCGGATAGCGCTAGGTGCAGATGCGCGCGACATCCTGAATTTGGTCTGGCTGCAAGGCGTGCGGCTTGTGCTTTGGGGCATCGCAATCGGGATGGCGGCAGCGTGGGCATTGGCGCGAGCGATGAGACATCTCGTGGCGGGCATCAGTACGAGCGATCCCGTCACCTACTGCACAGTCGCGATTCTACTTTCCGTGGTGGTGCTACTGGCGTGCTGGATACCGGCACGGCGCGCGACGCGAGTTGATCCGATGGTCGCGCTGCGTTACGAATAGCGATCCTCGCACGCTCGCCTTGTTGTGCCGCGCGTATACTATCGGGCGTGAGACGCCTGATGCGCGCGATCAACGGACGCCGACACGCCCCGAATTCACGAATAATTTCGGCCCTATTCGTTTGCTCCGGAATGGCGCTGGCGTT
>Ga0182015_10003873_pt1 | contig 16452 bp, 16 predicted proteins | sample 712P3MmetaG_FD_120478 | JGI IMG/M metagenome (GOLD analysis project Ga0182015, IMG submission 120478) | Permafrost microbial communities from Stordalen Mire, Sweden - 712P3M metaG | ecosystem: Environmental > Terrestrial > Soil > Wetlands > Permafrost | place: Sweden: Stordalen | collected... | reverse complement strand
GACCGGTGCGCGGAGCATGCGAATGCCGGAGCGCTTGAGAGCGGCTTCGAGGCCCATGTTTGACATGGTGGTGGCGATGACGAGGTCTCGCGTGAGCTGGCCGCGGGCCTTGAGGTCGCGCGCGGCCATGAGCATGATGGCGTCGCCGTTGATGACATTGTTGTGTGCGCCGGAGAGCATACAGCGGTCCGCGTCCCCGTCGAGGGTGACGCCGAGCTGGGCTCCGCGCTTTTGCGTTTCAGCGGCGACATGGCCGGGATGGAGCGCGCCGCAGCCGTCGTTGATGTTGCGGCCGTTAGGCGCGATGTGGAGCAGGGTGATGTCGCCACCGAGGCGGCGGAAGAGCTCGGGCGCGATGGTGATGGCGGCTCCGTTGGCGCAGTCGGCGACGATGCGAAGTCCGGCGAGAGAGAGCCCTGGGACGCAGTTGAGCAGGAACTGGATGTAGTCGGCCTGGAGAGCGGGGTTGTCTTCGACGGGAGGAAGCGAAGCGAGATCGGGGGCCTGGAGCCCGGATCCGTTGGTTTGGGAGCCATTGATTTGGGAGGCGTGGTGGAGGATCTCGTCCTCCATGGCGAGCTCAACCGAGTCGGCGAGTTTGAAACCGTCCGCGCCGAAGAGCTTGATGCCGTTGTCGCGCCAGGGATTGTGAGAGGCGGAGATAACGACGCCGGCCTGGAAGCCGTGGGTGCGGGCGAGGAAGGCGACGGCTGGGGTTGGGACGATGCCTGCGGACTGGACTGTTGCTCCGGCGGAGCGAAGACCGGCGGCGAGGGTGGCGGCGATCCAGGGACTGGACTCGCGTGTGTCGCGGCCGAGCAGGACAGCGGGCTTCTCGCCTGATTGAGTGGGGACCGGCTGGGAGGGGTCGGGTTGGAGAGAGTGGCCGAGGGCAAGGCCGACGGCGTAGACGGTGGTGGGGTCGAGGGGAGACTCGCCAGCGACGGCGCGGATGCCGTCGGTGCCGAAGAGCTTGCGCGTGCGAGGTGCGGTCATTGTCTCGATTCTTCGAAAAAGAAGGCCTGCTTGAAGGATAGCGCAGGAATTGAGGTCGGCATGCTATCTGGCGAGAGCTGCTATTTCTTCCTCTTGGTTTTTGTGGTGGACCCTGAAGGTTGGGCGGTAGATTCGACGCGAGAGGTGAAGGAGCCGTTGGCGAGGCGGGTGTTGAGGAGGTCGCCGGGAGCGAGCTGCGCGGAGGAGCGGACGAGGGCGCCATCGGCATTGAGGACAAGGGCGTATCCGCGGTCGAGGACGGAGAGCGGGGAGAGCGAGTGGAGGCGCGCGTCGAGAGAGCTGAGGCCGGCGGCGGAGGTGTGGATGAGGCGCTCGGCAGAGCGGTCGAGATGGGTGCGGCAGGCGAGGAGGCGCTCGCGTGCCTTGGCAAGGGCCTGGCGCGGATCGTGGCGGAGGACGAAGGCTGCGAGCTCGGCAACGTGGGATTGACGAATGCGGATAGCGTGGTCGAGAGCGGAGTCGAGGCGTTGGGAAAGGTCGTCGACGCGCTGGGCGGAGCGATGGAGGAGTGCTGAGACCCGGGTCTCGGCGCGGCTGACGGGGAGGCGATTGAGGCGCTGATGAGCCTGGAGGAGCTGGAAACGGGTGGCGCGATCAAGACGGTGCGACTGCTGGGCGAGGTGCTCGGCGATTTTGTGTTGCGCCTCGGTGATGAGCTCGGCGGCGGCGGAAGGGGTAGGAGCGCGGAGGTCGGCGGTGAAGTCGGCGATGGTGAAGTCGGTTTCGTGGCCGATGGCGGAGACGACGGGGAGTTTGCTGGAGGCAATCGCACGGGCGACGCGCTCGCTGTTGAAGGCAGCGAGATCTTCAAGCGAACCGCCGCCGCGGGCGAGGACGATAAGGTCGACCAAGGGCGTGCCGTGGAGGGCGGAGTTGTTGAGGTGGGGATTGTTCAGGAGATTGATGGCGGCTTCGATTTCGGCAGGGGCCTGCTCGCCCTGGACCGGGACGGGGACCAGGAGCACGCTGAGGCCGGAGTGGCGGCGAGCGACAATGTTGAGGAAGTCGCGAATGACGGCCCCTGTCGGGGAGGTGACTATGCCGACGGTGCGTGGAAATGTGGGGAGTGGGCGCTTGCGGGCGGCGTCGAAGAGGCCCTCGGCTTTGAGGCGCTCCTTGAGCTGCTCGAAGGCGAGCTGAAGCGAGCCGGCGCCGACGGGCTGCATGGTTTCCGCGACGAGTTGAAGCTGGCCGCGCTGTTCGTAGACGCTGACGCGGCCGCGGACGATAACGTGGAGGCCGTCCTCAGGGCGAAAGCGGAGGAGCATGGCCTGGCGGCGAAAGAGAACGATGGGCAGTTGAGCGTCAGCGTCTTTGAGCGTGAAGTAGAGATGGCCGGAGGGAGCGGGGCGGTAGTTGGAGATTTCGCCTTCGACCCAGATGTCGCCGTACTGCTCTTCGACGAGGTCGCGGACCTGGGAGACAAGCTCGCGGACGGGCCAGATGCGGCGCGTTTGGTGCGGATCCTCAAAGGTGAGGTCGAGCTGCGGCGCGAATGGGTCGTGGGGCATCACCAAAAGCAGTGTAATTGCCTTCACCGTTCGGCGGGTCATTTCTGAAGTCTGAATCGCCCTGTTCGGATTTTGATTTCGTCCAATCCGGATTAAATGCTCGTCCAAACCGGAACAAAAGCCTCAGTGCTCCGGCATGATCGATTTCGATGCAGCGGGCGCCCCGGGTAGGCAGAAGGCTACGACCGCTGGTAGCGATTGGCGATGAGGGAGCGGAGTTCGGCGGTATTGGAAGCGAGCTTCTGTGCGGAATTCGAGATGGGGTCGGCGGAATAGTGCTGTTCGAGCTCGCGGGCGAGGTCGGTGCCGTGGGCGAGACCGAATGTTCCCAGGACGCCGGCGAGGTTGTGGGCAGCGGCGGCGGCGGCGGAGCTTTGTTCGGGGGACAGGGTGTTTGCGGCGAGGGCGATGGCGACGGCTTCAAGGGTGCTGAGGCGCTCTTCCATTTGAGGGCGAAACTGAAGCCACAACCGATCGAGCGCGGTGGTGAGGTCGGGTTGTTGGGGCATTGTCATTCGAGTTGGTTGGTGGTTCGGAGCTGGCGGGTCCGGGCTAACTCCAGCCGAGGACGTTTGAGATCTGTTGCGCAAGCGTGAGTGGGTCGAAGGGTTTGAACAGGATGGCCTGCACACCCAGATCGGCGAAGCGGCGCTGGTCGGAGGCCTGGACTTTGGCAGTGAGGAGCAGGACGGGGATGGAGGCGGTGGCGGGATTTTTTCGGAGCTCTCGGAAGGTGGTGGGTCCGTCCATGCCGGGCATCATGACATCGAGGAGGATGGCGTCGGGCTGATGTTCAATGGCACGGGCGAGGCCCTGCGCGCCGGAGTTAGCAGTGATGACGGTCCAGCCGGCGACTGTCTCGAGGCTGAGTGCCGCAACCTCGCGAATGTCTTCTTCATCGTCGATGATCAGAATCTTGTAGGCCATTGAGCAACCTTCCTGGATTCATTGGATCTGGGTGCGAGGGATTGGGGGCAAAAGCCAATCAGTGTTTCTGGACTGCTGACTCGGGAGGAACTGAATCCGAAACCGGGCCAGCGGTGCGGAGCAAGGTGTTGACCAACGCTTCAAGCTGGCCAGGCTGGATGCGGCCACGGACGAAAATCTGGCTGGGTGTGACGGGGACGCGGAAGTCGGCAACGGAAAGATCACGGCTGGAGTAGGCAAGGATCGGCAGGCGATCGAGGCGATTGTGGAGGCGAAGCCAGTCGACGAGATTGAAGGAATCGCCATCGTTGAGGCCGATATTGAGCAAGAGCACATCGGGTTGGAAGGTGAAGAACTTATCCATCGCACCCTGGAAAGAGTGAGCGATATGAACTTCGACAGTCTCGCCAGCAAAGATGCGGGCGAGCGATGAAGCAAGGTTGGCGTCCGGTTCGACGAGGAGGAACGTGGCTTTCTCCCCGGGCTCGCACAGCATACGGGAGAGATCGGCAAGGAATTGGTCATCCCTTGAGTGCAGATAGACGGGTGCTGGTGTGCGGGTGGCCGCAGCAGCCTCATTTGCTGTGGGGCGGAGTGTTGCCGGAACCGCCGCAGCGACGTCGCGCGCCGTGATTTCGGCGTCGGGGTGGTCTTCGACGCTGGTGAGGACAATGACCGGGCTCGACTCGCGGTCAAGACGATGGAGCAGAGGCAACGCTTCGAAGCCATTGAATCCGTCGAGGGAAGTTTGCAAGAGGATGGCCTGGAGGTTTTTTTGATCGGCTGCGACCGCGTCCTCGAGGGTGGCTGCTTCAAGCAGCCGGTAGCCCTGGCGGGCGAGAACCGTGGTGGTCTGGAGGCGGGACAAGGGATTGGAATCGGCTACAAGGATGGTGATGCGGGCGAGTTCCGCCTCTGGCGGGTGTTCGGAGGCGTCTTGAGCGACGGGCTGATAAGGAAGCAAGACGCGGAAGGTAGCCCCGCGGACTGGATTGCGCTCGGCCCAGATGCGGCCGGTGTGTTGGAGGACGATGGTGCGACAGATGGCGAGGCCGAGACCGCTGCCGCCTTTCTGGCGTGAGTCAGAGGCGTCGACCTGCTGGAAGCGGCCGAAGATGGCTTCGAGCTTGTCCGCGGGAATGCCGCGGCCCTGGTCGATGACGGAGAGGGTGACGCCGCTGGCACGCGGGCGAAGCATAACGGAGACGGTTGAATCTGGCGGTGAGAACTTGATGGCGTTGGAAAGTAGATTGGTGACGACCTGCAGGAGCCGGTCGGGATCGGCGGTGATCTCCACCTGGGTCTTGTCGTGGATAAGCTGAACGCCAGCGGCGTCGGCGACAGGCTGCATACCTTCGATGGCCTGGCGGACGATTTGGGCAAGCTGCACCTGCCGGAAGGCGAGAGGCTCTTTTCCGCTTTGGATTCGCTCGAGGTCGAGGATGTCGTTGATGAGGCGGACGAGGCGGTCGGAGTTGGTGAGGGCGATGCGGAGAAGGTTGGCGGACTTGTCGTTGACCTGGCCGAGGATGCCGGAGGAGAGCAGGCCAAGCGCGCCGCGAATGGAGGTGAGCGGGGTGCGTAATTCGTGGCTGACGGTGGAGATGAACTCGTCCTTGAGGCGATCGAGGGCGTAGCGCTGGCTGATGTCGCGGAAGCTGAGCACCGAGCCAGAGAAGCGTCCCTGATGGGAGATGGGGGTAAGGACGTATTCAGCGGGAAAAGAATTGCCATCGGCGCGAAAGATGGTGTCTTCGCCGGTGTAGGACTTTTGCCGGCCGGCGGCGCGGAGGATGGGGCAGTCGTCGCCGCAATGTCGATTGGGCGGTGCAAAGCCGTGCAGCAACTCGTGGACCGGCTTGCCGACGATGCTGGCAGCGTCGGCTCCGAGGAGGCGGGCGGCAGCGGGGTTGGCGAAACTGACGCGGCCTCGGCGATCGACGCCGCATATGCCGTCTGCGACGGAGTCGAGGAGGATTTCCTGGCGTCGAGAGAGCTCTTCGGCGCGGCCCTGTTCCTGCGAGCGGGCGATCATCTGCCCGACGGAGGCGGCAACGGTTTCGACAGCGGCGAGGGCTTCTCGGTCTTCTTGTAGATGGAAGCTGCAATAGAACTCGAGGACGGCGAGGACCTTGCTGCCGACGCGCACCGGGACCGACCAGCCGGAAACCATATCGTGTTGGACGGCGGCTTCGATGCGGGGACTGATAGGGATGGAGTCGAGATCGGCGACCCAGATAGAGCGACCATCCTGCCAGGCGCGGCCAGGCAGGTCGGCGCCACGGGAGAGAGTGAGGCCCATGCTCTCCTGGATGAAGGTTTCGGTGTTGCGGCCGGGAGCGCCCCATGCGGAGCTGAACTCGAGACGCTTCTCGTCGGCGTTAACGACCCATTTGACGGCCATGTCCCATGCCTGAGAGACGCAGACTGCTTCGAGGATTCGCATGGCGGCGGCTTCAGACGATGTGTTTTCGCCGACGATCTGGCTGACCACCAGTTGAAGTGCGAGGCGATGCTCGCGCTGCTTCTGCTGGGTGACATCGCGCAGCAGGCAGCGGATGGCGAGGGGGTTGCCGGCGTTCTGACGCTGGCTGAGGCTGAGCTCAAAGTCGAAGACGCGACCGTCGTGGGTATGATGGCGCAGGGGAGTGCGGTCGACTACTTCGCCATCGAGAGCGCGACGGAATTGAGCCGCCACTTCGTTGCGCATGGAGGGCTGGAAGAGGTCGTCGAAAGAGTTGAGCTCGAGTAGTGCCGCATTGTCTTTGCCGAAACAGCGCTTCCAGGCGGGGTTGGCGTAGAGAAAGCGCCCCGCAGTGCTGAGGGTGGCGATCATTTCGCTGGAGCTCTCGAAGAGGTCGCGATAGCGCTCCTGCGATTCGCGCTGATCCTGGTCGTTGCGGTTCGATCCGGGTTGCTCAATGGCGATGGCGATGGCGACCAGTCCGGTGACGACACCGCGGGAGTTGCGCAATGCGGAGAAGTGGAGGGTGACCGGGAGCGGAGTTCCGTCTTTGCGTAGGAGATGGGCATCGAAGCCGGGAACGCGGCTGGGAGGCAGGGTGCGTATCAACTGCATGAAGCCGGCCATCCGGTCGGCAGGAGATTCGGGGACGGGGGCGTCGCTTCCGCAGAGGCGGGCCAATTCGGCCAGGAGGCGCGCGCCTTCACCGGGGGCCAGGATTTCGACCGTCGTCCACGCGCTCATTAACTCTTCAGCGTGATAGCCGATCATGCGCTCGCCGGCGGGGTTGATGAAGTTAAGGCGGCCGTCGAGGCTAATGGTGACGACGGCAGGGCCGGCGGAGTCGAACAGCTCGCGCAGGGGCTGGGAGATAAGGGCATCGAGCCTGAGCGCGTCGACGGCAGGGGGGACGAGACGCAGAGCGAGGACGCAGACGGCAGCGCAAGAGGTGAGCACTAGAATGCCGTCGATGATGGGGCGGTCGGCTAGCCGCGCGAGGATGGTTCCGACAATGGCAGAGAGGATGAATCCGACGCCAGTCTGCCAATTGAAGAGGATTCCAGCGGGGTTTACCGCGGCAGGCTCTTCCGGTTCATTCCCGACTGGTGCATTGACGTCGTCCTGCATCATTCCCCCAGAGCGGAAATCCACACAATCCCGGCTGACCCCGAAACCGTTTTCAAACCCCAAGACGGTCTCTATTTTGAGTGGTGGCAGAGGGGCTGTTGACTGTCCACGGGGTAACCACCCAAGCTTTCAGACCGGGCTACTGGCATCCCGCGCGGATTGCCCGTAGTATATGCCTTCGTTTCAACACTCTCCGCGCAAATTGAGGCGAGGCGGCCCGGATGAAGCGACCGAGTAACGTTCCTTTAGTTATACTCTCGGCATGGATCGCATATGGTGCATGACTCGGGGGATTGGATGGGCCGCAGCAGCGGCGCTCGTAGTTTGGTGTGGCGTGCAACCGGAGCCGGCGTTTGCGTGGGGCAATGAAGGCCACCGCACGATCAACCGGCTGGCGGCGACAACATTGCCGGAGAGCGTGCCGGCGTTCCTGAGGTCTGAAGCAGCAGCGGCAGAGATCGAGTATCTGGGGCCGGAGCCGGATCGCTGGCGTTCAAGAGCGGAGCCCGAGTTGAGTGCGGCGCAGGCGCCGGAGCACTTTATTGACCTTGAGCCGGCGGATGCGCTGGGTCCGTTGCCAAGGAATCGGCTCGACTTTGAAGCGAAGGTGTTTGCCGCCGGGCAGCGGCCGGAGAAGATCGGGCTTCAGCCGTGGGAGGCAACCGAAGTGTGGGAGCGGCTGAAAGCAGCGTTGCGCGAGTACAGGACTCTAACGGCCGCGGGCAAGAGCACGCGAGAAGTGGAAGCTGCGGCGATTTTCTATGCAGGCTGGCTGGGGCATTATGTGGGCGACGCGTCGCAGCCGTTGCACACGACGATTCAATACAACGGCTGGACCGGTCCGAATCCGAATGGCTACACGACTTCGCACGAGATTCACTGGCAATTTGAAGGGCCGTTTGTTGCGGCCAATGAGCATGAGGCGGACGTGCGGGCGAAGATGAGCGACCCTAAGGTGATTGAAGGAGACATGTTCGACAGCTATGTGAAGTACATCCGGCAGACGAACACGTTTGTGGAGAAGGTGTATCAGCTCGAGAAAGCGGGCGGGTTTGTGGGGGCCGGGAGCGCCGAGTCACGAGCGTTCACGGCGGAGCGGCTGGCCGCGGGTGCGAGCATGTTGCGGAACATGATTTTGACGGCGTGGGTGGATAGCGCGCAGCCGGTTCCGGATCCGTACGCGGGGAAGTGAGGAGGCAGGCCGGAGAGACTGAGTTGTGCGGTTTGAAAGATTTACGTGCGCGCCGAGCAGTACAGTGCAGAGGCGTTTAGTCGCCGGCTTCAGCAGCGGCGAGTGCGGGGACGCGGCGCAGGAGCGGGGTAAATGCGGCGGTGAGCAAAATGACCGCGGGGATGGCGAGGATGACCCAGGCGAACAACGCCTGAACTGCGAGGGCGCCAAACTGTTGAACGAAGGCGAGCGGCGAAGCGTGGGCCAGTGCGGAGGCGCGCGCGGCATGGACCTGCCCCGAGTCTAAGAGCCAGCCACCGAGGCGGACAAAAGGGATAATCAGCAAAAGCTGCAGCGGCATGACCGCGTAGTTGGCCGCCTGGATTGCGGGAAGATTGAGACGCAGCGCGAAAGCGATGGCGAGGCAGACCAGCGTAGAAATTCCGAAGACCGGGATGCATCCGATAGCGAGGCCGAGCGCCAGGGTGAGGGCGAGGCGGCGAGGCGAGACACCCTGGCTGAGCCAGAGTGCGGAGCTACGCTTCAAAGGCGCTAACGAGACGCGGGGCATCATCCTCACCTTACTGATAGGTTTGATGCGGGGAATTGGAATTGGAGTGAAACTTAGGAAAACGAACCAGAAGAGGCAGCAGAAAATGGAGTGTCCCGATTGTGAACGGGGGCGGAATGCAGAAACGATCAGTGATGGGCAGGGTCGAGAAGGCTGCGGGCGTGCATCTCGGAGAGGACGCGCTCGACCTTCCAGTCGAGGTCACCGGTGCCGTCGATTATGAGGTCGGCGTGGGCGGCGGAGGGGCGGACAAAGGCAATGCTGGAGGGGCGAACCGTTGCCTCATACTGCGCGCGAATGGATTGGGGCGTGCGGCCGCGCTCTTCGATGTCGCGGCGAAGACGGCGCTCGAAGCAGATTTCGTCGGGCGCCTCGACGTAGACGCGGAGGTGGTAGAGCGGGAGGAGATCGGGATAGTAGAGAGCGAAGAGGCCTTCGACAAGAAGAAAGGGCGCGGGATGGATGAGTTCGGTGACGTTGGGAACGCGCGTGTGTGTGGAGAAGTTGTAGGTGGGGCGCTGAATTGCGCGGCCCTTTGCGAGTTCGGCGACGTGGGAGATGAGGAGCGGGCTTTCGATGAGTGCAGGGTCGTCGAAATTCTGTTTGACGCGCTCGGCGAGGGGCAGGTGGGCGAGATCTCTGTAGTAGTGGTCGAACTGGAAGTGGACGCCGCCCAGGGTGTGCGCGAGTTGAGCGGCGAGGGTAGTTTTGCCGGAGCCCGAGCAGCCGGCGATGGCGAGGACGATGGGGTCCTTCGGACGGCGGAGTTTTGGTGGAGGGTTTTGGCGGCTCCGCTCAGTCACGGCTGCGGTTCCAGCGTGGGTTCGGAGTCGAGCGCGGCGGCGATGCGAGGGATGAGGCGCTGAAAGAGGCTGGCGAGGCGATGCTCGACCTGGCGGCCGGCTTCGAAGACTTCTTCGTGGCTGAGGGGTGTGGCGCTCAAGCCGGAAGCGAGGTTGGTGACGCAGGAGATGCCGAGGACTTCGAGGCCCATGTGACGGGCGACGATGGTCTCGGGGACGGTGGACATGCCGACGAGGGTTGCGCCGAGGGTGCGGAAGGCGCGGATCTCGGCGGGGGTTTCGAAGCTGGGGCCGGGAACGGCGAGGTAGACGCCTTCGTTGAGCGCAAAGCCCTCCTCGTCGGCGGCCTGCTGGGCCAGAGCGCGGAGTTTCGCTGAGTAGGCTTCGGTCATGTCGAAAAAGCGCAGGCCCGCGCCGGGACGGAAGCCGAAGCGTGGCTCATTGGGCCCGTTGAGGGGATTGAAGCCCATGAAGTTGATGTGGTCGGCGAGGGCAATGAGCTGGCCGATGTGATAGCCCTGCTGGATGCCGCCAGCAGCGTTGGTGAGGACGACGGCGCGAAGACCGAGCGCGCCAAGCACGCGCATGGGGAAGGTGACCTGTGCGGGCGAGTATCCCTCGTAAAAGTGGACGCGACCCTGCATGACGATGACGGGTGTTCCGCCGAGCTGGCCGGCGACGATGCGGCCGGAGTGGCCGACGACGGTGGATTGCGGGAAGTGGGGGATTTCGGAGTAGGGGATGAAGACGGGGTTGGCGACGGCGTCGGCGACCGCGCCGAGGCCGGAGCCGAGGACTATGCCGATAGAGGGCGCGTGGGAGCCGATGCGGGAGCTGAGGAAGGCGGTGGCTTCAGAAACCTGGTCGAAGTAGGTCATGGCGTTGGGGGGCCTGTGGAGAGGCTTTGGGAGATTCTACAGGGACAAGGGCGATGCGGTGGGGCGATGATGGAGCGAGGGATGAATTAGGCAAAGGAGGCGAGCCGATGTGCAGAAATATTCGAGTGCTGTTCAACTTCGATCCGCCGGTGACGGAGGAGGAGATTCGCGCGGCGGCATTGCAGTATGTGCGGAAGGTGAGCGGGTTTGTGAAGCCGTCTAAATCAAACGAAGCGGCGTTTGCGCTCGCGGTGGAGGAAGTGGCGGCGGCTTCCACACGGTTGCTGGGATCGCTGGAGACAACGGCTGCGGCGCGAACGCGCGAGGAAGAGGCGGCTAAGGCGAAGGCTAGGAACTTGGAAAGGTTTGGGGCGAAAAGCTGAGGGATCAAGGACAGCGTTCGGGAGTACAGTTTGCGCTGATTTGCGACGAAGATGGCTGTTTTCCGACAGAAAATGGCAGTTTTGCGACGGCAGGCTGTCTGTAACTTGTTTGTTTTCTTGGGGTGGAAAATGGGCCAAAATCTTAACTTGCCTCTTATCAGTGTGTTATCGGAAAAAGTGGGGGAGGGGGGTAGGGGGGTCGATTTAGATTCCAGGGTCCAGGGTTCAGAAAAGCGGGGGAAAAGTGGGCAGGGAAGAGGGAATAAGGAGTGGCGGGGCACTGAATGGGTGAAGTCGTGAAAGAGTGAAGCGGCGATGCAGGGGATGCGCGTATTGTGTGCTGCCTGGGCGCCGGGTTGGGGCTGTTTGCTTTTCACGGATTGATTGTGCGCCGAGAGGTGGAAATAATGCGCAAAAGGCAAGAAAAAAAGAAGAGGGACTGGAGCTATAGAAACGAAGGGATGATTGGATGAAGGAAATTGTGGCAGTGATTTTCGGGTTGGGGCTGGGGTGCAACGCGCTGCTGTTTGTGCCGCAGGTGCTGGCGGTGTGGCGGAAGAAGAGCGATGAGGGGATTTCGCTGATTACGTTTGGCGGGTTCAGCGTGTTACAGGCGATTGGGATTTTGCATGGGGTTTATCAGCGGGACTGGTCGCTGATATTTGGGATGGCGGCGAGTTTGATGACGTGTGGGAGTGTGACGGGACTGACGGTGTTTTATCGGGTGAAGAGGATGAGACGCTCCAGCCATTCTTGACGCGGGTTCCGTTCCGCGCTACGGTGAGCTTATGAACCTGACTGTCGAGATTCCGGACGACTTGGCGCGCAGCTTGAATGCGGCAGGTGGCGATTTGTCGCGCCGTGTGCTGGAGGCCCTGGCGCTTGAGGAGTACCGCGCCGATCGCCTCACAAAAGAGGGGCTCCGTCTGGTGCTGGGGATTGCAACCTCCTACCAGCTTGACGGATTCCTGAAGGAACACGGTGTCTGGATCGAGTACGACGCCGAAGACATCGCGCGTGAGCGCGCCACGCTGGAACGACTGTCTTTCACTTGAGTCGCGGGTCAAAGGCAAACGAGATGGGCGGCAGGAATTTGACCCTGCGGAAGGCTGGATGCGCGGGATTGAGGACGAAGTTTTGTTCTCTTGGAATGACGCAGGATGGGACAGCAAGGAGTGCAGACTTTCCGGACCGGACCCAGGATTCTCCGAGGTCCTGCGTTTCGGGAATTACAACATCTGCGTCCCAACCCGGAGGCATGCCTTTCGCTTCCCAACGAATGACTGCGAGGTTTTCGGGTACCTGGATCTCGGTGAGGATGAAATCTCTTGGTAGGGCGCTGTAGTGGACGAGAACTTCGAGAGCAGCGAGCGAGGCAGTTTGCGATGCGTAAATGACTGGAATTCCAACTCGATTCCACCGACCGCCGAAGGTTGCTGCGCCCGCTCCGCTGTTTGCAGGAAACTTTGCGGAAGAGAGTCGATAGATTGAAATCACAAAACGCCGTGCTCCAACCGCCCGAGAACAGTGAGAACCGCCTCGCGCCCCGAGGCATCGTGGAGCAGAGAGATTGGGGTCGCGTAGTCGAGGGCGCGGACGGGGGTGCCTAGCCAGCGCATCGCAGAGGGCGCATCACCCAGGACTTCGGTGGCACGGCGCATAACTTCAGTCTCTGCTCGCTCGATCGAACGGGGGCGGGGCGCGGCCTGCCGTTGCCGGGGCAGGCGGACAACTGCGGGCTGTTGCCGTTCCGTTGTGGTTGCCATGGTCTGCCTCCCTTGCTGACAGGTTCTCAATGCCTAGTGTGATTGTACTCGTAATCTCATTCTGCCCCAGCGGTCGGCGACGATTGCGCCGAACCAATAGGGGTCGATTGGCTTGCTCATGTTCGCCCCCTATCCTAGGAACATGCCGGCGATGGAGGCGGAGATCAGGTTGGCCATGGTGCCGGCGAGCATGGCGCGGACGCCTAGCTTTGCTAGGTCGTTGCGGCGCTCGGGGACGAGAGCGCCGATGCCGCCGATCTGCATGCCGATGGAGCCGAGGTTGGCGAATCCACAGAGCGCGAACGTGGCAATTGTGAAAGAGCGCGGTGAGAGTGTGGCCTTTTGCGCGCCGAGCGCGATGTAGGCAATGACTTCGTTGAGGGCCATGCGGGTGCCGAGGAGGTTGCCGATGGCGAGGCAGTCGTGCGCGGGGACGCCGATGAGCCAGGCCACTGGCCAGAAGAAGTACCCGAGAATCTGGCCGAGGGAACCGGGGACAAAGGGGATGCCGCCGTGGACCCAGGTGAGGAGCGAGTCGAGGAGGGCGACGAGGGCGAGGAAGCTGATGAGCATGATGGCCACGTTCATGGCCAGCTTGCCGCCGTCGATGGTTCCGCGGGCGATGGCGCCGATGAGGTTTTCTTCACTGTGCATCTCGTCTTTAGGGATGACGACGCGGCCCTCGGTGGCGGGGACTTCGGTCTCAGGGACGAGCATCTTGGCCATGAGGATCGTTCCCGGGGATGTCATGATGACGGCGGAGAGCAGGTGGCGCGCTTCGACGCCCTGGGAGATGTACATGGCCATGATGCCGCCGGAGACGTGAGCCATGCCGGAGGTCATGATGGTCATTAGTTCGGAGCGGGTTGCGCCCTTTAGGAATGGACGGATGGTGAGTGGGGCTTCGGTTTGGCCCATGAAGATTGAAGCCGCGACGTTCATTGATTCCGCGCCCGAGATGCGCATGGTTTTGAGCATGACCCAGGCGAGGGCGCGGATGATGATCTGCATTACACCGATGTGATAGAGGACGGCGAAGAAGGCGCTGATAAAGATGATGGTGGGCAGGACCTGGAAGGCAAAGATGGAGCCGAGCGAAGTGTTGGGCGTGCCGAGAGCTCCGAAGAGGACTTTGGTTCCGGCGGCGGTGCAGCCGAGCATGGCGTTGATGACGCTGCCGGCCCAGGTCATGAAGCGCTGGCCGTAGTCGAAGCGCAGCACGAGGAAGGCGAAAGTGAACTGGAGGCCGAGACCCCAGGCGACGGTGCGCCAGCGGATGTGGCGGCGATTGGTGGAGCCCAGCCAGGCCGCGCCAAGGACGGCAAGAATTCCGAGCACTCCGGTGAATCGATCCAAGGGGGTCTCCTTCGGAGACAGTGGTCAGTGAACAGTGAACAGTGAACAGTGGACAGTGGACAGTGAGCGGTGGACAGTGCTTCGCGCGCTACAGCCAGTGCGATCGGGGCCGCTGCTCGCTCAAGCTGCTCGATGGCCAGAGAACTGATCACTGTCCCCTGTTCACTGTCCACTGATGTTATGAAGATTACCTTACAGCATTGCGGAGATGGGCTTCAGCATTTTCGTGAGTGAAGATGCGGCCGACCGTTGGGACTGCGGGCGGAGGGGATTTGGATAAGGTTATGGCGGATTTGAGGAGGGCGAGCGGCTCGGCGAGCATCTCTTCGCTTGTGGCGTAGAGGGTGGCGATGGGCTGACCCTTTTCAACGCGTGCTCCGCGACGGGCATGAAAGAGGATTCCGGCGTGAGGGTCGACGGGCTCGCCGGGCTTCTCGCGGCCTGCGCCGGTGCGTTGTACGGCCCAACCGATCTGGGTAGTGTCCATGGCGGCGATGAAGCCGGAGTCCCAGGCGGGTAGGACGGTGGTTGCGCCGGGGGCGTGGAAGTGTGCGGAGTCGTCGAAGACAGAGACGTTGCCACCCTGCGCGTCGAGCATTTTGAAAAAGAGCGCGAGGGCAGTGCCATCCTGGAGGGCGGCATCGGCGAGGCGGTAGCCGGAGTGAGGTGTGTCGGCCTTGCCGCCTAGGTGAATCATCCAGCCGGCGAGGATGAGGGAGAGCTCGCGGAGGTCTTCGCTCTGGGGCGGGCGCTGACCACGGAGGAGTTGGACAGATTCGACCAGTTCGATCCAGTTGCCGGCGGCGCAGCCAAGGGGCTGACCCATGTCGGTTAGGAGGGCGACGGTGCGGGTTCCGGCAGCCTCGGCGGTTGCAACCATGAGTGCGGCGAGGAATTCGGAGTCTTTTTGCTCACGCAAAAATGCTCCGGAGCCGGTTTTTACGTCGAGGACGAGGGCGTTGAGGCCGGCGGCGAGTTTTTTTGAGAGGATGCTGGCGCAGATGAGGCCGGAGTTTTCAACTGTGCCGGTGAGGTCTCGCAGTGCGTAGAGGACGCGGTCTGCGGGGACGAGGGTAGGGGTTTGGCCGATGATGGAGCAGCCGCAACGGGTGAGGACGGATTCAAACTCGGCGAGGGTGAGGGCGGTGCGGAAGCCGGGGATGGATTCCAGCTTGTCGAGAGTGCCGCCAGTGTGGCCAAGGGCGCGGCCCGAGATCATGGGGACAGCGACGCCGCAGGCCGCGGCGAGTGGCGCGATGAGAAAGCTGGTTTTGTCGCCGACACCACCGGTGGAGTGCTTGTCGACGGCGACCTTGCCGAGGCGGGCGGGGGAGAATTTTTCGCCGGAGTCGCGCATGGCGAGGGTGAGGGCGCGGACTTCGTCGAGGGATAGACCGCGAACGAATGCGGCCATGAGCCAGGCGGCGAGCTGTTCGGCGGGGATGGAACCGGAGGCTGCGCCCGCGGCGAGGAATTGAAGCTCGCGGAGATCGAGGTCGAGGCCATCGCGTTTCTTGCGGATGAGGTCGATCATGTGGAGCCGGGAGGCGGTTGATTTGGGCATATCGATTGGAGCCTCGGTTAGTTCTGCAAAGTTTATCGTAAGGGATTGAGGGCGATCCTTGACGCGGTGCGTCAAGAATTGCGATATTTGCGTATGGCTGACTTGGGGAAGCAAGACGTTCCGTCCAAGTACCGCGACAAGCGCACCGAACGATTCGCCGCAGGTGAGCGGGTAAGAGAGTTCCAAGCATTCAAGGAACAGGCAGAGCGGCGTCTGGATATTCTCGAGGCTGCTGCAAGCCGAAATGACCTGATGCGATTGCCAAGCAATCGGTTTGAGGCTTTAGGCGGCGATCGTAAGGGACAATTCAGCATTCGCATCAACCAACAATGGCGGGTGTGTTTCGAGTGGCCTGAAGATCAGGTGCGACCTTTCAATATCGAAATAACCGATTAAAATTCGTGAGGAAATGATTATGGCGCGCGATCCGATTCATCCAGGCAAATTCCTGGCCGATGAACTTGAGGCTCTGGACATGAGTGTGCCAGAGGTCGCGGAGGTTCTGCACGTGCCGGCGAACCGGATTTATCAGCTTTTGAAGGGGCAGCGGGCGCTGACAGCCGACACGGCATTGCGCTTGAGCCAATGGCTTGGAACCTCCGCAGAGATGTGGCTCAATCTGCAGAAGCTCTACGAGCTGAGGCTTGCCGAAAAGCAAACAGGCGAGAGGATCAGGAAGACGATTGCCCGGCGGGAGCCTGCGCGGGCGGCGTGAGACCTCAAGTGTGATGAGTCGCCACGTGCAAACGTGGCTAATCGTGTTTATGGGCTATTTGAGCTTCATGTCGAAGGCGAGGGGCAGGATGGCGGAGAAGGGCATGGAGCGGAGGCCGTCGGCGGCGGGGAAGAGGACGGGGGCGTCGGGGGAGATGAATTCAGCAAGGACCTGGCGGCATGCGCCGCAGGGTGGACT
>Ga0182015_10003872_pt1 | contig 16454 bp, 15 predicted proteins | sample 712P3MmetaG_FD_120478 | JGI IMG/M metagenome (GOLD analysis project Ga0182015, IMG submission 120478) | Permafrost microbial communities from Stordalen Mire, Sweden - 712P3M metaG | ecosystem: Environmental > Terrestrial > Soil > Wetlands > Permafrost | place: Sweden: Stordalen | collected... | reverse complement strand
GCCTCCTCCTCATGATGGGGGTCTGGCGCCTCGCCTCGGGGATCGCCGGGTGGCGGCTGGCCGCCCTCTCGCTCGCGATGGGCCTCGTCTACCTGGGATACGATCTGGCTGCGTTCTATGTCCCGGCGACCGTGATCGTGCTCGCCTGGCGCCGCCGCCTTGGCGCCGCCACCGTCTCGGCCGTCCTCCAGATGATCCCGCAGGCGTGCTGGATCTTCGCCCTCGGCCACGTTTTCGGCCAATCCCTCGAGAACAACAACAGCGGGATATACCGCTCCGTGATACTGTCCTACCTCCATCCCGGCGACCTTGCGGGGTGGTGGGAGCAGGCGACCCGGGCGCCGGGCTACGGCTTTGACGTCTTCTTTGCCGCAAACTTCATTTTCCTGCCGGCGCTCTTCCTCTTCGTGCTCGCGGTGAACCCGCTCACCTCGCGCGCCAGGTTCCATGTCGCCGAGCTGGCGCTCCTCGCCGCGGCCCTCGGGCTTTTCCTTGCCGTCAACCTCCCGCCAAGCCCCGGGGGAGGCTGGGTGATGAGCGGGACGTGGATCTCGAGGCTTTACCAGCCGGTCTTCCCCGCTCTCGTCCTGTTCATGGCCCGTTGGTGGCAGGGTCTTCCGGCGCTCACGGCCACGCGCAGGGCGTTGGTCACCTGCGCGCTGGCAGGCGCATCCGTCGGCAACGCCCTGGTGGTCTTTGGCCCTGTCCTCGACAACCCGGGCAGGTTGTCCGAAGCCGCGTTCTACGGGTTCTACGACCACACCGACGCCCATTTCATCTACGAGTCGACGCTCGCCACCCTCGGCCGCCGGCCGCTCGGTTTTGCGCGGCCCGGGGCCTCCGAGGTCGCGACAGTTCGCAGCATCGCGGAAATCCAGGCGCAGCTTGCGTCCGCCCGCTCGACCCTTGCCGGCCTGCGGCAAACGGTGGCGTCCAACCGGGCGGCGCTTGTCGCCAACCAGGCCGAGTGCCGCAAAGTCGGACGGGCCCTGGCGGAGGAGCTCAGCACCCTGAACGCCGTCCGCCTCGACGTCCGCGTGCGAAGGGGGGAGATCACTGCGGAACAGGCGCGGGCCCAGGCGAAGGGCTGGCAGGAATATGTCTCCCCATCCCTGCGCGCCCTCCTTGAGGGGCCCGTGACTCCGGTCCCCGCTTCCCCGCCGGAGCCCACTGCGTGGGTCCAGGTGGACATGCAGGCCGCCATCTCCGCGGAATCCGCCGAGCTCGTGGGACTCCAGCATGAAATCCTGCAGACGCAGGACGGGCTGAGGACGGCGATCTCCGACCTTGCCGCGGCGCGGGACGAGCTCGGCCGCGCGCAGAGGGAGGAAGCCGCCGCCCGGCGACCCTAGGATTAGGCTGCAGGGTTCGTTCCGTTCGGGATCACGCCCTGGCCTTCTTCCGCGCGCTGGCACTCTTCACGACGAAGGGCGCGAGGAGGCCGGACTGGGACGCCGGGAAGCGGCCCGTGACGAGGACCCCGTCCTCGCGGTGCTCCTGCTCCTGCACATGCCCCAACGCGTGCAGCTTCGCGACAACATCGTAGCGGTCATGGGGCACGAGGAGCCGCACCGTCCCGAGGCTGTCGGCGATCATCTCGCGGCAGCGCTCCTTGAGCGCATCGATCCCGGCGCCGGTCCGGGCGCTCACGAAGAGGGCGTCCGGCACGGCCTGCCTCGCGGCACGGATCTCTATCGGGTCCGCAAGGTCGACCTTGTTGAAGACGTTGACGACCGGCCTGTCGCCGGCGCCGAGCTCCGCCAGCACGCTCAGGGTTGTCGCGCGGTGCTTCTCGAAGTGCGGGCTCGTGATGTCGACCACGTGGATCAGGAAATCAGCGACAAGCACCTCCTCGAGCGTGGCCTTGAAGGCCTCGACGAGGCCGTGGGGAAGGCGGCGGATGAACCCGACCGTGTCGGTGAGGAGGAGCTTCTGGTTTCCCGGGAGCACAAGCTGGCGGGTCGTCGGGTCGAGGGTGGCAAAGAGCTTGTCGACCGCGAGGACATCGGAACCCGTGAGCCTGTTCAGGAGCGAGGACTTGCCCGCGTTCGTGTAGCCGACGATCGAGGCCGTCGGAAGGGGCACGCGCACCCGGCGCGTCCGCTGGACGCCCCGTTGGCGGACAACCTGGGCGAGCTCCTGCTTCAGGTGGGCGATGCGGTCGCGGACGACGCGCCGGTCCTGCTCAAGCTGCGTCTCGCCCTCGCCGCCCATGGACCCCTTGCCCCGCTGCCTGGAGAGGTGGGTCCATGCCCGGGTCAGCCTGGGAAGGGAGTACTCCATCCGCGCAAGCGCCACCTGGAGGACGGCTTCCCTCGTGTGCGCGCGGTCCGCAAAGACCTCGAGGATGACCTCCTGGCGGTCGATGACCGCCATGCCTGCAAGTTCCTCCCAGTTACGCTGTTGCGCGGGCGAGAGCGCCGAGTCGAAGACGATCACCTCCGCGCCGTCCTCCTTTGCGAGCGCCATCATCTCCTCGGCCTTTCCCTTGCCGAGGAAGAGGGCGGGTGAGGGGGCCCGCAGCTTGACGAAGGCGCTCCGGACGATCGACAGCCCCAGGTTCTCGACGAGCTCGGTCAGTTCCGCCAGCAGCTCTTCCCCTTCGCCCTCGGGCATTTCCGGCGTCTGAACTCCGATCAGAAACGCGCGCTGCGCCTTGGGCAGGGTCGGGAGAAAATCAGCCATTTAAAGGATTGCGGTATAGATTCATGGGACATGGGCTTGCCGAAGCTCAGCCTTCAGCGTACCCTTGACTCCTATCATGGCAAACAAATGCCCCCCTGTTCGATCCTAGTCGTTGATGATGAACCCGGGATCCGGGAGCTCCTGTGCCTGATGCTTGAGGCGGCGGGGCACAGCGTTGTGTCCGCGGAGGACGGGATCCAGGCCCCGAAGGTGCTGGCCGCACAGCCCATCCAGGTGGTGATAACGGATCTCCTTATGCCCGAGAGGGACGGCCTCGAGTTCATCACCGAGATCCGCAAGAAGTTTCCGACCGTGAAGATCATCGCCATGTCCGGGGGCGGCCACATCGCGAGGGACTCGTACCTCAGGATCGCGAAGAATTTCGGGGCGCACGTCCTCCTGGAGAAGCCGTTCAGCCAGTCCGGGGTCCTCGGGGCGATCGAGGCGGTGCAGCAGATGCCGTAGCCGGCGTCGGGGCGCTGGATCAGTCGAGGAAGAGGACGCAGACCGGGATCGGCACGGAAACGGTTCCCGGGACCCGGGTCAGCCGGCCCGACTCCCCGTCGACCCGGAATGAGCAGAGCGTGTCCGAGTCCTGGTGGGCGCAGACGAGCCATTCCCCGCCCGGCGATATCGAGAAGCTGCGGGGCCCCTTGCCGCCGCAGGGGACGATCTCGACCGGTGTGAGCGCTCCGCTCGCCCCGTCGGCGGCGAAGACGGCGATCGTGTCCGGACCGCGGCCGGATCCGTAGACGAAGCGGCCATTCGGGTGGACGCACACTTCCGCGGCCGTGGCGTCCCCGCGATGGGCCGGGGGCAGCACCGAGACGGATCCCCTCGGCGACAGGGCGCCATTCGAGGCGTTGTAGTCGTAGGCCACGATCGTGCTATCGAGCTCGTTTATCGCATAGGCCCGCCTCCCGTCCCTGCCGAACGCGAAATGACGCGGACCGGCGCCCGGGGCGCAGGATACGAAGGGCGGGGCCCCGGGGACAAGGGCGACCGCGTCGCGGTCGATCTGGTAGGTGTAGATCCGATCGAGGCCGAGGTCGCACACGATCGCGAAACGGCCGTCCGGCGAGAAATACGTCGAGTGGACATGGGAGGTGGTCTGCCGGGTCGGATGCGGCCCGCTTCCCGAATGGGTGACGATCCTGGGCGCGCCCAGGGTCCCGTCGGCGTTCAGCGGGATGGCGGCGGCCTGTCCCAGGTGGTAGTTGGCGGCGAGGGCCAAGCGCCCCGTCGCGTCGACCGAGACGTGGCAGGGGGTGGGGCTCTTGTCGGGTTCCCTCTGCTGGACCGCAGTGAGCCGGAATTCCTTTCGGTCAATGCGGAACGAGGACGCCCATCCGGGGCCGGCGCAGACCGCGTAGAGGAACTGCCTGTCGGGCGAGAGGGCGAGGAAGGTCGGGTTCGGCGCGTCCGCAGCGACGACGGGGGTTCCGAGGGCGCCGCTCCCCCGGTCAAGGGAGAGCGAATAGATCCCGCGGCTCTTGCCCTTCGTGTACGTGCCGATGAACAGCCGGTGGCCGCCGAGGTTGTCGCCCATCCGTGAAAAGGAACGGGACGCGCGGGCGAAGACAAGCCGCCAGCGGAAAAAATTCAGGCGGCGTCGTCCGGGAGGCGGAGTGTCCAGAGGGCCGCCCCGAGCACCGGGGCGCCCGCGCAGAGGAGCGCGGTGCGGTAGTCACCCACCGGCGCCAGCCAGCCGAAGATCAGGGACGCGGCGGCCGCGGCGAGCCGCCCGATATTGTAGCAGAAGCCCGCCCCGGTCGTGCGAAGGAGCGTCGGGAAGAGGGGCGGCAGGTACATCGTGAAGAGTCCGAAGACGCCCGAAAAGAACCCGACGAGCGGCATCCAGAACCAAGCCAGCTCGGCGAACCCCCTCGGCACGGCGAACGCCCCGACAATGGAGGCGAACATACCGAGGAACATGGCCATGATAGCCCTCCTGTTGCCCATCCGGCTGGCGAGCCAGCCCGCGGCAAAGTTGCCGGCGATGGCGACGACGTTCATCAGGAAGAACGCCGCGGACACGGACCGGGTCGCAGCCGCGGGCGCATACCCCGACAGTTCCAGGAGCCGGCGCAGGTGCTGCGGGTGCCAGAACTGGATCAGCCACCATCCCGAGAGGCTGAGGGCGCACACGGCGCCGGTGTTGAGCGTCACGGGTGCGACTTTTCCCCGGAAGAGGTCCGACAGCGCCGGCGATGCCGGGTTCTGGCGTGCGGCCTCGCGCCATGCGTCGGACTCAGGCACCTGCCTGCGGATCCAGAAGACGAGGAGCGCGGGCGCGACGCCGATCAGGAACACCCAGCGCTCGGAGGGAGGGTGGGGCAGGAACTGCAGGAGGGTCACGAGCGCCGCGGCGATAACGATCCCCAGGTTGACCGCCGACTGGAGGACCGCGGACAGCATCGGCCTCCACCTGGCGGGCCAGGTCTCCGAAAGGAGCGCGGCCCCGACCGCCCACTCCCCGCCGATCCCGAGGGCGGCCATGAACCGGAACAGCATCAGCTGCCACCAGGTCTGCGAAAGCGCGCAGAGACCCGTGCAGATCGCGTACGTGAGGATGGTCAGGGAAAGCGCCCTGCTGCGCCCCAGCCGGTCCCCGAGCCTGCCGAAGAAGGCGCCCCCGAGCGCCCAGCCGACGAGGAAGGCCGCCTGGATGTAGGCGCTCTTCTCCTTCACGGCGGGGTCGCTGCTCCCGTGCGCGCCCAGCAGGAACACGACAAGCGGCGTCGCGACGAGCGTGTAGAGGTGGAGCTCCAGCCCGTCAAAGAGCCACCCGAGCCACGCCGCCGCCCCCGACTTCCACTGCCGGGGTGTGATGCCGGCGAGGCTCGAGGGGCTGGCAGTCACGCCCGGCCGGCTGTCACTTCTTCTTCGCCTGCAGGTCGGCCACCGCGGCCTGCGCCGCCGCGAGCCGCGCCACCGGCACGCGGAACGGGCTGCAGGACACATAGGAGAGGCCTATCCTGTGGCAGAACTTCACGGACTCGGGATCGCCGCCGTGCTCGCCGCAGATGCCCAGCTTGATGCCCGGCCTCGTCCTTGAGCCCTTCTCGATCGCGGTCTTCATCAGCTGGCCGACGCCGGTCTGGTCGATCGACGCGAAGGGGTTCTTCTTCAGGATCTCCGCCTCCTGGTAGGCGCCGAGGAACGAGCCCGAGTCGTCGCGGGACATGCCGAGGCAGGTCTGCGTGAGGTCGTTCGTCCCGAAGCTGAAGAACTCGGCGGTCTCGGCGATCTCGTCGGCGGTGAGCGCCCCGCGCGGGATCTCGATCATCGTGCCGACAGTATAGGCGATCTTCGCCTTCCGCTCGGCCTGGACAGCCTTGGCGACCTCGTGGACGACGGCCACCTGGAGATCGAGCTCCCTCTTGAACCCCACGAGCGGGATCATGATCTCGGGCTTCGCCTTGAAGCCCTGCTTGTTGGCGTCGGCGGCGGCCTCGAAAACGGCGCGGGCCTGCATGGCCGTGATCTCCGGGTACTTGATCCCGAGGCGGCAGCCGCGGAAGCCGAGCATCGGGTTGAACTCGTGGAGCTCGTTCACACGCTGGGTGATCTTCTCCGCCGGTATGTTCAGCTTCTTCGCCAGGTCGGCCTGGGACTCCGCGGAGTTCGGGAGGAACTCGTGGAGCGGCGGGTCAAGGAAGCGGATCGTCGCCGGGAAGCCCTTGAGCGCCTTGAATATCCCGAGGAAATCCGCGCGCTGGTAGGGCAGGAGCTTCGCCAGGGCCGCCTCGCGGTCGGCGAGGTTGCCGGCGAGGATCATCTCGCGCATGGCGTCGATGCGGTCGCCCTCGAAGAACATGTGCTCCGTGCGGGTGAGCCCGATGCCGACCGCCCCGAACGCGAGGGCGTTCTGGGTCTGCTCGGGCGTGTCCGCGTTCGTGCGGACCGACATCCGGGTCGCCTGGGCGCACCACTTCATCAGCTGGTTGTAGTTCTTGAACTTCTCGGTGGCCTGGGCGGCCTTGTCGCCGTGGATGAGGCCGGCCACGATCTCGGACGGCGCGGTCTTGATCTGCCCCGCGTAGACGACGCCGAGCGTCCCGTCGATCGAGAGGAAGTCGCCCTCGTTGAAGGTCTGGCCGGAGACGGTCATCGTCTTCTTGTCATAGTCGACATTGAGGGTGGACGCCCCGCAGACGCATACCTTGCCCATCTGGCGGGCGACGAGGGCGGCGTGCGAGGATACTCCGCCCCGGGCGGTCAGGATGCCCTCGGCGGCTATCATCCCGCGCAGGTCCTCCGGCGAGGTCTCGATTCGGACGAGGAGCGCCTTCTCGCCCCTCTGCTCGGCCGCCACGGCGCGGTCGGCGTTGAAATAGATCCTTCCGGTGGCGGCCCCGGGGCCGGCGGGAAGGCCGCTCGCAATCACCTTGGCCTTCTTCACCTCGGCCAGGTCGAACACGGGCGCGAGGAGCTGCTCAAGCTGGTCGGCCGGGTTTCGCAGGATCGCCGTCTTCCAGTCGATCAGCTTCGACTTGACCATGTCCACCGAGAACTTGAGGGCCGCCATGGCGGTGCGCTTCCCGTTGCGGGTCTGCAGCATGAAGAGCTTCCCCTCCTGGATCGTGAACTCGATGTCCTGGACGTCCTTGAAATGGCTCTCGAGGATCGCGCGGACCTTGAGGAGCTCCGCGTAGGACTTCGGCATCTGGTCCTTCAGCTTGAGGACCGGCTCCGGCGTGCGGACGCCGGCGACGACGTCCTCGCCCTGGGCGTTGATGAGGAACTCCCCGTAGAACTCGTTCGTCCCGTTGGCCGGGTTGCGGGTGAAGGCGACGCCTGATCCCGATGTCTCCCCGGTGTTGCCATAGACCATGGCCTGGACGTTCACGGCCGTGCCCCATTCCGAGGGGATCCCGTACTTGCGGCGGTAGACGATCGCCCGGTCGTTCATCCATGAGCCGAAGACGGCGCCCGAGGCGCCGCGCAGCTGGTCCCAGGGATCGTTCGGGAACACCTTGCCCGTGCGCTCGAGGACGAGGGCCTTGAAGCGATTGACGAGCTCCCTCTGGTCCTCGGCCGAGAGCTTCGAGTCCTCGACGTTGGTGTGGTACTTCTGGTGCTTGTAGCCCTCGATCGCCGTCTCGAACGGCTCATGGTCCTCGCCCTCCTTCTTCTGGACCCCGAGGACGACATCCCCGTACATCTGGATGAAGCGCCGGTAGCAGTCCCACGCGAAGCGCTCGTTCTTCGTGGCCTTGGCCAGCGAGAGCACGGTCTGGTCGTTCAGGCCGAGGTTGAGGATCGTGTCCATCATCCCGGGCATGGAGTCGCGCGCGCCCGAGCGGACGGCGACAAGGAGCGGGAAGCCCGCGGCGTCCCCGAACCTGTAGCCCATGATGGATTCCATGTTCCGCACGCCTGCCTCCATCTGGGCCTGGAGCGAGGACGGGTAGCTGCGCTTGTTGGCGTAGAAGTAGGTGCAGACCTCCGTCGTGATCGTGAAACCCGGGGGGACCGGCAGTCCGATGCGCGTCATCTCGGCCAGGTTCGCGCCCTTGCCCCCGAGGAGGTTCTTCATGCCGCCGTTGCCGTCGGCGTTGCCCGATCCCCATGCGTACACGTACTTGAGGGCCTTCTTGGAGGCGGATTTCTTAGCCGAAGCCGGGGCTTTCGCGCGCGACTTCTTGGAATTGGATTTGGCGGCCATGTCGATGGGTCTGTGTTTGGAAAAAAGGGCGATATGCGGGCTGCGCAAAACGCTGATCCCAACGGCTCACGCGGGGGCCTGTCAACCGTCGAGCTTGGACCATAAAAAAATGGTCGCATCCCAGGGCCGCCCCTTCCAACACTCGGGTCCGTGCTTCCAGACGCCGACCACCGCATCAGGCTCCAGGTATTCGAGGGCCCGCTCGACCTGCTGCTCTTCCTGATACGCAAGAACGAGATAGACATCTACGACATCCCGATCGAGTCGGTCACGAAGCAGTACGTCGCCGTCCTGCGCTCGATGCAGCAGCTGGACCTCGACGTTGCCGGGGAATTTTTCGTCATGGCCGCCTCGCTGATGGAGATCAAGAGCCGGATGCTGCTGCCGAAGGGCCAGCACGCAGTCGATCCGGACGCCGATGGCCAGGACGAGATGGACCCCCGGTGGGAGCTCGTCCACCAACTCCTCCAGTACAAGAAGTTCAAGGATGCGTCCGCGCGCCTGGCTGAGATGGCGCGCCTGCAGCGCGACCTCATGGACCGCCAGGGCTCAAGCCGCCCGGCCGACTCGCTCGACCGCCCGCTCAGGGGCGTGAGCCGGATCGAACTCTGGAACACCTTCAACCAGGTCCTGCGGCGACTGGCCGAGAAGCTCGTCGTCGGCGAGATCCACGACGAGACCGTGACCGTGGCCGACCAGATGGAGTGGCTCCTCGAGAGGATGCGCGGCGAAAGGAGCTTCATCTTCTCGAGGCTGTTCGACGCAGGCGTCTCCCTCAGGTGCCTGGTCGCCACGTTCCTCGCCGTGCTGGAACTCACGCGGGTCGGGAAGATGCGCCTTCGCCAGGACGAGTCCTTCACCGAAATCGTCTGCGACGCCGCCGACGAAAACCCGCTTGAAACGCCGGAGGACGCGGCCACGGTGGAACTGTGACAAAGAAGAAACGGAAACGCGGGCCGGCGGCCCTCCTCGGGGTGGGCCTCGACAACGACGACGGCCACCGGCGCATAACGACCGGCGAGAAGTTCGCGATCCTCGGGGGCTCCGCCGAGACGCACGAGAGGATGACGGAGACGGTCGTCAAGACCTTCGAGGAGCTCAAGCTGCGGGGAAAACACCTCGAGGAAGTGCCCAAGGTCGAGCTTGCCGAGATCATCAAGAAGGCCGAGCCGCGCTAGCCGCCCGGTTTGCTTTTTCAGCCGACAGACGTTTACTTATAGCCACAAGCCTATGTCCGACAAGATCACCAACCTGACCACAGATACCTTCAAGGCCGCAGTCGCCTCGGCGTCGACGCCCCTCCTCGTCGACTTCTGGGCGCCGTGGTGCGGTCCCTGCAAGTCGATAGCACCCGTGCTGGACGAGCTCGCGACCGAATTCGAGGGCAAGGTATCCATCGCGAAGGTTAACATCGACGACAACGAGGCGATTGCGGCCGAGTTCGGCATCCGGGCGATTCCGACCATGCTCCTCTTCAAGGGGGGGCGCGTGATCGAGACAATCGTGGGGCTCCTGCCCAAGGCGGCCCTTAAGACGAAGCTCGCCGCCCAGCTCTGAGCCCAGGGGCGTCAGAGGAGCACGCCGGCCGCGAACAGGACGGCGTAGACCGCGATCAGCTTGCCCGTGTCTCCAAGGAGCGCCACGTGCTCGGCCGGCGTCCGCGCGGACGCCAGGCGGCGGACATGGGAGAAGGCGACGGGAGCCGTGAGGAGGGGCAGGAGGCTCCAAGGCCTGTACCCTGTCGCCCAGAAGACGACGGGGACGGCCAGCGCGACAAAGAGGCAGGCCGAGAACTGCCGGCGCGCAAAGGTCCGCCCAAACCGGACGACCAGCGTGCGCTTGTGCGCGGCCGCGTCCGTCTCGGCATCCCGGTAGTTGTTCACGAGGAGGATATTCGCCGCGAGGAGGCCGATCGGGATGCCAGCGAGGACGGCATGAGCCGTGACCCGTCCCGTCTGGACGAAATAGGTCGTCGTTACGGCGACCAGCCCGAAGAAGATGAACACAAAGACGTCCCCCAGGCCGTGGTAGCCCAGCGGCCACGGGCCGCCGGTGTAGGCGATGCCGCAGAGGATGCTCGTGATCCCGATGGCCAGCATCCACGGGCCGCCCCAGTGGATGAGCCCGAGGCCGGCGACAAACGCCGCAGCGAACACTGCCGCCATGGCCCGCCTCATCGCCGTGGGTGAAACCAGACCCGCCGCGACCGCCCGCCTCGGACCGACCCGAGATGGGGTGTCGGCCCCGTGCACAAAGTCATAGTAGTCGTTCGCGAGGTTGGTGCCGACCTGGACGAGGAGCGCGAACAGGAGGCAAAGAGCGGCCGCTGCCGGGTCGAACCCCCGGTCATGGGCGGCCAATGCGGAGCCCACGATGACGGGCGCCAGGGCCGCGGGAAGCGTCCGCGGCCGCGATGCGGAAAGCCACACGCGCAGCGGGGTGGGGCGGTCTGGGTCCGCGATCGTCACTTGATGGTGAATCCCGAGAACTGGGGGGCACGCAGGGCGCCGTGCCGGTCCACCTTCCTCACGTACCCGTCCATCTTCTCCGCCAGCGCGGCGATGAAGGCGTCCACCTCCTCCTTTGACCCCTCGGCCTCGAGGATGACGCGCCCGTCGGGGAGGTTGGAGACGAAGCCTGAAACCTCGAATTCCCGCGCGACCTGGAGCGCGGCGTACCTGAAGCCGACCCCCTGGACGCGGCCCGAGAAGTAGGCGGTTTCGTGGTGGGCCTCGGGCATGGGATGTGAAGGCTACGCGGCGCCAAGCCCGTCCTTCAATCCACAAACTCCCCTGACCGGATCCGTCCGTTTTCCGGGCATGAATTTATTTGCCTAAACCGGCTTTTTGGCAGAACCTCGGGCCCAACAGATGAGCGATTTCGATTCTGATAACCTCTCTGAAAACGAGTGGGAAGAGAACGGCGAACTTGCCTGGAATGAATTCGATTGGGAGATCTATCTCCGCGAGCAGGAGGGCGCCATCCACCGCTACCTCGGTTTCTATGAGTCGCTGAAGGCGGGCCCCGACCGGATCGACGAGGTCGCGGACCGCATGGGCTGGGACCGTACCGAGGGCGAGGAGCCCGAGGACCGCGAGAATCCCGAGAAGGTGCTTTTTTCCGACGAGATCTACACGCTCCAGAAGAATCCCGTCTACATCGCCACGAAGGCGCTCTTCCTGAGCCTGCGGCGGTCATGGGAGCTTCTTGCGTCCCAGCCCGGCAAGGTCCCCGCGCCCCTCTCGGTCGCATTCCTCTCGTCCATCCACAACTGCGAGGAGCTGGCGGTCATGGCGATCCACGCGCTCGACTTTGGCGACTACGCGATGGCGATCTGCCTCTTCAAGCGGGCGCTCGCCGCCCTCAATGATTGCTTCGCCCAGATTGGCTCGGACGCGGCGGAGAAGATCGAGGCGGTGCGGGAGAGACGGGATGACATGCGGATGCGGCTCTTCGACCTCAGGGAAATCTGGCTGCGGGTGATTAGCGACTGTCGCGAGGACACCGAGCGGCAGGTCGACGACGAGGGCTGATCAAGCTTGCGGCCTTGATGCCAGGGGACCGGGGTTCGTATCGCCCCGGAGGGCGGCCTTTTCCCGGCCGGTCATCGCGCGTCGACACCTGCGGCAACTGGCATTGGTGTCGGCGGCGCACTGGCTGGGCAGCTCCACAGAAATCAACTTGTCGATCCGGCGGGCGGCCCCAACCCTTCCCGCCGATCGCCCAATTTTGCAAACCGTGCCCGATTCCCCAATGAGCGCCGCGGACCGTACTGAACCGCGGCGGCTCGGCGTTCTCGATGTCGCGGCCCCGTTCGCCTTTGGGGCGACGATTATCGCGTCCCGAATCCCCGCCATCATTTGCGACTGCGAGCTCAACGTGGACGAGAGCCAGCTGATCGCTCAGGTAAGGCGCTACCAGCTCGATCTTCTCCCCTGGCGGTCGGTGAACGGCGATACTGGCGGCCCGCTGAATACCTGGTACCTCCTCCTGGCGCACCTCCTCGGGATGCCGCTTGAATACGCCTGGGTCCACGCTCTTTCGGCCGCCACGCTGGCGGTCACGGTGATTTTGGGCTTTCTGACTGCGCGGCGGTTCTTTGGCCCGACGGGCGCTCTGTTCGGAGGCGTTGCTGGCACGCTTTGGGTGTCGCTGCACCAGGTCAGCGACTTCGTGCAGTACGCGAGCGAACTGGTCCCAATCCTCCTCGTCATGGTTGCCCTCGCGTTTGTCGGCAGGTCGTTTCGATGTGACGTTCTCGGCTCCTTCATACTCGGCCTCATGCCATGGGCCAAGCTCCAGGTCGTGCCAATTGGCGCCGCGATCGGCCTGTGGCTGGTCGCCCGGACGCTCTGGCCCGATACCCGCGACGCCCCTGCGCCCGGAACAAGGGTCCTTCGAGCCGCGGCGCTGGTCCTTTCGGCGGCGTTACCCAGTATCGTGATGATCTGCTCAGTTGCACTCGGAGGAGCCTGGGAGGATTGCCGGCGCGCCTATTTCGAGACTAATCTCTCCTATGCGGGGGAGGCGCACCTTGTGCCGTTTCTTCGGAGGGCACTCGACTGCGCCGTCCTGTCGAGCACGGTGGCCCCGTGGATTCTGGCCCTGCTGCTGGGCGCATTCATTGTGCCTTGGAGGCATGGAGTCAGGCTTCGGTTCGCACATTGGCAGGGATTCGGAGTGCTCATGGTAGCCGTCGTATCCGCATCCATCATTGCCTGGGCGCGCACGCGGACGGAATGGGCCCACTACGACTTTTTCCTGCTCCCTGGGCTGATTCTGGCGACCGGCGCGATCATGGAGCCCGGCAACGCAGGAGCTTCGGGGTCTGGGCTGTCACTGGCGCTTGCAGTTGCGTTGTTCGCGGCCTACGCGCTCGCACTTGCAAGGCCGGCATTCGGGTATGGGAGCCTGCTGCTGGAGACGAGCCGCAGGCCCCAGGAGGCTGACGGGCTTCTCGCCGCGATCAGGGCGCTGGTGCCGGAATACCGCACCATGGCGATCTGGGGTTGGCGACCTTCAGTGTACGTGCGCGGGCACCTTACGCCGCCCACCCGGCAGGCGAATTGCGGCTTCCTCTTTTTAGACAGCCCGAACCGGCATTTTCTGCGGGAGCGCTATGCAGAGGACCTAAAGAGATCGCTGCCCGACCTCGTCGTCGACTCCGGGGGGATGAGCTTCGAGAAATATTGGCATGGGCTTCACGCGGTGGAAACATCGGAGGTCGCCCCGGTTATCCGCGACCACTATGCGCTTCTGGGATCGATAGACGCAAAAGACGGAACCGCATACGTCTACGGACTGAAGGATCACTGAGAGCATGATCTTCGCCACCTATTGGTTCCAGGTATTTGCACTCGTTGTCGTTCCCGCCTATTGGCTGCTTCTGAGGCGCGGACCAAGGCTTTGGCTCCTTGGAGCGGCCTGTCTGTTGTTTCATTTCCATTTCGCGGGGCCGGCCGGAATGGCGCCGGTCATCATCCTGATGATCGTGACCTATGCGGCCGGGCTGAGTGGACGGGGGTGGGCCTGCAGCACTGCAATGGCCCTTTGCGTGGGGACGCTGTGCTTCTACAAATACGCCCTTTTCCTCATAGGGGCCGCCGTGCATCCGCTGAGCGCGGAGATCGCGGGTCGCTTCTCCCAGTCGACGGTGTCGGTGCTGCCCGCTTTGCCGCCGCTGGGAATCAGCTTTTTCACGTTCGAGTTTGTCCATTACCTATTCGAGGTGAAAAAAGGGGGCGATCCCGTCCGCAATCCGCTCAAGTTCCTGATTTTCGCGATTTTCTTCCCCTCGCTGGTCGCCGGCCCGATAAAGCGCTACCCGCAGTTCCTGGCCAGCCTGCACGAAGGGAGCGGGCATTTTGATCTCGGCAACATTTCCAACGGCCTTTTGCGGATCGCGGTCGGATTTTTCAAGAAAGTCGTCCTCGCGGACAACCTCACCTTCTATGTTGAAAGCAACTATCCTCAATTTGCCTCGTTCGGTCTTGTCGAGCGCTGGATTTTCCTGGCAGCGATATCCTTCAGGATACTCATGGATTTCTCGGGCTATTCCGACATAGCCATCGGATGTGCGCAGCTGCTCGGCGTTAGGCTTCCCGAGAATTTCAACTGGCCCTATCTGGCCGGGAGCATCCGCGAGTTCTGGCAAAGATGGCATATTTCGCTCAGCAGCTGGGTGAGGGATTACATATATATTCCCCTGGGCGGAAACCGCCTGGGGGCGGGCCGCAGGATCGTGAACGGCTTCATCGCCTTCGCGCTGTGCGGTCTCTGGCACGGCGCGGCTTGGAATTTTGTTATTTGGGGACTTTACCACGGCACCGGGCTGGCGGTCTGCTCTACCTACACCTCCATTCCGGTCGTGGGTCCATTGGTGTCGCAAGGCCTGAAAAAGGAGCCGTTCTTCGGGTTTCTCGCGACCCAGCTTTTCGTCTGGATCGGCTGGCTGGTCTTCTTTTATCCCGTCACCGCCGCCTGGGGCATGGCAAAGCTGCTTTTTGAGCGATGAACGAGCCCAATGAAGCGCCGAGAAAATGGCCGTGGCTTCGCCCGCCTGCACTCCTCTTGGGGGTGGTCACGGGACTGACCGTTCTTTCCTGGGCTGGGCGAGAGGTGACGAAGTCTGACTGGCACACCAATTTCACGCGATTCCACCCAATGATTTCGCCGGAGGCAATGTATGAGCCCACGGTGGATGAAATGTGCGCGATTGTCCGTGCGCGCTGCACGCCAGCCCAGGTCCTCGTCATTGTCGGCGGCAACTCGATCCTCCTTGGCGTCGGCCAGCCTGCGGATAAGATATGGACGCAGCGCCTCCAAGAGTCGCTTGGAGATCGCTACGTTGTCGTGAATCTCGCCTTTCGGGGCGCGTCCGCGAACGATGCGGGCGCTGTGGTCGCCGAGACATTGCGCGCGGAATTTCCACGGGAAATATACATCGCGAATGAGAACCCCTTCCAATCGACAAGCCCGATTGGAACGGTGACTTACAGATTTGCTCTCCTTGATGCATACTATAAGGGATACCTGCTTCCCTGGAAGCCACGCGATATGGCGCTTTCGGGTTATCTTAAAACTCTCGATTATCGTGACTACAACGAGATGGATCATGAAATCGGCGCCAAGCTCGACAGTTGGCTCTATTTCCACGGTCTCTGGAATTGGTTTTCCTACACGCAGCATTTCACATTCGCGACGACCCTGATGCCGCACGCCCCTGAGGCGTACTGGCCGCGGAGCCGCTTCAAGGATGCGGAGACCGATTTTGATGCGAGCGCATTCGAATCTCGGTTCCCGCCCGGGGTGGTTGCCACAGATCTAAATATTTCCCGCCATTACTCGTCCGCCTTCTACCATGAGAATTCAGACGGGTCATGGACGGAGGATGAGCTGGCATACCAAATCTACGTCAAAGACAGCCGGGATGCATTTCCCGACTCGGTGAAGCCGCGCACGCTAATTCTCATAGGGCGAAACAGCCCCTTCTACACGCGCCAGCTCTTGCCCGAGATTGTGGCCCGAGACGAAAAAGCCATCGGTGACACGATCGGCATTTTGAAGGCCCAAGGATATGCCGCGATCGGCTACGGGCGCGATTTTGGCGTGGAGGATTTTGGAGATAGAACCCATTTGACCAGTTCCGGGGGCGCCAAACTCGCTGAAATCGTCGCTCCCGCGATTGAATCCATGGCTCAGAAGTTGAACTACCTGCATCCTTAAACTATGCCAGAGCTGCCCATATTCGCTCAGAAGCCCCAAGCCAAGGTTGTCGCCCTGTTAACGGGAATCGGCCAATATATTGCTTCCTTTGGCATAGGACTACTAATCGCCCTGCTCCTTCACTACGTCCTTTATCGGATCGGACTACCGAGTAAACCATTCATTTATGTCGCCTTCTAGATGCCACTTTTGGCGGCTGATATGACGCTAAAATGCTCTAGTTGAAATACGGCCTTGCCCTTGTGAGGCATGGAAAGTTTTATGCTCGTTCCTTTAGATGGAGAGGTGCCTGAGTGGCCGAAAGGGACGGTTTGCTAAACCGTTGTACGGGTAAAACCGTACCGGGGGTTCGAATCCCCCTCTCTCCGCCATT
>Ga0182015_10003871_pt1 | contig 16457 bp, 7 predicted proteins | sample 712P3MmetaG_FD_120478 | JGI IMG/M metagenome (GOLD analysis project Ga0182015, IMG submission 120478) | Permafrost microbial communities from Stordalen Mire, Sweden - 712P3M metaG | ecosystem: Environmental > Terrestrial > Soil > Wetlands > Permafrost | place: Sweden: Stordalen | collected... | reverse complement strand
GCGAACACCGGCGGCGGATTTTATTCGCAAGGCGGACAATTTTATTACGTGCGCGGGCTCGGGCTGATCAAGGACGAGAACGACATTGGCAACGTGATTGTGGGCAATACCAACGGCGTGCCGGTGCGCGTGAGCGACATCGGAGACGTGACCATCGGCAACGCGCCGCGCTTGGGGGAATTCGGGTTCAATAAAACCGATGACGCCGTGGAAGGCGTCATCCTGATGCTGACCGGCGAGCAAGCGCAAAACGTGCTGAAGGGCGTCGAGGCGAAAACGACGGAGCTGAACGAGCACGTGCTTCCGCCGGACGTGAAGGTGGTTCCGTACTACGACCGCAGCGATCTGGTGCGGCTGACGACCGACACGGTCGAAGGGAATCTGCTGCGCGGGATGTTGCTGGTCCTGATTGTGCTGATTTTTTTCCTGGTGAGCTGGCGGGCGGCGGTGATCGTGGCGCTGACGATTCCACTGGCGCTGCTATTTTCCTTCATTTTTCTGCACGCGACCGGCGTGGCGGCGAACCTGCTTTCGATCGGGGCGATTGATTTCGGGATCATCATCGATGGCACGCTGGTGATGGTCGAAAATATTTATCGCGAGCTGGGATTGCGCGAAGGCACCGAATACAACCTCTACGACGTGATTCTGCACGCGGCCAAGGACGTGGACCGGCCGATTTTTTATTCCGTGGCCGTGATCATCGCGGGCTACATCCCGGTTTACGCGCTCACCGGGCCCTCGGGAAAATTGTTTCATCCGATGGCAGACACGATGTCCATCGCACTGGTGGGCGCGCTGATTCTGACGCTGACCTTCGTGCCGGTGATGTGCTCGGCGTGGTTCAAGAAGGGCGTGCACGAGTATCGAAATAAGCCCTTCGAGTGGCTGAGAAAAACGTATGAAGGGCAACTGGTTTGGTGTCTGGATCGGCCGAAGACTACGGTGATTGGGGCTATGCTGATTTTCGGAGCGACACTTTTGCTTATTCCGTTCATCGGCGGGGAATTCATGCCGCACCTGGACGAGGGCGCGATCTGGGTGCGCGCCACGATGCCTTACACGATTTCGTACGAAGAGGCGGCGAGGTTCAGTCCGCAGATACGCGACATACTGATGCAGTATCCGATGGTCACCGACGTCGGATCGGAGTTGGGGCGTCCGGACGACGGCACGGATTCGACTGGATTTTTCAACGACGAATTTTATGTGGGCTTGAAACCTTATGGCGATGCTTCGTGGACGACGAGCGCGATTCACAACAAGGCCGAGTTGACGGAGGATTTGCAGAAGAAATTCGACGCGTTTCCGGGAGTGATTTTCAATTTCACGCAGCCGGCGGAAGACGCGGTGGATGAAGCGCTGACGGGACTGAAGAGCGCGCTGGCCGTGAAAGTTTATGGACCGGATTTGAATGTACTGCAGCAGACGGCGCTGGAGATCAAGCGGCGCCTGCAGGACGTGCCCGGCTTCACGGAATTGACGGTGGTGCGCGAACTTGGGCAGCCGACTTTGGTGGTGGATATCGATCGCGACAAAATCGCGCGTTACGGGATCAACGTGGCGGACGTGGAAACCGTGGTGCAGACGGCCGTGGGCGGCCAGGCGGCGACGCAGGTGGTGCAGGGCGAAAAGCTTTTCGATCTCGTGGTGCGCATGAAGCCGGAATTCCGCGAAGGCGCGCAGCAGATCGGCAATTTGCTGGTGGGCACGCCGTCGGGCCAGCAGGTTCCGCTGAGCGAGCTTGCGAACATTCACGAGGCCAGCGGCGCTTCGTTTATTTACCGCGAGAGCAATTCGCGCTACATCGGCGTGCAGTACAGCATCGAAGGGCGCGACCTGCAGGGCGCGGTGCAGGACGGGCAGCGCGCGATCGCGGACGTGGAGAAATCGCTGCCGGCGGGGTACACGCTGGCCTGGGGCGGCGAATATAGCGAATTCCTGGAAGCCGAGCATCAGATGGCGATCATCGGGCCGCTGGCGCTGTTGCTGATTTTCATGATTCTTTTCGCGTTGTACGGCAATTTCAAATTTCCAGTGACGATCGCGCTGGGCGTGGTGATCACGGAACCGGTGGGGGCGCTGATCGCGCTCAAGCTGACGCACACGCCGTTCAGCGTTTCCTCTGTGCTGGGATTGCTGGCGCTGCTGGGCGTTTCGGTGGAAACCGCGGTGATTCTGGTCTCGTTCATCAACAAGCTGCGCTTGGAGGGCAAGGACATCCGCACGGCCACGCGCGAAGCTTCGCTGCTGCGGTTGCGCCCGATCATGATGACGGCGCTGGTGGCCTGCCTGGGCTTGTTGCCCGCAGCGCTTTCGACGGGCATCGGTTCGGATACGCAGAAGCCATTTGCGATCGTGATCGTGGCGGGTTTGCTTTCGCGGCTGCTGCTGGGATTTTTCGTGAATCCGGTGCTGTACGAATTGGTCGCGCGCGAGGGCGACGTTTTGCAGGTGTAATTTTTAGGCTGATTCAGAACTCCGATGATGACGCGCCGCGAAAACTCGGTTCGCGCGATTCGCCAGCGATTGATGCTGGCTCTGGCGTTTGCGGCGATGATTTGCTTTTTGGCCGCGGGCGGATTGTGGCACCACGACGATCCGAGCACCGCGGCGGCTTGCCCGATCTGCCAGGTCGCGCACATGCCGGTTACGGGTCCAGTGGCGCAAGTTTGTTTGGTCGTGGTGCGGGCCGTGGTGGCAGCCGCGCCACAAACGGAAGCAATCCTCTACGTAGCACCGGGCCTTTTCCCCAGCACTTCGCGCGGTCCCCCGCTCGCCTAGCGTCATCCCTCGAATACGAGCTTAGCCACGCCGCCACTCTCCGCTCCTTTGGGGAGCGCACGGCCTACCTCTATGGCCTCCGCAAGAGGCCCAGCACAGGACCACTTCAACTGAGGACGGGTCCCATGAGGAGCTCCGATGGAAAAGCGACGGGTGTTCCGCAGACTGGCTCTAGCGTGTGTTTTTGCATTCGGTTTCGGTGTTTCGCTGCGCGCGCAATCGGGGAATTTTGGATCGATTGAGGGCGTGGTGACCGACCCTTCAGGATCGGCCGTGGCAGGGGCTACGGTTGAGATTCAGAATCCGGTGAGCGGGTTCGATCGCACGGACACTTCGGGCAGCGACGGACATTTTTCGTTTTCCAACGTGCCGTTCAATCCGTACCACTTGACAGTCACGGCCGCCGGATTTCAATCCTACGTGCAAGATGTGGAGGTGCGCTCGGCGGTTGCGGTGACCTCCAAGGTGGCGCTGAAAATCGGAGGCGCGGCGACCAGCGTGACGGTTTCGACCGATGCTGGCGACCTGGTCGAGACCGACCCGGTGACGCACACCGACGTGGACCGCGATTTGTTCGACAAGCTTCCGCTCGAGAGTCAATCGTCGTCGGTGAGTTCGCTTGTGACGCTGGCAACGCCAGGAGTGGCGACCGACTCGAACGGACTGTTTCATGGACTGGGCGATCACGCGTCGAATTCATTTTCGATCGACGGGCAGCCGATCAGCGATCAGCAGAGCAAGGTTTTCTCGAATCAAATTCCCGAGGATTCCATTCAATCGCTGGAAGTGATTGAGGGCGCGCCGCCGGCTCAGTATGGAGACAAAACCAGCTTGGTCATTGCCGTGACCACGCGCTCAGGATTGGGCGTGACCCAGCCGCACGGAAGCATCACCACATCGTACGGAAGCTTTGGCTCCGCAAGCACCGACATCAATCTTTCCTACGGTGGAAATTCGTGGGGCAATTTCATTTCCGCAAGTGGATTAAATACCGGCCGCTTTCTGGACGGGCCGGAACTCACGGTGATGCATGACCACGGCAACGAGGAGAACGTTTTTGACCGCGTGGATTTCAAGCTTTCGCAGGCCGATACCATCAGCGTGAATCTCGGTTATTCGCGTTCGTGGTTTCAGACGCCGAATTCGTATGACGCTGAGGACGCGACGGCGTGGAACGGGCTGGTGGTTTCATCGACGTGCCCGGCGGGGCAGATTGGCAATTGCGGGGGCTTGGATCCGAACGGAGCGGCGGTGGGAATCGAGGATGAACGGTCGAAAATTGGAACGTTCAACATTGCGCCTTCGTGGACCCACATCGTGAATGCCAACGCCATTTTCACGCTGGGTGTATTTGTGCGGCGGGATCAGTACGACTACTACCCCAGCGCCGATCGCTTCGCGGATCTCACACCTGATCTTCAACTGCAAACCATCGGACAGAATCGCAGCCTGACGAATGTCGGTGTGCGTGCCAATTATTCCTACGTGAAGGGCATCAACAATCTGCAAGTGGGAGGGGAGTACGAATCGACGCTGCTAAATGAAGCAGACACGCTGGGCATCGTCGATCCGACCGCGAACGCTGTCTGCTTATATAGCGCGAGCGGGCTGGCCGATACGAATCCGGCGCTGACCAATCCCACAGCTTGCGTGGGGGCGCTCGAGCCCAACACCGGACAGGGCGTGGGTCTAAACGGTGCCGCGCTGCCGGCGTTCAATCCGTTGCTTGGCTGCTACGACCTGACTCGAACAGCGGCCGTGCCGGAATCAGATGGTTGTCCGGCCACAACGAGCGGCGAATACACATATCGCGGAAGCGCGGACATCAAAGAAACCGCGTTGTACGTGCAGGACGCCATTAGCAAAAAGAATTGGACGTTCAACCTTGGCCTGCGTGGCGATCTGTATCGCGGCATCTCGAATGGCAGCCAATTGGAACCGCGGCTGGGAATCGCCTACAACATTAAAAAGACCAATAGCGTGCTGCAGATTTCCTACGCGCGCACGCTGGAGACACCGTTCAACGAGAACCTGGTGCTGGCAAGCGAAGGATGCGACAACCCTGTGATCAGCGCGATCATGGCTTCCACGATTAGTCCTTGCGTGACGACCACACCGCTCAGCCCGGGCTGGCGCAATGAGTTTCACGCCGGACTGCAGCAAGCATTCGGGAAATATTTCGTTTTGAACGGCGAATACATCTGGAAATACACACATAAGGCGTACGACTTCAGCGTTCTGGGCAGCACGCCGATCACGTTTCCGATCGAATGGGACCGCTCGAAGATTCCCGGATTTGCGGTGCGCGGAACAGTGCCGAACGTGCACGGTTTCACGGCGTACATCGTGATGTCGCACGTGGCGGCGCGATTTTTCGAGCCGCAAGTAAGCGGCGTCGGCGCGGCGCCCACGGGCAACGCTGTTTTCCGCATCGACCACGACGAGAATTTCAACCAGACTACTCACATCCAATACCAACCGTGGAAGCGCGGACCGTGGATCGGGTTCAACTGGCGGTACGACAGCGGATTGGTCGCTGGACCGGTGCCGTGCGCCGGAGGCGAGGACTGCGCGAACGGACCGAATGGCACGGACACCGTGGTGGACGTTTCCGGGCTATCGCCGGATCAGCAGTTCCAGGCGGGACTTTTCTGCGGAAGCGTGCGCGCGACGCCCACCACCCCAATAAGTTCAACTCTTGGAGCCAATTTGTGCCCGGCATCGGAGTACGGCTCGCCGCTGCTGAAGATTCCGGCGGCGGGGACCGAGGACGACGATCACAATCCCCCGCGCATCGCGCCGCGAAGTTTGTTCGACTTGTCCATCGGCGACGACAATTTGTTCCACGCTGATCGTTACATGTGGAGCCTGCGGTTCACGGTGATTAACCTCACGAACAAAGTGGCGCTGTACAATTTCCTTTCGACCTTCAGCGGCACGCATTACGTTTCGCCGCGCACGGAGACGGCGGAACTGGGATTCCACTTCTAAACACGGTGCGATTTCGGCGTGTTTTGCTCGTCGCAGGCGACGGGCTACAATAGTGGCGGAAAGGGCCTGCGAAGCAGGTGACGGCGCGACGATCTTTTGAACCAATACTGAGTCTCCAGGGTGTCCAAGTCAGACGGCCATTGCGCATGGCCCGAGGCGGGCTAAAGCCCTCCGCCGGGCAAGCCTTAAGGCCGCCGCGGGACGCCCGCCCTTAACAGGAGGTTCAGGATCGAGCCCCGCACGGCCAAGTGGACCCCTTCTCTTTCGCGAAAGTTCCCCGGTCAGGGACGCTCGCGCAAAAAATTAGTCACTTCCCAAATACATCTGCGCGGCGCGGGCCGGCGGATTCAAAATCGATAGCGATGAAAATATTATTTATCGGCGACATCGTCGGCTCGCCGGGCCGGCAGCTCGTGGCCGACCACCTGGCGGATATCGTGGCGCAGGAGTACGCGGATTTGGTGATCGCCAACGGCGAAAATTCCGCCGCGGGCTTCGGCATCACGCCGCGCCTGGCCGAGGAGTTGCTCGGTCAGGGCATCGACGTGATTACCGGCGGCAACCACATTTGGGACCGCAAAGAATTGCTCGATTACATTCCGGGCGAGCCGCGCCTGCTGCGGCCGGCGAATTTTCCGGAAGGCACGCCGGGCTGGGGAATCTATGTGGGCACGGCGCGCAACGGCGTGCGCTACGCGGTGATCAATTTGCAGGGGCGCGTGTTCATGGGCTCGAGCGACGATCCATTTCGCGCGGCGGATCGCCTGCTGGCGACGCTGGGCGCGGACGTGAAAACGATCGTGGTGGATTTTCACGCGGAAACAACCAGCGAAAAACAGGCGCTGGGATGGTATCTCGACGGGCGCGTGTCAGCAGTGCTGGGAACGCACACGCACGTGGCCACGGCCGATGAGCGCATCCTGCCGGGTGGCACAGCGTACTTGACCGACGTGGGCATGACCGGGCCGCACGACGGCGTGATCGGTATGGATCGCGCGGCGGTGCTGCGGCGGTTCCTTGACGGGCTGCCGGCGCGATTTGAAGTGGCCACGGGGAACGCACAGATGAATTGCGTGTGGATCGAAGTGGATTCTTCCACGGGGCGCGCGATTTCGATCGAGCGGCGGCGCTACCATGGCGATTCGTGATTTGATGCCGACGAGCGCGCCAATTCGACCGTGGCGCCGCGCTGGTTTTCGCGGGGCGCGAGCACTCTGTGCCGCGATGCTAGTGGTGGCGGCCACCGGCGCGACGGGCGCGCGTGCGCAGACCGTTCCCATCGAGACGGAACTGTTAGCGACGCGCCGGTTGCTGCTGGAGGTCGGACCTGGTTTGCGCGGTGTGTGCATTGGTCCCGGCGGCGATTACTACGTACTTAGCGCGCCCGGCGCGGCGGTGTTGATCTACGATCCGTCGGGAAGACGGATTGGACAGGTGCCAAGTCATTCGGCAAGTGTCGCCGGGAACCCAGCGGCGATCGTGTTCGGCGAAAGCTTGGACGTGGATGCGGCGGGCCGCGTGGTGGTGGCCGATCGCGGCGCCGGCGGCGTCAAGGTCTATGCGGCCGATGGCACGCTCACCGCGTTCATCCACGTGGCCTCGCCGGAATCGGTGGCGTTTCTTGAAGGCGGCGAGGGCAGCGAGGTGGCGGTCGCGAGCTTATCCGCCAGACGCCTCATCACGGTGTACGATACTTCCGGAACGCTGCTGCGCGAATTTGGCGATGCCAGCGACCTGACCGATATGGACGCGCTGCCGGCGCCAAATGCTCAGGCGAAAATGGGCGTGATCGCGCGCGACGCAGCACCCAACGTCTATTACGCTTTCGCATTCCTGCCCGATCCTACGGTGCTCAAGTACGATCGGCAGGGCTACGCGGTAACCCAAATTTCATCGAAACTGCCCGGTCCGGCAACCACGCCCACCAAGCTGAGCGACGCGCAGCGGGAGCTAATGGCGCGGGAATCGGGAGGGGCCCCGCCTCCGCTGCAGCGCGTGGTCACCGGCATGGGAGTGGGCCGGGAAGGCCAGGATCTGTGGGTTTCTGCCGGCACGCTTTTGCTGCATTTCGACAAAGATGGCAACCGATTGGCTAGTTACCGAACGTATACTCCCGACGGCGGACGCCTGGAGACCACTGTGATTTTGGTGGAAGCGGATCGGCTGCTGCTCGGCGCCGATCCGTTTGGTTTGTACGAATTCGCGCGGCCCGATAAGCTCACGCATTAGAAATTTCCGCGCGCCGATCGCTGGAAAGCGCGCGCGCGACGGCCTTCGCGTTGAAATTCCCAGTCAAAATAGCTGTAAGCCGCATCAATTCAGGTGATTATGCGCTTGTGGAAAAGTTGTGAAAGAACTGTGTGTCGCTGCCGAGTCTTCGTCGAATTTTCGCTTGTAGCTTTCTTGCGCATCGGAGAGAATCCCGGCTCACTGGTTGCACGGCGGAGTGGCAAATCGAAGTTCTCAGCCGGGTGGAAATTGGGGCGAGAACAAGTTTGCTGAGTAATTACCTCGGGCACTTTACGTGCAGAAGTGCGATTGAAGCAAGAATGGCTTGGCGCGGAAGCCGTAAGGCTAATTTCCACAGGATTTCCACACCTGTGGAAATGGCCTCCCGCTCGGCATGCCTATCGTTTGGGGGAATTCTTCCAGCATGACCGCTTGGGAAAAGATACTGGAACGCATGGAGAGGCGGGTGAACCCGCATAGCTTCTCCACGTGGTTTCGTCCCACGCGGCAAGAGGGCGCGGACAACGGCAAGATCGTGGTGCGTGTTCCCTCGAAACTATTCAAGAAGCGGCTGACGGAGACTTACGGGCAATATCTGCAAGCCGTGCTGGCTGAACTGGACATGGCGGATACGCAGATCGATTTTCTGTGCCCTGCGACCGAGGCCGCCCCTCCCGCAGTGCTGCCCACCGGCACAGGTGCTCCGCCGCGGCAAGCGCGCCTGGATTTTGACTCCGTTGAACATCAGCTGAATCCGCGCTATTTGTTTGAAACGTTCATCGTGGGCGCGTCGAACCAATTCGCGCACGCGGCGGCGCTGGCTGTCGCGGAAGATCCTTCGCGCGCCTACAATCCGCTGTTCTTGTACGGCGGCGTGGGGATGGGGAAGACGCACTTGATGCAGGCGGTGGGCCACCTGATCAAGAAGCGCAACCCGGCGGTGCGGCTCACCTACATCAGCGCGGAAAAATTCACCAACGAAGTGATCAATTCGCTGCGTTTCGACCGCATGTTGAGTTTTCGCGAGAAATTCCGCTCGGTGGACGTGCTGCTGGTGGACGACATTCAGTTCATCGCCGGCAAGGAACGCACGCAGGAAGAATTCTTCCATACGTTCAATGCGCTCTACGAGCTGCAGCGGCAGATCGTGGTTTCGTCCGATTGCCTGCCGAAGGAGATTTCGGCGATCGAAGAGCGGCTGCGTTCGCGCTTTGAGTGGGGCCTGATCGCAGACATCCAGCCGCCGGACCTGGAAACAAAGATCGCGATTCTTCAAAAGCGGGCGGATACCGAGCGGTTCGTGCTGGCCGATGAAGTCGCCGAGTACATCGCACGCTCGATCAAATCGAACGTGCGCGAATTGGAAGGCGCGCTGACGCGGTTGATGGCCTATACGGCGCTGACCGGGACCGCCGTGAGCCTGGCCATGGCGCAACAGGTGCTGAGCAACATCATCACCACGCAGGAAAAAAGGGTCACCATCGAACTCATCCAGAAAAAAGTGGGCGAGCAATTCGGTTTGCGGGAGCACGAGCTGAAGATTCGCTCCAATGCCAAGGCCATCGCGTTCCCGCGGCAAGTGGCGATGTACCTGGTGAAGCAACTGACCACCGCTTCGCTGCCGGAGATCGGCCGGCATTTCGGCGGAAAGCATCACACCACGGTCCTGCACTCAATCCACAAGATCGATACGCTGCGGCGCAACGATAAAGATTTGAACCGCACGATCAACCGCTTGATGGATTCGTTCGCGTAAACTCCAGGATCGAAATCCAAGCGACGTCATCCTTTCCGCGCTCCTCCGTTTTTATTTCTGCCCGCCTTTCGCCGGTTTGCGCTTGCAACTTTTCGCGGCGCGGGTCTGTTGAAAAGCGCTGCGCATCCTGTGCGCGGAGTGCGCGCTACTGTGCGGGCTTTTGGACTTGCGCGCGGCAGCGAGGCCGCAACGCGACGTTCTTGCACAGGCTGCACAGCTGCGTTCATGTTCCGTGTGCGGCGTAAGCCGTGGCGCTGGCGTGGCCCTGGGGGTTTTCCTCGTTTCCACAGGCACGACTACTACTACGGTCTTTATCCCTTTGATGAAACAGGTTAGAGTAGCCGTCTTACAGCAAGCGCCCTCGGAGCGCCCCCGGCGGAGGAAATCTGGATGGAATTCAGCGTTAAGAAATTTGACCTGCTCGGAGAATTGAATCTGACGCAAGGTGTGGTCGAGCGCAAGACCACGATTCCGATTCTCTCGAATTTGCTTTTTGAAGCCAAAGGCAACCGGCTGACGCTGGCCGCTACCGACTTGGAACTGTCCATTCGCTCCAGTTGCGAAGCCAAAGTGAAAAGCGAAGGCTCCGGAACAGTGCCGGCGAAAAAGCTGCTGGAACTGGTGCGCTTGCTGCCCGAGGGCGAGCTGCGCTTTAAGCTACTGGAAAACCATTGGGTACAGATCGTCGCGGACCGCAAAACCTACAAGATGATCGGCATGGAAAAGAGCAATTTCCCGGCGATCCCGGCGTTTCCGCATGTCCTGGCAAAGCTGCCGGCATCCATTCTGGCTTCGCTGATTGCCAAGACGCACTTTGCGATTTCGGCGGAAGAATCGCGTTACACGCTGAACGGCGCGCTGCTGATCTTGAAGCCGGATTCGATCGGCATGGTGGCGACGGACGGGCATCGCCTGGCGGCAGCGGAGACCAAGCATTCGATTGCGGGCCTCTCGAGCGAAGTGCGCACACTGGTGCCGAAAAAAGCGCTGGTGGAAATCCAGCGCCTGGCGGCAGAGGCCGGAGAGAAAGAAGAAATCGAATTCGCGCGCGACGATAGCCATTTATTTTTCAAGGCCGGCGAACGCTTGCTGATCAGCCGCATGCTCACGGGGCAATTTCCGAATTACGAAGCCGTGCTGCCGCGAGACAATACCAAGCAAATCGTGCTGGAGCGCGGCGAGCTGAACGACGCGGTGCGGCGCGTTTCACAATTGGCGGATCAGCGCTCGCGCGCGGTGAAATTTGCGATCTCGAAAGACGGCGTGGAGATCTCCGCCTCGAGCCCGGAATACGGCGAAGCGCGCGAGACGATCGAAAAAGAGTACAAAGGCGAGGCGCTTTCGATCGGCTTCAACGCGCAGTACGTGCTGGATTTTCTGGCCGCGGCACCGGATGGGCCGATCAGCGTGGAGCTGAAAGATGAGCAATCGGCCGGACAAATGCGGCCGCTTGCGGATGAATCCTACGAATATCGTTACGTGATTATGCCGATGCGAATTTGATAATCCGGGCCGGGAAAAGCATCGCTCCAAAAGCACGCGCAAGGACCGCACGGGCCAGCCTCCGGAACACCGCAAACCATTGCATATCAGATATTTGAGGCGTTCCAGGGCCTTGCTTTGGGCCTTGAGGCGGCGCGTGAATCAGGCTATAATCGGGGTCCGTTAGCGCAGTCTTGGCTTCCTTTAAAACGGCACGTTGGATCGGTAGTCTTCGCCGCGTCTGCTTCCGCGCAAGCGGAATACAGGACGGGATGGAGCAGGAAGATAACCCTTCGAGTCCGGACCGGAAGATGAGCCGGGCCACAGGGTAAACAAGTGTCGGCCACGCAATCTCGCGGCCTTCCCTACTCGCACGCAATCGTTGTTGTTGCCCAGGAGCACGAAAAATTATGGCTGAAAAAGAGGCGGATGCCGGCAAGGGTGCGGGCCACCGCTACGACGCAACCTCGATCAAGGTGCTTGGCGGGCTGGAAGCCGTGCGGCTGCGTCCCGCGATGTATATCGGCTCGACGGGCGAAATGGGGCTGCACCATCTGGCGTGGGAAGTGATGGACAACGCCGTGGACGAAGCCATGGCGGGCTTCTGCGACGAGATCAGCCTTACGGTGCACGACGACAACAGCATCACCGTGAGCGACAACGGACGCGGCATTCCCGTGGATATGCACGCGACGGAGAAAAAACCGGCGGCGGAAGTCGTGATGACCGTGCTGCACGCGGGCGGAAAATTCGATTCCGACACTTACAAAGTTTCCGGCGGATTGCACGGCGTGGGCGTCTCCGTAGTGAACGCGCTTTCCGACTGGCTGGAACTGGAAATTGCGCGCGATGGCGCGGTGTGGGAACAGAAATACGAGCGCGGCAAGCCGGTAAACAAACTGAAGCAAACCGGGAAGACGCGCAAGACCGGAACGAAAGTCACCTTCCATCCCGACCCCGAAATTTTCACGCAGACCGTTTTCAGTTACGACATTCTGGCGCAGCGCCTGCGCGAGCTGGCGTTTCTGAACAAGGGCCTGAAGATCACGCTGACCGACGAACGCAACGATAAATCCACCGAATTCCGGTTCACCGGCGGCATCGCCGAATTCGTGAAGCACCTGAACAAGGGCAAAACCGTGCTGCACGATTCGCCGATTTACATGGAGGGCAAGCGCGAGCAGGTGGAGATGGAAATCGCGCTGCAGTACAACGACGGCTACGCCGAAAATATTTTTGCGTTCGCGAACACCATCAACACGGTGGACGGCGGCACGCATCTTTCCGGATTTCGATCCGCGCTGACGCGCACCATCAATTACTACGCCAACCAAACCGGGATGCTCAAAGAGCAGAAGGACGAAGTCACGATCACCGGCGACGACGTGCGCGAGGGCCTGGTCGCCGTGGTTTCCGTAAAGCTGCCGCAGCCGCAATTTGAAGGGCAGACCAAGGGCAAACTGAATAGCGACATCAAGGGGCAGGTGGAGCAGCTGGTCAACGAGAAGCTGGGCGAATATTTCGATAAGCACATGACCGTGGCGCGGCGGATTATCGGCAAGTGCATCGACGCGGCACGCGGACGCGAGGCGGCGCGCAAAGCACGCGAGCTGACGCGGCGCAAATCGGCTCTCGATTCGAGCGGATTGCCGGGGAAGCTGGCGGATTGCCAGGAACGCGATCCGGCGCGCTGCGAGCTATTCATCGTGGAGGGCGAATCCGCGGGCGGCTCGGCAAAGCAGGGGCGCGATCGCAAGAATCAAGCGATCCTGCCGCTGAAAGGAAAAATCCTGAACGTAGAGAAGGCGCGTTACGACAAGATGCTGGGCCACGAGGAAATCCGCACGATTATCACGGCCCTGGGCACCGGAATCGGCAAAGACGATTTCGACCCCGCGAAATTGCGCTACCACAAGATCATTCTGATGACCGACGCGGACGTGGACGGCAGCCACATTCGCACGCTGCTGCTCACGTTTTTCTTCCGGCACATGCGCGAATTGATCGAGCGCGGGCACATCTACATCGCGCAGCCGCCGCTTTACCGATTGCGCCGCGGGAAAATGGATCGCTACATCCGCGACGACCGCGACTTCATGGGCGAAATGATGCGCCGCGCGACCGAAGAGCATCGCGTGAAGCCGAAGGAAGGGCCGATGCTGGAAGGCGCCGGCCTCTCCACATTTCTGCTGAACATTCAGGAATACGGGCAGGTGCTGAAGCGGCTTTCGCGCCGCGTGCGCATCGCGGGAATCGCGGAACTGCTGGCGGAGAGCGAACTCGAAAAGAAAACCGATTTCGAGGACAAGAAGAAACTGGAAAAACTTGAACGCGCCATCGAAAAAGCGAAAATTGAAATTGAAACCAAGATCGTTTACGACGAAGAACACAGCTTGTACGAACTGAATCTGACCGGCGGCACAAAAGAGCGGCCGGTGGCCGGGAAAGTAAACTGGGCGCTGGCATCCACGCCGGAATACAAGCGCGTACGCGCGCTCTATCGCCTGGTTGAGCCGGTGGATCATCCGCCGTTTCTAGTCACGCGCAACGGAGACAAGATCAGCAAGGAAAATGCGGCCGACGTGCTGGGATACGTTCTGGCGGACGCGCAAAAAGAATTCACCATCACGCGGTTTAAGGGTTTGGGCGAGATGAACCCCGAGCAGCTCTGGGCCACCACGATGAACGGCGAAACCCGCACGCTGCTGCAGGTGAAAATGGAAGACGTGGTGGAAGCCGAGAATATTTTCACGACGCTGATGGGCGAAAGCGTGGTGGAGCGCAGGAAATTCATCGAGGACAACGCGCTGGACGTCGTGAACCTGGATATTTAAGAGCGTGCGTGTACTACCAAGTGAGCTGGACAACGTTGCCGGGGCTGCGCGGGCTGGGTTGCGGCGAATTTCGCGCGACGCCGACGGCAAAGCCGGATAGCGAGCGCGGCGTGGCCGTTGAATTTGCAAGCGACGCCGAGCGCGAATCGTTCTTGGCCTGGCTCGAAGAAACTTTTGCGGCGCGGCGTTTCACGAGCGCCTCGGACGCATTCGACACGGTAAAGGCGCACATCCTGGAGCGCGCGGCGCGACAAGGTAACGAGAACGAGTAAGGGCAACAACTTCACGCAAGGCAACACCGGGAGAAAAGATGGCTGACGAGATTCTTCAGTCGCAGATCGTACCGATCGATATCGAAGCGGAAATGAAGCGCTCGTATCTTGATTACGCGATGAGCGTGATCGTGGCGCGCGCGATTCCCGATGTGCGCGACGGTCTGAAGCCGGTGCAGCGGCGCATTCTGATCGCGATGAACGATCTGGGACTGGCGTCGAATCGCGGCTTCCGCAAGTGCGCGAAGATCTGCGGCGATACTTCCGGCAATTACCATCCGCACGGCGAAGCGATTATTTACCCGACGCTGGTGCGTTTGGCGCAGGGATTCAACATGCGCTACACGCTGGTGGATGGGCAGGGGAATTTCGGTTCAGTGGATGGCGATCCGCCGGCGGCCATGCGCTACACGGAAGCGCGCCTCACGCGAGTTTCCGAAGAGCTGCTGGCCGATCTGGAAAAAGAGACCGTCGATTTCGTTCCCAATTTCGATCAGACGCGCGAAGAACCGTCCGTGCTCCCCGCGAAAACGCCGAATCTTCTCGTGAACGGAGCATCGGGAATCGCCGTGGGCATGGCCACCAACATTCCTCCGCACAACATGCGCGAGGTGGTGGAAGCCACGGTGATGCTGATCGAAAACCCGAACGTTACGCTGAAAGAAATCATGAAGGTAATGCCCGGTCCGGATTTTCCGACCGGCGGCTACATCGCGGGCAAGGATGGCATTCTGGCGGCGTACAAAACCGGGCGCGGCACGTTCACGATGCGCGCGAAGGCGGCCATCGAGCAGGGCGCGAAAGATCGCGAAAGCATCGTGATCACGGAAATTCCGTTCCAGGTGAACAAGGCGCGGCTGATCGAGCGCATCGCCGAACTGGTGCAAACCAAAAAAATCGAAGGCATTTCCGACGTGCGCGACGAATCCGACCGCCAGGGCATGCGCGTGGTGGTGGAGATCAAGCGCGGCGAAGAAAGCCAGCTGATCCTGAATCATCTTTTCAAGCTCACGCAGATGCAGGAATCGTTCGGCGTGATTCTGCTGAGCATCGTGAAGGGACAGCCGCGCGAGCTGCCGATCATGGACATGCTGCGCCTGTTCATCGAGCACCGCGTGGAAGTGGTTCGCCGGCGCACGCAATTCGATCTGAAAAAGGCCGAGGATCGCGAGCACATCCTGCTGGGGTTCAAGAAGGCGCTGGATCATCTGGACGACATCATCAAGCTGATTCGCAAATCGAAATCGCCGGCCGAAGCCAAGGCAGGCTTGATCGAGCGCTGGGAATTCTCGGATCGGCAAGCGCAAGCCATCCTCGATTTGCAATTGCATCGCTTGACGCAGATGGAGCGCGAGAAAATCCTGGAGGAATTGAAAGAAATTCAGGCGCTGATCGCGGAATTGCGCTCGATTCTCGCCAGCGAAAAGAAACTCAGGGCCGTGATCATCACCGAGCTGCGCGAAGTGCAGAAACTATTTGGCGACGAGCGGCGCACGCAGATTGTGGACAAGGTCGAGGAGATTAAACTCGAAGACCTGATCGCGGACACGGATATGGCGATCACCGTGAGCCACGCCGGATACATGAAGCGCACGTCGGTGGACGTTTACCGGCACCAGACGCGCGGCGGCAAGGGGCGCATCGGCGCACGAACGAAGGAAGAAGATTTCGTCGAGCATTTATTCATCGCGTCGGCGCACAGCTACATTCTGCTGTTCACCTCGAAGGGCCGCGTGTATTGGTTGAAAGTGTATGAAATTCCCGAGGCCGCGGCGGCCACGCGCGGCAAAGCCATCACCAACCTGGTGAAATTCCAGGAAGATGAACACCTGACCGCGGTGGTTGCGGCACACAATCTGGAAGAAGAAGGCCGCTACGTCTTTTTCGCCACGCGTGACGGCACGGTGAAGAAGACGGCGCTTTCGGAATTTTCCAATCCGCGATCGAGCGGCATCATCGCCATCAATCTGGACGCCAAAGACGAATTGATCGGCGTGAAGCTGACCGACGGCAAACAGATGATTTTCCTGGCGAGCCACCTGGGGCAAGCCATCGTGTTCCGCGAAACGGAAGTGCGCTCGATGGGGCGCAACGCCGGCGGAGTGAACG
>Ga0182015_10003870_pt1 | contig 16458 bp, 15 predicted proteins | sample 712P3MmetaG_FD_120478 | JGI IMG/M metagenome (GOLD analysis project Ga0182015, IMG submission 120478) | Permafrost microbial communities from Stordalen Mire, Sweden - 712P3M metaG | ecosystem: Environmental > Terrestrial > Soil > Wetlands > Permafrost | place: Sweden: Stordalen | collected... | reverse complement strand
TGAGCGCTCCGCCGTCGCGAGCGAACGACCTCAAGCAACCCACGCTCGACGCGTGGGATGCTTACGTCCAAACCGTCAATCAGACCACGGCGTCGCGCGCCAGTGGCAGCAGCCCATTCTTGTACGTAGACGAATCGCCGGACTTGCTGGCGTCCGTGCGGCGCGGCGGCTTGGTCGTGACCAACTAGGATCCCCGTGAAGTGCCGCACGGATTGATTCACCACTGGGTTGGCGCCATGTTTCTGCCGGGCGTCACGCTCGATCAAGTGCTCAGCGTGCTCGACGACTACGGCCGCTACGGTGATATCTACAAGCCGCTGGTCGGCAAGTCGGCGGTGCTCGATCGGAACGGCGACAGTTTCAAGATTTCAGTCGTCACTGTGCAAAAAGCATTTTCCGTGACGGCCGCCGTGGAGACCGACAACGACGTTCAGATTGTGCGGCTCGACGCCAACAGGGTCTATCTTGTCAGCAACGCCTACCGCGTCGCGGAGATCGCCGACTACGGGCAGCCCAGCGAGCATCCATTTCCCGAAGATCGCCGCCCCGGATACGTTTGGCGCACGGTCGGCGTCACGCGGTTGGAGCAGCGCGACGGCGGCGTGTACGTGGAAATGGAAACGATCGCACTGAGCCGCGGTATTCCCGTCGAGTTTCGCTGGTTGATCAAGCCGCTCACCGATAGCTTGCCTCGCAAGATTATGTTTGAGACGCTCGACGATACCCGCGAGGCGGTGAGCCGGCAATTTTCGCCCGGGCCCAGAATCCCAGTGGCGATGGCGTCGCCGCAGGGAGCGATACCCGTCAGCGATTCGCGCATAACGAATGATCAGCAGGCGGCAAGCGGCACTGCGGCGACCGACCCATGAACCTCCTGGTTGTATTTCTTCTGCGGCACGGCTACACGCTCCTTTTTTTCTGGGTGCTCGCGGAGCAGTTGGGGCTGCCCATTCCCTCGGCGCCGCTGCTGCTGGCGGCGGGCGCGCTGGCGGGAACGCATCGCATGAATCTGGCGATGGTGGTGGCGCTGCCAATCGCGGCGGCGGTGATCGGCGACGCGTCGTGGTACGAACTCGGCCGCCGGCGCGGCGTGAAAGTATTGCAGTGGCTCTGCCGCGTTTCGCTGGAGCCGGATTCGTGCGTGCGCCGCACGCAAATTCGTTTTGAGCGCAACGGGCCGTGGGCGCTGGTCGGCGCGAAATTCATTCCGGGTCTCGGCACCGTGGCGCCCCCACTGGCGGGAGTCAGCCGGATGCCGTGGCAGCGATTCGCCGAGTTCGACGGGCTGGGCACGCTGCTGTGGGCCGCCGTTTACATCGGCACGGGTTACGCGTTCAGCGGCGAACTCGAGCGCGTGGCAGCGCACCTGGCGTTTCTGGGCCGCGGACTATTCGTGCTGCTGTTCGGCGCGCTGCTGCTTTACGTCGCGTGGAAATATTTCAACCGGCGGCGATTCCTGCGCAAGCTGCGGATCGCGCGGATCAGCCCGGAAGAACTCCACGAAAAAATGGACGCGGGCGAAGACATCATCGTCGTGGACCTGCGCCACGGGCTGGAATTCGACGCCGAGCCGGAGACCATACCCGGCGCCGTGCACATGGATACTTCGGAGCTCGAAGAGGCGATCGAGGTGATTCCGCGCGATCGCGACATCGTGCTTTTCTGCAGTTGCCCGAACGAAGCCACCGCCGCTCAAATGGCGCTGCGGCTGCGCAAACTGGGCATCACGCGCATCCGCCCCTTGGCCGGAGGATTGGCCGGTTGGCGCGGCCTAGGTTTCCCCGTCAAGCTCTTGCAACTGGACGAGGGCGAGTCAGGCTCCCTTGTTCCCTCGCCCAGTCACTAAAAGCGTTTCATCCGGATCAGGCGCAAGCGATCGAGTTGAAACCGGTCAGCTTGCGGGTTTGGCCGCCGGCGCCATCGGCTTCATCATCGGCTTCATGACGGAGTAGGTGCCCCAGATGTCCGCTGAGCTTGAGCCATCGGCTGCGGCGCTGCCCTTGTACGTGCCGCCGCCTTTGAGATGTTTGAGCTTTCCCGTGCCGCCTACGAAGACCCACGTGCCCTTGTATGTAGCCGTGCCATCCTTGGCGGCGAGGATCGTGCCGGAATATTTCGCGACGTAGGTGTCGCCGTTGTCCATCGTGCCGACGTCGTAGCCATGCTCGGTCATGTTCATGCCCATGGCCTCGGTCGAGCTGGTGTTGACGGAATTGACGGCCTTGAGGCCCGCCAGCGTGATCGGCATGCTCCAGGTGCAGTTGCCTTTCTGGACCATCAGGCTGTGACCGGGCATGTCGGTGACGTCCACGGACTGCATGGTGTCTGGCTTCGGGCAGGTTTCCGTGCCCTTAATTTTCATTTGTGCGGATGCGGGAACGGCGACGGCGCAGGCCGCCAGCAGGACAAGACTGAATCTCTTCATGTGTTTCCTCCAAGGAATTTTCGATTCTCTCTCCGACTTGGCAGTCGGATTCGCGCATCGTACGCTCCCGCTCGGGGGGGCACAACGAAATTTTCAGTGAATAAACCGCGCGGCGGTCCGGCGAAGCCGCGCCGGGTGCCGACGCGGCGAAAACGCGATCCCGCGGCGTGACTCGGCGGTCTTCCGGCACATCAAAGCGGTGGGAAAGCGGCTTTAGTAAGATCGTGATGGAGGTTGAAGCCAATTGCGGCGCCGAATCGCCATTTTTATCGCCATCGCCCAGACGGTGCAGTTTCTGGGGCACTGGTTCATTTACGAGTCGTGGGTGCGCTTCTGGAATTTGCCCGATGTTTTGGGCCGCGCGCCGCTGGTGGCGCTGCGCATCGCGATGGCTGTGCTGTCGATCAGTTTTGTAGGCACATCGGTGCTGGGGTTTCGATCTTACGGACGCGCGGTCCGCGTGCTTTACACGATCGCGGCGGCGTGGCTGGGCGCGCTGAATTATCTGTTCTTCGCGGCGTGCGGATGCTGGATCGTTTATGGCGCGGCGCTTCTCGGTCGGCTGCATATCGCGATGGGCGGCGTCGCGTTCGTGTTGTTCGGCGCGGCGTTGGCGGTCAGCCTGTATGGCATGGTGAACGCAGCGTGGACTCGCGTCACGCGGATCAGCGTGCGATTGCCGAATCTGCCCGCGGCGTGGCGAGGTCGCGTTGCGGCGCTTGTGAGCGATACGCATCTGGGGCACGTGCGGAATGTGGGATTCTTGCGGCGCATTGTGAGGACGCTCGCGCGGCTCGCGCCGGACGTGGTTTTCATCACCGGCGATTTGTTTGACGGCACGGCGTGCGATCCGGTGCGCATGGCGAAACCGCTGGCGGATTTGCGCGCGCCGCTGGGCGCGTATTTCATCACCGGGAATCACGAGGAATTTTTCGATCCGCGGAAATATGTTGAGGCGGTGGAGAGCGCCGGCGTGCGCGTGCTGAAGAATGAGAAAGTGATCGTCGACGATTTGCAGATCGCCGGCGTGATGTATTCGGATTCCACCGATGCCGAGCACTTTCGATCCGTGTTGCGGCGCATCGCCGTCGATCGGGAGCATGCGAGCGTGCTGCTGCTGCACGCTCCGGATCGGCTGGCAATTGCCGCGGAAGAGGGGATTTCGCTGCAACTTTCGGGGCACACGCACGGCGGTCAATTCCTGCCGTGGACGTGGGTCACGTCGCGGATTTACGGGCCGTATGTTCATGGCTTGCAGCGCTTCGGGGCGCTGACAATTTTCACCACGTGGGGCGCGGGGACGTGGGGTCCGCCGCTGCGCGTGGGAACCAAACCGGAGATCGTGCTGATCACGTTTGAGTGACTCGGGGTCGGCGAACTTAAAGTGATTCTTTAATCCGCCGGACTCCGCCCCCTTCCCCATCCCGTGTTTTTTGGAAGTGTTGATTCCAGGATGGTTAGAACGCGATTTCTCAGAAGTGTTGATTCTAGTAGACTTCAAACTTATTGCGGAGAATGAGATACGAGGAGCCTTGGAAGTGTTGATTGTAAAGAGGTTAAAATTCGATTTCTCAGAAGTGTTGATTCTGGAAGGGTTAGGGGCGGGAAAGCGCGAATTGTGATTGGCGTTCATCTACCAACATAGCATAGAGAGTACTGACGAGTCAAGCTAATGTTAGAGGAAATGTATTCGAATGCGTGGAGCTTGCGGGGAACAGAATGGCGCTGAGGATTGCCGGGAGCCAGGTAGCGAACCACTTTTCGATTAGCGCATCCCGGAAGGGTGAAATCGCTCCAAAAAACCGGAAGTCCGATTACTCGGCTGACCGGGCATTGGCGTAAGACTTGTGCCGCGCGAAGGTGTTGTGGGGCCTAGCTAATCGGTGTGCTGCTGGACGTGGCCGCCGCACCGCTCGCGTTGGCGCGAATCACGCCCGTCTGATCCGTGTAGAAGTAGCGCAGGCCGGACACGCCGGGTGTAATCGGCGCTGCGGTGATGGCGTAGTTGTCGATGTTGCCCGAGCTGTCCGGGGCAGCCGCGGACCACGAGAAGGTGTAGCCGCTCTTGATGCCGGTCTGCAGAACGTTGTCGATCAATTCCGCAGTCGTGGAGGTCGGCGCGCTGGACGTGCCTTCACCGCCGAGGTAGCTCATCGCCGCCGGGAACCCGTTGAAGGAGGTCGCGAACGTCACGCAAGCCGTGTTCAGTGAGCGGAGTGAACTGACGGCCGATGCTTCGTTGGCCGCCATCTTCGAGCGCAGAAGGTTGGGGATGGCGATCGCCGCGATAATCAAGATAATCGCCACCACGATCAAAAGCTCGATGAGTGAGAAGCCCTTTTGTTTGTTACGCATGAAATCCCTTAAATTTCGAGCACGCGCGCCCCACTGCCGTAGAATCGGGCGGTGATTGGAATGTGTCATGGGTACTGGCTCACCCCAATGGTACCGAAGTACTAATCTCGTTCCCGTTTCCACATCCGCGGCGCATCGGGTTCACCGAACGCCACTTTTTTCCTGGGATCGCTGAGGACAGCCGTGTGATGCTCCCCGCGAATTTGGACAACCAGGGCGTCGCTTGTCAGCATAGCCGGCCGGGCAATCCTGGCTGGTTTCTGATTGACGCGCTCGCCGGGGAAGTGAATTGCGTGGTTCCGGCAGATGACCGGTAATGCGGCTACACGGGAGTTGGCATGCCGCGAATTCCCATTCGCGGACTTCTGGGGACGTGGCGATCGGAGTAGCTTCCGGACCGGAAGCTAATCGGTAGTTGGACTGGCAGGGTTCGTTGCGCGAGGTTCGCGCGCTTGTGATGCTCCCGTGGTTACGCGACCTTTAGCAAAATTTTCCCTTTGACCCGGCCTTGCTGGCTGGCATCCTGCGCGTCACGCGCCTGATCCAGCGGAAATACCTCGCCCATGCGTGGCTTCACCTCGCCGCGTTCGACGAAGGCGGCTACCTCCGCGAGGTCCGCCGAGCTTCCTTTCGACCGCATGTTCACTGCGCGAATCCCGGCCTGCGCGGCCAGATCGGCGTTCGCCGCGCCCACGGCCGAAACGATCACGCCGCCCTTCTTCACCACGGCGAACGAGCGCGTCGCCGTCTCGCCGCCGATCAGGTCCAGCACCGCGTCTACCTGCCCGACGCTTTCAAACCGCTCCTGCTTGTAGTCGACGACCTGCACGTGACCGAGCGAGCGCAGGTATACGACGTCTTCGCCGGATGCGGTCCCGATCACCTGAGCGCCCCAGAGCTTGGCGATCTGGGTTGCGAACGAGCCGACTGCGCCCGCCGCGCCTTGGATCAGAATTCGGGTTCCCGGCTTTGGCTGCACGTAGTCGCGAATCGCTTGCAGAGCTGTCACTCCCGAGGTTGGCAGCGCCGCGGCCACGGCGAAATCGATTTTCTCTGGAATCGGCGCGATGTAATTGATCGCCGCCGCCGTGAACTCCGCATACGTTCCTTCGCCGAAGCCCAACACACGCTCGCCCGTCTGGAAACGGTCCGAGTCGCCGCTGGATACGATTTCTCCCGAGAAGTCCTGCCCGAGCGTCAGGGGAAAGTTTGCCGGGCTGGTCTGTTTCCTGTAGCCTTCGCGGATTTTCCAGTCCACCGGATTCACGCCCGCGTAGCGGACCCTGGCGAGCACGTAGCCCGGGGCGATCTGCGGCAGCGGTGCTTGCTCGAATTTGAGTTGGTCGGAGCCGCCGTACTGCGCGATGCGAACCGCTTTCATGAGGCTCGGCATCGGCGCGTGTTTTGCCGTTGACATTGTCGTTTCTCCTTTCGCTGCGCTGCGACAGTCTCTGCTCTGCCGGGTTGCCCATCCGCTGTTCTTGCGGGCTGGGGTCTTGCTCAGCCAATGAGATTCGGGCCACGCCCAATCCGATGCATCGGTTTTCCACAGCGCGCCCATCCCTTGCCAAGAAATGACTCCCGAAAACGGCTTGCTAGGAAGCAATCGGCGAGCGCGCAATTTCCGAGAAACGGAGCTATGGGAAGTTTGGGCGCGCGGGCAGCACGGCGGACGATTGGAGGCGCGTCACTCGGGGGGCAGTTTTAGAGTGTGAGATTACTCGCTTGGGCACGCTCGATCCCAAAAGCGGCGCGGCACCGCGTCTCACTTTGGCACACTAGACTTTGCCGCTATTTGGATGCGGCTTTTGCGTTGGTGGAGTTCGGAACTACGCTGGACGCGATGCCTGGAGCCCGGATGTCTTCCCCTGAAGCGCGCCGGTTCACGATACTGCGGATTTACTGCGAAGCGGCGGCGATTGGCGTCGTGGCGGCGGGGAGTCTTGTGCTGTGCGGGTGGGCGTTTCACGCGGAGCTACTAAAATATATTTTCCCTGGGCTGGTGGCGGTGAGCGCGAATATGGCGCTGCTTTTGGTGTTTGCGGGGACTTCGCTGGGGGTGCTGCTGCCGGGAAATTCGGGAAAGCCGGCGCGCAATGCGGCGCGCACTCTGGCATTCGTTGTGGCGATGGTAGGCGCCGCGACGCGGTTGGAATATCTGCTGGGCGTGAATTTGGGAATCGATCAGTTTCTGTTTAAGGAACCCGCGGGGAGCGTGGCGGCGGCGTTTCCGGGGCGAATGTCTCCGACGTCGGCGACTGCTTTTGCGGCGCTGGGCGCGGGGCTTTTGATCATGGAATGGCAGACAAAGCGGCACCGGCGGCCATCGCAGGGGCTGGCGCTGTGGTCGGCGCTTGTGGCGTGGGTGGGGATCATCTGCTACACGTATCGCGCGATAGCGCCGAATCGAATTTGGAACTACACGCAGATCGCGATGCCCATGGCCATCGCTCTATTTATCCTGAGCACGGCGGTATTTCTCGCTCGGCCCCGCAGCGGGATTGCGGGAGACCTGACCGGCGACGGGTCAGGCAGCGTGATGGCGCGACGAATGCTGCCGGCCGTTTTCCTGATCCCGATGGTGGTCGGGTGGATCTGCCTGCACGGTCAAAGGGCGAAGCTGTGGGGGACGTCGCTGGGCGTGGCGATTTTCAGCGTGTCAAACGTGGTCTTCTTTGGCGTGGTGGTGTGGCTGAACAGCCGGAAAATGAACGCGGAGTTCGCACAGCGCAGCGCGGCGGAGACGGAGATACGCAACCTGAACGCGGATCTGGAAGCGCGCGTCGCGGAACGCACCGAGGCTCTGCGGAACAGCGAAGCGCATCTGAGCTATTCGGCGCAGCACGATTTTCTGACGGGCTTGCCGAATCGCATGCTGCTGAACGACCGGGTGAATCAGGCGATCATTTACGCGCCGCGCGTGGATAAAAAGCTCGCGGTGCTGTTTTTGGACCTGGATGGGTTCAAGCACATCAACGATTCGTTGGGACATCCGATCGGGGACAAGCTTCTGCAATCGATCGCCAAGCGGCTGGTGAAATGCGTGCGCGCGACGGACACCGTCAGCCGGCAAGGCGGCGACGAATTCGTGGTGCTGCTGTCGGAAATGGCGCAATCGGAGGATGCCGCGATCACGGCGCGAAGGATGCTGAAGGAAGTGGCGGAGGCGCATTCGATCGACGAGCACGATCTGTACGTGACGGCGAGCGTGGGCGTGAGCGTGTATCCCGACGACGCGCGGGACGCGGCAACGCTGATCAAGAACGCGGACATGGCGATGTATCAGGCGAAGGAGAACGGACGGCAGAATTATCAATTTTTCAAGCCGGCGATGAACGTGCGGGCGGTGGCGCGGCAATCGATCGAAGAAAGCTTGCGGCGCGCGATTGAGCGGGAGGAATTCACGCTGGTCTATCAGCCGAAGGTCAGCCTGCGAACCGGCGAAATTACGGGCGCGGAGGCGCTGCTGCGCTGGACGCATCCGACGCGAGGCCCGATTTCCCCGGCGAAATTTGTTCCGGTGGCGGAAGACTCGGGATTGATCGTGGCGATCGACCGGTGGGTGCTGCGCGAGGCGTGCACGCAGGCGCGCGCGTGGTCCGATGCGGGATTGCCGCCGATTTCGGTGGCAGTGAACGTTTCGGCGATGGAGTTCCGGAACGAGAAATTTCTGGAAGGCATATTCGGAATTCTGAAAGATACGGGATTGAATCCGAAACTCCTGGAGCTGGAGCTGACGGAAAGCGTGCTGATGAAGCGCCCGGCGTCCACGGAATCGATTCTGAAAGCGCTGCGGGCCAGCGGAGTGCAACTGGCGGTGGACGATTTCGGGACCGGCTATTCGAGCTTGAATTATTTGAGGAAATTTTCGATGGATGCGCTGAAGATCGATCAATCGTTCGTGCGGCAGATCACGAACGCTCCCGAAGAATCGTCGATCGTAACGGCCATGATCAGTATGGGAAAAAGCCTGGGCCTGCGCGTGGTCGCCGAAGGCGTGGAGACGCAGGAGGAGCTGGCGTTTCTTCATGCGCGGCAATGCGACGAGGCCCAGGGATTTTATTTCAGCCGGCCGGTAGGGCGGGAAGATCTCGCGAAGTTGCTTGCCACCGGCATACCCGAAGCAGTTTCCACCGAACGCTAACCGCGAATTCCCGCGGGCCGGTCGAAATTCACGAACAACTAAAAGTGTGCATGAACGTCCGAGCTTCGGACCGCGATTAGTTTGAGTTTACAAAGTCCTGGAGCAATCGGCGAAAGACGATGGCGGTTGGCTTCCAATCGCCCTGCATCGCTTTAGCGCCAGCCTCGGCATACCCGCTGCTGGGTCTTGGCCGTATCGCGACAAAGGGCGGCAGGCCGTAGCGCAGGGCGAGGCAGTTGGCCCAAACGCGCGCGATGCGACCATTGCCATTGGCAAATGGATGGATTCTCACCCATTCGGAATGCACCCAGCCACAGAGATCGATAATCGCCGCCAGTGAATCCGCGTTGAGTTCCTGGCCAAAAGGCAGCCGTGCATCCAGTTCGGCCACGAGCGTCTGGAGCGTGGATTCAAAGCCGGCGAGCTGTTCGGCGACGCGGGTTGAGTGCACGCCCGCAATCGAGCCGACCCTTGCGCCGCAGCGCTCGAGACCCACTTCGCCGCGAAACGCGCCGGCGAATCGCGAGTCGGGAACCTCCAGGCCGCGCATGATCAGTTCGTGCCAACGCCTTGCCGATTCGAGTGTGGGGACCTCGCGTTGCGGCGCCGCACTGAGGATTACCTGCAGAAGCTCTGCAAGATTCGCCCGCAATTGGGGGCCGTCGTCGTCCCCATTAGCCATCCAGTAGCTCGCGCAATTTGCCCTGGACGCCGCCCGCTGGGTTCGGTTCGCCCTCGGCAAGCGGCTCTTCAAACAGATCGCCTTCGAGCGGATCGTCGTAGGTGGCTTCGGCCGCGACAAACGCATCAATCGCGCGCTGGAAACCCGGGTCTTTCTTGCGATATGCGTTCAGACCAGCCAAGGTCGCCTGCATGCTGAGCTCTTTTCCGCCTCGCCGCCTAAGAAAGAGTTTGATGGCTTCGTTCACCAGTTGATTGATGGGGCGCCCTTCTACTTTGCTCAGGTGCTCCAGGGCGACGCGTTCCTCAGATTCAATTCTTAACGTGAATGGGATTTTGGCCATAATCGAAGGCTACCGCGGTGCATGGGTGATGTCAATATGGAGTTTTGATGTCATATTGAAGCTTGCGGAGCCGATGATGCGACTACATCTCGCGGAGGGCGGCGGCGATGGGGAGGCGGGCGGCGCGGATGGCGGGGGGAACGCCGCCGATGAGTCCCATGAAAAGGGAGAAACAGATGCCGACGATGAAGAGCGTGGGCGTCAATTGAAACGAGAAGGAGACGTGGGAGAACGTCTGCCAATTGAGCGTGCCGACGGTGTACTTATTGAGTGGAATGACGAACAGACAGCCGACAACGCCGCCGACGAAGGCGATGAAGAGCGCTTCAAAAACGAAGGAAAGCACAACGCTTGAGCCGCTGAAGCCGAGGGCGCGCAGTGTGGCGACTTCGCGGGAACGCTCGGAGACGGCGGAGTACATTGTATTGAGCGCGCCAAACACGGCGCCGATGCCCATGACGATGGCGACGAAGGAACCCATGATAGTGATGAATCGCGTGAGGGCTTCGGACTGTTTGGCGTAGTAGTCCTGTTCGCGATCGACGGAGACGGTGAGGCGCGGGTCGGAGGTGAGCGCGTCTTTGAATTTCGGGAAGTCATCGGGCGAGGGCAGACGCACTGTGACGGACTGGAAGGCGCTGGAGGGGCGATTGTAGGCTTGATCGAGAAGCGTGGCATCGCACCAGATCTCGGAATCGAAGGAGCTGCCGCCGGCGTCAAAAATGCCGACGACTTTCCAATTGACGCCCGAGATATGCACCGTGCTGCCGAGATCGAGACCGGCGTAGGAAGCTTCGGCGTTTTTGCCGACGATGACTTCGTCGAGGCCGGGTGTGAAGTAACGGCCGGCGACGATGTGCACGAAGGGGCGGACCTCGAGGGCTTTGGCAGAAACGCCACGGACCTGGCCATTGGCGTCGGTGCCGGTGTCTTTGAGTGGCATCGGCGCGATCACGACGACTTCGGGGCTGACGAGCGGTCCATCGGGGCCGCGCGCGGCGCCGGGAGCGCTTTGGATGATTTGAACTTGATCGAGCATCACGGCGCCGACCATTTCCGTGTTTGATCCGGCGCGCATGATCAGGGCGTTCGAGGGCGAACCGGAGGCGACGAGCGTGTGGCGAAAACCATCGGCCATGGCCAGCATGGCGAGGAGCACGCCGACGGTGCCGGCGATGCCGAGGACGGCGACGATCGAAGAGGTCCAGCGGGCGCGGACGCTGCGCACGTTGTAGATGATGGGAATGGGCACCGGTTGTCTCCTTCGAGCGTCTTCGACTCAAATCAAACCCTACGAAGCGCGTCAACCACTTTCAGGCGGCTGGCCGAAAGCGCGGGAAGCAGACCAGCCACCACGCCGACGGCGAGCGCGACGCCGACGCCGACGAGCATCTGATCGGCCGGCAAATAAAACAGCGGGAGCACGGATGGCGCCGGGCTGCCCCAGGCGGTGGAAAGTTTGGCGAGTCCGATGCCCAGCAGTCCGCCGATCAGCGCGATGGAAATGGATTCGGCAAGCACAAAAAACAGCAGGAAACGATCCGAGAATCCCAGCGCTTTCAGGATGGCCCATTCGGCGGTGCGTTCGCGCACGGAAGTGGCCATGGTGTTTCCGGTGACGAGCAGCAGGGTGAAGAAAACGACGGCGCCGACGGCTTCGAGAATGAAGGCGATGTTGCCGACCTGCTTGGCGAAATTTTCGGCGAAGGCCTGCTCGGTATCGGTTTTGGTTTCGTAGTCGGAATTGGCAAAGGTCTGATCGATTTTTTTCACGATGTTGGCGGCGTCATCCGGGTTATCGAGTTTCACGACGTACCAGCCGGGGTGATCGACCCAGCTGCGGCCGCCGGCTTGCTTGAGTGTTTCGTTGAGGTAGTCGTAGTGAAACCAGAATTGCGTGACGTCATCTTTGGGCGTGGCGCCGGTATAGATTCCGACGAGATTGAATTCCCAGTTGCCGGGGAAAATCGTGCCTTCGATGGGAATGCGATCGCCAATTTTCCAGCCGTATTGTTTGGCGATGCCCGCTCCGGCGATGGCGGCCTGGCGATCGCCAAGGAATGCTTTCCACTGATCGTCGCCGACGAGGTATTCGGGATACATCAGGTGCCAGCTTTCAGGGTCGACGGCGAACTGCGGGAAGAAATTTTTGGGATCCTGATACGTGCCGCCGAACCAGGTGGCGTGGGTGACGGCTTTCACGCCGGGCATGGCCGCGATGCGGTCCATGTAAGAGATGGGCAGAGGTTCGATGAACGTGATGCGATTCATGACGATAAGGCGATCGGCGCCCGCGACTTCAACGCCCTGATTGAAGGCGAGGCGAACGATCACCAGCAGGCCGAACAGCAGCATGGCGATGGCAAAGGAGCCGATCGTCAGGCCGGTGCGGATCTTCTTCCGGAAAAGATTCACGCGGAGGAAGTGGAGATATTTCACGCCGGCCCTCCGACGCCCTGGGCTTCGACGAGCGCGCCTTTATTCAGGTGGAGGACGGCGCCGGCGCGGTCGGCGGCAAGCGGATCGTGGGAGACCATCAGGATTGTTTTGCCGTGTTCTTTGCAGAGGCGCGTGAGGAGGTCGAGGATTTCGTCGGCGGCTTTGCGATCGAGGTCGCCGGTCGGCTCGTCGCAGAGGAGAAAGGTTGGGTCGGCGACGATGGCGCGGGCGATGGCGACGCGCTGCTCTTGTCCGCCGGAGAGCTGGCGGGGGTAGTGATTGCTGCGATTGGCGAGGCCGACGATTTCAAGAGCGATGTCCACGTGCTGCTTGCGCTCGGACTTCGAGAGCTTGGTGAGCAGCAACGGCAGCTCGACGTTTTGAAACGCGGTGAGCACGGGCAGCAGGTTGTACATCTGGAAGATGAAGCCGACGTGGCGCGCGCGCCACTGCGTGAGTTTCCCGGCGGACATGTGCGTGATTTCGTCGCCCGCGACGGTGATGCTGCCGCGCGAAGGCGTGTCCAAGCCGCCCAAAAGATTGAGCAGCGTGGTTTTGCCGGAGCCGCTGGGGCCCATGAAGGCGACGAATTCGCCCTTGCCGACGTCCAGATTCAGGCCCTGCAGAACGTGGATTTCCTCACCGGCGCGGCTGTAGTTTTTTTCAAGGCCGCGAATTTGAATCAGGCTTTCGCCACTGGACGTGCCGTCCACTCGAACCATTTCGCACGCTCCTATTTTTGAATGGCTACCGATTCGCCGTCGGCGAGCGCGGCGGAGGAACTGACCACGACGGTGTCTCCGGCGGAGAGGCCGGCTACGACTTCGACGTCGCTGCCGCGCGCTTGACCGAGCGTGATCGCCTGGCGTTCGACGTGATCGCCCTTGAAGAGGAATACGATTTTTTCGCCGCTGTCGTCGTGCACGGCGCCGGCCGGAATCACGACGGCGGACGAGGCGGTTTTGCCGGCGTCGGGCGGCGCGTCGCCGAGGAACGCGACTTTGATGCCCATGTCCGGCAGCATGCGCGGATCGAGTTTCAGAAATGAGATGCGCACTTTCACCGTGGCTTTTTCGCGGTCGGCGGTGGGAATTACGATGCGCACGCGCGCGGGAATTTGCCAATCGGGAAAGGCATCGAGGACGGCGGTGACCGGTTGGCCGGGCACGACGCGCGCGATGTAAGCCTCGTTCACGTCCACTTCGATCTCGAGCGAGTTCATATCGACTTCGGTGGCGATTCCGGTGCGGGTGAAGCCGCCGCCGGCGGAATTGGGGGAGACCATTTCGCCGATCTGCGCGTCTTTCGAGACGATGATGCCGTCAAACGGCGCGCGGACGATGCAATTGTCCACGGCCTGCTGGGCTTCGCGGATGCGCGAATCGCCGGCCACGACCTGGGCTTTGGCGAGCGAGATTTTCGCGCGCAGGCTGTTGTCGTTGGCGCGGGCAGTGTCAAGGAATTCGGGGCTTTCCACGCCTTGTTCTTCGAGTTTCTCGGCGCGGTCGAGTTCGAGATCGGAGAACTTGAGTTGCACTTCCAGGTCTTCGATGCTGGCCTGCGTGGCGTCGCGGTCTGCTTTGGCGGATTCAAGGGCGCGCTGCACGTCGGAATCGTCGAGCGTGGCGAGCACCTGGCCGTCGCGAACGTGCACGCCCTCGTCGAAGAAGACGCCGGTGACGCGCCCGGTGATCTTGGCGGAGACGGTGGCTTCGCGGCGCGGTGTGATGTAGCCGCTGGCGTTCAAGAGCGCGGGTCGATCGGAATCGGGCTTCTCGGCGACGGCGACCTGTACCTGGGGCTTCTGGCTGCGGAAGGCCCAGATCGCTCCCGCGACGCCGACGAGAATCAGGATCACAAGGACGGCGATGCCCACTCGTTTGCCGGACTGGCCCCCCCTGCGGTGCGCGTCGCTGATGCGCAGGGAAGACAGGTCTGGCTTCGGCGGATTTGGCGTGGACGCCATATCTGAAGTTGGCCCCTCGAGTTAAGGGAGCTGCGCGTTCTAGCTCTGGAGATGCAGACGATTACAGCGGAAAAGCTGACGAAAGTCTAGTCGGTGATTCGGCGCGCCGCTTTGGGCCGCGCCCGCCGGCCGAAGTGATCCCACCCGTGAGGCGGGAGGGGCACGGATGAGCCGTCGTTTAAGATCAGGCGGATCTCGCGGCCACCAACGATTTCGCCAATCTCCGTGATGCGGACGCCGCCGCCTGAACTCGGGACCCGCGAGACTGAGCGCGAGGGGACCGTGAAGAGGAGCTGATAGTCTTCGCCGCCGTCGAGCGCTAATTGGAGGGCATCGACGCCTTGCCGCTGGAGAGTTTCGGGGACGCCGACGATCGGCAAGCTTGCTTTGCGAATCCGCGCGCCCACGCCGCTCGCGCGGCACAGGCGGTCGAGATCGGTGGAGAGACCATCGGATAGGTCCATCATAGCGGTCGGGAGACGGCGACGGGATAGCCATTGGCCGAGTTCAATCGGTGGCGTGGGGTAGAAGTGTGGAGCGAGGTAGCGGCGCAGGCTCGGTTTGCTTGCTATGCCGCGGAGGAGTATTTCAACGCCAAGTTGCGCTGCGCCCAGTCGGCCGGTGACGTAGATGCGGTCACCCGGGCGCGCGCCGGAGCGCGTGATGGCGCGGCCCGCGGGGACTTCACCGAACACGGTGATGTTGATTGCGATTGTGTCCGTGCGGGAAGTGTCGCCGCCGGCCAGCGCCATGCCGAACTTGCGCGCGGCGCGAGACATGCCGTCGAGGAAGCCATCGAGCCAGGCGTCCGTGAGCGACGCGGGGAGCGCGAGCCCGAGGAGGAAGCTACGCGGCGCGGCGCCCATGGCGGCGAGATCGCTTGTGGCTCTGGCCAATGCTTTGTAACCGATTGAGGATGCTGGATGTATCCGCCGTGCGAAATGGACGCCCTCGATAAATGCGTCGATGCTGGCCACCCACTCCCGGCCGGGCATCGCGCGTAGAATGCACGCATCGTCTCCGGCGCCGAGCGCGAGGCCGACCTCACGGCCATCCACGGGGCCGCGTGGTCCGAGCCGCTTCTGAATCCGCGCGATCAGCTGATCTTCTTTGTTCATCGGGACAGTTGTATTGGGGCGCGGCACTATGATTTCATCTTCGCACATTTGCGAAAGGTCGGGTAACACGAACGAACCATGCCGCCGGGGCATCCAATGGATAGGAAATTAAAGGTTGACGGCCTCGTTGGGCCTTCCTTACACTATCCCGGGTTTCGGACCAGGGCTCTCGGTCCAAACGGTTGTTTGGTTTATCCAAGGCGCTCCCGGGCACGGAATCGGGTACCAAACCGGGAAGCAATATAAATAACGGGTAGCAGCGGCGCCTGATCCGGCTCGCAAGAAAAAACTGAGGCAGCGGAAGTTGAAGCCAGAGACTTATACATTTTTCATGGCCTCGAACCGGCGCGGAACCATGCGCAAGGTCAGCGTGCCGGTGTACGCCCTACATCTGCTTGCAATACTGGCAGTTGTGGGAGGCATCACGGTGGCCGCGGCGGTCGGCTCCTACAGCCGGATGCTGTGGAAGGTCGGCAATTACAATGCGCTGCGCCGCCAGCAGGATACTCTCCAGACCCAGTACAAGGTGCTGCAGAGCACCGTGGTCAATACCAACCAACGCCTGGATTCGCTGCAATCGCTGGCGACTGAAGTTGCCATGACTTACGGCATCATGCGGCTGCCGCAGAGCCCCTTCGCGGGCGACGATTCGGCACCCGAAACCGACTCGGCCTTCAATCGATCCGTCGCGCAATACCAATTTCTGGAGAGAAACGCCTCCGCGGTTGCTGTGGTGAACGCCGGAATGACCTTTATGCCCCAACCGGCGCTGGCCGATTCCGAATTCACACCGTCGCTGTGGCCTGTAATCGGGAAACTGACGGCGGGATTCGGCGAGCGGCTTGACCCGTTCAGTGGTGAGGGCGCGTTCCACACGGGCGTGGATATCTCCTCGCAGTACGGCACGGCGGTGAGGGCTACGGCCGACGGCGTGGTGATCGGCGCGGAAGAACATGTGGGATACGGGCGCCTGGTTGTGCTCGATC
>Ga0182015_10003869_pt1 | contig 16460 bp, 20 predicted proteins | sample 712P3MmetaG_FD_120478 | JGI IMG/M metagenome (GOLD analysis project Ga0182015, IMG submission 120478) | Permafrost microbial communities from Stordalen Mire, Sweden - 712P3M metaG | ecosystem: Environmental > Terrestrial > Soil > Wetlands > Permafrost | place: Sweden: Stordalen | collected... | reverse complement strand
GATGAAGGGGGGCGGGCCTGAAGATCCGATCACCATGTTTAATGTGGATGGCGATCGCCTGCTCTTGACCCATTATTGTGACGTTGGAAACCGGCCTCGAATGGTTGGCAAGGTGTCGGCGGACGGGAAGTCGATGGAATTCGATTTTCTTGACGTCGCCGGTAGCACCGAGAACGGACACATGCAGCACGTTGTCTTCAACTTCATCGACTCCGATCATCACACTGAATTGTGGGAGTTCGCGATGACAGATGGAAAAAAGATGGGTGGAGTGCTCGACCTGAAGCGCACTAAGTGAAACATTTGTGCCGCCATGCATGGCGGTGGTCCTTGGAAGCGCCGGTGGTCGATAATCAATTCGAGCGGCCGCGCGCACCTCTCTCGCAGGGCTAATGAGAACCCAGGGAATATCTGGAAAACATAATGGATCGTGAGTGGAACGACAGTCAGCCGATTTACCGCCAACTTCGCGACCGCGTGGTCGCGATGATACTCGACGGCGTGCTCAAAGAGGGTGATCCGCTGCCCTCGGTGCGCAATGTGGCGGCCGAATATCGGGTCAATCCGCTCACGGTTCTGAAGGGCTATCAAGAACTGGTGGACGAGGGCCTTGTTGAGACCAGACGAGGCCGCGGCATGTTCATCAATGCGGGGGCGCGCGATCTGCTGATGCGGGACGAACGCCGTAAGTTTCTGGCGGAAGAATGGCCCAGGGTTTCTGCAACGATTCAGCGGCTCGGCTTGAAAGCGGAAGAACTGCTGGACGCTTCCGCAAACGGCCGGTCCGCGAATGCTGCAGAGAAGGAGCCGAAGAAATGACGGTGATAGAAGCACGAGGTCTCCGTAAGGTGTTCGGCACAAGGGTCGCGCTCGACGGCGTCAACCTGGGCGTCGAAGAGGGCCGTATCGTCGGACTCATCGGCCCGAACGGTGCCGGCAAGACTACCGCACTGCACGCGATTCTCGGCCTCACCCCTTATCAGGGAGAACTGAAGGTGCTGGGACGCGATCCGTGGACCGAGCGCGATCAACTCATGCGCGATGTCTGCTTCATTGCCGATGTTGCCGTGCTGCCGCGGTGGGCGCGAGTTTCTCATCTGCTGGACTACGTCTCCGGAGTGCATCCGCGATTCGATCGTGCGAAGGCGGAAAGTTTTCTTGCCAAGACGGACATCCGGCACGCCAGCAAGGTCAGGGAATTGTCGAAGGGCATGGTGACCCAACTGCACCTCGCCCTGGTCATGGCTATTGACGCTAAATTGCTGGTGCTGGACGAGCCGACGCTGGGCCTGGACATCCTGTATCGCAAGCAGTTTTACTATTCGCTGTTGAACGACTACTTCGATCGCGGCCGCACAATCGTGGTGACGACACATCAGGTGGAAGACGTCCAGCACGTCCTCACCAATCTCATGTTCATCAACCGCGGTCGAATCGTACTCAATTGCAGCATGGAGGAATTCGAGTCGCGTTATCTGGAGGTGATGGTCAATCCCGAGCAGGTTGCCGCAGCACGGGCGTTCAAGCCGATTCATGAACGCCAGGTGCTCGGTCGCAGCGTCCTGCTGTTCGATCGTGTCGATCGTCAACAACTCGCCGCGCTTGGCGAGGTGCGCACGCCCAGCATCTCCGATTTGTTTGTTGCCGTGATGGGCAATCATGCTGGCGCGGCACAAGGAGCAATTCAATGAATACCCAATCGAACGCCATGCCGGAATCTCTGCAAGACTCGCAGGGAATCGCTCCTGCGGTCATGTCGCCAACTCGGCCGATGTACTGGTCGGTGCGACGCGAATTGTCGGAGAACCGCTCCATTTACCTCGCGCCACTGGCTGCCGCCGGAACGACCCTGCTTGGTTTCCTGATCAGCATGATTGGTCTGCCGCATCGGATGGGTGGTCTGTCGGCGCTCCACCCAGCGCACCAACGCGAATCGATCGCCCTGCCATACGACATCGCGGCAAGTGTGATGATGGCCACCATGATCCTCGTTACTGTCTTCTATTGTGCCGACGCGTTGTACGGCGAGCGCCGCGATCGCAGCATCCTTTTCTGGAAGTCGCTGCCGGTTTCCGATCTCACCACTGTGCTCGCGAAGGCGAGTATTCCATTTGTGGTTTTGCCTCTACTCACGTTTGCGATCACCATTGCTCTGCAGGTCATTATGCTGCTGCTGAATAGTGCAGTACTGCTGGCGAGCGGTATGAATGTCGCGATGCTATGGACACAGTTGTCGGTTATCCAGATGTGGCTGCTGCTCCTCTACCATCTTTTTACCGCCCATACGCTTTGGCCCGCGCCAGTGTACTGCTGGCTGCTGCTGGTTTCCGGCTGGGCGCGCCGCGCAACATTACTCTGGGCGGTATTACCCATAGTCGCGATCGCCGGTGTCGAAAAGCTTGTCTTCCAAACTTCGCATTTCGCTGCTTTGGTGGGGACTCGATTCATCGGCGACACGCCATCGGTCGCCTTCACGCCGCCAGATACATTCCCTATGGATCCAGCGACACACATCACCCGTGCTGGATTCCTGAGCACGCCGGACCTATGGATCGGGCTGGTAATCGCTGTGGGTCTCCTCGCCGCAGCGGTCCGGCTACGCCGCTATCAAGGACCGATCTAATTGGCATGCAGTTGGTCAAAGGCCCGCATAAAGGTAGGCAGCTAGATGAACACTCAATCGAACGCCGTGCCCGAGTCTCTCCTCGGCTCGATGGGAATCGCGCCCGCGGCCATGTCGGCAACTCGGCCCATGTATTGGTCGGTGCGGCGCGAATTGTGGGAGAACCGTTCCATCTATATTGCGCCGCTAGCCGTTGCCAGCATCACTCTGTTCGGCTTCCTGATCGCCACGATGGGTCGAGCCATGTCGGAGGCCAACCTGGCTCAGCAACGTGTGGTGCTCGAAGAACCTTTCCAGTTCGCTATGGGTGTGATTATGACGACCGCTTTTATCGTAGGGATTTTCTACTCGCTCGACGCGCTGCACGGTGAGCGCCGCGATCGCTCCTGTTCTGGAAGTCGCTGCCGGTTTCTGACTTCGCCACTGTGCTGTCGAAGGCGAGCATTCCGCTTATCGTTCTGCCGCTGCTCAGCTTCGCCATTGTTGTTGCCACGCAGTTGATCATGCTGCTGCTGAGCTCCCTCGGACTGCTGGGGAGCGCTCTGAGTGTGACGACGCTATGGACACCGGTGTTTTAGATGTCGCTGGTCCTGCTCTACCACCTTTTGACCGTGCATGTGCTCTGGCATGCGCCCATCTACGGCTGGTCGCTGCTGGTCTCCGGCTGGGCGCGGCGCGCGGCGCGCGGCATTTCTATGGGCTACGCTGCCGCTCGCGATCTGCGCCATCGAGAAGCTTGCGTTCAAAACCACGCATTTCGCCGTCATGCTGCAGCACAGATTCACGGGCGGACCGGAGGCTCTTAGAGTGCCGCATAGCTTCCCGATCGACCCGACACAACTTACTCCCGGTAGATCCCTGAGCAGCCCGGGGCTGTGGATCGGCCTGGCAATTATCGGCTGCGCCGCTATCAAGGGCGGCTCTGAATTCGCATCACCTTGATCGAAACTCCTAGCTTTCAGGAGAAGCGATTATGAACAACCGTGCGCCCTGACGGTGGTCGGGGCACTCCCCCAGTCAGTCCCTATTTCTTAAGGCAGATCGGCGTGAAAACCAAGACCTTCGGCGACCTTACGGAGTCGCTTATCTCTTGTCCACAGGAGCGTGGACGGATTGATAAAGACAGAGGCTATTAAATGTGCGTCGGTCAGGCCGATGCCCACTCCGTGCAAACGACGAGCCTCGATCATCAGCCGCACTTCGCCCATCTGCGCCAATCGCACCTTTGGTAACAGATCCAGCAGTGCAAGCGTCTTTGCGCGCGTCTCCAGCAATCCTAGGGCAAGTTCCGCGATGATGAATGGATGGATCGCAATGTACCCCTGGCTGAGATGCTTGCGCATTTCTTTGTTTCCCGAACGAAGGTGGTCAATCCAGATAGACGTGTCTGCGAGAATCAATTCGATCGCACCCTGCGGCGTGGAATGTTCTTCAATTCGGGCATTGAGCCTCCCAGAGACGCCAACCTGCGAGCGCTTTCCCGCTCGATGAGGGCCTTGAGGGCTTCACGAATCAACGCCGTTTTCTCGGCTACCCCGGTGAACTCCTGGGCGATGCGAACGAGATCGTCATCAAGCGCAAGGGTTGTTCTCATAGATAGCCTCCAGGCACTAATTATAGCATCAAATGATGTCATTATCCGTGCTTAGATGGTAAGGGCGAACTTTCGTATTTGGAACTGACCGATTACCACTCGAGGCCATCGCATGATGAACGCCAGCGGCGGCTTGCGAACTCCCTTAGTGGCTGAAACACGTCTTTCAGCGAGCGGCACGGCTGAAGTCGTTCCCTCCCAAGTCACCTGCGAGATAGCGCCTATAAATGTATTTTGGCGGCCCTACAATATCCGCACCCCCTCATTCGTCTACGACCATAGGGGAAGCACGTGGCGAGCCTGGAGCGGATGGCACTCGAACCGGACCTGCGGATCTCCGAAGTGGTCAAGCGGGAGCAGTCCCGGCTGCGCAACTTCATTCGCCGGCGCGTGCCTGACCCGGGCGACGCCGAAGACATTCTTCAGGACGTCTTCTACGAACTGGTGGAAGCGAATCGGCTGCTGATGCCGATCGAGCACGTCACCGGCTGGCTGTTTCGCGTGGCGCGTAATCGCATCACCGACCTCTTCCGCAAAAAGAGGTCGGAGAGCTTCAGCGATACCGCCGTCGCGGATGAGGACGACGAACTGTTGCGGTTGGAAGACCTGTTGCCCTCGCCCGAGGCCGGACCGGAGGCGCTTTACGCCCGCAACGTGATTCTGCATGAACTCGAGCAGGCGGTCGACGAGCTGCCGCAGGAGCAGCGCGAGGCGTTTGTAGCGCACGAGTTGGAAGGGCGCAGCTTCAAGGAAATGGCCGCCGAGACCGGCGTTAGCGTGAATACGCTGCTCTCACGCAAACGCTATGCGGTGTTGCATCTGCGCGAGCGCTTGCAAAGTGTCTACGACGAATTTACGAAAGCATGAGGAACTGAACATGAGAAAGAAATGGATTTTCATCGCTCCGCTGGCGATTCTGGGAATGCTGGCATTTATCGTGATCGGCAGCGAAATAGTGCTGCACCTGTGGAATTGGCTGCTGCCGCCGCTCTTCGGCTGGCGCCAGGTTACCTTCTGGCAAGCGCTTGGACTTCTGGCGCTCTGTCGGATCCTCTTCGGCGGATTCGGATTCCACGGTTCCGGCCGCTCCCATGGCCGCCGTCGCCTGAAAGAGCGCATGGAAGAGCGTTGCGAGCACATGACGCCGGAAGAGCGGGAACGATTCCGGCAACGCATGCGCGAACGTTTCGGTTTCGGCCCATCCACCGGCGAGAGCAAGGCGCAATAAAGCCAGACGAAACGCTGGAGCAGGCCAGCGCCGCGGCGGAAGGCCAATGAAAGTCTACTGGCTACACCAGGTAATACAGCGGCTGGTGATTCGCCCCTGAGAACTCACTTTGCATGCAGTGATCGCAGGGATTGTCTTCCAAGAGTTCGTAAACATGGCGAACGGCCTTCAGAGTGGCAGAAAACTTTTCTGGTTCTTCTGGAAAGATACGGTCGGCCGGAAGCCAATCATGGAAGTGCAGATTTGCCATGGCCTTCGCAAATGCCGGACGTACACCGCAAAGCAGAACCGTTACTCCCCGCGCCTTCATGTCATGCAGGAAATAGTCAAAGCGTTCGAGGGAAACCATATCAGGATTGCGAGTGCGCTTGAGGCGCAACACGACGAAACGAATGTCTTCGTCCTCGGTACGACGTTTCAAGTGATCGAAACATCGGTCGAGCTCCGGAGCTGCACCGAAGAATAATTCGCCTTCCAGATCGTAAAGCAGCATCGCCGTGCAAGGACGGTCCTCCGGCAGGCGTTCGCGCACCACGCGATCGCTGCTGACCACCAACTCGGTCCACCGCAGAAGCGCTGCGCGGGGAACAAACATCAGAATCGATAGGGCGACACCGATCAAGATGGAGAACTCAACACTGATGAAGATTGCAGAGAACGCAGTAACCAGAACTAAAGCGGCATCGTAACGCGAGGCCCGCATGGCATAGCTCAGCCGTTTCCAATCCACCAACCGGACAGCCGTGACCAGCAGCAGACCGGCCAAAGCGGCTTTTGGAATGTAGCGGGCGAAGGGTGCTAGTGCAACCACGACGAGTGCGACTGTTCCCGCCGCGAAGACTCCGGAAACGCGGCTTACGGCGCCTGATTGGAAGTTAATAGCCGATCTGGTCAGCGAGCCGGAACCTGGCAGGCATTGGAAAAATCCGCCGGTAAGATTAGCCAAGCCCTCAGCGAGACACTGCCGGTTGTAGTCGAGCGATTGGCGCGTTGTGTTGGCGATCGATTTTGCGATCGCCAATGCCTCCAGTAGTCCGAGAAAGGAAATAGCCAATGCACTTCCCGACAATTCCTTCACCCACCAGAACTGAATCTGGGGGATATGTGGCATCGGCAGATTGCGCGGGACGCTACCCACGACAGAGATAACAGTAGCGCCATTGAGCGCTGGCTCAGACCAGCCGACGGCAGCGGCCACAAGCGCCGCAACGACTAGGGCGAGCAGCATGTCAAATTGTGGCAGGCGATATTTACGCGCCAATTGTCTGAGCAGGATGACGAGAATAATGGTTCCTACTCCAATGCCGAGAGCGCGCGGATTCACGTGGTCGCCGCTAAGCGTCAGCCAAATGCGGTACAGCACATGCTGCTGCCCAGTTCCGCGATCGCGCAAGCCGGTCAGGTTGCCCAACTGGGTTAATCCCACCAAAGTGCCGGCCCCGGCCATGAAACCAATCACGACGGACTCCGAGATGTAGCGCGTTAAGTCTCCGAGTTTGAAGATAGCGATCAGGATCTGGATGCAGCCAATCATGACCCCCAGCAGGAACATGGCCTGGTAGGCGTCGAGCCGCGCGTCGGGATTGAAGAAGCCAAGAGCACTAAAAACCACGAGCGAAATAGCGTTAGTGGGGCCGTTAATCAGGTGCGAGGACGAACCGAAGATCGAGGCCACGAGCGTGACCACAATAGCGGAATACAGCCCAAAGCGCGGGTCGACACCCGCGATGAGAGCGTAAGCCATCGCTTGTGGCAACGAGATGGCGGCGACGGTCACGCCAGCGAGCAAATCGTTGCGCGTATCTCCCCAGGAGTAGTTGAACTTCATGCCGATTCACCTCACCCTCGCCGGATCCAATCTCAGACTGAGGACATGATGCGAGAACGACCACTTCGTTATTAGGCTCATCGTCGTACTGGCTTATCGCACTATTCCAAGATTGAGCAGTTGGGGAGGAATAAAATTCGCGCGGTCATCAGGCAGCTCTCCCGACCGCGCTAGCGTCTTCCACTTCGATCAGTTTTCCGGAATGGACGTCATAAACGAATCCGTAAACAGGAATCGACTTCGGCACCAGCGGATGGTTCCGGATTCGCTCTACATCATCGATAACAGCCTGCCTTTGGTCACGGATGGTCAGCCACTCGATGTACTCACCTGCTTTGGAGCCTGGCCCCCGGCCCACATCGTGAAAGCCGTGCGGCGTTAACTCGGCGGTTTCCAGACTTGAAGCCAGCAGCCCCCGCATGACTTCGTTCGAGAAAAATTCCATCCCGCAATCGGTGTGGTGGATGACAAAGAACTCCCGCGTCCCGAGCAGTTTGTAACTGATCACGAGAGATCGGATCGCGTCCTCGCTGGCCCGACCGCCGGCATTACGGATCACGTGCGCGTCTCCTTCGGCTAGGCCGGCATATTTGGCAGGATCCAGCCGCGCATCCATGCAGGTGAGAATTGCGAAGCGGCGCGCTGGCGGCAAAGTCAATTTGCTCTTGTCTCCGAAATTGGCAGCGTATGTGCGATTAGAGGCAAGTACTTGCGAAAGAATCTGACTCATTGGGCACCTTCCCAGTTTGATCTATCTGGCTCACGTCTTCTGTCTGCAGCTGTTGACCAAGGGTCCTTAAGATCCACCACAAGACCCCATGTTTTGTGGATCATGGATCTCTGCTCCATAGCGCTTCGGCAGTATACTATATCGTCGATGGATGTACTCGAGATTCGTAAAGCATGCTGTGGCGGGAGCGCTGAAATGGCGACACCGGCGATCACCGGCGATCCTGCTATGAACTCATACAACCACTACGCCTTTGGGTCCGTTGTGGCATGGGTCTATCGCTCAGTGGCCGGCATCGACACCTATCGATGGCACCCGGCTATCGACAGATCACGATCCATCCTCGTCCGGACACTCGCATGACCCACGCACGAGGAGAATATAATTCCGTCTACGGCCGGATCGTTAGCGATTGGAACGGCATTCCGGCCGGACCGTTCTCTCTGAAGGTCACGATTCCCGCCAACACGATAGCGAAGGTCTTCCTCCCAGCGATCACAAACGGGCATGTGACACAGGACGGTCGTCGTGTGAACGCACAGCAGGAATCAGATTCTTACGTAGTCCTACTCGGCTCGGACTCGTGCGAACTACAGGTGAACTGAGCCCTTCCGTCGACTGGCCAACCCCACCACTCGATTCGGCGTTCTGGGTTCGTTTGCCTAACGAAGAGGGGATCTTAGAGCTGTGCGGTGTGGCTCGTCACGACAAACCCTGAGTTCTGGTCGCGCAGCCGGCGTTAAACGCGCCAGCCATGGCGAGGCCTGGTTCTCGGTCTCTGTCGCCACGAACAATCGTTGATCGCCGAAATTCTAGTTCTCGCGGACACACTGGAAACGCTGCGCCAACCCAGGGGCACGAACCTTGTCGGCAAGATCGCGGGTCAGGCGACTGGGTTGGCAGAGATTCCTACTCTCTTCATTGATCGCCATTGCAGGTCTCCGCGGAGGTACTGCCAGATGCCTTGGAGACGCCAAACCATCGTGAGTTGGCGGTAGGGGAAGTGTTCGAAGAGGCAGTAGACTAGCAGGCGCGCCACCTCGCGCCAGTCGCTGTAACGGCGGAAGGTCATTTCTTCGAGCAGTACCGAACCGATGGAAATCAGCGTGGCGAAGGCATAGCCGAACAGCAGGAATTGCAGGAAGAATGACCTGCTCAGCACTCCTGAGATCAGTGCGAGGATGATGGTGGAATATCCGACGATCTCGATGATGGGTGCGAAGAATTCGAAGATCCACATGTAAGGAAGCACGAGCCAGCCGACGCGTCCGTAGCGCGCGCGGAAGAGCATGTCGCGATTAGGCCAAAGTGTATCGATGAGACCCTTGTGCCAGCGTGCGCGCTGGCGGGCGAGCGACTTCAAGTCGGTGGGCACTTCAGTCCAGCAAGTGGGATCAGGAATAAAGTCGATGTGGTAAGAGCGGTGATCTTCATGCAGGCGGCGATGCATGCGAATGACGAGATCGATATCTTCTCCGACCGCGTGGGTGCGAAAACCTCCGACTTGCAGGACGAGGTCGCGCTGAAAAACTCCGAATGCACCGGAAATTATGGGGAGCATGTTGAAGCCTGCCCAGGCTTCGCGGCCGACAAGGAAGGCGCGCAAGTATTCGATGACCTGCAGGACTTCGATCGGACTCTTGGGAAGGCGCACTTCCTCGATCTGATTGTTCACGACGCGGGAGCCGTTTAAGACGCGTACGATGCCGCCTACGGCCATGATACGGCCAGGGTCGGCGAATACTCCTGCCATGATGCGAATGAGAGATTCCTTTTCGAGAATTGAGTCGGCGTCGACTACGCAAATGTAAGGACTGGTGGCGGCGTTGATCCCGGCATTGATGGCATCGGCTTTACAGCCGGCGGCTTCCTTGTCGAGGACGAACAGGCGCGGATCAAGCGGACTGCGATAGATGGCGTGGAGCGGCGCAGTCGCAATGTCGGCAATATAGAGGATGCGGGCGGTCTGAAGCTGATAGGCCTGCCGCAGCTTTTCCATGGTGGCATCGTCCGATCCATCGTTGACGACGATGACCTCGAGGGAGGGATATTCGAGTCCAAGCAGCGCCCCGACACTGCCGACGATTGAGCGTTCTTCGTTGTGCGCAGGAACGATGAGAGTGATGGGCGGGGTGAAGGGAGAAGCTTTCACCAATTCCAGGCGCTGACTGCCGAGACGATGACGATGGCGGACGTTCTTGACAATCGCAACGATCAGCAGTCCAAGGTAAATAACATTGGATAGCAAATAGTAGATGAACAGGGTATCGTTCGAGATGGCGAGAAAATGCACGGTCAATGCGCCCCCGCCGCGGCTGCCGCGGTTTTACCGGTGAGTTCCACTCGTTTTCTTGCTTCCGCTACAACTTCCATCAATGCCGTTTCGGCGGAGTGATGACCTGAACCAGCAAAGCTGCCGACAATTTTCTCGATGGCGCCGGACCGCTCGAGTTCGGAGACAAATGCCTGCAAGGCGTAATCGTCTTTGGTAGCGACCACATCTTCGAGGATCTGATCGAGCTGCGGCTCCATCCGCGCGAGTGCCCATGCGGCGCGCTGACGTACGTGGCGGTTGGCATCGCAGAGGGAGCGCAGCAGGATGCTGATTTTACCGATGTCTTCGATCTGCCCCAGCGCCACTACAGCACGGAGACGAACAAACCATTCGGGATCGGCGGCTAAACTGTGCAGCGCCGGCAGAGTATAAGAAGCGTTGGTATTGCCCAGGGCACGGGCGGCGGAAGCGCGTACTTCCGGTAAAACATCTGAGGCCAGGACGAGTAACTCCTCACCGAGTTCAGGTGATGCCAGCTCGCCGAGCACGCGCGCCAGCAACTCCCGAACCGGACCGTGCGTGCGCTCAACGTAGTCGACCAGTACCTCGGGGTGGGAGCGGCAACAATTTACCAAGGCATTTTTCAAAGAACGTTCGGGCGCATCGAACCGACCGGTAACGATGCGGTCGAGAATTGGGATGGCGGCTTCCATGCGGGCAGTGCGGCCGAGGCCACGAACCGCGGCGATACGAGTTTCGCGCAAACGCGAATCCAATCCCGCGGCCAGAGCGGGGATCGCTTCCATGGCGCGAGTTCGCCCCAAAGCCAGCAGGGCGGCTCGCTGCTGCAATCCGCGCGACGTTCGGGCTTCGTAAATGCGCATATCGAGCAACCCACTGGCGCGAAGGCAATCCAGCAGCGGGGGCAACTTGTCAGGCGGCGCCATCTCGATGCTATCGAGCAGAATGGATTCAACGATGTTGCAATCAAGCGGTTTGAAGCGCCAGTCTTCGGCGGGGATCTTGCCCGAGAGGATGTCGTCCCATTGGGAGCGCAAAGCAACGGTGCGGTGGTTTCTCTTATAAAAATATCGGGCGCGGTACCAGCGTCGCAGAACGATGAATCCGACGAGGAGTAGGATTCCCAGTAGTGAGACCAGAATGGCCTCCAGCACCAACCCGGCGGACCCGAGCTTTTCGATTCCCTTAAAAACGGATTCCATAACTCAGTCCGAAGCTGGTATCGATTTGACCCTGGGTGCGATTTTGGCGAGCCACGTAGCCCTTGATGTCCTGGCGGGCAGCGAACTGGTAGGCCAGACCACCACCGAAAGTGTGGGCTGAAAAGCGTCCGATCTGGTCGATTTGAGCAAAGTTTTCGCTGCCCACGCCGAAGAGAACGTTGCCGGTGACGCGACGTTGCAGCGGGAAGCCAAGTTTGGTCCAGCCGGATGGCGTCCAGTCGACGGGAGTACCCAAGAATCCGGTACGAGCGCCAGTCACGTTCAGGGACCAAGTCCAATCGTGGGGAAGGTAGACAATCTGGCTCGTGTCCAGGGTCAGGACGTGCGCGCCCTGATACCAGAACCAATGTTGCTGGTAGGAACTTTCCAGTCCTTGGACCCAACGATTTTCGATTCGGAAGGCGTGGCCGTATTCGAAGAAAGCTTCGTTGGTGGGCACCACATTCTGACTGTTGGCAACGGCGCTACCGACGCTGAACCAGTCCCGCGCGGTGAGGTGGAAGGCGGTGCTGGCGAGAAACTTGACGGCATCCTGGTCAAACCTTTGATAGGTGCTGACGCCGAAGACGGTTGACCATCGCTGGTTCCACCGGGAAATGAGGCTGACGCCCTGGGTCTGGCCGGCGTCGGCGTAATTGAAGACATCGACGTCTTCGCCAATGCGTAGTTCGTGTTTAGTGTTGGCGCGCAGGCTGTCCAGACCTGTTCTCGCATCCGTATTTTGCGTATCGAATAGAAGAGTCTGTTGGTATTCCGAGCGCGCTTCCGGCGTACGGCCCAACAATGCCAGCACGCGAGCGCGGCGCGACAGAATCTCAGGGTCCGAGGGCAAGATCTTTCTCGCCTGGTCCAGAGTCTGTAGCGCTTCGGTATATTTCTTCTGCCAGAGGAGGACGTCGGAGAGACCAGTCAAAATTTCGGCGTCATTCGGGACTTTGTCGAGGACAAATCTGTATTCAGCTTCGCCTTCGGACCAGCGGCCTTTCCAGGACAGCAATCGTCCACGCCAACCGTGAGCTTCCAAATCTTCGGGCGTGTCGGCCAAACGTTGGTCGACGATGGCAAGAGCAGCATCGATGTGCTGATTCTCGACATCCTTGCGAACTTGTGGCTGCCAGTCGTCGTTGGTTTGCGCGGCGAGAAGATGCACGAAACCGAGTAGCAGCAAGGCTGCGATGATGGTCCTTAGAGACCGTCCGGGCAGTTGATGAATGAATCTGTTTTCCGACACTCTCACTACAAAACTCCAGCGAATTGTGGTCCGTTTGATCCGAAGCCGGCATTGCGTTCACGGCTCGAGGTCCTGAGCGCAGCAACGCGCCATCATTGGGTTCCTTGTTATTGTGGCCTCAATAGGGTTTCGAGCGTAGTTACGTAAGGTTACGTAAGGCCCCGGGGCTTAGGTGCGGATCCAACTGCGCGTTTCGATTTTCAAAATTGCAGAGCCGAGGTCAGTGCAGATAGTTGATGTGGATTGAAACGGCGTGGCCCGGTGCGAGTTCTGGCAAAACGAGGTGCCGATTGTCCGGGGACATGGTCGCACTGCCGGTAACGGTCGCTATCGGACGTTGGAATTCGAAGGTGAGACCGCTCACAGACTCGTCAGACTTTACTTGCAGCACGGCTTCTGTGGGTACAGAGGTCGCGGTCAGGCTCCATTGGAGACGATCGCGAGCGCGCCAGAATTTTGCAAACGTCAGCATGTCAGTTTTGACGATGTCAGGAGGTAGCTGACGAAGCAAATCTTGTTCGGCTGCTGCTTTCAGGATGGATTCGTTGGAATGAATCAACACCACGCTTACGGCTCCGTTTTCGGCGTTGGCGAGGATCACCTGCAATGCCTGGGGCACTCGTTTGGCGAAGCCGGGAGATTCTTCGTCCTCAATGGTAACCGGAAATTCATAGATTTCGCTGTCCTCCTCGAACCCAAGATTGCGGGGAAGCGCAAACGGGAAATTGGAGAGAACATCGTCGGCGGTGAATGATGAGTCGAACTGATATCCAGAACGCTCTAGGGCTTCCGGCAGAGAAACGGGAACGCGGAGGTGCCCGGCACGGAAGAATATCGTATCTTGACCCGGAATTTCTCCGTCCAGCAATTCCTTGCTGACTCGAACTTCGCCGAAGACGGTGGCTCCCGAGGCGGTATCGAAGCCGAGTCCACGAGGTTGATAGCTGGAGTAAGTTTCATAGCCTGAGCCCAGCTCGAACTTATTGAAGCCTCGCGAATGGATGACGGAATGGCTGCCCACGGTCGAGCCGCCTGCTTTCAGTTGCCGAAGAATGTCGAGGTTAGGCGCGAAAAAGAAAGCTTTGCTGTTGGCATCGTCGACATATTTAGTCTGAATGAAGAAGCTACTGCTGGCTTGGTTCGCTTTCTCAATACGAGCAAAGTCGAGGCCCGGAGCAAATGAGTTTTCCCAATCCACATCATGGGAGAGCAGCAAAGCCGAGCGCTGGCCTCCGGGAATCGTAGCGAGGCGGACCCAATCTTTGCCATAGGCTTCGTACCAAGCCCTCAGGACCAATAGCCAAACATCCGCACCGGGTTCAAAGGCGTTCACATAGTGACGTTGGGCTTCGTAATCGCGGTTGCTCTGATTGCGTAAAACGACGTCAAGCAAACTCAATCCCAGGAGATAGACCTTTCCTTTGCCAACCGAGTTCGTCAGCAGAGCGGCACTCCCATCGTCAAAGTGCGCCAGCACTTCAGCGCCAGGGCCAGGAACGTATCCATTACTCCAGATAATTTCGCGGAAGTGATCGCTCCCCAGTTGAGTTTCGCGCTCTTCGGGGCGATTGAGATACTTCGTGACAGGATCTTTCGTCACGGAAAATGCCAAGTGATAACGCTTGCGCGAAGGAGCGAAGCTGCGAAAACCGAACAGATTCCGGAGGCCTCCCCAGAACACATTCTGGGCGAAGATAAATCCACCCTGCTGCACGAAACTGGTCAACTGGTCGGCCTGGGGCAGGGTAAAAGTGTGCGAATCAACACTGGGATAGAGAATGACGAGGCGATGGCGGAGGGCTTGTGGGAGATCGCGAGTGATAAAAAAGGGAATGCCCATCTCTTTCAGAGAGTGGACGAGTGGGAGAGGATTCTCTGGATCGGGGCCAGGGTTGGTCCAGAATACCGCGACTTGAAGCGGGAAAGATTCTGGAAACTGCTGAAATGGGTCACCGTGGTGATGAACGATTTCGAGCAATGGAACCTCTTTGGTTCGCAAGGCAGGCGTGGCTTCGGCGGTGAGTTTCCAAACGGCAGCGCTCCCGCACAAAGCGAACACCAGAAGCGCGACTGCTAGAGACTGTTTCATCTCCGAATCCTTAAGATATTTAATGATTTTCCGTGAGAACCTTGGATGTAAGTATGAGGCATGGAAGGGGAAAGCAAGAAAACTGAAGGCTCGGGCCCACGGTGCGGGTTCGGCAACGGAGCACGAGGAGCGACACTCGTGAGGCGCTTCGGCGAAACACTTTCCGTAGCTTGCGGACTCTTCCCGCCCAGGGTCTTTCCAGAGTCGTTGGCTTTAGGCCTTGAGGGCAAGAATCTTCACACGAACAAGATGCGAGTAAATGCGCGTGCTGAATTCATAGTCGTTAGTTTCTTTCTACCGGAATGCTCAGAGTCGATTTATCGCCACTAACCGTATAGGCACTCACAGTGATGGGACCAATTCCCGAAGCCGCGCTTGAATTGGCGGGAACGGTGAGGGTAACCTTCGCTATCTGGGTTGCCACGTTGCTAAAATCCACCACAGTACCATTCAGCGAGTTGCTGGTGTCAACTGAGCAAGCTGCGTTAGAGGATGCGGCCGAACAAGTCAGGAAGACATAGCCACTTCCCAAACGGGAAGTGAGACGAAGAGGGGTACTGCCTGTGCTACCGCCCTTCACGCTGATCGGCGACGCTGACATCGTGGGGCCGTTTTCATCGCTAGGTTTGTAAACACGAACGTAGTCCACGACCATCCTGGAGGGGCTAGGCGTGGTGTCATTTGGTGGGCCAGGCCATTCGCCGCCGACGGCCAGGTTCATGATGAAGTAAAAGGGAGCGTTGAACATCCATCGACCTCCAGGGGGAACGTCATTGGCGGTGCGGATAAAGAAGGGTTTGCGCCAATCATCAACATAGATTTGAATCATGTACGGAGACCAGACGGTGCCGTACACGTGGCAACTGGGATCCGCGTCGTCGATTCGCTTGCCGTTTGGAAGAGTGAAGTCCGCCGCAAGGCTGTAGATCCCCTTCTGTGCCGTACTTGGCCCATGAATCGTCGATTCAATCACGTTTGGTCCGAGGCCACCTCCCGCTCCCCCCGTTGTGGGCACGTTCTCCATGATATCCATCTCGCCGCCCGTCGGCCATTCTCCACTTCTTCCTAGCATCCAGAACGCGGGCCATAGGCCGGCTCCCACGGGAAGTTTCATACAAGACTCCAACCGCCCGTATTTGAAATCTTTCAATCCTCGCGTTTTTAGGCGGGCCGACGTCCAAGTCCCAAGGGGAGCAGGATCTGCACTGGTTCGCAAGGCCTGAATGATGAGATGTCCATGGCCATCCTGAAATGCGTTTGGATGGCTCGCCTCACACGGTGCCGGAGTAGCGGAGCCGGTCCCACAGTAAACCTCCAACTCGCGGTTACCCCAGCCATCGCCGCCCGCGTCAAAACTCCATTTGGACGGATCAGGAGGCGTGCCGGCAACGCGGGCATTGAATTCATCACTCCAGACAGGAATTCCCCAAGCTTGAGCACTAGCGCAGTTGATGAGCACTGGTGCGAGCATCGTGACCGTCAGCAGTCTCCACACGATAACGATTCACCCCCGCTTAGCAAATACAATCTCGCGAGAACCGAAGATCTAGCATCTGATATTCCGTCTTTCTGCATCATTCTAATTACTTCTTCGCGACTCGGGAGCAGATGTAACTTG
>Ga0182015_10003867_pt1 | contig 16465 bp, 16 predicted proteins | sample 712P3MmetaG_FD_120478 | JGI IMG/M metagenome (GOLD analysis project Ga0182015, IMG submission 120478) | Permafrost microbial communities from Stordalen Mire, Sweden - 712P3M metaG | ecosystem: Environmental > Terrestrial > Soil > Wetlands > Permafrost | place: Sweden: Stordalen | collected... | reverse complement strand
TGGGTGCGCCGGTGAGCGCGAGAAACGCTTCGTCGAGCGTTGGCTGCCGAACGGAGACCTCATCGATGGCGATGCCGGTGTCATCGAGCGGTCGCAGTGCCGCAAAGACGCGCTCGGTGTCGGCGCTCAGCGCGATGCTGACGCTGTGCGTTGGTCGGTCGATGGTGGTCGGCCCGTCGCCGATCGCCGTCAGGATGGCCGCGACACGGTCGAGCGAGGAGAGGTCGCGGACGCGAACCTCAACGACGTTCCGGCCGGCTCGGCGCTTCAGCTCGCGGGACGTTCCCGCCGCAACCACCCGACCGTGGTCGATGATGGCGATCTGTGACGCCAGATGATCGGCCTCATCGAGGTACTGCGTGGTGAGCAGCACGTCCGTGCCACTGGCGACCAGCGAGCGGATGACGTCCCAGAGCTCGAGCCGGCTTCGCGGGTCGAGACCGGTGGTCGGCTCGTCGAGCAGGAGGAGGCGGGGATGCCCGACCAGGCTGGCGCCAAGGTCGAGGCGGCGGCGCATGCCACCGGAATACGTGCGCACCTGCCGGTCCGCGGCGTCGGTGAGGTCCATCTGCTCGAGCACCGCCACGGCGTCACGCCGTGCATCGGCGGCCGAGGCGCCGAAGAGGCGGGCAACCATGATCACGTTCTCCCGCCCGGTCATCGTGGGCTCGACCGCTGCGGACTGCCCGGCGAGCGCGATGTTGCGGCGGACGGCTGCGGGCTGCCGAGCGACGTCGAGGCCGTTCACCCGCAGCGTGCCCGCATCGGGCCGGATCAGTGTGGCCACGAGGTTGACGAAGGTCGTCTTGCCCGCACCGTTCGGCCCGAGCAGTGCCATCACCTGGCCGGGCTCCATGGTGAGGTTCAACCCGTCGAGCGCCGAGGTCTTGCCGAACCTCTTGACGAGGCCGGCGGCCTCCAGTGTGGAAGTCATCTCTAACACCATCCGTTTGATTGAGCGCCTAACAGTGACATGTGGCATACTAGGCGAACAGTGTTAGGGATGTCAAACGACACTGACCACTCCAGGCGCACGCCTGGCTGAGACAACGGAGGACAGATCTGTGGCCCGTCAAGAGACGGAGGCATCCGGGCTCAATCGCGAAGCGGTCGTCCAGGCGGCTCTGGCGATGCTCGACACCGTCGGTGTCGAGGGACTGTCGATGCGCGCGCTCGCCGATCGGCTGGGGGTGAAGGCCGCCTCTCTGTACTGGCACCTGCGCGACAAGGATCAGCTCCTCGAATTGGTGGCGGAAGCCGTCCTCGATCGTGTGACGCTTCCGGTCTCGCCGGTGGCCTGGCGCCCGCAGATCGCCTCGGCGTGCGATGCGCTGACTCAATTCCTGGGAGAGCACCCGGCGGCGGCCACCGTGGTGCTCAGCTGCCTGCCCGTCGTGCAGCGCAGCCGCCTGGCGCGCGACCTGGCCAGGCTCCTCGCGGTCGAGGGACTGCCGTCGCCGGAAGGCGCCGCGTTCGCTCTGATCGTCGAGGCGGCAGCGTCGGCATTCGTCACGCCGCATCCAGCTGCCGGAGCACGGGGCGGCCGTGTGATGACCCTCGGGATCGACTCCGGTTCGTGGCGTGTCCTGGTTCGAGCCGCAGCCGCAGGTGGCGTGGATCTCGCGACATCGGTCGGAGGCGGTGGAGCGGCATCGGTGGAGGTCCGCCCCGACAATCTCGTGCTCGTCAAGAACCGCCGAGGCGGCGACCATGGCGCCGTGGAGCTGAACCCCGACTACACCTGGTATTTCAAGATCCACGGCGGTACCTGGAACACAGTGCTCGACCTGGCCGGGCTGCGCATCAGCGGCGTTGAGCTGGACAGCGGCGCGGGGAACGTCACGTGCATCTTGCCGACCCCGAGAGGTGTGGTCCCCATCCGCGTCAACAGTGGGATCGTCGGCGTCACGATGCATCGGCCTCGCAATGCCGCGGTCCACGCGGTCATCTCGTCAGGCTCGGTGAAAGTTCGCCTGGACGACAGGCCGATACGGGCGGTGGGATCCGAGGCTCAGTGGGACACGCCGGGAGCACTGCGCAGCGCGGATCGATATGACCTCACGGTCTACAGCGGTTGCGTGCGGGTGACCATGGACACGGCCGCGACGGCTGCCCCCGGGGTTGCGCTCCCGGACCCCGACGGCTCGGCCGGCGCGGAGACGTGGCGCGCCGACGAGGGGGTGACACTGATTCTCGACGGGATCGAGCAGCGGCTCAGCGCACTTCGCGCCGGCTGACGAGCCGCGGCTGTTCTCCGTCGCGGCCTCAGGCCGCGGCAGCTGCCTCGGTCGCCACCGGTTCGAGGGCCACGTCGAGGGCTTCCTCGACGCGACGGGCCAGATGGAAGGTCATGACGTCGCGCACGCTCTGCGGCACATCCTCGATGTCCTTCTCGTTGCGCCCGGGCAGGATCACCTCGCGCAGCCCCATGCGATGGGCCGCGAGGACCTTCTGCTTGACGCCGCCGATTGGGAGCACCAAACCCTGGAGGGTCACCTCGCCGGTCATCGCGACGCTGCTGCGCATTGGACGCCCGGTCAGCAAGCTGACGATCGCGGTGGTCATCGCGACACCCGCGGACGGACCGTCCTTGGGCACCGCACCTGCCGGCACGTGGACGTGGATGCTCTGCCGGGCGGCCTCGGGATCGATCCCGAGGTCAGCTGCATGAGCGCGCACATACGAGAGCGCGATCTGCGCCGATTCCTTCATCACGTCACCCAGCTGTCCCGTGAGGGTGAGCTTGCCGTCGCCCGGTGCGTTGGCGGCCTCGATGAAGAGGACATCGCCGCCGGTGCCGGTAACCGCGAGGCCGGTTGCGACACCTGCAACGGCGGTCCGATCGGCGACCTCGTTGTCGAACTTCGGCTTGCCAAGCAACTCACGCACCTGCGCGGGCGTGATCTCCAGCGGAGCGACCAGCTCGCCACCCGCGATGCGGGTCGCGACCTTTCGGGTCATCTTGCCGAGCTCCCGCTCGAGGTTGCGGACGCCTGCCTCGCGGGTGTGATCGGTGATCACGGCGAGGATGGCGGCGTCGGTCACGCTGACCTCGTCGGGCCTGAGGCCCGCATGCTCAATCTGACGGCGGAGAAGATGATCGCGCGCGATGGCGACCTTCTCGTTCTCGGTGTAACCATCGAGCCGGATCAGCTCCATGCGGTCGAGCAGCGGCGCGGGAATCGTCTCCCACACGTTTGCCGTCGGGATGAAGAGCACTTCGGACAGGTCGAGGTCGACCTCGAGGTAGTGATCGCGGAACGTGTTGTTCTGCGCCGGATCAAGCACCTCGAGCAGGGCGGAGGACGGGTCGCCCCGCCAGTCGCTGCCAACCTTGTCAATTTCGTCGAGCATGATCACCGGGTTCTTGGTGCCGGCTTCCTTGAGGGCGCGGACGATCCGGCCCGGGAGCGCGCCGACGTAGGTACGCCGGTGGCCGCGGATGTCGGCTTCGTCGTGGATGCCGCCAAGCGAGATGCGTGCGAACTTGCGGCCGAGCGCGCGTGCGACGGACTCGCCGAGCGACGTCTTGCCCACGCCGGGAGGTCCGACCAGGGTGATGATCGCCCCGGATCCGCCACCCAGCACGGTGATCCCCCGCTCGCTGCGGAGTTTGCGCACGGCAAGGAATTCGATGATGCGTTGCTTGACGTCCTCGAGCCCGGTGTGGTCTTCATCGAGGATGCGCCGCGCCTCGGCGAGGTCGAAGTTGTCGTCCGAGCGCACGTTCCAGGGAATCTCGAACATCCAGTCCAGGTAGGTCCTGATCCAGCCGTGCTCGGGGCTCTGCTCGCTTGTCCGCTCGAACCGGTCGAGCTCGCGCTCAACCTCGGCGCGGACGTTGTCCGGCATCCCGGCGTTCTCGAGGCGCGCCCGGTAGCCGGCGGTGACGTCGTCGCCACCTTCGCCGAGTTGCTTCTTGATGGCCTCGAGCTGCTGGCGCAGGAGGAAGTCCCGCTGGGTCTTCTCCATGCCCTCGTTGACCTCGGTCCGGACCTTCTCCCGAACCGACGCGTCGGCGAGGACGTCCTTCGTCCATCCGATCAGGCGCGACAGGCGCTGCTCGATGTCGAGCGTCTCGAGGACCTCGAGCTTCTGCTCGATGCTGAAGTCGGGCGAATAGCCGGCGAGGTCTGCAAGGTGGCCGGGGTGGCGCACCGAGCGGACGGCCTCGATAGCGCGGCCTGCGCCGCGGAGCTCGAGGAGGTTCTCGATGAGAGCGCGATACTCACGCGCCCGCTCCCGCGCCGCGTCGGTGGGATCGCCGTCGGGGAGGGGCTCGACCTGAACCCAGAGGGCCCCGCCGATGTCCGACTGGCCGCCGCCGAGGCGGGCGCGGTGCAGTCCTTTAAGGATGGTCACCTCAGCGCCAGACGGCAGCTGACCGGACTCCACGACCTGCGCGACAGTGCCGATCGCCGCGAACTTCCCTTCCACGTGGGGCACGAGCAGGATGAGGCGGTTGCCCTTCTGCGCGGCCGTGAGAGCGGCGCGCTGAGGGTCGCTCTCCACAGCGAGCGTGGCGGTCATGCCAGGGAGGACGACGACGTCGTCCAACTGGAGGATGGGGAGCAGTTCGGAAGTCAGTTCAGCCATGTTTCAGTCTCTTGGGGCAGGCCGTCGCAGGGCGATCGGCTCATTGGTTTTCGGAATCTCTATACCCGGGGTCAGGATTTCTGAACCACGCCGGCGGACGCTTCGGACGGGCCTCGATGCGGTACATACATGCCATGGATATTGAGATCTGGTCTGACGTCGTATGCCCCTGGTGCTACATCGGCAAACGCCGTTTCGAACACGCCCTGGCTGCCTTCGATCACCGCGGGGAGGTCAACGTCACCTGGCGCAGCTTCCAGCTGGACCCGAGCGCGCCCGCAACGACTGAGGGCGATCCCGTCGAGCGGCTTGCCGAGAAATACGGGATGAGCCGCGCCGCCGCCGAGGCGGCCCAGGCGCGTGTCACCGCCAACGCGGCCACCGAGGGCCTGGACTTCCATCTCGACCGGGCGCGGTCGGGCAACACGTTCGACGCCCATCGCCTGATTCACTACGCAAAGTCCGCCGGCAAGCAGGACGCCCTCAAGGAGCGTCTGATGGCGGGGTACTTCGTCGAGGGAGCCGCGATCGGCGAGCGCGACGTCCTGGCACGGCTCGCCGTCGAGGTGGGACTCGATGAGGCGGCGGTGCTGGAAGTCCTCGATAGTGACGCCTTCGCAGATGACGTGCGCCGGGATGAGCTCGAGGCACGCCAGCTCGGCATCACGGGTGTCCCGTTCTTCGTGCTCGATCGCGCGTACGGCGTGTCCGGTGCGCAACCGTCGGAGATGATCCTCGGCGCCCTGCAACAGGCGTGGACCGCGGCTCACCCCCTGCAGATGGTCGGCGCCGGCGATACCGACACGACCTGCTCCGACGAGGGCTGCGCGGTCTGACCCGGCCCGGTGGCGGCGCTAGCGCTGCGCTGCGGGAACACCCAGGTCGCGGACGAACAGGTCGCGAAATGTGCCGCCCAGTACCTGGCCGATGTCACCCTCGGGCCATCCGCGGCGGAGGAGCTCCTCGGTGATCAGCGGCAGTCCCGCCGGCCCCTCCAGGCCCGGGACGTAGGTGATCACGGTGCCGCCGCCGTCGAGCGACTCCGCGGCCGGCCCGCGGAGCTCTTCCGAGATCTGCTTGTAGAAGTCGGGGCCGAGGCCGACGTGATCCACGCCCGCAATGGTCGCGGCGTGCTCGATATGATCGACGACGCGCGCCACGGTATGGACGTTCTCGTCGACGAAGATCGCCAGCACGTTGATGCCCACAACGCCGCCGGTTGCGGCGATTGCGCGAAGGCGGGCATCGGTGAGGTTGCGGTGGTGGGGTCGCAGCGCGAACGCCGACGAGTGCGATGCGATCACCGGGCGGGTCGCGAGCTCAAGGAGATGATCGGTGCACGCGGCGCCCAGGTGCGACACGTCGAGCATGATGCCCAGCGCCTCACAGACCCCAACGGCCTCGACACCGGCTGCGGTGAGTCTTCCGCCAGTCGCGTCCTCCGCCGAACCGTCGCCGAGCATGGTCCGGCGGAAATGCGTGAACGAGGCGATCCGCACTCCGAGCCGGTGGAGTGATTCGAAGAGGGCGACGTCGGTCCCGACCGCCTCGCACCCCTCCAGTGCCAGGACGAACGCGATCACCCCGTCACGCAGCGCGGCGTCAACATCGGCACCGGTCAGGCAGATGCGTACGGCGTCTGGGTTCGCGGCAGCGATCCGCCAGCCGGTCTCGAGCATCCGCAACGTCTGGCGCAGCGCGCCTTCGGGACGATAGTCGTCGTCGATGAAGACCGGGAGCACCTGGATGTTCACGCCGCCGGCGCGCAACTGGGGCAGCCACGTGCCGCGGAAGTACGCACCCTGCTCGGATGGCTTGCGCCGAGTGCTGAGCATGAGCAGGTCGTTATGGGTGTCGACCACGGTCGATCGCTCGTGGAGCGCCGCCGCCGCGGCGGAGATGTCTGGCGTCACTGCGTCCGTACACTCCTGCGTCAGTTGCGCCGGGTGGCGCACCATCGCAGCCTAGTCTTTCACCTGGAGATCCCCACGATGCGTGCTCTCATCACGACCGGCAACGACGATGTGCTCCGTCTTGGCGAGGTACCCGATCCGGAGCCCGGTCCCACCGAGGCGCTCGTCCGTGTTCAAGCCACGAGCCTCAACCGGGGCGAGGTCCTTCGTGCGAAGAACGCGCCCGCGGGGCAGCAGGTGGGATGGGATGTCGTCGGTGTGGTCGAGCGGGCGGCCGATCGAGTCGAGGGTCCAGCGGTTGGCACGACGGTCGTCGGCCTGGTGAGCAACGGGGCATGGGCGGAGCTCGCATCGGTGCCCGTGGATTACCTGGCGCCGGTGCCGGCAGGCGTGGCCCCCGCGCAGGCGGCGTGCGTGCCGGTTGCCGGCATGACCGCGTTCCGGGCGCTCGCGCTCGGTGGTTTCCCGGTGGGCAAGCGTGTGCTCGTGACCGGCGCCTCGGGTGGCGTGGGACATGTCGCGGTGCAGCTGGCGCGGGCCGCCCAGATGAACGTCACCGGCCTGATCCGAAACCCCGAGGGCAACGACGCCGCCGTCGCCGCGTGCAATCACGTGCTGCGTGACATCCATGACGCACAGGGTCCGTACGACCACGTCCTCGAGGGTGTCGGCGGTGAGGTGCTGACGCGCTGCCTCGACGTCGTGGCGTCGCACGGGATGGTCGTCTCCTACGCGTCGACGCTCATGGACCCGGCGATGCTCGGACCGCGCTGGTTCGGCGCCCACCTCGGCGCGTCGCTGCGCTCGATGCTCATCTTCGAAGAGCTGAAGCGCACGCAGAGCGCCTCGTCAGATCTGACCACGCTGTGTGCGCTGATCGCCGAAGGTGTCCTCAAGCCGCATGTCGCCGTCGAGTCGGACTGGACACGTGCCGGGGAACTGGCACGTGATCTGCTCTCGAGGAACGTCACCGCTAAGGTCGTGCTGACCATCGGAGGCCGCTGACTGCGGTAGCCTTGTCGCGGAGGTAGGACATGGCACAGGTCGTGTGTACAGGGCGTCGGCCGTGAGCAACGAGTATCAGTTCATCACGCGCTGGCGGCTGCGAGCCACCGCCGATGAGGTTGCCGGCGTTCTTCGCGACCCGCGGGATCTCACGCAATGGTGGCCGTCGGTGTACCTCGACGTGCAGGTGATCGACGACGGAGACATCGAGGGCGTCGGTCGTGTCGTGGATCTCTGGACCAAGGGCTGGTTGCCCTACACGCTGCGCTGGCGATTCACGACCATACGGAACGACGGCGCCGGCGGCATCTCATTGCGCGCCGACGGTGATTTCATCGGCGGGGGAACGTGGACCTTCGTCCCGGATGGAGACGACGTGAAGGCGTTTTACGACTGGCGGATTCGCGCGGAGAAACCCTTGCTTCGCCGGCTGACGTGGCTGATGCGGCCGGCCTTCAGCGCAAATCATCGATGGGCGATGCGCAGAGGAGAGGAAAGCATGCGGCTCGAAGTATTGCGGCGGCGCTTGCCGGCCGCGGACGCCGGGAGTGTGCCCCCACCACCGGGGCCGACGTTTGTTCGGCTGATCCGTACCCGCCGATAACGGAGGTGTGACATGGCGCAACTCGTGGTCATCGGGAACCAGACGTACAAGAAGAGAAACGTCATCGCCGTCTGGCTCGGATTGCCACTCATCACGCTCGGTATCTATTCGCTGGTGTGGATCTACAAGGTTAACGATGAGGCACGGCGCTTTCTCGGCGACAACTCGATCCGGCCGGTGCTCTCGGTGCTGGCCTTCGTTCCGGGTGGACTGCTGATCGTTCCGCCGTTCATCGCGATCTACCGCCTGGGCACGCGCATCGCACGCATGGAGACGGCGGCTGGGAGTCCGAATCGAGCGGAGCCGGTTGTCGGCCTCGTGCTCGGTTTCGTCTTCAGCCTGTATTCGCTGTATTACCAGGACCATCTCAACGGGTTGTGGGACCGCTATCTCTGGTCGGGAAGCATGCCGCCGCCGGCGATGCCACCTCCGGTTCCTCCAGCCGTCCGATAGCGCTCGCGCGCTGGACCGATCCGAGGTCGTTCCGGCGTTTCCTGAGACCGAGCCTCGTGATCGGGGGTGTTGGTTTTGTGGCGCCCTGCGCGGCCGCGTGGCTCTTCGCACTTGCTGTGCTGCATTGGCGCCTGCACGGCAGCGAGATCGCCGGGATCGCGCTGTCCACCACGTCGGTTGCCGTCGTGTACGCGGTGATGCTCGAGACCGGGCTCAACCAGACCGACTTGGGGAAATTGATCCTGTGTGCCTGTTTCGTCTGCGACCTGGGCACCGTGCTCGCGTTGGGCATCATGTTCGCCAACTACAACAGCGTGCTCATCGCCTTCGGAATTGCGACCGCGATCGTCATGGTGTTCCTGCCGCGGTCACTTCGCTTCGTTATCAAGCACATCGGCCATCCGATCAGCGAGCCCGAGGTGAAATATGTGTTCCTGCTGCTCTTCGGTCTCGGCGCGCTGGCGACAGCGGCGCAATCAGAAGCGCTGCCTGCGTACCTTCTCGGCCTCGGTGCAGCGGGCATCTTTCATTCCGATCCGAAGATGGTCGGGCGCGTGCGCGGAGTCGCGTTCTCGTTCCTGACACCGTTCTTCTTTCTCCGTGCCGGCACGTTGATCGCGCTCCCCGCGGTGGTCGCCGGCAGTCTCACCATCCTTGTGCTGTTCGGAGTCAAGGTGGCAGCGAAGGTGGTCGGCGTCTTCCCAGCGACTCGCCCGTTCCGCATCCGTGTTCGCGAAGCGTGGTACACGACCATGATGATGTCGACGGGGCTCACCTTCGGCACCATCGCGGCGCTCTTCGGTTACACCAACGGGTACATCGACCGGTCGCACTATTCGATCCTGGTCACGGTGGTCGTGCTCACCGCATTGGTCCCAACGCTGATCGCCCAGCTCGTCTTCAAGCCCTCGGTCACCGAGCTCCTCCATGGGGCGCCGGATCCGGACCCGGACCCTGGAGTCCTCGTGGCGTGATCGCAAGACGCATGTACCGGTAGGTGGTGACCGTCTTGAAGCCGAACCGCTCGTAGAGGCGGACCGCCGGCGTGTTGTCGGGATCGACCTCTAGTCCCACCTCGGCGACGCCTTCCACTCGCAACTGCGCCATCGCCGCGGCGAGCATGCGTGTCCCGAGACGTGTGCCCCGCCGGCGCTGATCGATCACGAACCCATAGATCATCGTGCGATGCGATGACTCGGTCAGGCGCAGCGTGCCGACCACCTCGCCGCCGTCGGTGCCGATGATGCGCCGCTCGTCGGGATGATCACTGAAATCCTCACCAAGGAGCGCCACCACCGTGTCACGGTCGGTGTCGGTCGCTGGCCGGATCTCGAGCGGGATGTCTGTCGTGGTCGAGGGCTCGTCGGCGCCGCTCAGCCGGACGACCATGCGACGCTCCGCGGACTCGAGGTTCGCACCGAGACGGCGCATCCACGCCAACGCGGCAGGTGCCGCGTCCTCGCAGATGACGAGGATGCTGTCTCGCTCAAGAAGCGTCGCCGCGCCAACGATGCCGGCGAGCAGGGCGTTGCCAACGCCGCGCCCGCGCCAGGACGGCGGCACCATCCCGCAGACCTCGGCCTCCTCGCCCGGCGTGAGCCCGGCGTAGCCGATCACCTCATCGCCGGCAACCGCGAGGAAATGAATCGGACGGTCGAGGTGATCGGCCTCGTCGAGCTCGAGCTTGAGATCGAGGGGTTCGGCTGCTTCGCACACGCGTCGCAACCGATCGACGTTGAATCGATCCACGCCGCCGAGGTGACCGCGCCCGAGTACGTTCCATTCGCGCATCGGCGCAAAGCCTGACACGGCGGTACGCGCCCGCAAGGACCGGCGAGGACGGCAGCTGTCGATTTGGGCGTTTCCCGTTCGTCGTCATGATTGGGACGACTTATCCGGAAGCCAGGAGCTGAATCAGTGAAGTACGTGCTGCTGTTCATCAGGAACGAAGAGACCGACATCGACGAGGCGTCTCGCTCCGCCCACTACGCGGCGATCGACGAGTGGTTCGGCGAGCTCGCACGCGACGGCAAGCTCCGCGGCGGCGAGGAGCTGCAGCCTTCGAACACGGCAACCACCATCCGCCCTCAGGAAGGTCGCCCGCTGGTGACCGACGGGCCGTTCATGGAAAGCAAGGAGAATGTCGCGGGCTTCGTCACGATCGACGTCGCCGACCTGGATGAGGCCATCGCCATCGCCAAGAGCTGGCCACCTGACGACCAGATCGTCGAGATTCGCCCGGTTGTGAACCACGAAGACATGTCCAATCACCCGGTCAGCTGAGACCGCCCGAGGCTTGTGGCGTGATGCAGCACGACCCGACCGTCGAGGCGATGAACGCCACCTTCCGTGCGGAGGTGGGGCTCATCTGCGGCTCGCTGGTGCGGATCACCGGCGACTTCGACCTCGCCGAGGACCTCGTCCAGGACGCGGTGGTCGTGGCCCTGCAGCGCTGGCCGGTCGACGGCGTTCCGGAGCGTCCGGCCGCGTGGCTCCTCCAGACAGCACGACGTCGCGCCATCGACCGGCTGCGTCGCGACTCGACCTACCGCGCGAAGCTGCAGCAGCTGACCGACGGCTGGGCGCCCGACGTGCGCACCGAGCCGGACGATCGGCTTCGTCTCATCTTCACCTGTTGCCATCCGGCGCTCGCTCGCGATGCGCAGGTGGCGCTGACGCTGCGAGCCGTTATGGGGATGACCACGAGTCAGATCGCGCACGCTTTCCTCGTCTCCGAAGCGACCATGGCCCAGCGCATCGTCCGGGCCAAGCGGAAGATCGTCGCCGCGCGCATCCCATACCGGATGCCCGATGCGGACGAGCTGCCGGAGCGGCTCGCCGAGGTCCTCGCGTCGCTGTACATCGTCTTCAACGAGGGCTATCTGGGCAGCGGTCCCGACCTCTCGACGAGCCGCGACCTGTGCGCTGATGCTCTCTGGCTGTGCGGCCTGCTCGCTCGGATGCTGCCGGACGAGTCAGAGGTGCTCTCACTGCTCGCCCTGATGCGCCTCCACGAGTCGCGCCGCGCGACGCGCTTTGACAGCTCGGGTGCGCTGGTCTTGCTCCGCGACCAGGATCGCTCCCGCTGGGACCACGCGGCGATCGCGGAGGCCGGCGGTCTGCTCGAGCACGCGAGGCGCCTTGGGCGTCCCGGTGCGTACTGGCTCCAGGCGGCGATCGCGGCATGCCACGCCGAGGCACCGACGTTCGCGGAGACCGACTGGGCGCAGATCCTCGCACTCTACGGGGCGCTGGTTCGAATCAACCCAGGGCCGGTTGTCCGGCTGAATCGCGCCATCGCGCTCGAACACGTGGCCGGGCCGGCGCCTGCCATGGAGGAGATCGATGCGCTGCGCTCCGAGCTCGACGGCTATCACCTGTACTGGGCGACAAGGGCAGAGCTGCTGCGCCGGTTCGGCAGGCACGACGAGGCCGCAGACGCCGATCGCCGCGCTATGGAGCTCACCGACAACCCATCCGAGCGGGCGCTCCTCGAGGCGCGCCTCGATCCCACCGTCATCCGCGCCATCGGCGCGAACAACCACTGACCGGCAAGGAGGCACGACATGGCGAAATATCTGCTCGTCTACCACGGGGGCGGCATGCCCGAGGGCGAAGCGGCCCAGGCCACGGCGATGGCCGCATGGGGAGCCTGGTTTCAGAACCTCGGGCCGGCGCTCGCGGACGGCGGCAACCCCGCCTCGCAGAGCAAGACCATCGCGAGCGATGGCTCAGTTTCTGACGGAGGTGGCAGCAACGCGTCGACCGGTTACAGCCTGATCGAGGCCGACAACCTCGACGCAGCTGTCGGCCTGGCCAAGGGATGCCCCGTGCTCGGCGGCGGCGCCACAATCGAGGTCGCGGAAACCTTCAACGCGATGTAGGGATGGCGGACTGGGCATTCCCGGTCCGCCGTCCGGCAGGGCAGGGGACACCCGCGTCCGCGGTGTAAAGCCGCGCCACGCGGGCGGTCCCCGTCATGCAGCCGACAGTCGAAGCGGGGACAATAAGGTCACGATGAGCGAGGAGGAGGTCCCCGCCGGACCGCCGGCGTGGCCTGGGGGAGCGACGTATTCCAACGATCCCTGGGGCGGTGCGGGTTGGACGTCCGCGCCTCCGCCTCCGCCGCCCGGATGGTGGTCTCAGCAGTACTACACGTACGAACCGCCGCCACCGCCGCGACGTACCTCGCGGCTGGTCATGCTCGGTGTGTTCCTGGTGATCTTCGTGTTCGCCGCCAGCGCGGCGGCCACGGCGGTCATCGCGACCCGCGGGATCGGCGGGACAGGGAGCAACGCCGGCATCGAGGCGGCAATCGTTGATATCGACACATCGCTCGGAGGTGGCGCCGCCGCCGAGGGGACCGGCATGGTGCTGACCTCGTCGGGCGTCGTGCTCACCAACAACCACGTCGTCGCCGGTGGTCAGGAATACAGCGTCCGGTTGACGTCGACGGGGACAACCTACCCGGCGACCGTGATCGGCGAGGACGACACGCACGACATCGCCGTGATCCAGCTCCAGGGCGCGAGCGGGCTCGCGACGGCGCCGCTCGGCGATTCGTCAACGGTGCACGTTGGCGACAGCGTCACCGCCCTGGGAAACGCCGAAGGCCGTGAGGGAGCGCCGGCGGTGGCCAAAGGGCAGGTGACGGCGCTGGGGCAATCGATCACGGCGTCGGACCAGACCGGCCAGGGCCTCGAGAACCTGAACGGGATGATTCAGACCAATGCTCCGATCCTGCCGGGCGACTCGGGCGGGCCGCTGGTCGACAGCAATGGCAAGGTGATCGGCATGGACACGGCGGCCAGCGGGGGCCGCCACGGATCCGAGCCGAACTCGATCCAGGCATTCGCGATCCCCATCGACACCGCGCTCAACTACGCGCACCAGCTGCTGGCGCACCCGTCGACAACCCCGGCACCAGCGCTGCTCGGAGTGTGCGTAGCAGCTAGTGCCTCACCGCCGGGTGCGGTGCTGGTCACGGGGTTGGGGTGTGGTGCCACCGGTGTCGAGAGCGGCTCGCCGGCGGCCGGCACCGGGCTTGGCGTCGGCGACGTGATCACCTCGCTGGGCGGCAACGCCGTCACCTCCGACACCTCGCTCAAGTCGATCCTCGAGGGTGATCAGCCGGGACAGTCGGTCGTGGTCGTCTGGGTCGACCCCTCGGGCCTGCAACACCAGGCGACCGTCACCCTCGCCGCAGGCAGCCCGCAGCAATAGACTCGCGCCCCGTGGGTGCGCGAGTCCAGTACCTGATCGTGTTCGGCGCGTTCCTGCTTGCCTGGGCGGCGCTCTGCTTCTGGGCCGGCCTGGGGTTCGCGCTCGTGGCGTCGCTCCTGCTCCTCGCCGGCCTCGTCCCGGTCTCGCTCTACGCGGGACACCGCTTCGTCAATCGCTGGTACGTCGCGGCCGAGCTCGGGGCGCTGGTTGTCGCCGTCGTGGTCTCGATCATCACCGGGTTCGTGGTCGCCGGCATCCTCTTCGCGGTCGTGCTCGGCGTCGACGTGCTCGTGTGCAGCGCGCTGCTGCTCACCAGGGGGAGGGGTGCCTTTCGCAACGTGACTCGCAACCTCCTGATCATCCTGGCGACGCTCGGGGTGGCCACCGGGGCCTCAGCGGTCACCGCGGCGGTCGCTCCCATCCCATCCTGCGGCAGCGCAACCGTGGGTCTCGGCGGCGCAACCTCGACGGCGTCTGCCGAGGCGGGCGACTGCTTCGTCGCCGCTGCCGAGAACTGCACGCTCATGACGCTGGCCGTCCATGAGACCGGGGTCGACGAGCTCGCCACCCACGAGTACCGGATCGTGGCCGACAGCGACTCGCGCTGTCATTTCACCGACGCGGTGATCTATGGCCCGCCGTCGGATCCGAGCCAGCACGGCGTCACCTACACGTGTCCGGCGATCACCGATCAGATCGGAGCTCCGGGGGAGCAGCAGGTGCAGCTCACCCAGTGCTCGGGCAGCATCGGGAGCGGCGCTGCGGCTCCGGTCATCCCGATCAACGCGTACGTGCCGCTCGCGCCCGCCACGCCGTCTCCAGGTTGAGGCCCGGCTGCACCACAATCCCGGTGTGGACGAGTCTTTGACCGATGTGCTCGTCGAGTACGAGCTCGCGGCACGCTCGAAGCTGACCGAGGCGGCATTCGATTACATCGCCGCAGGCGCCGGCGACGAGTTGAGCCTCGAGGAGTCGAGGGCTGCCTGGCGGCGCTACCGGATCCGCCCCCGCGTCTTTCGTGGGGTCGAGACGCCGGCGCTGTCGACCGAAGTTCTCGGCGCAGCGCTTGCGATGCCACTTGTGGTGGCCCCCACCGCGTACCACATCGTCGCCCATGGCGAGGGCGAGGTTGAAACGGCCAGGGGCGTCAGCGCCGCCGGAGGGCTCATGGTGGTCACCACCCGCGCCACGCGCGTACTCGAGGAGATCGCCGCAGAGCTCCACGGGCCCTGGTGGTACCAGGTCTATGTCGTCAGCGACCGGCGTCTCACCGAGGGCCTGGTGCTTCGCGCCGCAGGGCTCGGAGCCAAGGCGCTGGTGCTGACCGTGGACCTGCCGTACATCGGCTTCAAACGTCGCGGCCACTTCGCGCCGCTCACGACGGAACAGCATCTCGTGAACTTCGGGACGCACGTCGCCGCGGGGGCGACGGTCGAGGAGGTCACCGCCGGCATGCGCCATGATCAGTCGATCGGCTTCGAGACCATCACGTGGCTGCGCGACCTGGTCGGCTTGCCGGTGCTCGTCAAGGGGGTGCTCCGGGGCGATGACGCAACTGCCTGTCTCGATGCCGGTGCTGCGGGAGTGGTGGTGTCCAACCACGGCGGCCGCCAGCTCGACCGCGCCATTGCCACGGCGGTTGCGCTCCCGGAGGTCGTCGAGGCAGTCGGCGGGCGCGCCCCGGTGCTCGTGGACGGCGGCATCGTCAGCGGCACGGACGTGTTCGTGGCGCTCGCGCTCGGCGCCACCGCGATCATGGTGGGGAGACCGGTCCTCTGGGGCCTCGCCGCCTCGGGGTCCGAAGGGGTTCGTCGCGTCCTCGACGGCTACCGCAACGAGCTGGATCACGCGATGGGTCTCGCCGGAGTGGGCGCGATCGAGGACTTCACTCGCGACCTCGTCGTGTGACTCCAGACGTTTCGCAGTTTGTAACCGTGACGCCTGACCCGCCACGCTGACCGCCTCGTACGATAGGCGACCGCGCAGCCCGCCGAGCCGTCACGAAGGAGGCCGACATGGACACGAGCGACACCGGACCGTCGACATCGAGCAAGGCGCGTGGCCGTCGTGGTGCGGCGGTCTCGGCAGCCGCGGAAGCTGCTGGCGTCGTGGTCCTCGGGCCGCGCGACTCCCTGATCGGGACACTGACCGTCGACGGGGATGTGCGCGTCGAAGGCACGCTCGAGGGAGAGGTCTCCGCCACTGGTGAGGTGGCCGTCCAGGCAGGCGGAACCGTTCGCGCAACGATCGCCGCGCGCGACATCGTCGTCGCCGGCAGCGTCGAAGGAAACGCGGTCGCAACCGACGTGGTCGCACTCGGCGAGACCGCTTCGTTTGCCGGTGAAATTCGCACGGGCCGTCTGCGCGTCGACGAGGGCGCGACGGTCAACGCCACCATCGCGATGACTCCGAGCGGCGACGCACCACCCGCGCGACGCATGGAAGAACACGATGACGAAGCCACACTTGATGTCACCGGGTCACCGGTGAGCGACGCTGACCACCGCGCCTATGGCGACGAGAATGCCAGCTCCGATTCCAATGCGTCCAGCGACGAGCGTACCGCGGAGACGTCCGCCGTCTCCTCAGGTTCGGACTCAGAAGAGGGCTGAGCCGGGGGACTAGTCGCGAAGCCGTCCTGTGGCGAGGGTGAATGCGCCGTGAAACGCGT
>Ga0182015_10003866_pt1 | contig 16470 bp, 14 predicted proteins | sample 712P3MmetaG_FD_120478 | JGI IMG/M metagenome (GOLD analysis project Ga0182015, IMG submission 120478) | Permafrost microbial communities from Stordalen Mire, Sweden - 712P3M metaG | ecosystem: Environmental > Terrestrial > Soil > Wetlands > Permafrost | place: Sweden: Stordalen | collected... | reverse complement strand
GAATAGCCGATGCCGCCGCCGAACTGTCCGGGCAGTCCCTCCTTGATGTTGTAGTCCACGTCGACCAGGTCGGCGCTTCCGGCCACAGGCTTGGTCTCGAACTCCACCTTCTCGACGTACGGCAAACGCTGGATGCGCTCCTTGGATCGCTCGATCGCGGAGTTGGACAGCCACCCGCCCTCGAGCTGGCGCATCTCGCGGCGCAGCGTCTCGTCGTTGATGGCCGTGGTGTTGTTGAAGTTGACGTGGCGCACGTAGACGCGGTTGCCGGGCTCGATGAAGAAGGTGAGCGAGACGGTCTTCTTGTCGTTGTCCGGCGTCGGTACGGGGTCGATCTTCGAGAACGCATAGCCGTCGGCGCCGAGCCGGTAGCTCATGAGTTCCTGGGAGCTGGTCACGAGCTTGCGCGAGAAAATGTCGCCGGGATGGATCAACAGGAGCTTTCTGAGCGTCTCCTCGGGGACCACCATGGTGCCGGCGAGCTTGATCTCCGACACCTTGAACACATCGCCCTCGTTGACGTTGACGGTGATGTACATGTCGTCTTTTTCAGGCGCGATGGCCACCTGCGTCGACTCGATCTGGAAGTTCGCGTAGCCGCGGTCCATGTAGTAGGAACGCAGCTTCTCCAGATCGCCGGTGAGCGACTCGCGCGAGTAGCGGTCGTCCTGTTTGTACCAGGAGAGCCAGTTCGGGGTCTTGAGCTCGAAGGTCCCGAGCACGTCCTTTTCCTTGAACTTGGTGTCGCCGACGAGGTTGATCATCTCGATCTTGGCGCGCTTTCCCTCCTTGATGTCCACCAGCACGTCGACCTTGTTGCCCGGCAGGTCCGTGACCTTCGTGTCCACCCTCACCGCGTATTTGCCGCGGCTGAAGTACTGGTCGGTGAGGTATTGCTTGACCTCATCGAGTACGGAGCGGTCGAAGGTCTTCCCTTGGGCGAGGCCGACGTTGCGCAGGCTCTTGGTGAGGTCCTCCGTCTTGATGTCCTTGTTGCCCTTGACCTCGAACTTCGCGATCGACGGGCGCTCGACCACCACCACGAGAAGCGTATTGCCGTCGCGGCGCACCTCCACGTCGCGGAAGAAACCGGTCGCATACAGCGCCCGCATCGCCTCGCCGATGCGCTGCTGATCCAAATGGTCGCCGATGTTGACCGGCAGGTAATTGAATACCGTGCCCTCGGAGATGCGCTGCAACCCTTCCACGCGTATGTCGCCCACCGTGAACGTCTCCGGGGACGGCGGGGCGGCGGGCGGCGCGACGGCAGGCGCCAGCGGCGATGGCGGAGCGGGCGTCGGCGCCGGCGGAGCTTGCGGCTCCGGCGCGGGCTGCGCGTGCACCGAACCGGCGATGGGCTGGATGGCGAGCGCCATCAAGCAGATCAAATCAATCCGCACTGGGGGACGACCGCATGCAGTCTCTATGGGCAGCGCTTGCGGCAAGGCGCCGCATGCGCGGCGCAAACTCGAGATAGATCATGATTTCCCGTTAGTTCAAGTGTCTGGAAATGTCGTTATAGAAAGCGAGGCTCATCAATACGACCAGCAGCGCAATCCCCACCTGCTGGCCGAAGCTCTGGGCACGCTCCGACAACGGGCTCCCCTTCACAGCTTCCACCAATTGATAAACCACCTGCCCGCCGTCCAGTAGCGGGACCGGCATCAAATTCAGCACCCCGAGGCTCACGCTGATAATGGCGAGGAACGCCATGTAGGCGGTCAAGCCAAGGTAGGCGCTGATGCCGGCAAACTCGGCGATGCTCACCACACCGCTGATGTTCTTGGGAGATACCTCGCCCGTCAGCATGCGCCACAACATCTGCACGGTGAGCGAGGACATGTCCCACATCTTCTTCACGCCGATGCCGAGCGCCTCTATCGGCCCCGATCGCCGAATCTGAATGAGGCCCGGCGGCCATGATCTATGGCCTTCGGCCAGCGTGATGCCCAAGCGCCCGATCGCTTGCCCCTCATCCACGATCTTGGGCACGGGAGTCGAGATCGTCAGCCGCTTGCCATCTCGTAGCACGTCGACGGACAGCACGCGTCCCGGCGAACCGGTCACGGCGGCGATGAAATCCGAGCTGTTCACGATCGGCCGGCCGTCCACGGCCAGCAATTTATCGCCGGCCTTGAGTCCCGCGCGCTCGCCGGCGCTGCCCGCGGGAACCGACTGAACCATGGTATCGGCACGCCAGGTCGCAAGATCGAACCCGAGTCCCGGCAAGAGCTTCCCCGGTTCGGTCAAGGTGCGCGTGTCCTCGGCCACATGCAGAGTCAGGCCGAGTTCGTCCCCGCCGCGTCGAACCCTAAGCGGTACCGTCGCGTCGGCGGACGACACTTGGCGCAGCAAATCGATCTGCAGCTCCTCGGTGTCGTCGACCTTGTAGTCGCCGACCCGGACGATCTCATCGCCGCTCTTCAATCCCGCGGCGGCGGCCGGACTGTCGAGGCGTATCTGGCCCACCATCGGCTTGACGATCTCGGTGCCGGCCATTGCCAGCACCGCATAGAGGAGCGATGCGAAGATGAGGTTCATGGCGGGTCCCGCCAAGAGCACGGCCACGCGATGCGCAATGGGGCGGCGGGTGAACGAGCGGTGCAGCTCCTTGGGATCGACCTCGCCTTCGCGCTCGTCCAAGAGCTTCACATAACCGCCCAAGGGGATGGCCGAGAGGCAGTACTCGGTGCGGTCGGGGTCCTTGCCGATGCGGCTGAGAAGCGGCCTGCCGAAGCCGATGCTGAAGCGCAGCACCTTGAAACCCAGTTTCTTGGCGACCCAGTAATGCCCGAATTCGTGTACCGCGACCAGTATCCCGATCGCGACCAGGAAGGCTGCGATAAAAATCAGCATCCTCATGCAAAGGCTCCATGCGCAGGCTCTATCAAGGCATTCGCCAGGCGTCGGGCTGCGGCGTCGGCGTCCAATACATCACCCAACTCATTGACCGGGCTCGCATCAAGGCGCTGCAACACTTTGTCACAGACCGTTGCAATCCCGGTAAAGTTCAAGCGCCGCTCGAGAAACGCCTGCACCGCGATCTCGTTCGCCGCATTGAGCACCGCGGGTGCGGTCCCGCCCGCCCGGGCTGCGGCTCGCGCAAGCCCGATGCTCGGGAAGCGCACATGATCGGGCGGCTCGAAGTCCATCCGCCCGATTTCGCCCAAGTCGAGCGATTGTACACCGGAAATCATCCGCTCCGGCCATGCCAAGGCTTGAGCGATCGGCGTGCGCATATCGGGAGCTCCGAGCTGGGCAAGGAACGAGCCGTCGGCGTACTCGACCAGCGAGTGCACCAGGCTTTGCGGATGCACCACGACGTTGACCCGGGACTCGGGCAAACCGAACAGGAGCGTCGCCTCGATCACCTCGAGTCCCTTGTTCATGAGCGTCGCCGAATCCACCGAAATCTTGCGCCCCATCTTCCATTTCGGATGATTGCACGCCTCGTCCGGCGTCACGCTCTCGAGCTTCGCGCGGTCGGTCGAGCGGAACGGGCCTCCGGAGGCGGTCAGGATCACGCGGTTGACGCCTCGCGCGGCCGCTCCTGGCAGATATCCGGCCGGCATGCACTGGAAGATCGCGTTGTGCTCGCTGTCGATGGGAATGAGCTCGACGCCGGCCTTCTTCACCTCGTCCATGAGCAGCCGGCCCGACATCACCAGCGCCTCCTTGTTGGCGAGCAGGATGCGCTTGCCGGCCCGGGCGGCCGCCAGCGTCGGAATCAACCCGGCCGCACCGACGATGGCCGCCATCACCATATTTACATTGTCGCCGCCTACCGCAACCGCCGAGGCGTCGGCGCCGCTTTCCACGCGCGTCGCCGAGCCCAGATTTCGGAGCGCGGCGCGCGCCTCCGCGGCGGCCCGCGCATCGGCAAGCACCACCGTGTCGGGCTTGAACTCGATTGCTTGCTGCACCACCGCCTGCCAGCTGCCGTGAGCGCAGAGCACCGCGGCTCGGAATCGCTCCGGGTGCAGCGCGATGACGGCGAGAGTGCTCTTGCCGATGCTCCCGGTCGACCCCAGGATGGCGATGCCGCGGGGAGCGCTCACGCGATCACTCCCGAGCCGAAGAGACCGAGCGCATACAACGGCGCGGCGGCCGTCACGCTGTCGATCCGGTCGAGGATGCCTCCGTGTCCGGGCAGCATGACCCCCGAGTCCTTGAGTCCGGCAGAGCGCTTGAACATGCTTTCCGTGAGGTCTCCGATGACCGAGAAGACGCCGACCGCACAGCCGAAGCCGATGGACAGCCCGGCCGGAAAACCGAAATAACGGGCGCCGCCCAAGGCGACGAGCACGACCGCCAAGAGCCCGCCGAGGGCGCCTTCCCAGGTCTTGCCGGGACTCACCCGCGGGGCGAGCTTGCGCCGCCCGAACTGCCTCCCGACGAAGAACGCGCCAATGTCCGAAGCGATGACCAGGAACACCAGCCAGAGCACGATCTTAGGCCCGCCGAACGGCCCGCGACCCGCGACGACCAGATGGCCCAGGGCCACGAATGCCGGCACCAGCACCGGTATGCCGCACACGAGGGCGAGCCGCGGCCGATGCCACTCCGGCGCCACGATCAGCCACAGAAACGCGGCGGCCCACCACGCACAGGCGGCAGCGAGAAGCACCTGCAGGTGGGAAGGATCTTGGGTCCAGCGCCACGAGAGCACCAACAGGAGCGCAATCGCGCAGCAGTAGAGGAGCCGCAGGGGCACGGAGCTCAAGCCGCCGAACCCCGCCCACTCCCAGGCGCCGGCTATTGCCACCGCGCCGAAAGCGAGCACGATCCAGCGAGGCTCCAGCATGAACAGGCCCGTGAGCAGGACGCAGCCGAGAATCGCCGCCGTCAGGATTCGAAGCCTAAGCATTGACGTGGGCGGCGGCGACCTGCTCGGAGGTCCGGCCGAATCGCCGCTCGCGCTGCGAGTAGAAGGTCAATGCCGCGTCGAGATGAGCGGGGGAGAAATCGGGCCAGAGTACTTGCGTGAAATAGAGCTCGGCGTACGCGAGATTCCACAACAGGAAGTTGCTGATGCGCACCTCGCCGCCCGTGCGAATGAGAAGATCAGGGTCGGGAACCCCCGTCAAGGCCAGACGCCCCGCAACCCGGGATTCGTCGATCTCGTCCGGCTTCAATATCCCGGCAGCCACGTCGGCCGCGAGCGAACGGCAGGCGTGAGCAATGTCCCAGCGGCCGCCGTAGGCAAGCGCCACGGAGAGCGTGAGCCCGGAATTGGAAGCCGTGAGCGACTCGGCATCTTCCATGCTTCGAGTCAGCGCGCCGCCCAAGACGCTGCGGTCGCCGATGAACCGGAGCCGTATCTGATTGCGGTGCAAATCGGACACTTCACGCACCATCGAATCGAGGAACAGCTTCATGAGCATGCCGACCTCGTCGGGCGGCCTCAACCAATTCTCGCTCGAAAAGGCGAATATCGTGAGGAATCTGATATTGCGCTTCGCGCAGTCCTCGACGACCCGGCGCACCACCCTGATGCTGGAGCGGTGGCCGGCCACACGCGGCAAGCCGCGAGCCCGGGCCCATCGACCATTGCCGTCCATGATGATCGCGACATGTTGCGGCGTGTCGGCCATGGTGGGTTCGGAAGTTGCGGGTCCGCTCAGACCTGCATCAATTCCTTTTCCTTGTCGGCCATCGCGTGATCGATGTCGGCGACGTGCTTGTCGGTGAGCTTTTGGATTTCGTCCTGAGCGCGCCGATCGTCGTCCTGCGATATCAATTTTTCCTTGAGCATGTCCTTCAGCTCGGTCATCACCTCGCGCCGCACGTTGCGCACTGATACCCGCGCGCCCTCGGCCTCGGAGCGCACCACCTTGGTGATGTCCCGGCGACGCTCCTCCGTGAGGGCGGGCATCGCGATGCGGATCAAGGTGCCGGCCGTGTTCGGGGTCAGTCCCAAGTCAGACTTGTAGATGGCCTTCTCGATCACCGCCACCATGGACTTCTCCCACGGCGTGACGGTGAGGGTTCGTGCATCCTCGGTCGCAATGTTCGCCACCTGATTCAGCGGCATCTCGGAACCGTAGTAATCGACCTTGATGTGTTCGATGAGGCTGGTATGCGCGCGGCCGGTGCGCAGCTTCTTCAACTGATCCTTGAACGCAGTGACGCATTTCTGCATGCGTACCGTCGCGTCCTTCTTGATGTCCTCGAGCATGGCTTCCCCTCTTACGGTCCGGCGGAGACGATGGTGCCCACGTCCTCGCCCTGAACGATACGCAATAGATCGCCGGCATTGAACAGGTTGAACACCCGCAGCGGCAAGTTATTTTCGCGGCACATCACGATGGCGGTGGCGTCCATCACATTCAGCCGATCGCTCAGCACCTTGTCGAAGGTCAGATGCGTGTAGCGCTTGGCGTTCGGATTCTCGAGCGGGTCCGAATCGTAGACGCCGTTGACCTTGGTCGCCTTCAGAAGGATATCCGCGTCGATCTCGATCGCCCGCAGGCTCGCCGCGGTGTCCGTGGTGAAGAAGGGATTGCCGGTGCCGGCACCGAAGATCACGACCCGCCCCTTCTCCAGGTGTCTCACGGCGCGGCGGCGGATGTAATCCTCGCAGACCTCGTTGATACGCAACGCCGACATCACCCGCGCATAGGTGTCTTGGGACTCCAGAGCGTCCTGGAGCGCAAGCGCGTTGATCACGGTGGCGAGCATGCCCATGTGGTCCGCCGTGACGCGGTCCATGCCGGCCCTCGCGAGCCCGGCGCCGCGAAATATGTTGCCGCCGCCGAGCACCACGGCCACCTGCACGCCCATTTGCACGAGCTCTCGAATCTCTCCGGCGATGCGTTTCAGCATGGCTGGATCGATGCCGTAATCCTCGCTGCCGAGCAAGGCCTCACCGGATAACTTGACCAAGATTCTTCGGTAGCGCGCGGCGGGCGTTGTATCCGTCATATGGCAGTACCCTACTACAAAAGACCCCGCGGGCGCGGGGTCTTTGAATTCGATCGAATCGGCAGCTAGTGCTGTTTGGGCCCCTCGCCCTTCGACTTCACCTGGGCCATCACCTCGCCGACGAAGTCGTCCTGTTTCTTCTCCAGCCCCTCCCCCACTTCGTAGCGCACGAACTCGACCACCTTGGCACCGGACTTCTTCAACAGCTTCTCGACCGTGATCTCCGGATCCTTGACGAACGGTTGACCGTTGAGCGTGATCTCCGCCAGGAACTTGCGCAGCCGGCCCTCGACCATCTTGGCGACGATGTCGGGCGGCTTCTTCTCACCCTTGGTCTGCTCGGTGAGGATCTCGCGCTCCTTGTCGATGACCGCGGCAGGAACCGCTCCCGCATCCACGTAAGCCGGATTCACGGCGGCCACGTGCATCGCAAGATCCCGGGCCAATGCCTCGTCGCCGCCCTGAAGCGCGACCAGAGCGCCGATCCGCGTGCCGTGAAGGTACGTGCCCAGCGCACCAGGCGCCGTGACGCGCACGAAGCGGCGCACGGCGACGTTCTCGCCCAGCTTCGCGATCAGGGCGCGCCGTTGTTCCTCGATCGTGCCCGACCCGTCAGCCGTCTGCACCAACGCTTCGACGCTCGCGGCCGACGAGCCCAGTGCTGCCTTGGCCACGTCGCGCGCGAACGCCTGGAACTCGTCGCTCCGCGCCACGAAATCGGTTTCGCTGTTGATCTCGACCAGCACCGCGGAGAGCCCCGCGCGCTCGACGGCGAGCGTGCCTTCGGCAGCGACGCGGGCCGCCTTCTTGTCGGCCTTCGCGAGGCCGCTCTTGCGCATGAGCTCGGCGGCCGCATCCAGATCGCCTTGCGTCTCGACCAGCGCCTTCTTGCATTCCATCATGCCGGCGCCGGTGCGCTCACGAAGCTGTTTGACGATGTCTGCTGTGATGTTCATGTTACTTGACGACGGCCGTCGGCGGCCGTTTCCTCGCGTTGATCGAAATGAATGGAGAAGGGGCCGCGATCGCGCGAGCCCCTCTCCGGTTTTCTACGGGCCGCGGGCCGGGGTGCGACGCCCGACCGGTTTGCGCCTCGGGGCGCTCGCCGGGCGGCTTTCGGCGACAGGCGCATCGGCTGCATCGACGTCGTCGACCTCCACCTCGACTTCCTCGGCCGGCGCGGCGGCGACCGCGCCGGGGATGATCGTCACGGGCACCTTGCGGCGCGGCGCAGGCTTCCTGCCGCGGCCGGCCGGAGCCGGCGGACGACGACCTCCCGCTTGAGCCCGCTTCTTGGGGTTGCCCTCTTCGTCCAATTCGACGAACTCGTCCTCGCCCACCGGCACCTCCGGCAGCGAAGCCTTGCCCTCGAGCACCGAATCGGCGATGCCGCCCGCGTAAAGAAGGATGGCGCGCATGGCGTCATCGTTGCCGGGAATGACGTGATCGATGCCATCCGGCGAGCAATTCGTGTCGACCACGGCCACCACCGGGATGCCGAGCTTGCGGGCCTCGTGGATCGCGATCTCTTCATGTCCTACGTCGATCACGAACAGCGCATCCGGCAGCGCCGTCATGTCCCGGATACCCCCGAGGCTCCGCAGGAGCTTGTCCATTTCCCGGCGCAGCATCTGCGCCTCTTTCTTGCCGCGGCGGTCGAGCGAGCCGTTCTGCGCCATCTCGTCGAGCTCGTTGAGCCGCTTGATGGATTGGCGGATGGTCTTGAAATTGGTCAGCATGCCTCCCAGCCAGCGCTGGTTGACGTACGGCATGTTGCACCGCGACGCCTCTTTCTGAATGGCATCTCGGGCCGACCGCTTGGTGCCCACAAAGAGCACCTTGCCTCCGCCGGCCGCCACGCTCTTGATGAAGCTGGCCGCCTCGGCATAGAGAGGCTGGGTCCGTTCCAGATTGATGATGTGAATCTTGTTACGCTCGCCGAAAATGAAAGGGGCCATTTTCGGGTTCCAGAAACGGGTCTGATGTCCGAAATGGACGCCCGCTTCCAGCATTTGTCGCATTGACACGCCGGTCATGATGATCTCCTTGGTTGGGTTGAGCCTCCGCGAGTCCCAATCGGCAACCCGGGCCTTGAATCGATGGGCAATGCCTTCAGATTCGAGGTTCCCGGGCACCCAGCCGACTGTGTCGACCCGCGTGCGGGGTTGTTAAAAATAGCCGCGCTTTATACCATGATCCCCAGCGCGAGACAAACCGTGGAAATGGACGATAAGGCTCTATGAACGTGACCGTCAAAACGCCGGCCGAACAGGAAAAGATGCGGGCCGCCGGGCGGTTGGCCGCGAGCGTCCTCGACATGATCGAGTCGTTCGTCCAGCCCGGAGTGACGACGGAGGAGCTCGACAAGCGCTGTCACGACTTCATCGTCGATGAGCTCAAATCGATACCCGCCAACTTGAACTACCGCGGATTCCCGAAAACCATTTGTACCTCGGTGAACCACGTGGTCTGTCATGGGATCCCCGGCGACAAGCGCTTGAAGAGCGGCGACATCATCAATATCGACGTGACCGTCATCCGGGACGGCTTCCACGGCGATACCAGCCGCATGTATCTGGTCGGCGCCGCGAGCGTTGCCGCACGCCGGCTCACCTCGGCCTGTCACGAGGCGATGTGGAAGGGAATCGAGGTGGTCAAGCCGGGTACGCGGCTTGGCGACATCGGCCACGCCATCCAGACGTTCGCCGAGGCCAACGGCTTCTCGGTGGTTCGTGAGTACTGCGGGCATGGCATAGGCCGCGTGTATCACGAGGATCCGCAAGTGCTTCATTACGGCAAGCCCGGCACCGGCCTCGAGCTCACCGCCGGGATGACGTTCACCATCGAGCCCATGATCAATGCCGGGCGCCGCGATGTGCGCCTCTTGAACGATGGCTGGACGGTCGTGACCAAGGACCAGTCGCTCTCGGCCCAGTGGGAACACACCATCCTGGTCACCGACGTGGGGTACGAAGTACTCACCCTCGGCGCCGAAGCGGCGCTGTCGCGTGCCGCGGCGGCTTCTTGAACGCGGGCGCCAAGTTCCTCGACCAAAACGCTGATTGGGCCTATTTGGCTCTCGTTCCGGAGGCGCTGAAGAGCGGTCAATTTTCGCCGGCGGCGTTTCGTCAGGTCCTCGACGGAGGCGCGGACCTCATGCGCGAGCGCTTCGCCGCGGGGGAGGCGGTCGAGGCTCTGGTGCGCGACCGCGCCTTGCTCGTCGATTCGGCGTTGCGGGCGGCCTGGGTCAAGCATGCCGGCCGCTTCGCGGACGATCTCGCGCTGGTGGCTGTCGGCGGCTACGGGCGGGGCGAGCTGCACCCGAGCTCGGACATCGACATCATGGTGCTCCTGCCGAAGAGCGACTCGGCCGACTGGCAATCCGACATCGAGCGCTTCCTCACTTTTCTGTGGGATATCGGCCTGGAAGTCGGGCACAGCGTGCGTTCCATCGATGATTGCCAGCGCGAGAGCCTCGCGGACATCAGCGTCGCCACGACCTTGTTCGAGGCCCGTCTGCTGGCCGGACCGGAATCCCTGTTCGCGGGGATGCGCCGCGCGCTCGCACCCGACCGGCTGTGGTCGTCGCAGGATTTCTTCGAAGCCAAGGTGAAGGAGCAGATCGAGCGCCATCACCGTTACTTCGACACCGCCTACAACCTCGAGCCCAACGTCAAATCGAGCCCTGGGGGCTTGCGCGATATTCAGACCATCGGCTGGGTCGCCAAACGTCACTTCGGAACGGACACCCTGGATGAGCTGGTGCCGCACGGATTCTTGACCCGCGAGGAGCTTCGAAAGCTCAAGGCCGGCCAGGCGTTTCTTTGGAAGGTGCGCTTCGGTCTTCACGTGCTCACCGGACGGCGCGAGGACAGGCTGTTGTTCGATTACCAGATCAAGCTCGCGAAGCTCTTCGGCTACGAGGACGCGAGCTTCACGCTCGCGGTCGAGCAGCTGATGCAAAAGTACTACCGCACCGTCATGGACGTGAGCCTCCTCAACGAAATGCTCCTGCAGCTGTTTCGCGAGGCGATACTGACGCAGAGCGGACCACCCATTCCCCTCAATCCGCGGTTCCAGATCCGCAACGACTATCTGGAGGTCACGCACGGGGAGGTGTTCGCGCGGTACCCGTCCGCTCTGCTCGAGCTGTTCGTGCTCCTGCAGCAGCATCCGGAGATCCGCGGCGTGCGCGCCGAGACGATCCGCCTCATCGGTACCCACGTGTCGCTGATCGACGAGGAGTTCCGCCAGAATCCGCGCCATCATCGGCTGTTCATGGAGATCCTCTGCGCACCGGTGGGCGTCACGCACGAGCTCAGGCGCATGAACCTGTACGGCGTGCTCGGCCGCTACATTCCCTCCTTCGGACGCGTCGTCGGGCGCATGCAATACGATCTGTTCCACGCGTACACGGTGGACGCGCATACGCTCTTCGTGGTGAGCAACCTGCGCCGCTTCGCCATGCCGAAGTACAACCACGAGTTTCCGGCCTTGAGCCAGATCATGCAGTCGCTGCCCCGTCAGGAGCTTGCGTACCTCGCCGCCCTCTTTCACGACATCGCCAAGGGCCGCGGCGGCGATCATTCGGAGCTGGGTGCGGTCGATGCGGAGGCGTTCTGCCTGGAACAGGGGCTCGGGCGCTACGAGGCGCGCCTCGTCGCGTGGCTGGTCAAGAACCATCTGATCCTGTCCATCACCTCGCAGAAGAAGGACATCAGCGACCCGGACATCATCCACGATTTCGCGCGCCGGGTGGGCGACCAGGCACACCTCGATTATCTCTACGTGCTGTCGGTCGCCGACGTGCGCGGCACCAACCCCAAGCTTTGGAACACCTGGAAAGCGCGGCTTTTCGAGGAGTTCTACGAACGCACCAAGCGCGCGCTGCGCCGCGGCCTCGAAACCCCGGTCGATCAGGACGAGCTGATCCGTGAGACCCAGGCCAGCGCGCGGTCAAAAATTCCCGCGATTCCCGAGGAGCGAATTGCCGAAGTGTGGTCGCAATGGACCGAAGCCTATTTTCTGCGCTTCACGCCGGAGGAGATCGCCTGGCATACGACGCTCCTCGCCGACCGCCGTTCCGGCGATGCCGCCCTGGTGGCGATCAGGCAATTGACGGAACGTGGCGGCACCGCGGTCCTGACGTACACGCCTCACGGCGTCTACAGCTTCGCGCGCACCACGGCGGTTCTCGACCAGATGGGACTGAACGTGGTCGACGCCCGCCTGATCACGAGCGCGAATGGATTCAGCCTCGAAGCCTACGTGGTGCTCGAGGACAACGGCGCGGTGATCGCCGATCCGGCGCGCATCCGCGAGATCGAGCGCGGCCTCTGGCGCAACCTCCAGCAAGCCGAGGATTCGCCGGTCACGGTCACCCGCCGCGCGGCGCGCCAGGTGCGCATGTTCTCCACCATGACGCAGGTCAACTTCAGCTTGGACAATCGAAACAACCGTACGATACTGGAGCTCGTGGCCGCGGATCGTCCGGGCCTTCTATCCGAGGTCGGCAAAGTGTTCAAAACGGAGCGCGTCGCGATCAACGGCGCCAAGATCATGACCGTGGGCGAGCGGGCTGAAGACGTTTTCTACATCACCGACATGGACGGGCATCTGCTCGCAGAAGAAGCGTGCTCGAGGGTGCACGACTCGCTGGTGCGTGCCCTCGACCGGCGCGACGCGGCACGATCGTGAGCGGCGACTCGGAGCGGTTGCGCGCCCTGATCGAGGGTGCCTGGGAAGCGCGGACGGCCGTGACGCCGGAAAACGCCCCCGCGGAATTGCGGAGCGCGGTCGAGACCGCGATCGGCATGCTCGATACGGGCGCACTTCGAGTTGCCGAAAAGCGCGGCTCGGAGTGGCACGTTCATCAGTGGCTCAAGAAAGCGGTGCTGCTCTCCTTCCGCCTCACGCCGAACACACCGCAGGCCGCCGGCGGCCTGCGTTTTTATGACAAGGTTCCGCTCAAATTCGCGGGATGGGACGAGGCCCGGTTCGCGGCGGCGGGTGCGCGGGTGGTGCCGCCCGCCACGGTGCGCCGCGGCGCCTTCGTGGCCGCCAACGTCGTGCTGATGCCGAGCTATGTGAACATCGGCGCATACGTCGATTCGGGAACGATGGTCGACACCTGGGCAACCGTGGGCTCGTGCGCCCAGATCGGCAAGAACGTGCATCTGTCGGGCGGAGTGGGCATCGGCGGCGTGCTCGAGCCGCTGCAGGCCAACCCCACCATCATCGAGGACAACTGTTTCATCGGCGCACGCTCGGAAATCGTCGAGGGGGTCATCGTCGAGACCGGCGCCGTGATTTCCATGGGGGTCTTCATCGGTCAAAGCACCCGCATCTACGACCGTGAGCGGGACGAGATCTCCTACGGCCGGGTTCCGGCCGGCGCCGTGGTGGTGCCGGGCAGCCTTCCCGCCTCGAACGGCAAGTACTCACTGGCCTGCGCGGTCATCGTCAAGCGCGTCGACGAGAAGACCCGCGCGAAGACGTCGATCAACGAGTTGTTGCGCGAGGGCGGCTGAGGGGTTGGGCCCGGCCCATCAACCGAACCGCCCGGTGATGTAATCTTCCGTGAGCCGCTGATGCGGATTGGTGAACACCAGATCCGTCGGCCCGATTTCCACGAGGTCCCCCAGGTGAAAGTACGCCGTGCGCTGCGAGACGCGCGCCGCTTGTTGCATGTTGTGCGTGACGATGACGATCGCGTAGTTCTCGCGCAATTCGTCGATCAAGTCCTCGATCCTCGCGCTCGCGATCGGATCGAGCGCCGAGGTCGGCTCGTCCATGAGGATGACCTCCGGATTCACGGCGATGGTTCGGGCGATGCAGAGGCGCTGCTGCTGGCCGCCCGAGAGGCCCGTTCCGGGCTGCGAAAGCCTCTCCTTGACCTCGTCCCAGAGTCCCGCTCGTTGCAGACTGGTCGCCACGAGCTCGTCCATGTCGGCGCGGCTCTTAACCAAGCCGTGGATCCGCGGACCATAGGCCACGTTCGCGTAAATGGAGTGTGGGAACGGCGTCGGCTTCTGGAACACGATCCCGACACGCGCGCGGAGCTGGGCGACGTCCTGTTTCCGCTCGTAGATATCCTGTCCGTCGAGCGTGATGGTGCCGTCGACGCGGGCGCTCGCGATCGTGTCGTTCATACGGTTGAGACATCGGAGGAACGTCGACTTGCCGCAGCCGGAAGGGCCGATCAGCGCCAGCACCTGGTTGCGCCCGATATCCAGGCTCACGTCGCACACCGCACGCTTGTCGCCATAGTGCACGTTGACCTGGCGCGCCGACATGATCGGGTCATGAATCGAATCGCGGGTGTCCCCGTTCACCCGAATCGCCCGGTGATGTAGTCGTCGGTCTTGCGGTCCCTGGGTGCCGTGAAGATTTCCTTGGAGGGACCGATCTCGACGAGCTCGCCCAAGTACATGAATCCGGTGACGTTCGACACACGCGCGGCCTGCTGCAGGTTATGCGTCACGACCACGATACAGTACTTTTCGCGCAGCGCCTGCAGGGTCTCCTCCACCTTCAATGTCGAGATGGGATCGAGCGCGGCCGTGGGCTCGTCGAGCAGCAGCACTTCGGGCCGCACGGCAATGGTCCGGGCGATGCAGAGCCTCTGCTGCTGTCCGCCCGACAAGCTGCGGCCGTCGGCGTGCAGCTTGTCCTTGACCTCATCCCAAATCGCCGCGTCCCGCAGAGCTTCTTCGACGCGCGCCTTGAGGTCCGCGCTGCGCATGCCTCCCGCGAGCCGCAGGCCGAACGCGACGTTCTCGAATACCGACATGGGAAACGGAGTGGGCTTCTGGAAGACCATGCCGACTCGATAACGCAGGTCGGCCACGTCGACGTTGGGACCGAGAATGTCGCGGCCTCCGATCAGCACCTCGCCTTCGGCGCGCTGATGGGGATAGAGCGCATACATCCGGTTCAACACGCGGAGCAGCGTCGACTTTCCGCATCCCGACGGTCCGATGAGCGCCGTGATGGCGCGGTCGCTCAAGTTCGTGTCGATGCCGCGCAGCGCATGCAGGTCGCCGTAATAGAAATCGAGCTTGCGGATCTCGATCTTAGGCACACCCGTATCGACGGGCGCCGAGGTCATCGGGAACGGAAGGCGCGTCTTCAGATGCCGCGGCAGCTTCGAGGAGGGAATCATCGCCCGGCCCCTCCCCCGCCTCTGGACTGCAAGAGAGCCAGCAAGACCCGCGCCGAGATGCTCAACAGCAGGATCGTCGCCGTGATGATCAGCGCCCCCGCCCACGCCAGATTCTGCCAGTCCTTGTAAGGGCTCAACGCGAATTGAAAGATCACCACGGGCAGATTCGCCATCGGTGCGTCCAGATTGTTGCTCCAGAACTGATTGTTGAGCGCGGTGAACAGGAGCGGCGCGGTCTCGCCGCTGATGCGGGCGATCGCCAGAAGAAGCCCGGTGACTATTCCCGAACGCGCGGCCGGATACAAAATGCTGAGGGTGGTGCGCCAGGGGTACGCGCCGAGCGCAGCGGAGGAATCCTTCATGCCCAAAGGCACGAGATTCAGCATGTCCTCGGTGGTCCTGAGCGTGATTGGTATCGCCAGGATCGCCAGCGAGAGGGCGCCCGCCAGCGCCGAAAAATGACCCATGGGCACGACGATGATCTCGTAGACGAACAGCCCGACGATGATGGACGGCGCGCTCAGCAGCACGTCATTGATGAAGCGAACCGTCACGGAGAGGCGCGACTGCCGGCCGTACTCGGCGAGGTAGGTCCCGGCGAGCACGCCGATGGGCGAGCCGATCAATATGCCGAGCAGCGTCATCACTGCGCTGCCGTAGAGCGCATTGAGCAGCCCTCCGCGGCCGCCCGGCGGCGGGGTCATCTCCGTGAACAGATGCCAGGACATGCCGGCGACGCCATGCGAGATGAGGGTCCAAAGGATCGCCGTGAGACAGGCAAGGCCCGCCAAGGTCGCGATCAACGACAGCGCCAGAAACACGCCGTTCTTGATTTTGCGCAGCCCCCTGCGGTTCACGAGGCCGCCTGCCGCTCGAGCCGCCGCAGCATCGCTTGCGCCGCGGCGATCACCGAGAAGGTGATCAGGAACAAGAGCAAGCCCAACGCGATGAGCGATGAGGTGTAAAGATCGCCCACCGCTTCGGTGAACTCGTTCGCGATGGCCGAGGAGATCGTGGTTCCCGGCGCCAGCAGCGAGGTTGAGATGCGGTGCGCATTGCCGATCACGAACGTCACCGCCATGGTCTCCCCGAGCGCCCTTCCCAAGCCTAGCATGACGCCACCGACGATACCGGCACGCGAGTGCGGTACGACGACGTTCCAGATGACTTCCCACGTCGTGGCGCCGAGGCCATACCCCGATTCCTTCAGCATCGGCGGCACGGTCTCAAACACATCGCGCATAGTCGCCGCGATGAACGGCAACACCATGATGGCCAGAACGAATCCGGCGGTGAGGATGCCGATGCCGTAAGGCGGGCCCATGAAGAGCTTGCCGATGCCCGGCAGCGGTCCGATATGCTCGATCAACCACGGCTGGACG
>Ga0182015_10003862_pt1 | contig 16489 bp, 14 predicted proteins | sample 712P3MmetaG_FD_120478 | JGI IMG/M metagenome (GOLD analysis project Ga0182015, IMG submission 120478) | Permafrost microbial communities from Stordalen Mire, Sweden - 712P3M metaG | ecosystem: Environmental > Terrestrial > Soil > Wetlands > Permafrost | place: Sweden: Stordalen | collected... | reverse complement strand
GCAAGCCCGCAGCTAGCGCCTGGAGCCCGCAGCTAACGCCTGGAGCCCGCAGCTAACGCCCGGAGCCCCCTGCTGCAGATGATGTGCCACCTCATTCTCGCCCGGCGGGCCAGATTCTCCAACGGCGCGTCGGCCGGCCGCCACTGTCGGGCCAGCGGCGGAATCAGTGCGAGTCGCGGGTGACCGCCGATCCGCTGGCGCCGAGGAGGAAGTCCAGGTCGGCGCCCTGATCCGCCTGCAGGACGTGATCGACATACAGCCGCTCCCAGCCGCGCGAAGGCGCCGCGAAACCGGCCACCATGGCAGCGGACGGCCGCCGGGCGGTCAGCTCATCATCGGGAACGTCCACGTCCAGCCGGCGCGCTGCCACGTCCAGGATCACGTAGTCGCCGGTCTCGACCAGCCCCAGCGGCCCGCCCGCGGCAGCCTCCGGCGCCACGTGCAGCACCACGGTGCCGTACGCCGTCCCGCTCATCCGGCCGTCGCAGATCCGCACCATGTCGCGGACGCCGCGGCGGAGCAGCCTGGGCGGCAGCGGCAGGTTCGCCACCTCCGGCATCCCCGGGTAGCCCTTGGGCCCGCAGCCGCGCAGCACCAGCACCGAGTCCTCGTCGGCGTCCAGGTCCGGGTCGTCGATCCGGTGGTGCATGTCCTCGATGCTGTCGAAGACCAGCGCCCGGCCGCGGTGCCGCAGCAGCGACGCCGACGCCGCCGCGGGCTTGATCACCGCGCCGGATGGCGCCAGGTTGCCGCGCAGCACGGCGATGCCCGCGTCTTCCTGCAACGGCGCCCCGCGCCGCCGGATGACATCGGTGTCCCAGATCTCGGCGTCCGCCAGATGCTCCACCAGCGGCCTGCCCGTCACGGTCATTGCATCAGGATCGAGCAGGTCGCGCACCTCCCGCAGCACGGCCAGCAGCCCGCCCGCGCGGTGGAAATCCTCCATCAGGTGCCGCCCGGCCGGCTGCAGGTCGACCAGCAGCGGCACGCCCGCGCCGGCCGCGTCGAAGTCGTCCAGCGTCAGGCCGATGCCGAGCCGGCCGGCGATGGCGAGCAGGTGCACGACGGCGTTACTGGATCCGCCGATGGCAGCGAGCGCGATGATCGCGTTGCGGAACGAGCCGGCCGACAGCAGCGTGCTCGGCCGGCGCCCCTCGGCGACCAGCTCGACGGCGAGCCGCCCGCTGGCGTGTGCGCTCTCCAGCAGCCGGCTGTCCGGCGCCGGCGTGCCGGCGAACCCGGGGATGGTGGTGCCGAGCGCCTCCGCCATGCAGGCCATGGTCGACGCCGTGCCCATGGTGTTGCAGTGCCCCCGGCTGCGGATCATGGACGACTCCGACGCGATGAACGCGCGTTCCGGCAGCTCTCCGGCCCGGACCTGCTCGCTGAGCCGCCACACGTCGGTGCCGCAGCCGAGGGCCTGCCCGCGGAACGTGCCGGTCAGCATCGGGCCGCCGGGGACCACGACGGCAGGCAGGTCGACGGAGGCGGCGGCCATCAGCAGCGACGGGATGGTCTTGTCGCAGCCGCCCAGCAGCACCACGCCGTCCACCGGGTTGGCCCGCAGCATCTCCTCGGTGGCCATCGCCGCCATGTTGCGCCAGAGCATGGCGGTGGGCTTGACCAGCGTCTCGCCGAGCGAGACCACCGGCAGGTTCATCGGCACGCCGCCGGCCTCCCAGACCCCCTGCTTGACGCTCTCGGCCACCTCATTGAGGTGCGAGTTGCACGGCGCGAGGTCCGAGGCCGCGTTGGCGATCGCGATGTGCGGGCGCCCGTCGAAGGCGTGCGCGGGCAGCCCGCGGCGCATCCAGGCCCGGTGAATGTAGGCGTTCCGGTCAGTTCCCGCGTACCACTGCGCGCTGCGATGCTCTGGCATGGGCTGCTCGTTTCTCCCGTCGCCCGGTTTCCCTCGTGGCAGAGTCTGCTATGTCATGAGAGCCTTCGTCATCACCGGGCCGCGCCAGTTCACCGTCGCCGACGTGGCGAGCCCGGAAGCGGGGCCCGGGCAGGTCGTCGTCGACGTCGAGCGGGCCGGCGTGTGCGGCACTGATGCCGAGTTCTTCAGCGGCGAGATGGCGTACCTGCGCCAGGGCCACGCGGCCTATCCGATGCGCATCGGGCACGAGTGGTGCGGGACCGTGTCCGCGACGGGGGATGGCGTCGACCGGGCCTGGCTCGGGCGGCGGGTCACCGGCGACACGATGCTCGGCTGCGGCCGGTGCCGGCGCTGCCGCGGCGGCCTGCACTACGTATGCGAGGACCGGTTCGAGATCGGCATCCGTGGCGGCTGGCCCGGCGCGCTCGCCGAGCAGCTGGCCGTCCCGGCCTCGGCGCTGCGGGAACTGCCGGATGCAGTCGATGCGGTGGCCGGCGCGCTAGCCGAACCGGGCGGCAACGGATTCCGGGCGGTCCAGGCCGCTTCCCTGAGCCGGGGCGACCGGGTGCTGGTGCTGGGACCCGGCACGATCGGGCTGCTCGCCGCGATGTTCGCGCTGGCCGGGGATGCCGAGGTGCACGTCCTGGGGCAGACGCCGGATTCGGTCGGGTTCGCTGCCGCTCTCGGCGTGCACGGCGCATGGACCGCGGCCGATCTGCCGTCGGTGCCGTTCGACGCCGTCATCGACTGCTCTAACTCAGCCGATCTGCCCGCGCTGGCACTGGACCTTGTCGAGCCAGGGAAACGGGTGGTTTATGTCGGGCTGGCCGGACGGCCGAGCACCATCGACACCCGGGCGCTGGTGCTGAAGGACGTGACGGCGGTCGGGATCCTCGGCGGATCGCACGCGCTGACCGGCGCGATCGAGCATTACGCCGCGGGGTCCGTCGATCCGCGGCCGCTGGTGGCGGCCACCGTGGGACTCGACGAGGTGGGCGGCGTGCTCGCCGGAACGCGCCCGGCCGGCGCGGGGCCCGGGCCCAAGATCCTCATTGACCCGCGCCGGAGGTTAGCCCCGCGGCCGGGTCGCTAGCGCCCGCGGCCGGGTCGCTAGCCCCCGCGGCCGGGTCGCTAACTCTCCGCGGCCGGGCGGCTCAGCGGATGTCGCCTCGCTCGCGCAGCGCCCGGATGTCCTCGGCGACCCGGAAGATGACGATGAAGAATTCCAGCAGTATGCGGTAAATGGCCGTGACGACCAGGAAGAACAGCGGGGCCAGCACGAGCAGTGTCAGGAAGCCGAGCCCGGTGCTCCCGTGGAACGCGGCGGCCACGAACGCGAGCGCGGTCAGCCCTGTGAAGATCATGATCAGCGGGTAGAGGACCTTGACGACCTTGGGCGTGACGAAGGACGTGAACCCGAAGTCGAACAGCGCGCCAAGGAACCCGCGCGCGTCCGACTGCGACTGCGACTGCTGCTGTGGCCTTGCCTGCTGCTGCATGGCCGGCTGCGGCCTGGGCGGCTGCTGGGGCCCGGCCGGGGGCTCCGGCCTGATCTGAGGCTGCGGCCTGGTCTGTGCATACTGGCCCTGCGGCGGCGGAGGCTGGCCGGGCGGAGGCTGGCTGGGCGGTGGCTGGGATGGCGGGGGCTGGAAGGGCGGACCCTGCGGCGGGGGCTGCGGGGGATACCCGAAGCCGCCAGCGGCCTGACCTGTCCCGGGCTGTTCCGGCCGGTAGGGCCCGCGGCCCGGATCACCCGGCTGGCCGTAGCCAGGCTCTTGCTCGGTCAATGGGTTCCCCCCTGCAGAAGAATCTAGCAAGATCGATGCGGCGTTCGCTGCCGCGTGCCTGTCCGGGAAATAGACGCGCCAGCCTGCTGCCGAGATTACCGGCTATCCGGTACGCCAGCACTCCGGGCCACCGCTGAACCGGAACGCATGCCGGTGCGTTCATGGGATGGATTGCCGGTTACCGCCTCCGCTGACAAGAAGAGATCATGACTGTTACCGCGCTGATCACCTGGCTCGTGACCGCCACCGCAGGGCTCTACATGTTCGCTGTCTGGCTCATCGAGCACGACGGAAGCAAGGGCTCTGGCGCAGGCAGCCGGTTACGCGCACCGGTGGTTTTCAGTCATGTCACGCTCGCCGCCACGGGCCTGGTCGTCTGGGTCTTCTACCTCTATTCGGACTGGATCCGGCTCGCCCGGGCCGCGTTCTTGATCCTGGTCCCGGTTGCTGTCCTCGGCGTCATCATGCTGACGCGCTGGATCCCGGTGCACCGGGCGGCCAACGCCAGCGTCCGCGCAGCCGCGCGTGCCGGAACCGGCCCGGCAGGCACGATCGGGCCGCCCGAGCGAAATTTTCCGGTACCGGTTGTCGTCGTCCACGGTCTCTTCGCCGTCGTCACTATCACCCTGGTCGCGCTCGCCGCATCTGGCGTCAGCTCCTGACCGGACCGGCAGGAAACCAAGAGCCCGCCTGGACGTAGTTACCAGGTTGAGACGATCAACTGCAGGTGGCGGGTCGCCCAGAATGGCCCGGGCCCTCGGTCCTCCTGGGCGCTCCCCGCCGCCAGCCGCCAGTTACCGGAGGCTGGCCGGGACGTAGGCGTCCACCATCTCGTTGCCGAACTTGCCCGCCGGGTCGTAGTGGCCGCGCAGCCGCTGGAAGTCGGGCAGCCGCTCGTATAGCCCGCGCACTACCTCCGGGCTGACGGTGAACAGCTTTCCCCAGTGCGGCCGCGCCAGCAGCGGCGCCAGCTGCTCCTCGATCGCGGCCAGCACCGGCAGCACCGCGCGGGTGTCCTTGATCCAGGTGAAGTGGATCGCCACCGAAGGCCGGCGGTAGCTCGGGCTCAGCCACAGCCCGTCCGCCGCGACGGTGCGGATCTCCGAGATCTGCAGCACCGGCGCCACCAGGTCACGGATGTAGTCGATCGCCGCCAGCGCCGCGCTGGCCTGCTCACGAGGCACCAGGTACTCCGACTGCAGTTCCTCGCCGCTGCTGGGGGTGTATTCCAGCCGGAAGTGCGGCAGCCGCAGGTGCCAGGGCCCGGGCACGCCGAGCTGCTCGGTGCAATTCTCCGGGGACATGCCCGGCACGGGGTGCAGGGGATGGCCGGCCAGCACCGCGCCATGCCAGCGCGACGGCTCGGGCAGCGGGGAGTCGCCGGGGCCGGCCAGGCATTTGCGCCACACCTGTTCGACCGGGCCGCCCCGCCAGGTGGTGAACAGGCTCACGCTGTACCCGCTGGCGAGGATGTCCGGCAGGTGCTCGGCCAGCTGGTCCCGGGGGAGCGCTTCGTAGACGTACTGCCGGATGCCGAAGGCGGGCACCAGGTCGAGCGTCAGGCTGGTGACGATGCCGAGCGTCCCGAGCGCGACGACGAGTCCGTCGAACTGCTCCCCGTCGTCTTCCCGGCTGGCCGTGACGACGTCACCGCCGGCGGTGACCATCTGCAGGGCCGATACGGCCGTCGCGAGGTTGCCGTTGGCGTCCCCGGAGCCGTGCGTCCCGGTCGCGCAGGCGCCGGCGATCGAGATGTGCGGCAGCGACCCGAGGTTGCGCAGCGCCCAGCCCGCCGCGTCCAGCTGGCCGACCAGCTCCCCGTACCGCAGGCCAGCGCTCACCGTGACCGTCGCGCGTCTGGCGTCGATCTCCATGACCCTGGGCAGGCCCGCCACCGAGACCAGGTCACCGGGGGTGTCGGCGATGGGGTTGAACGAATGCCCGGTGCCGAGCGCCCGCACCCGCTCGCGGCCGGCCACAATGCGCCGCAGTTCCCCGAGGGACTCCGGGCGGCTGGCGCGCTGCGCGCTGAACGTGACGTTCCCGGCCCAGTTCGTCAGCCGGCCGTTAGTCGGCTTCGTCAGCCGGCCGTTAGTCAGCAAGGGCATCCTTAACTCGCGATATGACTTGACACGCCCGATCAACGCGATACATCGTATGTGTCGACGCTGAAACGGCCGCCGTGCTCACCCGGGAGGATCGCGTGAAATCAGACGGGACGAGAAGATCCTACGGGATCGCTTCGCTCCCCTGCGGACGGCGGACGAAGTACCTGGTGCTGGTGTTCTGGCTGGTCGCGCTAGCCGTCACCGGCGGGCCGGCCGCCAGCGCCGCGGACGAGGCCAAGATCTTCAACGGCATCGACACCACCCTGCTGTACGCGACACTGGCGGTGGTCGTCGTGCTGCTGCTGACCTACCGGAGCCCCGTGCTGTGGCTGCTGTCGATCATGTCCGTGGGCGTCGCGCTGACCGCCGCGGAGGCGGTCATCTACCTGCTGACCCGGCATGCGAACCTGACCGTCAACGGCCAGAGCGGCGGCATACTCGTCGTTCTCGTGCTGGGCGCCGGGACCAACTACGCGCTGCTGCTCGTCGCCCGCTACCGGGAGGAACTGGGCCGGCCTGAGGACCGGCACGAGGCGATGGCCGTGGCGCTGCGGCGGGCCGGCCCGGCGATCATCGCGAGCGCGGCGACCGTTATCACCGGGATGCTCTGCCTGCTCGTGGCCGACTCCGCTGACATCTCCGGCCTCGGGCCGGTGGCCGCGATCGGGATTGGCGTCGGCCTCCTCGCCATGATCACGCTGCTGCCCGCGCTGCTGGTGATCTGCGGCAGGTGGGCTTTCTGGCCGGTCAGGCCCAGGCCGGATTCCGCCGAGCCCGCCGCCAGCGGCATCTGGGCGCGGGTCAGCTAGATGATCGTCGGCGCCCCGCGACGGCCTCGCTACTCCGGTGCCGGCCACGGCGCTCCGCTGGCCGGCACCGGCGCCGGCATCGCCGCCGCCGGGGGGCGGCGGCGATGCCGGCAACGGCTAGCTGCCTGCGCGGCTGAGCGTCACTGCGCCGTCGGGTGTCCCCGCGCGGCGCGAGTCCCTGCGCCGCCGGGTGTCCCTGCGCGTCCGCGGGTCACTCCGGCCAGGACGGCTGCCGCTTTTCCAGGAACGCGGCGATGCCCTCCCGGGCATCCTCCGTCTGCGAGGTCGCGGCCATTACCTCGATGGCGAGCCGGTAGGCATCGGCCTGCCCGAGGTCGAGCTGGGCGTACAAGGTGCTCTTGCCGATCCCCTTGGATTCCCTGCTGCCGCGGGTGGCCCGGGTGAGCAGCGCGAGCACCGCGTCGTCAAGCTCCGCGGCGGGCGCAACCGCGTTGATGAGTCCCCAGTCCAGTGCCTGCCGGGCGCTGATCGGGTCCCCGGTCAGCGCGAGCTCGGCGGCGCGCTTGCGGCCGATATTGCGCGCGATGGCGACCATCGGCGTGTGGCAGAACCAGCCGCCCTTGCCGCCCGGTGCCGCGAAGGCGGCTGACTCGGCGGCGACGGCCAGGTCGCAGCTGGCGACCAGCTGGCACCCGGCCGCAGTGGCCAGCCCGTGCACCCGGGCCACGACCGGCTGCGGCACCGACTGGATCAGGCTCATCAGCTCGGTGCAGGTGCGCAGCAGCCGCCGTGCCGCCTGCAGGTCCGCCTTGGCGACGTCGGCGAAGTCGTGCCCGGCGCTGAACACCGGCCCGGCGCCCGCCAGGATGATGCCGGCCGCGTCGCTGCCGCCGGTCTCGGCGAAGCCGTCGATGAGCTCGCGCATGTGCGCCTCGGAGAGCGCGTTGCGGCGGTGCGGCCGGTTCATCGTGATCGTGGTGAACGGCCCGGCCCGGTCAACAAGGATGTGCTCGAACTCCATCACGCCTCCCGGCTGCGGCACGGCAACTACTGCCCTACCCATGATGACGCGCATGCATGACCGGCGCGCCATCCCGCCGGGCCGCTGAACCGCCGGGGCCGGCTGGACCGCCCGGCTGGCTGGACTGCCGGCCAGCCGGGATCAGATACTTCGGGTCATGCCGGTTTCCGCGCTTGATGCCGTCCGCGCCGCGGGTATCACGCACCGCGTCATCCGGCACGGCCCGGTCCGGTCGCTGGCCGAGGCGGCTGATGCCCGCGGCGTTACCCCCGCCGATGTCATCAAGACACTCGTGGTGCGCCGGGGCGACGGGGATTTCCTGTTCGCGCTGGTGCCGGGGGACCGGGCGATTTCCTGGCCGAAATTGCGGGCGGTGCTCGGAGTCAGCCGCCTGTCCATGCCGGACGCGCGGACCGCGCAGGAGGTGACCGGCTACGAGCGGGGGACCATCACGCCCTTCGGCTCGAGCACAGCATGGCCGGTCATCGCTGATGAGCGGATGGCCGGCCGCCAGGTCACGCTCGGCGCCGGGCAGCATGGCGTGGCCGTCATCGCCGCCGCCGACGAGATCCTCGCCGCCCTCGGGGCTGCCCTGGCCGACATCACCGACCCGGAGCCCGGTCGCACCAGCGGCTGACCAGCCATCCGGGGACCATCCCCGCTGGGACATTACTGCCGCTGTCACCGCAGCGATGCCACCCGCGGAGCGAGTGCCGGATCCGGGTCGCTCGTGGTGCGCACGGGGGGCGTGGTGTCTGCAGTGACTACGGGGGAGCGTTCCGTCTGATGGATGTACGCCTGAGCCGGGCAGAGCCGGACCTTTGGGACATCCATCAGGCGGAACGCCGTTCCTATACAGCCTTAACGCCGGTTTCCGACTTAGATTCACATTGACGGGGATCCCGGTGCCGCCCGGGCGGCCCGGACCGGGCAGGGCAGCCGCGCCATCGTCACGCGCAGGCCGCGTCGACCAGGGTGACGGCGGCGGCGCGTGCTGCCTCAGCCGCGCCGGGGTCGCGGTCCATCCGGGCCGAGACCGTCGCGCCGTCGTAGAGCAGCGCGAGCTGCCGGCCCAGCCGCTCGGGATCAGCGGCGCCCGCCGCCTGCCCGAGCTCGACCAGCAGTGACCGCACCCAGGCGCGGGACTCGTCGGAGACTTCCTCGATCGGGCTGCCGGGGCGGGCCTCCGCGCTGGCGTTCACGAATGCGCAGCCGCGGAAACCCGGTTCCGCGAATGACTCGCCGAGCATGTCGAAAATCCCCAGCAGGCGGTCCCTGGGGGTGTCGTAGCGCGCGAGCTTGCGCGTGATGCGCTCGCGGCGGGCCGCGTGCCGGGCCTGCAGGTAGGCGCGGATGAGCTCGTCCTTGCTGCCGAAGGCGCTGTAGAGAGTTGCCTTCGCCACCCCGGCACGCTCGATCACCCGGTCGATGCCGACGGTGTGCACGCCGTCGGCATAGAAAAGCTCGTCGGCAGCAGCGAGCAGCCGCTCGCGCGCCGACCGCCGATCCATGGTCTTGGTGGACATGGCTTGACAATAACAGACAGGTCTGTCTAGTGTCGAGTTCAACAGACAGACCCGTCTGTTCAGATAACTCGGATTCCGGGGTAGGCATGTCCTCCAGTCAGCACGGCGGTTCTCCGGACCGCGATCTTCAGGACAGCAAAGCGCTGGTGACCGGCGCGACGTCCGGCATCGGCCGCGCGATCGCGGTGCAGCTAGCCCGCGAAGGCGCCGACGTCGTCGTGCACGGCCGCGATGCGGCGCGCGGCGCCGACACCGTCGAAACGATCACTGCGGCGGGTGGCCGGGCCCGCTTCGTGCCGGCTGATCTCAGTGATCCAGCCGACATCGGGCGCCTGGCCAGGGATGTCGGTGACATCGACGTGCTGGTCAACAATGCGGGGTTCAGCGTGTTCGGCGCTACCGCGGACCTGGCTGCCGACAGGTTCGACGCCCTGTATGCCAGCAACGTCCGTGCGCCGTTCTTCCTCGTCGCCGCGTTCGCGCCCAGGATGGCGGCCAGGGGCAGGGGCAGCATCATCAACGTCAGCAGCATGGCCGGCCAGGTCGGGCTGCCGGGTGGCGCGGCCTACGGGGCGACGAAAGGCGCGATCGAATCGATGACGCGCGCCTGGGCCGCGGAGTTCAGCCCCAGCGGCGTGCGGGTGAACGCCATCGCGGCCGGCCCGGTGTATACCGGCGGCGCCGTGCGCGAGCGCACCGAAGCGCTAGGGAAGACCACGCCGCTCAACCGTGCCGCGGACGCCAGGGAGATCGCCGAGGCCGTCGGCTTCCTCGCCTCGCCGCGAGCGAGCTACATCACCGGCGCGATCGTAGCCGTCGACGGCGGCCGCGCGGCGATCTAGCGCCAGCGACCGCCTCGCCTGAACCGCTGGAAAGACCCTGGCACCCGACCGTGCAGTCGATGAATGAAGGAGCAAGATGCCCAGCTCATCAGCAACCGCCGTCCTGGCCAGGGACGCCGTGACAGCCGGCCCGGCCGGCCGGCTGTCCCGCCCGGCCGCCTTCGGCGCGATCACCGCGATCTTCGTGCTGTTCGCGGCGGCCTCCAGCGCGCCGTCGCCGCTGTACGTCGTCTACCAGCAGCAGTGGGGATTCTCGGCCACGACGCTCACCGTCGTCTTTGCCGTCTACGTGCTGGCCCTGATCGGCTCGCTGGTGGTCGTCGGCGCGCTGTCCGATCACGTCGGCCGCCGCCCGGTGCTGGCCGCCGCGATCGCGCTGGAGGCAGTGGCGCTCGTGCTCTTCATCACCGCGGGTGACGTCACCATCCTGCTGGCCGCCCGGGTCGCCCAGGGCATCGCCACCGGCGCGGCGCTCACCACGCTCGGCGCCACGCTGGTCGACCTGAACCCGCCGCACGCACCGGGCCGGGCCGGCGTCGTCAACGGCGTCGCCCCGGTCGGCGGGCTGGCGCTGGGCGCGCTCGGCTGCGGCGCCCTGGTCCAGTACGCGCCGGCCCCGACGCATCTCGTCTTCGCGCTGCTGCTCCTCGGCATGGGCGCCGCGGGCATCGTCGTCGCCCGGATGCCGGAGACCTCGGCGCGCCGCCTGGGCGGCCTGGCCTCGCTCGCGCCCAGGCTCCGCGTGCCGGCCCGGCTGCGCCGGGATGTCTACGCCCTGGTCCCGATCCTGGTCGCCAGCTGGGCGCTCGGCGGCCTCTATCTCTCCCTCGGGCCCTCGGTCGCCGCGAGCATCTTCGGCCTGACCAACCACCTCATCGGCGGCCTGGTCGTCACGCTGCTGTGCGGGACCGGGGCGGTGACCGCCTTCGCGCTGCGGGCCTGGCCGGCCCGGCGGGTTCTCACTACCGGAGCCGTGCTGCTTACCGCCGGCACGGCGCTGACGCTGGCCGGCCTGGAAGGCCACGCGGTGGCACTGGCCGCCGCCGGGACGGTGCTGGCAGGCATCGGGTTCGGCGCATCGGCGCTGGCCTGCTTCGGCACGCTGGCCCGGCTGGCCGCGCCGGAGGAGCGCGGCGAGCTCTTCTCCGTCGCCTACGTCATCGCCTACCTGGCCTTCAGTCTGCCGGCCGTGCTGGCCGGATTCGCCAGCACCTACGCCGGGCTGCACGCCACCGCGCTGGTCTACGGCCTGGGCGTGGTCGCCCTCAGCCTCACCGCGCTGGCCGCCCAGCGGGTGCGCGCCGCCCGGGCAGCACAGGCAGCGTGACCGCACCCGGCTGACCGGCCGCATCTCCGGCCCGAAGACGAAGGGAAACGAGCACGGCCGTCATCACGCCCCGCGGCAGCCGCGGGCCGCGCGCGATCGGAGTCAGGTCCGCTGCTCCAGCGCCCGCCGGGTCAGCACCCGGGCGAGATGACGGCGGAACCCGCCATCGGCGTGAATGTCCTCGCCAGGCTCAGTGCCCTCGGCCGCCAGCTCAGCGGCGTCCGCGGCGCTGGCGCCATCGGCCAGCGCCTGCTCGGCGGCGCTGGCCCGCAGCGGAACCGGACCCATGTTGGCCAGCACGATCCGGCCGCCGGTCGCCGCCACCCCGACGATGGCCCAGTCGTTGGCCCGCCGGACGAACTTCTGGTAGCCCCACGCGGCGCCCGGCGCGCGCGGTACCCGCACGGCGGTGAGCAGCTCGTCCGGCGCCAGGCTGGTCTCGAAGAAGCCGGCGAAGAAATCGTCCGCCGCGATCCGCCGCGTCCCGCCGGGACCCTGCGCCTCCACCGAGCCGCCGAGGGCAAGCAGCGCCATCGGCAGGTCGGCGGCCGGGTCGGCGTGCGCGAGCGATCCGCCGATGGTGCCGCGGTGCCGGATCTGCGGATCGCCGACCTGCGCGGCGGCATGGGCGAGCAGCGGCGCCTCGGCCCGGACCAGCCCGGACGCGGCCAGGTCGGCGTGCCGGGTCATCGCGCCGATCACCAGCTCGCCGCCGTCGGCGCTGATCCCGGCCAGCCCGGTCAGCCGGCCGAGGTCGATCAGCGTGGCCGGCGCGACCAGCCGCAGCTTCATCATCGGCAGCAGCGAGTGGCCGCCGGCCAGCAGCTTCGCCTCGTCGCCCAGGCTGGCCATCAGGTCCAGCGCGTGTGCCGTGGACTCGGCGGCGACGTAGTCGAACGGCGCCGGGATCACGGCCGCACCTGCTCGCCCGCGCCGTTCGCGCTGCCCGCGCTGGCGGCGGCACTCGCGCCGCTCACCGTGCTGGCATCACCCGTGCTGGCCTCTTCCGCGGCAGCCAGCACCGCCCGGACGATGTTGTGGTAGCCGGTGCAGCGGCACAGGTTGCCCTCAAGCCCTTCCCGTACCTGCTGCTCGGTCGGGTGCGGGTTCTCGGCGAGCAGCCCGACGGTCGCCATCACCATGCCCGGGGTGCAGAAACCGCACTGCAGCCCGTGTTCCTGGCGGAACGCCCGCTGCACCGGGTGCAGCTCGCCGTCGGCCGATGCGAGCCCTTCGGCGGTCGTCACCGCACCACCCGCCGCCTGCACCGTGAGTATCGTGCAGGACTTGACCGATGCCCCGTTCAGCAGGACTGTGCACGCGCCGCACGAGGTCGTGTCGCAGCCGACATTGGCGGCACGCAGGCCGCAGGTCTCGCGGAGGTAGTGCACGAGCAGCAGCCGCGGCTCGACGTCGTCGGACCGCGGCTCGCCGTTCACCGTGAGCTCCACCCGCATCATGCACCTTCCGATCTTGCTGTGCTGGCCCGGGGGGACGACCCCCCGGAACCCCCCGCCGGGCTGGCCTGAGGCGATGACCCGCGGGCCGCTTGCAGCGCCCGCCAGACCCGCTGCGGCGAGGTGGGCATGTCGATGTGCCGGACGCCCAGGTGGGCGACGGCGTCGATGACGGCGTTCTGCACCGCGGGCGTCGCGCCAATCGTGCCGGCCTCGCCGATTCCCTTGGCGCCGATCGGGTTGTAGCTGGTCCGGGTGGCCATGTCCGCCAGGTCGAAGCTGGGTACCTCGGTCGCCGACAGGAACGGGTAGTCCGCGAAACTGGCGGTCAGCGGGTTGCCGTCGGCGTCGTACACGAACTCCTCCAGCAGCGCCTGGGCCGCGCCCTGGGCGATGCCGCCGTGCCGCTGGCCCTCGGCCAGCAGCGGGTTGAGCACGAACCCGGCGTCGTCGACCGTCACCATCTGGCGGAGCGTTACCTTGCCGGTCTCGGTGTCCACCTCCACCACGGCCACGTGCGTGCCGAACGGGAACGTGGCGCCGGGTGCGGAGAACACGGTGCGCACCATCAGCCGCTCCGCCTCGGCTAGCCGGGCCAGCGGCACCGCCGCGTCCGGGTCGCCGGCCACCGCGAACGCGCTGCGCCCGGCGTCGAAGACCAGGTCGGCCGGGTTAGCCTCCAGCGCCGCGGCGGCCCGCGCCCGGGCCAGCTCGATCAGCTCCGCCGAGGCCTGCTGCACCGCCGCCCCGCCGTGCTGCAGGCTGCGCGAGCCGCCGGTGCCGCCGCCCTCGGGGATCAGGTCGGTGTCGCCCCACTTCAGCGTGATCCGGTCCACCGGGATGCCGAGCTTGTCGCTGGCCAGCATCGCCCACGCGGTCGCGTGCCCCTGGCCGTGCGGCGACGTGCCGGTGAGGATCGTCGCGCTGCCGTCGGGATGGACCTCGACGGTGGCGTTTTCCTCCGGCGGGCTTTCCTCGCCGTCCCCCATGCCGGTGATCTCGACATAGCTGGCCAGGCCGATGCCGAGCTGGACCGCGTCGCCGCGCGCCCGCCGCCCGGCCTGCTCCTTGCGCAGGCCGGCGTAGTCCGCCGCGGCCAGCGCCTTGTCCAGCGCGACCACGTAGTCGCCGCTGTCATACAGTGCGCCGAACGCGGTCCGCTGCGGCTCGGTGAACGGCGGCAGCAGGTTGCGCCGCCGCACGTCGGCGGGATCCATGCCGATCTCGGCGGCGAACAGGTCCATCGCCCGCTCGATGGCGGCGGTGGCCTCGGGCCTGCCCGCGCCGCGGTAGGCGCCCAGCGGCGTGGTCGTGGTGACCACCGTCCGGGCTACCGCCTCCGCGCGCGGGATGGCGTAGGGGCCCGGCGTCATCAGGATGGTCAGGAACGGCAGGATCGCGCCGATCCGGGGATAGGCGCCGGAGTCCTGCAGGATCTCCAGCCGGTAGGCCTGGACCGTGCCGTCCCGGCTGCCGCCGATCGTGACCGTCTGCTGCTGCGCGCGCCCGTGGGTCATCGCGATGAGGTTCTCGTACCTGGTTTCGGTCCACCGCGCCGGGCGGCCGAGCTGCCTGGCCACCCAGGCCACGACCGCGTGCTCGGGGTCGGCGCCGAACTTCGCGCCGAAGGCGCCGCCGACATCGGGGGTGATCACGCGGACCTGCTCCTGCTCGAGGCCGAGCAGCCCGGCCAGGCCGCTGCGCGTTCCCTGCGCCCCCTGGTTCGGTATCCACGCGGTCAGCCGCCCGTCGTCGCCCCAGGCGGCCGCGCCGGCCCGGACCTCCATCGGGGCCGGGGCCACCCGCTGGTTCATGATCGTCTGCCGTACCACGGCCTCGCAGTCGTCGAACAGGTGCTCATCCAGCGTCGCGGGATCGCCGAAGTTGGCGGCGATGTTGGTGCCGGCCTCCTCGAAGAGGATCACCTCGTCGGACTCGGCGGCGGCCAGGTCGACCACGGCCGGCAGCGGCTCGTAGTCGACGTCGACGAGTTCCATCGCGTCCTCGCCCTGGTAGGGCTCCTCGGTCACGACAGCGGCCACCGCGTCGCCGACATAGCGCACGACGTCGGTCGCCAGCAGGCGGTGGCGCATCCGCTCGTTGGTCAGCCCCGCCATCATCGGGCCGATGTCCGGCAGGTCGGCCAGGTCGGCGGCGGTAAATGCCGCGATCACGCCGGGCGCCGACAGCGCTCCGCTGACGTCGATCCCGCCGATCCGGGCATGCGCGATGGGGGAGCGGACGAAGAAGACGTGGCAGGCGCCGGTGAGCCGGTCGTCCACGATGTCCTCGGTGTAGACGCCGCCGGTCGTCAGGAAGCGCGGATCCTCGATCCGCAGGACCCGGGTGCCCAGGATGCTCACGACGATTGCTCCCCTCGAATTCCGCCTGCACGGGCTCGCCGCCCGCCTGCGGCGACCGGGCCCGCTGGCCAGAAATGATCATGCCGACCGGAGCCCGGCAGGTCAAACTACGTCATCACGTCCGGCCGGCCGCTACGCCAACAGCCTAGTTGGCGTAGCGCCGCCGCTGCCCTGGCCGGGTGCCTGGGCGCGTTCAGGTCCCCTTCGGGCACGGGTAGAACATCTTGCCGTCCAGGTCCACGTCGAACTTGACCGCGGCGAACCCGTTGGCCGGCGCGTAGACCCGGTGGCAGAAGGTGGCGAATTCCCGCTTATGCGCGCATTGCACGCCCGGGCTGCAGACGAACCGGTCCTGCTGGTACTCGGCCTCGCCGACCCACTTGCCAGTCGGCTGGCTGGGCGTGGAGTCCGCGGTGAACACGTCCCAGCCGCATGGCGTGGCGCCGGTGAGCTTCGAGCAGGTGATCCCGTCCTGCCGGCTGCCTTGCTGCCAGCCGGCGAAGCACTCGTGGAAGACGTAGCACTCCTCGACGACCGCGCCGTCCGTGTACTTCACGCCCCACCAGGCCAGGCCAGGCGCGTTCTTCCACAACGCGGTCATCCCGTAGCTGTGCACCAGGTTGAACGCGTACGCGAGGAAATTCTGCGCGTCGCCGGGAGTGATATGGAACCCGGTGGTGGACGCCGGGTCGAAGTTGTCGATGTCGTCAAGCTCGACTGCGTCGAAGCCCTTCCGCGCGCACATCGCGAGGCGCTCGTTCAGCATCGGCTTCAGCTCGTTGAGCTGGCGGAAGTCCACCCAGCGTTCCTGCGGGAAGCCGAAGTAGACCTTCCCGAGCGTGGCGGCAGGGAAGTACCTGCCGCGCGGCGACGGGCTGGCGTCCGGCCGGTAGTCCTCCCAGGCCAGGTCGAGGTAGCAGACGGCCTTCGGGTGCGTCAGCGTGCTGGCCTGCCAGCTGGTGTGGATCTGGCGGACCTCGCCGCGGGTGGTGAGGAAGCCGTCGATGTCGTAGATGTCGACCGCGCTCGCGCCGGTGCGCTGCAGCGGGGTGACCCGGCCGATCTGCCAGTCCCAGCGCATCGGGTGGCCGGCGTCGTCCAGATGCGGCGGGTACCAGCAGGACTGGCCGGCCGGCCGCCGGCACGCCACCGGCGCGGGCAGCGGCACCACTCGCCAGCGGAACCTGCGGGTCGTCGCCCCGGCCCTGTTCGAGGTCCGCACGGCCACCGTGTGCGCTCCGGTGCCGAGCTTCCCGGTGTAGAGAAGATGGCTGCCCGGCAGCGCCCGCCAGGCCCCGCCGTCAATCCGGTACCGCTGCGCCGGCGTCCCGTCCGCGGCGTTGTAATGCGGCGGGTCGACCTGGAAGTATTCCTCCGCCGAGCCGGTGCGGTGCTCGGGCAGGCCGTTG
>Ga0182015_10003861_pt1 | contig 16491 bp, 15 predicted proteins | sample 712P3MmetaG_FD_120478 | JGI IMG/M metagenome (GOLD analysis project Ga0182015, IMG submission 120478) | Permafrost microbial communities from Stordalen Mire, Sweden - 712P3M metaG | ecosystem: Environmental > Terrestrial > Soil > Wetlands > Permafrost | place: Sweden: Stordalen | collected... | reverse complement strand
GGGCGAGGTTTTCGGCGTTCTCGGCAGCATGGGCTTCCTGGAGATTGCCGCAAACCGTGGAGCCGCGGCCCAGTTGACCGGAGCCAGCAAGGGAACCGACGTGACCATCATCCTCGGCGAAGCTGCCGCCGCGGGCAAGGGCGCGTAGCAAATTTACGGATTTCTCGGCCTGGGATGAGCATAGCGATCCATCTCAGCCGTCCACTTCAGAAAACGCCACAGACTGGAGCGCTCGCGCCACAGAAATTCCCAGAACTCAAGGAAGCCAATTTTCGTCATCTTGACGCCGCAGTAGGTCTCGATGCGCCACAGCAGATATGGACTCCGCCACGGGGCCAGGCGATGGCCCCTCGTGGCGTTCCACAGAAAGCGCAGGGAATGGCGCATGCGATACATGATACCTCTGGTCAGGGCGGCGAATACATCCGTTCCCATGTTAAGATTCTGTCTCCGCCAGGGAAGCTCCTGCCATGTCTGAAGCAAATCCCCGTCAAAAAGCAGAAGACCACTACTACGCCGCACTCGATTTGATGGGGGATGGGAAGTTGGAGGAGGCTGTCGCGGCTTACCGTGAATCGCTGGCAGTCGATCCCTCGTTCACTGAAGCTATGCACGGACTGGCGCGCGCCCTGCAGGATTTGCAACGCTACGATGAAGCGATCGGCGTAGCGCAGAAAATCACCGAATTGGATCCGGACGACGTGCTGGCGCACACCAGCTTGTCTGTGCTCTATCAGAAGAAGGGCATGATCCCTGAAGCGGAGGCCGAGGGAGCGAAGGCGCGGGTGCTGGGATGGAAGCAGCAGTTGAAGAAGAGCTAGCTAGCTGTCATATGTCAGCTTGGCACAAACATCCGCTCGGATCACGCAAATCCGCGGCCTTGTTATTTCATGACTGAGAGCTTGACGGCCGAAAGCGGAGAGCTACAGCTCGTACTTCTTCATCAAATGCCGGAACGAGCGGTAGGAAATGCTAAGGAGATCTGCGGCCTTGGTCTGCACGCCGTTCGAGTGCTCGAGAGCGTTTAGAAGCAGAGTGCGCTCGATGTTGGCGACGTAACCCTCCAGGCCAATCCCTTGCGGAAGCACAGCTCCTGGAGCTACCTCCGAACTACCTCCAGAAACGCCGGCCGCGGCGGCGCGGGCTTTGGGCCGCTCCGCGGGCAGCTCGACATGCAACTCGTCGCTCACCTCCAGTGCGACGGCGCGCTCGATGGTATTTTCAAGTTGGCGAACATTGCCGGGCCACTCGTAATCGCAGAGAGCATCCAGCGATTGTTGGTTGAGACGAAGGATACTGCGATTCGCGGCCGCTGCGTATTTCTTCAGAAAATGATTGGCGAGTAGAGGGATATCTCCGCGGCGCTCGCGCAGGTCGGGCACGCGGATTGGAATCACACTGAGGCGATAATAGAGATCTTCGCGAAACAGGTTTTCGGCGACGGCCTTGTCGAGATCGCGATTGGTGGCCGCGATCACCCGCACATCAATGGGAATCTCGCTGGTACCGCCCACCGGGCGCACGGAGCGCTCCTGCAATACGCGAAGCAACTTCACCTGCATGGCCAGGGTCATCTCGCTGATTTCGTCGAGAAAGATGGTGCCGCCGCCCGCTACTTCGAATAATCCGCGCTTGTTCTGTGTGGCCCCGGTAAAAGCTCCCTTCAGGTAGCCGAACAGTTCGCTTTCCAGCAAAGTTTCCGGAAAGGCTCCGCAGTTCACGGAAACGAAGGGATCCGTGGCACGAGGGGAACAGATGTGTACAGCGCGCGCCACCAACTCCTTACCAGTACCGCTTTCGCCATGAATCAGGACAGTGCTCGCCGTGGAAGCGACGGTGCGTACCGTCTGCTTGAGCTTCTCCATTGCCGGGCTGGAACCGATGATGTTATCGAGCGAGTTGTGCGATGCAGCATCGCGGCGCAAGGCGAAATTCTGTTTGCTGAGCGTCAGCTTTTCGAGCACTCGGCTGATGGCGAGCCTGATCTCATCGACCAGACCGGGACTCTTGCGAATGTAATCGGAGGCTCCTCCGGCTTTGACCGCTTCCACCGCAGCTTCGTAGTCATCCACCGCAGTGATGAGAATGACCGGAGAGTCGGGAGAAACGCGATGCGCATGACGAAGGACTTCAATGCCGTCCACGTTCGGCATCTTGATATCGGTGATGATCAGGTCATAGAGATTGCCGTCAATTTTGTTTTTGGCGGTTTGGCCGGAATGCACAGTCTCCACGCGGTGTCCGTCGCGACGCAAAGCGATGTCCAGCATTTCACAAATGGAGCGTTCGTCGTCGCAGACGAGAATGTTAGCCACGGGAGCTCCCGCTTGCAGCGGCCGCCAAAGGCGGTGACGCTTGAGTTGGGCCGTGGGTGGCGGCCCAACCCTCGGACGAAGAAGTGTGCGGTGAGGGCCGCTCCGACTCGAGCCGGTGCAACCTGAGAACGAAAGTGGTTCCCTGCCCGGGCTTCGACCGCGCCCAAACTCTTCCTTCGTGCGCCTGCACAATCTGGTAGACCACAGCTAATCCCAGGCCGGTGCCGCCTTCAAAGTTTGATTGAAAAGGTTCGAAAATCTTTTCCGTCTGTTGCGGCGTCATTCCGCTTCCGGTATCGGCGAATGTAATCTGCCAGTCGTCGCCCAAACGTTCGATACCCACCCGTAAGGTGCCACCGTTCTGCATGGCACGCACGGCGTTCTCCCCGAAATTCCAGAATACCTGTTTGATCTTGTCGCCGTCGGCGAGGACCCAGGCCTCAGCCACGTCAAATCGATCTTCGATCACGATGCCCGTGTTCTCCGCCGTCATGCGATGTCGCATTAAAGTGAGCGTGTCCTCGAGCAGCGGCAGGAGATCAGTTTTGTCGAAGCGGTACTGTTTGCCTCGGGAGTACGCCAGAAAATCAGTGATGATGCTGTTAAGCCGTTGCGATTCCCGGGTGACAATGTCGAGCAATTGCCGATGTTCGGTGCTCATCTCGGGAATGGCGGAGAGCATGCTGACCGAGCCTGCAATGGAGGTAAGCGGATTGCGAATCTCGTGCGCGATGGCCGCCGCCAGCCGGCCCACAGCCGCCAGTCGGTCCTGCAAACGGACTTCGCGCTCCAGGCGGCGGATCTCGGTGAGATCATCCAGCACATAGACCAGGCCGACCCTGCCGCCTTCCGCCAGGTTCAGGTTGGCTACTCGTACTCGCAATGTTTTGCGGAATGAATTCGCCGCGTCGTATCGAACCTCTGCGTAGGCTTGCTGCGACTCGGCATTGGGCAGCGCGTCGAGGAAAAGCTTGCTGACCGAATTTCCCAGCAACTGGCCAGGCGTGCTCTCCAAAAGCTTTAGCGCGGCGCTGTTCACCAGTGTGATATGGCCATCGATACCGGTGGTAATCAATCCGCTGCTGATGGACTGAATAATGTTTTCATGAAGGATCTGCAGGTTTTCCAGAGCGCCGCTGGTATTCTCCAATTGCACCCGCGCCTGGCGTAACTTCGAGTTCAGCAAACCTGCCAGATAGGCGAGTGCCAGATAAGCAAACAGGTTCACCAAAATGATGGCCTGAAGCGATTTCAGTCCAGGGTGCGTCGTACAGTAGGACTTCACGACCCCGTAGTAGTTGAGTTCAATCACCGTGCCGTAAAGAATGAAGGCAAGAGCCGCGACCAGATGGGCCCACACTCGAGGAAGCAAAATGCTGGCCACAATGATGACGAGCGGGTACAGAAAGTTGAGGGAACTATCCCAGCCTCCCGTTTGATGCACGACCAGACTGACAAAAACCAGGTCAGTCAGCACTTGCAAGGAAGCTTGCAGCCGAAGTTCATCCCAGAGCGAGAGCAGGAGAGCATAGAAAAGCGAGAGGACAAACCACAGGAAGATCGTGCCCACGAACAGATGCAGAGGAAGGGGAGCGGGCGCAAGGTGCGTCACCGCCAATTGAATTGCGAGCAGGAAGGTCAAGATCAGGATCCGCACCTTGACTAGCCAGGCCAGCCAACTCCGCTCGTCGAACGTCGATTGCATCAAGGTTCCGATGATTCGAAGACAATCCCGCCGGGGAACTGCCCAGCGGGCCGCCGCTATTCATGGGCGGGTTCTCAAAAGTCAGGAGCACTCCCGGCAGCGGGCGCTCCTGACCGGATATTCGTTAGCCTGCCAGCTTGGCAATCATGGCAAACAGCGGCATATAGAGCGAGATTACGATACCGCCAATGCTGAGGCCCAGAACGCCGATAATCGCTGGCTCCAACATGGCCAACATGTCCTTCGTGGCGGCGTCCACTTCTTCTTCATAAAAATCGGCGATCTTCTGCAACATGTTGTCCATAGCGCCGGTAGCTTCGCCGACTCCGATCATCTGAGTCACCATGTTCGGAAACACTCCGCATTCCCTGAGCGGATCTACGATCGTTCGGCCCTCTTCAATCGCTTTCCGGACTTTCATCAACGCCTCTTCCAGGACGGCGTTACCGGAAGTCTTGGCGGTAATCGCCAATCCTTCGAGGATCGGCACGCCGGAGGTGATCAACGTACCCAGCGTTCGGGTAAAGCGGCCAACCGCAATCTTGCGGAGGAGACTTCCGACGATTGGCATCTTCAGCAGCGTTTTGTCGAAGTAATAGCGGCCGCGCGGGTGTTTGCGAATCTGCTTGAGGCCAAACACCAAACCGATCACTCCGCCGATGGCAACCCACCAGAAACCCTGCACGAACGCGCTGAGCCCCATCACGATGCGCGTGGGAAGAGGAAGCGTAACGCCAAGACCGGAAAACAGGTTGGAGAAAATCGGCACGACCCACTTGAGCAGCGCGCCGACAATCAGGGTCGCGATGCTGACGACGGCCACGGGATAGATCAGCGCCGACTTCACCGCGGCGCGCAGGCGAACGGCTTTTTCCACGTAAGTCGCCAAGCGCTGCAGAATGATGTCGAGAATACCGCCCGTCTCGCCGGCCTCAATCATGTTCGTGGTGAGGTCATCAAAGACCAGCGGATACTGGCGCATCGCGTTGGCCAGCGTGGCACCACCTTCTACGGTGGTGCGGACGCCCGTCAGCGTCTTCTGAAAAGACTGACTTTCCTGGTTGGCCGCGAGAATCTCCAGACACTGCACCAGCGGCAAGCCGGCGTCGATCATGACCGAGAACTGGCGGAAAAAAATCGCGATGTCCTTGGTCTTGACCTTACCCGAGCCGAAAGTGGGCATGGCAAATTCCTTGCCCTTCTCGCGGATGGAACCGGGGGTGATCCGCTCGCGCCGCAACTGCTGTCCCAGCGCCTGCTTGTTTGGTGCGTTGCGCTCTCCGGAAATCTTCTGTCCGGAGGCGTCCTTGCCGGAAAATGTGAAAACTGGCATGGTATCTATCTCTCCTCAACTGGTCGTCGGATCACAAATCTCTGCCCAATCGCTCGATCCTGTTCATCGTCGTGCTGACTGCCGAATGTTTAGCCCTTCGATGACGTCGCTCCTCGTGACATTGACGATCCGGCCGTGCCGCCGCCCCGGTTCGTCAACGAGGCACCTCGATTAATCATTTCCTGCAGTTCATCGGGATTGCTCGACCGCTGCAGTGCGATCTCCAAAGAAATCTGCTTCTGGACGTAGGCCGTGGCCAGAGCCTGATTGAACGTTTGCATGCCAAATTTATCCTGGCCGGATTGCATGGCCGAGTAGACCTGGTGAATCTTGTCTTCGCGAATCAGGTTTCGAACCGCCGGATTTGGGATCAAGATTTCCATGATCATGGCGCGGCCCTTACCGTTGATCGTCGGCAACAGGGTTTGACACATGACGCCTTCCAGAACCAGCGACAACTGGGCGCGAATCTGCGGTTGCTGGTGAGCCGGGAACACGTCGATGATGCGGTTGATGGTGGACGTTGCCGAATTGGTATGCAAGGTACCAAAGGTCAAGTGTCCGGTTTCGGCGATTCGCAGCGCCGATTCGATGGTCTCCAGGTCACGCATTTCGCCGATCAGCACCACGTCGGGATCTTCACGAAGCGCTGCCCGTAAGGCATCGGTAAAGCTCTTGGTATCGGCGTGCAGTTCGCGCTGGTTGACCACACAGTTCTTGTTCATGTGGACGAACTCGATGGGATCCTCAATCGTGAGGATGTGGTCATGTCGCTCGCTGTTGATCTTGTCGATCATGGCCGCGAGCGTGGTCGACTTACCGGAGCCCGTCGGTCCCGTCACCAGCACCAGACCGCGCGGTTTATCGCAAAGCTTGCTGACCACTGCAGGCAAGCCGAGCTGGTTGAACGATTTGATCTCAAATGGGATCAGACGGAAGACGGCGGCCGTGGCGCCGCGCTGGTTGAAAACGTTGGCGCGGAAGCGGGCCAGCCCTTTCAATCCAAAAGAGAAGTCGAGCTCCAGGCTTTCCTCGAAGCGGTGCTTCTGCGAATCCGTCATGACGCTGTAAGCCAGCTGTTTGGTCTCAGCCGGCGTCATCTGCGGCAAATCGAGCGGCACCAGATGCCCGTGCACACGAATCTGAGGCGGCGAATTGGTGGTGATGTGAAGATCGCTGCCGCTCATCTCCAACATTCTTTTGAGCAGATCGCTTAACGACAAAGCCATAGTCTGTTTCCTTCCCCTTCGTCCCGAATTCTTTACTTTCCGATTTCGCTAACTCACGAATCAGTGAATCGTTTCGCGGGCCACTTCCTCGAGTGTGGTCATGCCCGCGGCAACTTTGATCAGGCCGCTGCGTCGCAACGTGATCATGCCGCGCTCGATCGCCTTTTTTTTAAGTTCCACCGCCGATGCCCCCACCAGAACCAGTTCTCTAATTTCGTCATCCACTTCCATCACTTCATACAGACCGCAACGGCCTTTGTAGCCGGTGTTGTTGCATGCGCCGCAACCCTTCCCCTTTTGAATCTTCACCGTCTTGGCCTCTTCAGGGCTAAATCCTTCCTCAATCAACGCTTGCACCGGAACGTCAACCGGCTCAGTACAATCTTTGCAAATGCGGCGGATGAGTCGCTGGGCACAGATCAGGTGAACTGAAGTCGCCACCAGGAACGGTTCGATTCCCATGTTCATCAAACGCGTGATGGTTTCCGGCGCACCATTCGTGTGCAAAGTAGAGAGCACGAGGTGACCGGTGAGTGCGGCCTTGATGGCAATTTCCGCCGTTTCGAAGTCTCTGATTTCGCCCACCAAAATGATGTTGGGATCCTGACGCAAGAAAGAACGCAGCGCGGCCGCAAAATTCAACCCGATCTGCTCCTTCATCTGCACCTGGTTGACGCCTGCCAACTGAAACTCAACGGGATCTTCGGCCGTCATGATGTTGGTATCGGGCTGGTTGAGGCGAGAGATGGACGAATAAAGAGTGTTCGTTTTGCCCGAGCCGGTCGGGCCCGTGACTAACACCATTCCGTATGGCTTGAGAATGGCCTTCTCGAATTTGACCAGAGACTCGGGCTCGAAGCCCAGCTTGGTCATGTCGAGGCGCAGGTTCTCTTTGTCGAGCAACCGGAGCACGATCTTCTCGCCCCACAACGTTGGCAAGGTGCTTACCCGGAAATCGAGCTGCTTCTTGCGTCCGCCAATGTTCATCTTCAACATGATGCGGCCGTCTTGCGGCAGGCGCTTCTCGCTGATGTCCAGCTTTGCCATGATTTTCAGGCGGGAAGTAATGGCGTCCTTCAGCTTGATTGGAGGCGACATGATCGCCTGCAGGACGCCGTCAATGCGGAACCGTACTCGGAACTCCTTTTCGTAGGGCTCAATGTGAATATCGCTGGCGCCTCGCTTCACCGCGTCGGTGAGAACCAGGTTCACGAGCTTGACTACTGGAGCCTCGTCCGCAGCTTTCTCCAGCTGCGAGAGTTCCATCTGTTGTTCTTCCGCTTGCAGCTCGACGTCGCTTTCATTCATCTCCGACATCGACTGCATTACGGTTTCAAGGTCTTCTTCCTTTTCCTTCGGGCCCCCGTAGGATTTTTCGATGCCGGCCAGAATCGAGCTCTCGGAAGCGACCACCGGCTCAATGTTGAAGCCGGTCATGAACTTGATGTCGTCCATCGCGAACACGTTCGTGGGGTCGACCATCGCGATGGTAAGAGACGCGCCCACGCGGCTTAAGGGAAGAATTTGATATCGCTTCGCGGTTTCAAACGGAATCAGCTTAACGACTGCCGGATCAATTTCGAAATAGGAAAGATTGATGGCAGGAACGCCATACTGCCGGGATAGGAAATTGGTGACGTCCTCGTCCGTGAGGAAGCCGAGCTTCACCAAGGCAGAGCCCAGGCGGCAGTTCTGCTCCTTCTGTGCCTTACTCGCTTGTTCCAACTGCTCTGGGGTAATGATCTTCTCTTTGACGAGAAGGTCACCCAGCCGTTGAGACATACATCGATCTCCTTACCACGTTGTGAAACGATGCCCGGTAACGTCGCTCGGCGTTTACACGAATCGCTACTTTTGGTAATGGGAGAAGAGCAGCGTCTTCGTGTTGACATAAATTGTCAACGCAAGTCGATTACCGTACCAGTTACCGTAGTTCAATATCCCTCAGTGCAAACACACAACTTATTGAAAATGGATAACGCATAGAGCACATAAATCGCACCCGTCGCTATGGTTCAGGACAAAAATAGGACATTGGGCATCGTGGGTAGGGTGGTTACCTTGGTGTCTCGGTATGGTCTGGGTTGACAGTGATTTTGAGACTTGCTGCAGTTGGCTAACCCGCATCAAGCAAATCGATGAGACGGTCGCTGCTTCCTAACGCCGATGTTTCCGTGACCGCGCAGCCGACGGTGAGACTGCCCCTCGGATGGAGCAATAGATAATGTTTCCGGCAGCGCCGGAGCCGTTGAAATTTGACGATGCTACAGCGCTATAATTAGCACCCTTCGATGCGCCCTGCGTGTCCTTAAGCTCCCATACCCTTCTGTGACCACCCCAGCGTGCCTCTCCCTGCGGCACTCGGCACGCGAACCGTCGCCCCGAAACAACGATTCTGACATTTAGGCGAACAAAAGGCGAACATTAGTGCTATACTCTGCTTATCAACCTCGCGCAACTTTGCGTGAGGAACCAACATAATCACGGTCTGGTGCCCCAAATGGACGAAAGCCGCAACCGTGAGATCGGGTTGATGGCAGCAATTCTTGCGAGCCTTCACATGCGAACCGCTGACGATCTGTTTGGAGGGCCGCAGGGAAGCCCCGTAGTGACAAGTTGATTGCTGCTTCAGTTCAATGGGCAGAGGCGATCATGCGGAAGATTGATAATGTATTTTCGGGCTGAGGGTCAGTTCACAGTCGCTCCGCCGCAGCACCGTTTGTACTTCTTGCCGGAGCCGCAGGGACACGGGTCGTTCCGCCCGAACTTGGGAGCGGTGCGCCGAAGTCCCGAAGTGCGGCACCTCCCCGGCTTGCGGTTGCGCCGAGAAGTTAACGACAAAGCCCGTAACGGCCAAGCTGCCATGTGTGCGATCACATCATCGTGATTCTCTCGGCTGATCGGCTCGGGGAAAAACTCTGGGTCGTCGTCGTGCTCGTGGCAGAGCATGGTCATTGGGATCAGTCCGGGGACGGCGGCTTCACCGCTTCTTCAAGTTGCTGCGCGACCGAGCGCACTCGCTCTTCCTCGTATTTCAAATTGGTCCCAGCGATCCTGACGAGTTTGGACTCGCCAACATCGGCCACACCGGGATCAAAAAAGATTACATTAGTGCCTTCGGGACTCAGGGCACTGGGATAGCGAATCCCGTCGTAATGCGCGTCTCGGATGTAGTCTGCCAAGCGTTGGCACGGAAGATAGTGGTGGGGATCGTCGTCTCGCTCCAAAGGACGACTCATCTCCTTAGCAAACGCCCTCAGCAGGCTTTGAATCTCCACGTCCCACTTCAGGGTGTTCGTGATGAACGGATTGATCTCCTCAGGCTCCTGAGCCAAGTCGAGGAGTCGAATCTCGTGATTCAATTTCACGCTAGCAACTGAAACATAGTAGCCTCGCGCGGGGCGGACCTCGGCTACGGCAGTTGCCTCCTGATCTGCGCAATAGGGGACGCGCTGCCCCTCCACGCCGGCGCGCCCAGCATTTGCCTTTTCAGTCGGCGGCGCTCCGATTTCATCGCCTTGGAATGGCTGGCGTTCGCCGTATTCGCCCGGATTGAATCCTCTCCGCGCACGAAAGAAGGTAGTGCCAGTCGGTAATGTGACCGCGAGTTGCGCAAAATCTTCGGCGAAATAATCTTCAAACGGGAGTGGTTCGTCAGGATTTTCGCGCACCTGATCGCAAAATTCCTCCCATCTATCGCGATGGGTATAGTGAAGCGACCCTCCTAACGGTTGATACAACTCCAGAGCGTCAAGCTGCGGCTCTCCATCGTCATCGTCCCAATCTGAATTGGCAATCTCTTCCAATAGCTCTGCTTGGGCATCTTCATCCAAAACGTCCTCGTCGAAAACCTGCCAGTGCCATTGAATCAGCGAAATGAGCGGTTCGCCGCTTTCGAAACTCTCGGCCACTACATACATGGACAGCAAATTATCGAACAGTCCGCCGAGTTCAGATGCCTCGACAACGATGACGTTCTCCGACCCACAGCATTCACACTTCCCGGTTCCTTTGCCAAGCTCTACGACCTTTTGCTTGAGCCATCCGTGATTGAAACAATTCGGGCAACATAGCATCTGGATTTCCCCCTACTCCAAGATTGCTGAGTAAGAATTCCGATTACCAAGCCAATGTTCCTTCGTACCAATTCCGCAGCCACCTCCTCGGCGGCAACGCGTATTCCGGACGGCTGCCCTGACCGGAGCCGTAGAAAACGCAGATTCGTTTCATGCAGACATTCTAAATTTTGGTTCGGCAAAATGAAGGGCGCCCAGATCCTTTCAACTCGTATTGTTCAGGGCTGGACAAGCATGCAGAACCCAGTCAGAAGTAACAATGCTGTTAGGGGATGCGCTTGGATTCAAACGAGAAAAGTGTCCAGCAGGTGCCCTCTTTCTCGAACTGAACCGGATGGGGCACTTCACCCGTAAATATCGAGATGGCATGCGCCCAAAATTCCCGCGCCGCAATATTCGAGTGCAGTATGCGAACTTCCCACAGGCCGGGAAATCGCCTCCACACCTCAAGCGCGATTTGGGTTCCGATTCCACGCCTCCGGTATCCACGAAGAACAAAAAACTCTGCCATATCCCAGACGTTATGATTGCCCGAGACCTCCGATCCTTTCTTCAGTAAAACCAATCCTGCCAATTCGCCATTCGTCCTGCTAAGAAACGGATATCGCTCAGGGTCACTCCAATAAAGCGGAAGGCCCCGGTAGCCGAACCTGCCGTCGGTCCCTAGTTTCAAGTCGTGGAACTCGCTGAAATCGTGTGCGTACAACTCCAGCAGGTTAGCAAGGATCGACTCTTGCTCCGGTCCAGCGGAGATGACCTCGATATGCGCGGATGGCTTCTCTGCGCGGTTTCTCATGGCGGGCATGGGTCTGGGGGAAAATGGGTTCCGGAACAATTGTAGCGGTTAGTTGTAATACTCAAGACCCTAGCTGCTCAGAACCCGGAGTCGTGAGGGCAGGAGTGTCGCTCATGGGCACCGCAGACTCGCCAGTAGCCCGAGTACCGCCGCTGCGGTCGGTCATTGCGAACTGCGATGCCCAGCGCCTTCTTCTGCCCGACCAGCACCACCAGTTTCTTGCCCCGAGTGATCCCTGTATAAATCAGGTTGCGTTGGAGCAGCATATAATGCTGCGTGGCCAGCGGAATCACCACCGCAGGAAACTCCGATCCCTGTGATTTGTGGATGGTCACTGCGTAAGCCGGGGCAACTTCATCCAGTTCGCCGAAATCGTATTTCACCATCCGATCATCGAAGCGCACCACGACCTGATGTTCTAATACATCTATCCGTTCAACGGTTCCAATGTCCCCGTTGAACACTTCCTTGTCGTAGTCGTTCTCCGTCTGGATAACTTTGTCTAGTATCTGGAACCGCCATCCGAACCGCTCGACAGATGGTTGACCGGGTTGATGAGGGTTCAATCAGCAGAGCGAGCGTTTGTCGTCTGATGAAAGGGGCGAATCAGCAACCCTCTCTAGCGCCAATGCCTCTTTCCGAAGTCGAAACCTCATTATGGCAATGAACACCAAGATTCCCGACAAAATGCAGATTAGCCTCACCTCGTCCATAGAGACAATCCTCGCTTCGCTGCAGCCCTATGCAAAGTGGATCGAGAAAATGTTGGGTGCACCTTTGAGTGACACGCTCACCCTCGAAGTTGACTGCAACCCCGGTGACCTCGTTGCCGAGGAGTTTTTGCAAGGGTTGCCCGTAACCTCGGCAACCAAAGCGAGAAACAAAAATTGGCGAGCATTCATTGAGAGTTGGGCACTTCCCCCCGATGTAAGCCCTCGAATCGCTATGTCCCTCCAGCGCGAGCGCAAACCCAACACCGCTCCATTGCCCGTCTGGGAACTCGACTGGCAAGATTGCCCGGTTGCCCTTAGGCTCCGTGGTCTGGCACACCGGGCAATCAGTATCAAAATCCCGATGTTGTTTCCTCCCAGCGACATGCCTATGGTTGGTCACTCGTCAGCAACACGCTGGTTTATTGTGCACCGAGAAGATGCCGCCAAAGTTCTGCTGCTGGAGCAACATGTTGTAGGTCTGACCGAGCGCTATCTCGAAACTACTTATAGCCGCACTCGTCTGCCAGCCCCATATGATTGGGATTCGGTCGTGCTCGATGCAACCGCACGGCGCATGGTCAGAACTGACTTTGAACTTTTCTTTCAGCGGGAACAATGGTTCCGCCAGCATAATTTGCCGTATCGAAGGGGCTATTTGTTCTGGGGCGCTCCCGGCAATGGCAAAAGTGCAACCATCAGGGTAATGGCAGCGCATCCATACATCCAGCCTTACACACTAGACCTCAGCGATGCAGAAGAGAAGAGCAGGGACGTTCTTCGCACGTTCGAAACCGCTGCACAGAATACCCCCGCGCTCGTGATCCTCGAAGACCTTGATCGGGCTTTTCCAACTGAGGGCAAGCGAACACAAAAAAGAACCGCCGTAAGTTTTCAAACATTATTAAACTGTCTTGATGGGGTGGGATCGCAGGACGGGGTAATCGTGGTTGCTACGGCTAACGACCCAACGTGCCTCGATCCCGCGATCCTCAAGCGCCCCGGTCGTTTCGACCGTGTGGTTCAGTTCCGAAATCCCGATGCAGATTTACGCCGCGAATACTACAAGCGTCTCAGCCCCACTCTTGTGGGAGTGCAATTTGAGGTCGCTATCGAGCAGACCGAAGGATTCTCCTTCGCCCAACTTCGCGAGACATACATCTTGGGGTCTCAATCGGCATTCGAGCATGGGCGGGAAGTTGGGGTCGCGGACTTCATTGAAGCAATCGAGCTACAGGCAGCGGGAGCATTGGAGTTGAAAACGTCGGTTAACACCTCGGGGTCTGTGCGCCATGCGGAGCGTTAAGTCAGCCGCTCTATGCGCATTATGAAATGCAGGTGATTCAGCTTGCGGACTGTTCCCCGGCATGGGTGTGCCATTCAGTGAGGCGAGCACTTGCGCACACCCCAGAGATTACCTGCGCACTGCCTTACCGCTCTTCCACGACTCCGTAGTTCTTTGGAACGGAATTGAGCACCGATCCTGAGCCGTGCTGATCGCGTGAGTGAATCTGCATCGCCCGTGCTGCTTGTGTACGGCGACTGCCGAGGCTCTTATCGAACGCATCGATGCGCTCAACATGCGGGCAGTCGTGACAGACTATGACAATGCCATCCGGGTCTCTCATGATTGTGTACATACTTCGAGATTACTGTGCATCCTCTCGCGCCTTACATTGTTCCTTGAGGAGTCGCGTCAGTTCGGGTTCGGGCGTTTCTTCGCTCATGATGGACATCGTAGATAGTTAAGCAGCGCGTCCATTGCGCTTGAGGGGGTGGTGCAGCGTTGCCTTGTCTGCACCACCAAGAGGAACATGCGGAACAGAAAGAGGTATCCGTTCCTTCGCATCTCCTACTGTTCGCCACCGTACAAGGCTGACTTATTCGCTGTCTGTTCAGAATTGCTCAGTTTTCGAGAGCTTTGAAGCCAGAATGAGACGGAAAAGAAATGGCTGACTATCACACGAAGGGTTCGAATCGCCCGGCTTTCTACTGGCAGACATGCCAGAGTTGCCATGGACAGCGATCTTGGCAGCGACTGCGCCACGAATTTGAGTCGGACTGATCACGAACTGAGCACTATTGAGCAGTCAGCACTACTTTCCAGTTTTACAATCACATGCGAATTTGTAAGCGACTAGCCTTTCCCTTCGGGCATCGCGGTATGAGCAGGAAACGAGGATTCGCTTCGCTAAAGTGACGACTCTAGGATCAGGTCAAATCGATGGTGGTAGAGAGTCTTCGCCGTTGCGTCCTGTGGCTTCGGTTCGGCGGAGCAGCCACACGGCACAGTACTGCGGCAAGTCTTACGAGATGGTTGGTACTCTTAAACGTTGATCAATTAGGACAATTTCAAGGAGGAGGACTTATGCAGAGCGTGGTTGGAATTTTTCCCAAAGTGGTGTCGGCGGAGCGGGCTGTTCAGGGTCTGTTGAGCATTGGGATGACGGAGCGCTCCATCGTCTTCTTGAGCAGCGGATCGCGGGAGGACAGTGCGGTCGGGATGTTGTCTGACAAGGAGCTAGATAGGGTTCCGACGACGGATGCAGAAAGCGATGGAATGGGGAAGGCGATGGGCGCATTGCTGGGCGGAGCCGTGGGGGCGAGTGCGGGATTGGCGGGCGGGGCAGCGATGGCGAGTTTGCTGGTCCCGGGAGTGGGCACAATTTTTGCGCTTGGGGTGGGTGCTGCCGCGGTTCTGGGACTGGGAGGCGCGGCTGCGGGAGCGAAGGCCGGGGGAGGCTACCGAACATGCGATGGATGTCGGAGTTCCGATAGATGAGGTGAAGTTCTATCATGAGGTGCTGAGGCGTGGTCGGTCTCTGGTGATTGCCAATGCGGATGGCGAGGAGCTGGCCGAGAGGGCACGAACGGTGTTCAAGCAACAGGGTGGCGAAGATGTGGGGGCAGCTCGCAAGGAATTCGAGAAAGCGGCGTAGAGGGCACGAACTTGGGGAGGGGCCGTCATGCCAAACTGAGCTGTGGGAGCCGGAGAAACCTGCGAACGCATCCTCGTTCACAGAATGCTATTTGGGCAAAGCTGGGGAAGTATTGCCAAACTTGTTTGGAGGACAGTAACGGCGCTATTGGAGCGTAGCTCCCCGCCTTCGCATCCTTTTAGATAGCGGTGTCGGGTCGGAGCGCCCTAAAGGCTTGCCAGTGGCAGGCCTATGACCACACCGCTTTTGTCTACGCGTGAAGTTTCTCGTCGCTACTTTAATTCATCAATGAGGTGTTCCAGCTTATGCTCAATGGATTCGATCTCTTTTTGTAATTTGGGTCTGTTCGACAACTTCGCATCAGCATCCTTCAGATCGCCTAGCGCCGAGGATATCTCCGCTCTCGTGTCGTCTCCGTTACCAACGATGATCTTGGGGTCGTCAGTATAGGTTCGGACATTCGCATCGTCGAAGACCGCCACACAATACGGATACCTACCGTCAGGTCCCGTTAGCGCTCCGCCGATTTTCCCGTTCGCCGCATCGCTGTCTGGACCCTCGAATGCGTAAACGGGGTTTCCGTGTGGATCGGTAAAAGGAGTATTCGGGAAAAACAGTATCGCCACTCGGTACTGTGTTGTTGGGGTGGCCACCCATGTGACTGTTTCGCCCGCCTTAGCATACAACTCGAGGCGTCACTTAGCTTGGGGGTGGTATATGAGAGTGGTTTTGTCGCTGTGTTGATCGTCACCGGATACATAGCCACGGGCACTGGGGCGGGAGGTAGTGCTGAATTCGTGTCTTTTCCGAAAGCAAAGGAACTCGCGGCGGCGACGCTGCCCGCTACCGCAAGGAACTGTCTCCGGCTTACATTTGAGGCATCACAACTCTTAGACATGCTGCTCTCCTTGTACGACCATGATTTCAGGTCCTGACTGCCTATAAACCTGACAACCCCATTACTTGAACGAAATTGCTTCCCCCACTAACCGAGCGAACTCTAGTCGATACCTTAGGTCCGCCAATTCAGGATTGGCAGTGAGTTGTTCGCGTGGGTATCCTGCGTGAACCGCTCTTTCAAGCCACTTATAATAAGTGATTCCTGCTGTTCTCCGGCATCGAGATGAACGAGGCATGCTGGAATCCCCCTGCAGAAACGCAAGATAGTACATAGTCAGGCGCAGATATGCGCCATCTAATTTGAGTGCTTCTATGAGAAGGTCATAAAAGTCAAGGCCGACGTGGCGGCCCTCCTTAGTTTTCTTGTTCTTTGTGGCTTTCGCCTCATTTCCGCAGAAAATTTTGCGTTAGGATCGCTCAGGAGCGACGACTGGCAACTCGCTCGACCCACAGCACCCCGGTTCTTGTCTGTTTTCCGCGTATTGAGT
>Ga0182015_10003860_pt1 | contig 16491 bp, 12 predicted proteins | sample 712P3MmetaG_FD_120478 | JGI IMG/M metagenome (GOLD analysis project Ga0182015, IMG submission 120478) | Permafrost microbial communities from Stordalen Mire, Sweden - 712P3M metaG | ecosystem: Environmental > Terrestrial > Soil > Wetlands > Permafrost | place: Sweden: Stordalen | collected... | reverse complement strand
TTCCAGACAAGGGTAGATGGAAATTCAGATAAAAGAAGGTGGCCGCAGGCCGGATGAGGTGTGCCCTCTTGGTGGCCGTGACGCAGTCACCCTGCCGGGGCCGCAGGCGCACGCTACAGGATTGATGGAAATGCTCTAAAAGCTAACGACGGTTGGAATTCGTCACGGGTTGTTTCATTTTTTGCCGCCCAATTGAATCACCATTCCCTCGCGCGCGGCATCCACTTTTAATTTCGCCTTCCGTTTGGCCACGAGTTTACGGGCGTGTTTCACCAGTTCATCCATGCGCTGGTCGTCGTGGTCGGGGTCGTGGTGGAAGAGACAAAGTTGTTTGACGCCGGCCTTGAGCGCGAGCGCGACGGAATCGTCCACACAACCGTGTCCCCAGCCGGTATGCTGCTTGTATTCCGCCCGGTCGTATTGCGAGTCGAGGATGAGCACGTCAGCGTCGCGCACAAAGTCAATCATTTCGTGGTCGTCGCCACCGGCGCGCGGTTCGGTGTCGGGAAAAAAGGCGATGAGGCCGTCGGGCGAAAACAGCCGGTAGCCGACACAGACGCCCGGATGGTTCGCGCGTTGCGCACGCACGAGCATGGAGCCGATGGCGAAGTTGAAGTCCTTGAGTTCCTCGATTTCGATGTTGCTGGGCAGTTCGTCGAACGGCACGGGAAAGTAGGTGCTTTCCATCTGGCCGGTGAGCGCGGCGACGAGTCCCTTGCGCGCGCCTTCGCAGCCAAGAATCCGCAACTGGCAGCGCGGATTGTAAATCGGCCCGAAAAACGGCAGTCCCTGAATGTGATCCCAATGTGTGTGTGTGAGGAGCAACGTAAGATTCAGCGGCTTGCCTTTGAACTCCTTGAGCAACGCCTGCCCCAGCGCGCGCAAGCCGGTTCCCGCGTCGAGGATGATGATGTCGTCACCGCTGCGGACTTCGACGCACGAGGTGTTGCCGCCATAGCCCACGGTTGTCGCGCCCGGCGTGGCAATGGAGCCGCGCACGCCCCAGAATTTTATGCAAGTGCCAGCTTTGATGGAATCACTCTAGCGCGACTTGAGCGAAACACAAATCGGAAAACTAAAAGCAGGAATCGCCGGGTGCTGGTTCCGACCCGAACCGCGCGCAAAAAATCTTGCGCGGCGGCGCGGGTAATTTATGCTGGATGTCTTGGCGGGTTGGTAGCTCAGTCGGTAGAGCAGTGCCCTTTTAATTCAAAAAGGCCGATTTTAGCGAGTTTTAATTCCCCTTTGCAACCATTGCAAAACCATTGATTTAATTGGTTTTTATTCACTTTTAGGCGTCGTCTCTCGTCCTCTCATAAAATCCAGAATTTTTCATTCGGGTTACAAGTCGGGTGCAAGTTTTTAAGACAACTTCGCGAGTTGTTCCAGTTCTTCTACGGCGAAAGCAAGCAGCCGACGACTGGTTGCCTCAAATTGTTCAGCCAAAATGGACGGAGATGAAACAGCGCAACCCACCCACACGATCAGGCCATCGCTTGACGCAATTCTCCCGGTGAGACAATTGAGATTTTCAGCCCACCCTGAACGCGCTCATACGACGGGCCATTCAACGGACTGACGGCGTAGTTTTTTCCTTTTGGATATTGTTCACGAAAGGCTGCCAGTCCGCGCGTCTCGAAGGATTCGGGATTCCATTTGCATTCGATGGCGTCAACCGCGTCGCGCCCGTGTGGCACGACGAAGTCCACTTCGCGCTGCTGTTTGTCGCGCCAGAAATGAATTTTCGGCGCACCGGCGGCGATGAGTGTGTCCAGCACGAGATGCTCCCACAACACGCCGCAATCCTCCGTCCGCAAATGATCCCAGCCGCGCGCGTGGCAGACCAGCCCCGTGTCGAATCCGAACACTTTCGGCTGCGCGACGATCTCGCGTCGCCCGCCCGCCGAAAACGGACGCACGAGGTGCGCGACGTGTGTGATCTGATAAACCTCCAGCCAGTTCGTGACCGCAGGCCGGCTAATCTGGCTTTCAGCGGCCAACTTCGTCACGTCCAGCATCCCGCCGCTCTGACGCATCAACAATTCCAGCACGCGCAAAAAACCGGCGCGCTTCTCCAGCCGAAAAAGCTCCTGCACATCGCGCGCGAAGTAGGAGTCCAGCCACTCAGCATAGAATTCTGGATTGTGTTCTTTCGCGAGCAGGGCGGGCGGCAGACCGCCGCGCAACAAGCGCTCCCGCAAATCCGTCATGCCGAAGGCCGGCAATTCCTCGTGCAACACCGGCACCAGCTCCACCACCCGCTTGCGCCCCGTCAGACTGTCGCGGAACTTTTGCGTGGCCGCGAGCGTGGAAGAACCCGTCGCCAGGATTTTCAACCTGGGAAAAGCATCCGCGCCAATCTTCAGCAGCCGGCTCGGATCGGGAAGCTGATGCACTTCGTCCAATACCACGGACTTTTTTTTCACCGACCGGAAAAAACTTTCCGGGTCGCGCAACCGTTCCGCCACGCTGGGCAGGTCGCAGTTGAGAAACTCCGCGTCCGGCAGGCTCTGTGCCAGCACCGTCTTGCCCGCCCGCCGCGGCCCGGTCAGCCAGACAATGGATGCCTGTTTCCACGCGGCGACGAGCCGGTCAGTCCAGAAAGGCCGTTTAATCATTGCAGGACTAATTTACTTTTAGACGGCTAAAAGTAAAGTGCGGATTTGTCAATTTGACGTCGTGCAGCCGTTCCGTGCCGTCGTCGGTTTGGATGATGTGGCCTGACGATTGCCGGGCGGCTCTCCTTCTGCTCCTCCGTCGCAAATTCGTTTCTCCAATCGTCGCTCATGGAATAATTTTAAGACACCCAACATTTTGGCGCGTCTTCATTTTTCCTTCAATTTAATTCCGAGTGCAGACATCTTGAGGGCAAAATGCGGGGTGTTACTGCGGTTTAGTTGTATGCCCGGTCTCTCCGAATGAAACGGGGCCGTCCTCATTGCGGAATGGCTCCCAACCGTATGAAATCCCGCTGGCAACTGCCGATTGTTTGGCACGGATGAACGCTGGAAATGAATCTTCAAAAACCAAAAAGGCCACATATACATCATTGCCAGACAGGCCGCTGAAATAGGGAGCGACTGCATTTGGGTCGAGACCTCTGCCCCGAATGGGTTCGGCAACCTCATTATCAGCACCGATAGTCCAATGGATGTCAGCTTCATTGCGGCTTAAATCGGAATTGCGGCACGGATAAATGTGATCGTAACGGACAATGATATAAATCACCTGCTTTCCTGTTTCATGTTCCTTTGGCAAACGCAGCGGTCGTTGCAATTCATTAACTTTGGCGGTCACCTGTCCTTCCATGTCGGCCAGACGTTGTTTGAGGCGTTTAACATTATCTTCTGCGGCGGCAAGGCTGTTTTGAATTTCCAGCTTTCGCGCTTGAGCCGTCGCAAGTTCGGAATTGAGAAATTTCAATCGTTCCGCCGGGTCAGCGGCATTTGCCGCATCAAGCTCTTTACCATTTTGTAAAACTATGTCGCGTATTTGTTGGATTGAATCTTGAAGTTCTTTTCGAGTTGAGAGAAGTAATACCTGTTGTTTCCATTTCGGATCATTGGCCTTTGCATTTAACGAGGCGGCAAGCTGAAGTGATTCCTGAAGATTATTTTGGGCGAGCGCAAGCCGCCTTTGCAGCATATCTTGGGAATCGGATGATGTTGCGCTCTGACTCTTTTCTTTGCTGGTCAGCAATACCACAAGCACCGCCAGCAGAATGATACCCCCAAATGCGTTGCAAAGTGTATCAAGCAACAAATAAAGGCTGTCGGGTGGGGTTTTTCGGCGAAGGTTCATTTTATGAGAGGCCAGCCCATTCAAGAAATTTTTGCCACCAACTCTTATTTTTTTGCAGCGCGGGAGATCTGGTTGCAGCGGCGGATTGCGGGCTGGTTGGTTTTGGAGACGCCGCCGCCGGTGCCACGCTGGCCGGAGTCCCTGTGTTGCCATTTGAGGTGGACGACTGTTGGGCTGATGTGGCAGTGGATGTGTTTGTCGGCGGCGTGGATTCATCAACTGACGGGAGCGGCGACAGATGTGGATTCTTGTCTTCCTCCAAAGCATCATAGCCAACGTCAAATCCCTTGTCGCGAGCCGATTTAACTAGGTCTTGAAAAAGCCCTATTCCCGACGGTTTAACTTCAAAGACCACATACTGGTCGAGCGATTTTGCCGTGTCGAGATAGGAGCTAAAGGCGGAATCGGCAACGTCTTTATTCAATTGCTTGCTCTGTTCTGGATGGTCAACGCGCTGAATTGTAGCGCCCATACCATCAACAAAGACAACAATCGGCTCTTTTGTCGTCGCGCTCTTATCGGGGATGAGCCAGATTTGTCCGTCCCACTGACGAAGTTTCAAGAGTTGGGATTCCACTCGCGCAACTTGCTGATCAAGACCATCCATTTCGCTACGCACTTTTGCTTCCTGCTGGGCGATGGCTTCGTTTTCCTGAACCGTGCGTTGCACTGTGGCCTTCAAATCGGTTAGGCCAAGAACTTTGTCGCGCGCGGTGATGGCCGCTTGGCTGTCTGTCATCTGGACGGCGAGAGCAGTCTGTTTCTTTTGTTCTTGGGAAAGTTGTGAACGCAGTCTCGCTATGTCGGCCTGTAATTTTTCTAAATCTGGGGCGGTGTCCGCCGTCGCGAGCAATTCTTGCAAACGGTGGTTTTGCGAATCCACTTCAGCCTGTTGCGTGAGCGCTTCCTGAAGTCGCTGTTCTATTTCCGAGTTCGCAGCCTGTGAACTGCTGCTGGTTGGCCGGCCCAAATCTGTTGCCAGCAGCAAGGCGACGAAAATTAGCACCCCGCTGACGGCGGTGATAATGTCAGCAAACGCGAAGAAGCTGATCTTCGAATCCAAGCTTCTCAATCGGCTGCTCATGGCTTGGCGGGAGCGGAAATTTGAGCGGACGATGGTGGTGGCTGTCGGTCAGCTAAACGGAGTTTGGAGACAATATGCGAATGGCAGTAGTCATTGCATTCATCGAGAAAAGCCATCTCGCGTTTTTGCTGGAATGTAATTACGAGTTGCAAAATGAGCGTGAAAGTCAGGGCAACCAAGGTTGATTCAAAAGCCGTGGCAAGACCGCCGGTGACGCCTTGGAGTGAAGCGCGAATCAAAGTTAAGTCGCCAGCCGCCTGTAATGTTTGGGTGAACCTGCCGATGGCCAGACTCAATCCCAAAACAGTGCCGATGAATCCCAGTACCGGAATTGCCCAAACCAATCCATTGACGACGGTGTAACTGGAAGCGACTTGATCTTCGTCATTTTGTGCCTGAGCGCGAAGAATTGCGGAAACGTCGTTGACCTGGCCAATGTTTTTGAAGTTGGACAAGGCGCGGTCAATGCGGTTGAGCAAAACAAAATGTCGCGGCTGGTCAACCAATGCGTGAATGCGGGCGAGAACCGTGGCGGCGGTTGTTTCGGTCAGGATAAAATCAGGCTCGGCAGGCACGGCGGATAATTTCAAGGCACGCTCTTGAAACTTTATTTTCCTTCCTTTCAAAAAAAGAATGGCAATTCCACCAAAGAAGAAAAAGGTGGCTGGAATCACGGCGAATTGATTGCTGGGACGCATATAGATGGTGGCAACCTTTGACACCACGGGCAGGTGGCTAAAGACTAATATCATCAAGGCATAAAGAATTCCTGTCAGCAACGCGCCGATGAGAAAAGCGAAGGCGTGGTTGACGCTGGTGTAGCGCCCGCCTTTGAAGCCAAAACGATTTTCGATGTCGTCCTTCGACCATGCAAGCAGGTCGGGATTGTTCGTTCCTCGGTCGGTGGTTGTTTGTGAGATTGGGAATTGTGCCATAAATTCTAATTTTGAAAGATTATAAAAAGGATTACACCAATAATCCATAGAACGGTTCCTATCCTCCCGAGCGAAAGACCTGTTTGTGTTAAAGAACGCCCGCTGTTGTCCATGACTCCTGCATCCATCTGGTGGAGATCACCACTCCCCATGACCCATGCTGCAAGACAAAGAGGGCCGCATATAAATAAGCCAATAAGTCCGAGCGCAAAAATTGCTCCCGCGCGGTGGGCTTTCCTGATTGTCGTTTGATTTTGTCCGAACGATTCATCGTGCTTACGTTCTGCAATGCTGGCTTGCAATAGGTTATTCTTTCTTCGTTCTTCCGCTAATAATTCTGCTTGTCTTTGATTTTCCAGTTCTTTCGCCAGTCTTTCTGCCTCATCGCGCGCTAGACGTTTTTGCTCCAGCCGTGCCTCATTTTCCGCGCGTAAAATAGTTTCTCTTTCCGTGGTGTAATCACGAATCGTAACCCATTTACCCTCATAAAAAATCTCATGCAGTAAACCGATTTCATTCGCTGCAAGTTTCGCCTCAATGACGGACGCGAGATACGGGCCTTCCTGCCTGCCACGCCAGCGCACAAGGAATTTTGCGCTGTCTCCATCGGATAATTCGGCGAAATTATTCATGGTTGCACCATATCTTGAAACAACGGTGGCAGTGCGCCCTTGAAAGATGCGTCACTTGAATTCACACCGGCTTGAGTGAGGTATTCTTTGCAAGGGCTTTCGAGGGAGAACAACGGCGACAGCGGCATCGCCGGTTCTTTGAGCGACTGCCCGGCATCAATTTTTGCGGCCAGCAATACCGGCTGTTTGCGGGCGGCACTGTAACCGAAGACTTCTGCTGAAACGGAATTATCAACGAAGTTGGGTTTGCCGTCCAAACCCACAAAGCCTGCATATTGCAGCCCGCTCTTTGAAGCAGCCCGTGCGAGTGCCAACAACCCGTTAGCCTGCTTCGCGTATGAAATTGATTTCACCGAATCAAAAAACTGTTCCAATTTTTCGCCGCACGAATTTACCTTCCCAGCCACAAACCAATCACCGCTCTCCAATTGTCCGCCGACAATGGACTTGATTTGAGCTTCGTGCATCCGTGCCGCCGGGCAAAACGTGAGTCCCCAGGCATCGGGCTGCAAATTCATTAAATCCGTCAGACGCAGGAATAGATACGCTCGGAAAAGCGGCGAACCTTCGCGCGAATCCTTGATGGAATCCAAGACTTCCAACAGCGGCTTTGAGTAAGCATCGCCCGACCAAACTTTTTCCAAGCTTACGGAATGAAATGCCGAGGTTTCGTTGAGAGCGCCGATTTGCTCAAGACGGAATATGGGTTGAGTCGGAGTCAATTTATATTGACCGTCAAAGTATCCATAATCACGATCTTCAAAGCTGGCACTGGTCGCGGATGCCGATGGCGTCCAAGCCTTGATCTTTTTCCAGCCAGTCGAATCATCAAACCCGCCAGCCGTAATCCAGTCCACAGTGTTTTTGCCTTCGCTATCAAGCCAGAGCCGATAATGTTGGTGAACTGCGTTAACCGTCGGGTCGTTGTTAAGCTGCTCGAAAATTTGTCGTTCGGCGGGCATCACAACTTCAGGAACAAAATTCACCGGCCGCTGTTTTTCGATGTAAGTCCAAGTGCTGGCGTTGGTGGCGTCCAAAAGAATTCGGAGGGCCGTCACGTCGCTGACATCCACCGATTGAATCGTGAAAGCAGCAGATGCGGCGGGTGAAGTTGTAAATTCAGACGAAGTAATGAGTTTGATTCCTTCGGAAAATTCTTTGACGGTCCGGGCTTTCTGTATCGCGGACAGACCATCATCAAGTTTTTTCAGTTCACCGTTGTAAGCTGCAAATTTGCCACGCACCGTGGCCGAGCGTTCGAGCAAATCGCTTCTCAATTGAAGATTCTTTCCAAAGCCAGATTCACAGTCCTGTATTTTCTGCACAAGATCGGATAACGCGGCCAGTTGTTTGGTGGTTGTGTCCAGTGGTAAGCGGTAATCCAATTCGTCACATTGCTTTTCAGCAGAGGAAATCCACTGCTCATAGAGTCCATTTACCACCGTGCCGCTGTCCGCCAAATAACTTTGCCATTGATTTTCAAAAGCTTGAAGGCGTGGCTCGTTTTCGGTTTTCAAATCTGGCGCGAGCGCATTAAAAGCATTGCGTGTCAGGGAAAGCTGGTCGGCGATACCCGCCAAGCGAGACGCATTTGGTTCGCCGGTGAGTTGCTGCGGCAGATTGCTGAACGCCGTTTCAAAATTTGCCAGCAGAGCGTGTTCCTTGGTCGAAAAAGTTTCGGCAGCAGCAATCACATTGGCATCGCCAACTTTTTCGTTGCGCGCCAGTTCCAACAAGTTGTCTGCCGCACGGACTTGTCGTTGAGTAATTGCCTCTTGGAGTTGCTTGGAGAAATTGCGGGCTTTCATCTGCCCAAGCACGAGCCACGCGATGGCTGCGCCAACAATAAGAATGACGGTGCTGCTGGCAAAAATAACGCGCCGATGAATCGCGGTTCGCCGGGCGATCTCGGCTTCAAGCAAAGCGGAACGCTTGCGAAAACTGGCCGTGGCTTCCTCTGGAATTGGCCGGGTGAAATCAGTCAGCGAACGCCAGACTTTGTGCATTCCTTCGTAATCATCCCGCAGTTCAGGGAGTTCGACGTAATGGGCCGATGTGTCTTTTTCTTCGCTCTGATGGATTCGGTGATGCAATTCGCCGAGCAGAGATTGAAACTCGCGCTCCCTTTTATCTTTTTCCTGTTCGCCGCGCGCCCAATTTTCAAGATTTTCGAGTTGTTTCAACGCGTCGGCAGGCAATTCCACTTTGAACTCCTCTTGCAGCCGGTGGATGAAATCAATTTTCGCCAGAGCATCAAGCCAGTGCGAATCATCTTTCAGCTTGGTCGTTTCCTCCAGCAAACATTCGCAACGAACCACCTGTGCATTGCGCCAGACTTCGCCGTCGGGTTTGTTTTTGAAACCAAACGCTTCGATGGTTTCAATTTCTGCAACCAACAGCGCGGGTTCTGCTCCTTCCAGCGAACTGCCAAGATGTTGCAATCTCGCCGCCAACACCTTCGCGTCGAGCCTTGCCAGTTCCGAAGCCGCATTGTTGTCTGATGGATTTAGGCGCGTGATGCTCTGCAATACTTTTAGCGCTTCCTCATCGTTTCGACTCAACACCGCGCGGCGATAAGTCGCGTAAAGCGGATGGTCGGTCGTGATGCCTAACGCGTAACATTCATTCAAGGTCTGGACGGAACGCACGTCAATTCTGTCTGCGATGGGCAGCGAATTTTGCTGACAATAGCCACGCCACTCATCCGACCCACGAAATTCCAATACCGTCACCGAATCGAGGAGATTTGGGGCAGTTTCTGCGAGTTGAATTGCTTGGGGGCGATCTCCTGCTTTGATCATCGCCTCGCATTGTTGCAACCGAAGATTCGTGGCATGACACGCGGCGGCGTAATCGGCGGCCAGCTTTGGCGCGATTTCCGGGTTGCCGACCTGCTGAAGCAGTTCGGAAATCTTTCGCACGAGGCGTTCAGTTTCGAGGAGGGTCATGGATGAGTCCCATTAAGGTGATTTGTTTGGCCGCCAGCCGTATTATTTTTCCTGTCTTTGAGAATCTCTGGATCGGCAAGATTTGATTGTTTTTTACTTTCGCCTTTTTTCTTATCCTTATCCGCTTTTGGCAAATTGGCATTCCATTGAACGGGTGCGCTTGTCGCCGTTCCTGCCGAATTTGTGATAATTGCATAGAAGGAACCGGAATTCGTCAGTAACAAACTAGAATTGGTGGCGGATAAAATCGGCTGATTATCTTTATACCATTCGTAAGTAAGCGGGCTTGCACCAATAGCTGATATGGTAATGCTCACTAAACTATTATTGGTCTGTAAAAATGGTTGTTGCGTGATGGTCGGTGGTTTGCATTGCCATTGGAAGACATGACTCTTCACTGTTCCGACCGTATTTGTGATAATTACATAGAAAGAACCGGAATTCGTAAGACTAACGTCAGTCAGTGGAAAACTGGAATTAGTAGCAAATGAAATCGGCTGATCGTTTTTATACCATTCATAGGTAAGAGGCTTTTTTCCATCAGCGGCAACATTGATGCTCATGCTCCCGTCTGGATTTGTTTGGATTATGGGTTGCGAAGTTATGTCTGGGGGTTTTCTTCCTTTCATAACAAGCGCGGCTACTAACGCACCGGCAATCAGAACAATTGCCAGAATTGTAACAAGGATTTTATTTCGTCGTAGCCTATTCTGAAAAATCTTCTGTGCTTTTTCAGCTTCGAGCCGCCGCCGCTGTCTTTCAATATCATCTTCCGTTTTTTGATAAGAAACGGCTTTGACGGTGGCGCGCGATCCAGTGTCGGATTTTACCTGCGCCAGTTTTAATTTTTGTTCAACGGACAAAGTTGCCACTCTGCTTTGAGAATTGCCCGCGCTGTTAGCGACGTTCACAACGTAGCGCGAGATACCGAGTGCAGGATTTGAAACTACGAGTTCTGAATTTGTCTCGCCCGGCAAAATTTGTCCGTTGTTGGCGCGATCCACTGAAAACCACTGGTAGGTTGGATTGGGAACACCTTCCGCTTTGGCCGTGAAGCGCGCAGACTCGCCTTCGGTAGTTCTAGCATCTTGCGGCTCGCCTAAAAATTGTGGGGCTTGCTTGCCGGTTCTGGCAAAAGCCGTTTCCTCGCCAGTCCACTTTGTTGCGCGCACGGCAGAAAGCGCACGGCAATCAGGCGTGGCAAACCGGTTTGCCGCCGGATTGTCGGAATGAATGCAACGCCAGCGAAAGTCCGCCGGATTGTCCTGCTCCTGCATTGAGGTTGTAAATGTGAAATTCCATGCGGCAGCGCGGAAATCCCGGCGTGTATCTCGAATCTCCAAAAGTTCCAAGCTTTCCGCGATGAGTTCCAAAACTATTTCATCAGTCTGATCATCCACGCGAAACGAAGCTCCCGTGCGGGATTCCAGCAAACCATAGCCGTTCACGGCGTCGCCGGTAACCCGTTGCCATGTCTGCGCCGGGACATTTGACTTGCCAGCTAGAGCGGTGAGATCATCCCAATCTTCGTTTTCCAACAACTGCGGTTCTTTCGCCCACGACTTTATCCAACCCGGCCAGTCGTGCAAAATTACGGGTGGCGTGGGAAACCGCCGGATTTCTTCCGGCGTAAAAACCAGATGATGCGCAATAAAATTTGTCCGTCCCGTGAAATCCAAGCCCGCATCCTGAATCCGGCTTAACACATGGAAACGAGTCCCGCGAATGTCCACAACGCGACAGGAAAATATCGGGCGTTCCTGCCCGCCACTCAACGAAAGATGCTGGTAGTAACAAAACTTCTCCAATTGAAGCGTGAGCGCTTCCCTCGTCATCGAGGCGCTTCGCGCAACGGTGCAGTGGCCCGACCGTCCGGCAACAATTCCGCGCGGCGCGCTGGTATAGATGAGTTGCTGTGGCATGGTCGAGCTTTGATGACTTGTCCAAAATTCAGGGAGTTGTTTTAGGCACGCTCACTTTGCTATCGGCAAACAGGGTTGGACAAACTTGTGACAGAATCCATAGCAGGGGAACTTCAACGAAAGACGGCTGAAGTTTGGCCGGGTCGGGAACATATTCACCAGGCCCAATTTTTATCGGCGTGTGTCCGAACGAACTTGCCGCAAAAAACATGACGTTGCTGCTCAAGGCTTCGGCATTAGCAACGACCGCTGGACAAAGTTGATACATGAGCGCGCGAACAACGCTGGAATTTTCCTCGATGGCAGCGATGTCGAGTTTGCCGTCTTGCACGGGGTCGCGAAGTGGTTTGCCGTTCAACAAATGCAGCCATACATCGCACTTGCCGACCACGAAAGCGACCGGCGTTTGGATATTTTCGCCGGAACGCAAATTGCGAATCATTTGGATACGCGCACGCATCTCGGCAAGAATTATGTCCTGCTGATCCACCACTGGCTTTTCAAGCTGGGGGTCTTTTGTATCGCGAAGAATTCGACGGAATTCCGGGCTGTTGAATGGGTCGAACAAATATATGATGCCAGCGGCACTTGCGACGTGTTGCGCCCCCGGCTGTTCCACGATGTTGACGCCCGGCTGAAAATGTTCACCGGCATTGTCGTAAAAAATCAGGGCGCATCGTTCACGCGTCTTATCCTCGGCTGCCAGCGTATAAACAAACGGACGCGGGAGCGCGACCATGCGTCCCTGACGTGGCAGACGCTCATACATCGCGCCTTCAAAAACAGTTTTCGCCAGTTTAGCCTGCGCGGGGGACTGCGCGCCGAAGAGCGCTTTGCGCATATCATTGACCGGCGCATTGCCTGTCGGGTCGCTATCCTGAAAAACGATTCCGAATTCGCGATACAAAGTTGCTGGCAAAACTTTCGTCAGGACGCTCAAAAAATAGGATTTCCCGGCGCTCTGGTCGCCCACCAGTGAAATAATGTGGTGTGGCATTCCTAGAAAACTTGGCGGTAGTTTTCTACGACAGTGCGGGCAGGCGATTTCTGACGACGGCAAGCTCATGGCGTCGAGTGCCTGACCTGCATTGTTAAAACGGGTTGCGAGAAATCGTTGTTGAGCATCCTCGCCAAGCAGCGGATCACCACGCAACGAATCATGCACCGCAATGTGCATAATGTCGCCTGCATCAAACCGCAGCCAGCAAACGGGACAGGTCAAATCCCCGTCAGCATTTGGATTTGCAAACGCAGGGTCTCTGGTCGGTTCGGCAGGCGGTTCGGGTTGTGTCGGAGGAAGGGAAACTTCTGACTGTGGGACGAGAAACTCCATACCGCAATCCGGGCAATCAACTTTCATTCCGGCGGCGTCTTCATCCGCCTTCAGTTTTCGACCGCACGACGGACATAAAAAGCGAAATTCCACAAATTGGAGTTTTGACTTTGCAAATGATTAACAAACTTCTGAAAGATGACAAAGCAAAAGAATTTTACACAATCCTGTCGAGCTAAAGCGGAAACGAGTTGGACGCCCCATTGTTTCGTTTGCCGTTAATAGAAGTAACCGTGCCGGAACTGGCCGCGTGCTGGTTCGTTTCCAACCACAGATTCGCGGCCTGCTCGAAGTTCAATTTTGCTTCAGGGGAAATTTTCAAACAGCCGATTTTTGCACGCAAGTCATTCAATCGGCGGTCGGCAAGTTTGCGATCTTTGGTTTCGAGCGAGCGGCGAAACTGCTTGCCTCCGCGCTTCAACAAGGCATAATATCCGTTGGATGATTCGAGCCGATAAGGTTCTCTGCAACCTTGTGAAAGACTGGTTGCTCGGTCGTCTGCGATGTGTTTTTGCCCGTCATTTTCATGCAAAAAACATAGCACAAATTGCAGGGTGACAAGCATGGGTTACAAGTCGGGGGTTGAACGCACGGTTGTTTCTTCTCAAGTAGTTAATAAACAATAGGATGGGTTGGTAGCTCAGTCGGTAGAGCAGTGCCCTTTTAAGGCATTGGTCCGGGGTTCGAGTCCCCGCCAACCCACCACTCTTCGTCGCCAACAAAACTTGCTCCGCGCAACTCGCGCCGTTTAATCTCCCCGCACCATGCGGTTGCTCGACCGATATTTGTTCCGCGAACTGCTCACGCCGCTGGCGTATTGCCTCGGCGGACTGGTGCTTTTGGGGGATTGCTTCAGCCTGTTCGGCGAACTGGAAAAATTGCAGGAATACAAACTGCATTTCCTCGACGTGGTCGAATACAGCGTGGCCATCACGCCGGAGTTTTTGGTGATGGTGCTGCCCATCACGCTGTTGCTGGCGCTGCTCTACACGCTCACCAATCATTCGCGCCACAACGAAATCACCGCCATGCGCACGGCCGGCATCAGTTTGTGGCGCATTTGCGCGCCGTATTTTGTGGTCGGCTGCGTCTTGAGCGTGGCACTGTTTGTCTTGAACGAATTTGTCGTTCCACACAGCACGGATTGGAAGAATCATATTTTAACCCGCTACGTTCAAAAACCGGGCGATATCGAATCGAAAAATGAATTTCGTAACTTCGGCTTCACCAACACGCGCGGTCATCGCGCATGGTTCATCGGCGAATATCGCCTGGCGACCTCTGAAATGTTCAAGCCGAAGGTAAGCTGGTATGACCCCGATGGTTCGATTCAACTGCTGTCGGCCGACCGCGCCGTGCATACGAACGGCGTTTGGACATTTTACAACGTGGCGGAATATTCGCAGGCTGACGCCAGCGCGCCGCTCGTGCCGTCGCTGCTGACGAACGTGCTGGCGATGCCGGAGTTCGACGAAACACCCGGGCAAATCCGCAGTGAAATCAAAATCAGCAGCTACCAAAGCCTTCGCAAAAACCGCAGTTCGGATATTCCGCTCGCGGACATTTTTGCTTACTTGCGGCTGCACCCCAATCTGTCGCGCGCGGATTCGCGCTGGCTGTTCACGAAATTTTACGGGCGCCTGGCCGTGCCGTGGACGTGCCTGGTCGTGGTGCTGATCGCGATTCCATTCGGCGCGGCGACCGGCCGGAGAAATCTTTTCTTCGGCGTCGCGGGCAGCATTTTTATTTGCTTCGGTTATTTTGTGATTCAATCAATCAGCCTCGCGGTCGGCTCGGCTCCCAATGGCCATTTGCCCGCATGGCTGGCGGCATGGCTCCCCAACCTGATTTTCGGCGCGACCGGTTTGGTGCTGACGGCGCGCCTGCGATGAAATTAAATATCAAACATTGTGAGTGAGGCACCTTCAAAATTAATGTCGCGTTACGAACGGCTGCAATTGCTCTATCAAGTGAGCAATGTCATTCACTCGACACTCGAGGCGCAGGAGGCGCTGCAATTGATCGTCAGCGAAGCCGTCCGTCTGATGAATGCAAGTTCCGGCTCGGTGGTTTTGATCAATCCGACTTCCGGCCTTCTGGAGATTTCCGCCTCGCAAAATCTGCCCAGCGCGGCCACCAAATTAAAATTGCGCGTAGGCGAAGGTGTCACCGGCTGGGTCGCACGCCACGGCAAGACCGTGCGCGTGGGCGATGTGACGCAAGACCCGCATTACGTTGCGGCGCGGCGCGGCGTGAAATCGGAACTGGCCGTGCCGCTCGAAGTGAACGGCGAAACGCGCGGCGTGATCAACGTGGATTCGGATCGCGCGGATGCCTTCAGCGCGGACGACCAGGACTTGCTCGAACAGCTCGCCGTGCAGGCGGCCAAAGTGATTCACAACACCTGGCTCTACGAACAATTACGGTTGAAGGTGCATTTGTTTGAATCGCTGGCGAGCGTGAGCCGCACCATTAATTCCACTTTGAATCTGGATGAAGCCTTGCGCGTCATCACCCGCGAAGCGTGTGAACTCATGCGCGCGCGGATGTGCTCGCTGATGATGCTCGACGAAAGCCACGAATGGCTCGACCTGCGCGCAAGCTACGGCGCGGGTGCGGCTTACATAAAAAAACCGCGATTGAATGTTGAAGAAAGTCTGCTCGGCGTCGTCGCCCGCCGGAAGAAACCGATGCAAGTCGCCAACGTGCAGACTTCGAGCCGCTATCAAAACATTGAGGTCGCGCGGCGCGAAGGGTTGATTTCACTGTTGAGCGTGCCGTTGCTTTTCGCCGGCCAATCCATTGGAACGCTTAACGTTTATACGAGCCGGCTTTACAATTTTTCCAACGAAGAAATCAAAATCTTAAGCGCGCTGGCGGAATTGTCGGCGATTGCGATTGAAAAGGCGCGGCTCTACGAACGCATCGTGGACGTGGAGGAGCAGTTGCGGCAAAACGAAAAACTTTCCGCGCTCGGCCTGCTCGCCGCTGAAGTCGCGCACGAAATCCGCAATCCGCTCACCGTGATGAAACTGCTTTATCATTCGCTGGATTTGAAATTTCCCGCCAGTGATCCACGCGCAAAAGATGCCCGCATCATTGATGCGAAGATCGAGCATTTAAACAAAATCGTGGAACAAATCTTAGACTTCGCGCGCACGACTGAACCCAAACTCGCGCCGGTGAATTTGAACGAGCTGGTTGACGAACTCGGCCTGCTCGTGCGACACAAACTGGCAAACCAAAACGTCCGGCTCATCCGCGATTTGCAACCGGACCTGCCTTTGGTCATGGGCGACGCACCGCAACTCGAACAGGCGTTCTTGAATTTGATTCTCAACGCCGCCGAAGCCATGCCCAACGGCGGCACGCTCACAATCAAATCACGCGAAATTCGTCTGCCGCGCACCAGCGCGCACCCAACCCATGTCGTGATGGAATTCAAAGACACCGGCAAAGGCATGAGCCCGGAATTACAGAGGCACGCATTCACCGCCGTTTTAAGCACCACGAAAGCCAGGGGAAACGGCCTTGGCCTGGCGATTGTTGGCCGCATCATTGAAACGCATCGTGGCGGCATCTGCATCAAATCCAAAATCGGACGCGGCACTTCAATTATCATCACCCTCAAATGCCGATAATGGCGACGAGAATTAGAGCATTGACAGAAATGATGTAGCGATGCGGAGCGGGGGTTTTGGCTTTTGGCAAGAGCTGAGTGAGGGAGCATGCCCGCAGCGGCCTGTTTCATGGTAAGGATTGGGTGCAGCGTCACGCTGCTTCCACCGCGTCCCATTCGGGCTTGCCCTCTTGGTGGCCGTGACGCAGTCACCCTG
>Ga0182015_10003857_pt1 | contig 16494 bp, 16 predicted proteins | sample 712P3MmetaG_FD_120478 | JGI IMG/M metagenome (GOLD analysis project Ga0182015, IMG submission 120478) | Permafrost microbial communities from Stordalen Mire, Sweden - 712P3M metaG | ecosystem: Environmental > Terrestrial > Soil > Wetlands > Permafrost | place: Sweden: Stordalen | collected... | reverse complement strand
GCTGGGCGTGCTCGGGCCCATGAAGAAAGATATTGTAGAGAAGTGACGCCGACTGGGCTGTTCTAGCAGGATGCTGAAAAACCGAGCCGCGACCGTAAGGAAGCCGGTATAGGCGTGATTCTCCCGCTTATTCTGGCGGTGTACTCAGGTCCCGAGGACCGGGCGCTGGTCGAGCGCCTGAAGCGCCGGGATCCGCAGGCTCTGGCCGAGCTCTACGATCGTTACGGCCGGCTGTCTTATTCACTGGTTCTGCGGGTGGTCCGGGACAAGGCGATCGCGGAGGATTTGGTTCAAGAAACGTTTCTTCGCGTTTGGAATCGAGTGCACTCCATCGACTCCGAGAGAGGGGCGATTGGTCCGTGGTTGCTGGCCATTGCCCGCCATCGCGCGATCGATTATTTGCGTTCCTCGGCGGGGCGCGATCGGAACACGGCGGTGGAGCTGGATGAGACCGATCACGCGCCGTTGTATCGCGAGATGGAAGCCGGCATTCTCATCTCCGATCAGGTTCGCCGCGTGAAGGCGGCCATGGAGAAGCTTGCGCCCAATCACCGGACCGTAGTGGAGCTGGCCTATTTTGAAGGCCTGTCGCAGTCGGAAATGTCGGCCAAGATGGGACAGCCTCTGGGCACCATCAAAACCTGGGTGCGCACAGCGTTGCAGAGCCTGCGCGATGAGCTGGGCGTGGCGGTGTCGTCCTCATGAACTGCGACCAACTCCGCGAGCACTATGAACTATACGCTTTGGGCATTGCCGAAGAACCAGAGCGCGGCGAAATCCGCGATCACATCAACCGTGGATGCGAGGTCTGCGGGGCCGGCGTGAAGCGCGCATTGGAAACCGCGGCGCTTCTGGGAGCCTCGGCGCCCGCGGCACAGCCGTCCCCGCAGCTCCGCCACCGGATTCTGGCGTCGGTAGGATCCGAGCAGCGCCGTTTCGGCTTCGCTTGGGTGCCTGTTTTTGCAATGGCCGCGCTACTGCTGGTGGTGGCGGCGTACTTCGCGGTCAGTAACCGCCGCTACGCCGACGATGCCGCCCGGCTGCGAAGCCAGTCGGCCCGGCTGCGAGTCCAGATGCGCGCGCAAGCCGCCGAAATCGTCCGTCTCACCGAGGCATTCGCGATTCTCTCCGGCCCCAGTACGACGGAAGCTTCCTTCGGCGGCAAGCAGCCCCAGCCACCCCGCGGTAAGGTGTTCGTAAATCCGTCGCGCGGCGTTCTGCTAATCGCGTCCAACCTGCCTCGGACCCCGGCGGACAAGATCTACGAAATGTGGATCATTCCAAAAGGCGCTAAACCGGTTCCGGCGGGCTTGTTTCAATCGCAGGACGATGGCAGCGCCATGCATGTCCGGCCTGGAATGGTGGACCTGGCGTCCACCGCCGCCGTGGCTGTCACGGTGGAGAACGAAGCCGGCGCCGACCAGCCCACCACAACGCCGTTGATCGTCGCTGCTCTGGCTCCCTAGTGACGTTTGAAATACTGCACCTCGCGCTCGTGTGGCTCTGCTGCTCCTCGTGTGGAGAAGGTTCCCAGATTCTTGCGGCGGCCGGTCTTGGCGTCCGTCTTCCGCGAATACAGCCGGTACTGACCGGACTTTAGTTTTCGGATCATGGCTTCGTCCCTCCAAACCATAAGGACGCTCCCGGCGATTTTCTGTTGCCTGGCCCGCGAAGTTACAATGGAAATCCCAGCCCTGAACCGCGGGACCATTTGTGCCGATGGATAACCGGAGCGATTTTCCTTGAGACTGGCAGCACTCTTGGGCTTTAGACCCCGCCAATCCCCCGCGTTGCCGCGCGGTGCGACACGCACGGCGAGGAAGACGATCGCGCTCTGTCATGGCCTGCTGTCCGAACGCGGCGAGGTTTCGGGAAGCCGCTTGGCAGCCGAGGCTTTGGATACCTATCGGTCGCTGGACGCTCGGGGCCGCCTGGCATTCTTTGATTTGCTGCTCAAGGAGTTCTCGCCGGATCCGGAAGAGGTGGGCCGGGCGGGCGACGCTTATCGCAGGGAACCCTCGCCGGAGAACCTCGCTCGCCTGCAACGTGTGGTAGAGCCGCCCCGCCAGGAGCTCTTCCGCCGGTTGAACCTGGCGCCCAACGGCACGCGAATCTTGGTGGAAATGCGGAGTGAGGTGCTGCGCGAAGCGGACCGGAATGCGCGGCTCAAAGCCATCTCCGCGGATCTGTCGCACCTGTTCACGTCCTGGTTCAATCGCGGCTTTCTGGTGCTGCGGCGGATCGACTGGCGGACCTCGGCCGTGATTCTCGAGAAGCTGATCCAATATGAAGCCGTGCATCAGATCCACGGCTGGCATGATCTGCGGCGGCGCCTGGAAGCGGACCGCCGGTGCTACGCCTTCTTCCATCCAGCCTTGCCGGACGAACCGATTATCTTCATCGAAGTGGCGCTGACGCGCGGGCTGAGCGATAACGTGCAGGTGCTGCTCGATCCGGATTCGCCTGTCCTCGACACTCTTTCGGCCGAGTGGGCCATCTTCTACTCGATCACCAATTGCCAGGAGGGCCTGCGCGGCGTCCCGTTTGGCAGCTTCCTGATCAAACAAGTGGTGGAGGATGTGAGTAAGGATTTTCCGCGCATCCGGAAATTCGCAACGGTTTCGCCGGTGCCGGGGTTCCGCCGGTGGCTGGCCGAAAAGGCGGATGCACTCAGCCGCTCGCCGAAGCTCGCGCCGTTCGCGAGCGCCCTGGCGAAACTCGACGATCCCGAGTGGATGCATCAGTACATACAAGATGAGTCGTTACACGCGGAGCTGGAGCGGCATCTGTCGTCGCTGTGCGCGTACTATCTTCTGCATGCCAAACAAGGGCAGGAGCCGCTCGATCCGGTGGCGCGTTTTCATCTCAAGAACGGCGCCCGCTTGGAGCGCATCAATTGGCTCGGCGATACTTCCGCCGCCGGGCTGCAGCGCTCCGCTGGATTTTCGGCCAACTACGTCTACAAGCTGCCGGACGTCGAGCGCAATCACGAGCTGTACGTGCGCGAGCACAAGGTGCGGGCATCACGCGAGATCGAAGCGTTGGCCAAACGGTTCGTGCCACCGGCGCGATTCTAAAATCGCGAGCCTATTTCGCGAGGCGGACTATTTCCAGAGTTTCAAGCATGCGGACCGACCGCGCGCCTTCGTGGTCGTTCGGGCAGACCAGGCGAAACGGCCCCTGCTTGTCACCCAATGGCTTGCCGTCCCGCTTATCAGCGACCAGGATGGTTTCGTTGCCGAACTCGGGATCCAATTCGCCCAGCGTGAAAACCACTTGGTAGCCGTCCATCGCCTTCGCGAGCACGTAGGTGGAGAGGACCTTGCCGCGCAGTTGCTTGCCGAATGGCGCACCGGCCTTCTGCAAGACCGCGAGCAGCGTGACGCCTTCATAAACAATCTTGGTCCCATCCGGGGCAGGCAAGGAAACGGTCTCGCGAGGCATTTTGGCGAGATCGTCAGCCGTCAGCGACAAAGGCGATGCGATGTCGCCTTGAACCGCTAGAACCGCGGCCGGCGGGGCCTGAGCCCAGACAGGAGCAAAGGCTACGGCAGTCGCGAGGACCAGCGCCGGCAGCAAGCGCGTGTAATTCATAAGGGTCAGTGTATCTTGTATCCGTAGCGAGCCAGGATTGCGCGGCCTGGGTCGCCCAGCACGAAACGACTGAACTTTTTCGCATCGTCGATATGTTGTGACCGCGCCACAATTCCCAACTTCTGTACGATCGGCTGATGCAAGGCCTCGTCAACTTGAATCACCTTGCCAGCCTCCTTCAACACCAACGAATACGCAGTGAACACGGCGTCAGCGTTCTTGGACGTGCCGTATTCTTTCGCCATGTTGATGTTCTCCGCATACACGATCTTGGCCATCACCGCATCCCAGATGCCCGCGTGCTGCAAGGTTTCCACAGTGGCCGCCCCATAGGGCGCCAACTTCGGGTTCGCTACGGCGATCACCTTTACATCGCTCGCTTTTAGGTCTTCGAGCTTGCTGATGTGCGCCTTGCCGCCGGGCGGAATCCACAAAGCCAGGACTCCGACCGCATACACCGCGCTGCTGCCCGGCGCGAGGAGTCCTTCGTGGTCAAGTTTGTCGACATGTTCCGCGTCCGCAGCCAGGAAAACATCGAACGGCGCCGAGTTCTCGATCTGAGTGGTCAACTGCGCCGTCGATCCCATGCTGAAGACCGGATGGACTTTGGTTTGCGCTTCGAATTCCGAGCCGAGGGTTTGAGCCACTTCGGTCAAGTTGGCGGCAGCCGCCACGGTGATTTCAGCCGGCGCCGAAAAGGCGAACTGGCAGGCAGTAGCCCAAAACGCTACGATGATCAACAGGGCTCTGGTTCGGGACTTCATCGAGCAGACCAAATTGAGCAAACCACCGATGTTAATGTAACACGACAGAGTTGCGTATACCATGCCAGAAATCGAGAATCACTTAGGAACGATGCGGCAAAAGCGCGGCATTTCCGCCGCGCAGCTCGCGCGGACCGTCGGAGTCACCAGGCAAACCATCTACGCCATGGAAGCGGGCAGCTATGTCCCGAACACGGCCGTAGCGCTGCGGTTGGCACAAGCTCTCGAAGTGAAGGTGGAAGATCTTTTCGCGCTTCCCCCGGCCGAACCCACCGGTCTCCGATCGGAAGAAGCCACGCTGCTGCCTGGATCCGAACCGCCGCATCCCGGCCAGCCAGTGCAACTCTGCCGCGTGAACAAGCGCCTGGTCGCTTCACCGCCCTCGCCCGTGCCCTGGTATTTTCCTGTCAGCGATGCCGTGGTCGCCTCCGCTTCAGCGCCCGGCAAGCTTTCGAAGAACGGCCGGACCGATGTTCAGGTCTTCGACGCCGCTGACGATTTTCGCAATCGGGTTCTCATCGCCGGATGCGATCCCGGGATCTCGGTGCTGGCGCACCATCTACAGGCCTCCGGAATCGAGCTGGTTCTCGCGCATCGCAATAGTTCGCAATCGCTCAAGTTGCTGAAGGAAGGCTGCGTACATATCGCGGGCACCCACCTGCGCGATGAATCGAGCGGCGAATCGAATCTTCCCGAGATCGGCCGCTTGTTTCCCAAGAACGCCGTGGCCGTGATCTCTTTCGCTGTCTGGGAGGAAGGGATCGTGACCGCGGCCGGCAATCCCAAGAGCATCAAGACCGTTGAAGACCTGGTGCGGCGCGATGTCACCATCGTCAATCGCGAGAAAGGGGCCGGCAGCCGGGCATTGCTTGACTCGGCGCTGAAGCGCCTTAAGCTCGATTCGAAGAAGATCCGGGGCTACGACCGCATCGCGCCCGGGCACTTGCCCGCGGCTTGGCAAGTGCAGTCCGGTCAAGCTGACTGCTGCATCGCGACGCGAGCCGCTGCGCGCGTGTTCGGCCTGGGCTTCATTCCGCTGGTCAGTGAGCGCTACGACTTGGCCATTCGCCGCCAGCACCTCGACATGCCCGGCATTCAAGCGGTTTTGGACACACTGAGCCGCTCGAACTACCGACGGGAACTCGAAAGCCTGGGCGGTTACGACACTCGCGCCGCGGGCCAGCGGCTGCTGTGACGAGCGTTGATTGGCCGGCCGTTCGCCGCGAGTTCCCAGCGCTTGCGAATTGGACCTATCTCAATACCGCCACGTTCGGCCAATTGCCGCGGCGTGCGACTGAAGCGGTCGCCAGGCACTTCGCTCATCGCGATGAACTAGCCTGTTGGGACTTTCTCGCGTGGTATGACGACGCCGATCGCATTCGCGCCAAGATTGCCCGGCTGATCGGCTGCTCGCCCGGTGACATCGCGTTCGTTCCGAATGCTTCCACCGCTCTCGGCCTGCTGCTTGCGGGGCTCGATTGGTATTCCGGCGATCGCGTCCTCACGCTCGAGCACGAATTCCCGAACAATCTCTACGCGCCCGGCTTGCTCCAACGCTTCGGCGTGGAGATGATCGCGTGCCCTTGGGAGCGCTTCTACGAATCCGTGAACGCCAGCACGCGCCTGGTGGTTCTGAGCTCGGTGAACTACAACACCGGCTTCGCGCCGCCGCTCGCTGAGTTGGCGGACTTCCTCCGTGCCCGCGGCATCCTGCTGTTCATCGACGGCACGCAGAGCCTGGGCGCATTGCGTTTCGACGTCCGCCGGATTCAGCCGGACATGTTCGCAGTCCACGGCTACAAGTGGCTGCTCTCGCCAAACGGCGCGGGCTTTTTCTATATCGCGCCACAACTGCGCGAGCGGCTTCAGCCCAACGTGGTCGGCTGGCGCAGCCATCGCGACTGGCGCAACGTCGACAATCTGCATCATGGAGCCCCAGAATTTCCGTCCACGGCCGAGAAGTATGAGGGCGGCTCGGTCTCCTTTGCGCTGTTGTACGCCATGGAAGCTTCCATCGATCTGCTGCTCGAGATCGGCCCCGAAGCCATCGAGCAGCGAGTGCTCGGTTTAGCAGCCGCGGCGCGCCGTATTCTGTGCGAACTTGGTGGATCGGTGGCGGATGGCTCTTCGCCAATTGTCGCCGCCCGGTTCGAGAATCGCGATGTTTCAGCGCTGGCGCGCGCTCTCAAGGAACAGCGCGTGTTGGTCGCCGCCCGGCGCGGTCATCTGCGCGTGTCGCCGCACCTCTACAACAACGAACAAGATTTGGAAGTGTTCGACCGGGCGCTGCGGGCCCTGCTGTAGGTCAGCGTTTCTAAATCAGCCCGGCAATCGGAACGCCACGTTGCGCTCGCGATTCAATTTCTCGCTGAGAACGCGATCAATCGAAGTCAACGGCGATTGCTTCTGCTCGTGATCCATGGTGACGTAGTGGACCGCAGGCCCGTCCGCCCAATACGAAAGCACCGCGCGAATCGTGCCATCTCGCATCGCGAGCAGGTACAGGGGTTCTCCGTATTTTTGCGCCTGTGGAGCTTGGGGCGCCGGCTGCGGAGCCGGGTATTCGCGCAATACAGGCGCGGCTGGCGCTTCCGGAGCGTACGCATATCCCGAGTCTGCGTACCCGTACGAAGGATCGTTATTGTAGTACGGGTCGACATAGCTGGAGTCCCCGAAGAAAGGATCGTAGTAGCCGCCGTAAAATCCCGGGTAGGAATAGGGCCAGCCATAGTAGCCGCGGAAGCCGAAGCCGTTGCGGAAACCGTAGCTCCCGCGGAGTCCGCCGCCACGAACTACTCCGCCACGAAATCCTCCGCCGCCACGGAACGCGGCCGCGCCTCGGTATCCTCCGCCCGAAGAACCCCCGCGGAAACCAGCCGAACCGCCGCGCATGCCTCCGCCACTAACATGCCCGCCACCACCGCCGCCACGTCCGCCACCACCACCGCCATGCCCGCCCCTTTGCGCTAGCACCGGGACAGCCAGCAGAAGACAACCGAATACTACCGGCAAAATTCGCCGCATAATGCCCCTCCCCAATGTACCGCGCGTACAGATTTCGCGCCACGCCGGCGCCGGTTTGATATTCTGAGCAGACCATGACCGCACACAGCCCGATTCTTGCACTCGCGGCGCTTTCCGCTGCTGGCCCAGCCTGGGCTCAGCAAGCCTGTGAGAGCCTCGCATCCGCGCAGATACCCGGCATCACGATCAACTCCGCTGCCTCTGTGCCGGAGGGTTCCTTCACATTGCCCGGGGGCGCGGCGCCTGGCGGCGGACCTGGGGCAACTGTTCGGGTGCCGGCATTCTGCCGCGTGGCGGCGACGGTGAGCAAGGAAGTCCGCATGGAGTTGTGGATGCCGCAGCGGTGGAATCACAAACTGCTGGGTGTCGGAAACGGCGGTATGGCGGGCTCGATCAGCTACCTGCCGATGGTGAAACCTTTGCAACAGGGTTACGCGACCAGCAGCACGGATACCGGTCATCAGGGTAGGGGGACCGACGGCGAATGGGCGTTGGGAAACTACGAACGCATCGTCAATTTTGCCGATCGCGGTACCCATCTGATGGCGGAAGCCGACAAACTGATCCTCCAGGCGTTCTACGGCGCGCAACCGGCTCGTTCCTATTTCAGTGGATGTTCCCAAGGTGGCCACGAAGCGATGATCGAAGCACAGAGATATCCGGCCGATTTTGACGGCATCATCGCGGGCGACCCGGCCAACAACTGGACCCACCACTATATCGGCGGCCATCTCTGGTCGGCCCTGGCGATGGATGGCGACGGTTATATCCCGTCCAACAAAGTTCACATCCTGGCGGACGCCGTGAACGCGCAGTGCGACGCCTTGGATGGGATCAAGGATGGCGTGTTGAATGATCCACGCCGCTGCAACTTTAACCCTGAAATGCTGCTCTGCAAGGGATCGGATACGTCGGAGTGCCTCACGGGCGCGCAGGTGGCGGCTGTACAGAAGCTCTGGGCCGGTCTCCGGACGGCCGAGGGTCAGGTGATCTATCCCGGATTCGTGCCCGGCGGCGAAGCCGGCCCGGGAGGCTGGGCCGGCTACATCACCGGCGATGCGCCAGGCAAGGGCCGCCATACCGTTCTCGGTGTTCCATTCTTCAAATTCATGGTGTTCGACGATCCAAACTGGGACTACAAGACTTTCAAGTTCAATGCCGCCGGCGGATTCGACAGCGACATCGATTACACGGATTCGAAACTTGCCGCTCTATTCAATGCCGTGAATCCGGATCTCAGCGGATTCAAGGCGCGCGGTGGCAAGCTGATTCACTATCACGGCTGGAGCGACCCCGACATTACGCCGCTCAACAGCATTAACTATTACGAGAGCGTGATGGCGGCGCAGGGCGGCGATGTACACGGATTACAAAACACGGTGGAGTTTTACAGGCTCTTCATGGTGCCTGGGATGCAGCATTGCCAGGGCGGACCGGGGGCCACGGCTTTCGACATGATCGAACCACTGGATAAGTGGAGGGATCAGGGCGTCGCGCCGGCCAAAGTCATCGCCTCGCATCTAACAAACGGCGTCGTCGACCGGACGCGGCCGTTGTGTCCATACCCACAGGAAGCGCAATGGAACGGCGCCGGAAGCACCGACGACGCGGCGAACTTTGTCTGCGCTTTGCCGAAGTAGTATCCGGAGTCTAGTCCCCGGTATTGCTAAGATAATTATGTGGGCAATATCGAATTTGCCTGGGATCGCCGTAAGGCTCGATCCAACCTAGTAAAGCACGGCGTGTCTTTTGAGGAAGCGCAGACTGTTTTTCTGGACGAGAACGCCCGGCTGATCGACGATCCGGATCACTCAGCCGACGAAGAACGCTTCGTGTTGCTAGGCTTCAGCTTTCAGGCGCGCTGTCTGATCGTCAGCCATTGCTATTGGGAAACCGGCTCCGTGATCCGGCTGATCTCGGCGCGGCGCGCGAGTGTACAGGAAGAACAAATGTATTGGAGATTCCGATGAGAAGCGAATACGATTTTTCGAAATCCCGCAAGAATCCCTATGCCAAGCAGCTCAAGCGCCAGGTCACTATTCGCCTGGATACAGCGGCTGTTGACTACTTCAAGAAAATGGCGGCCGAGATGGGGATGCCGTATCAAAACCTCATCAATCTATTTTTGAGGGACTGCGCCATTCAGAAACGCCGGCCGCTCATTCAATGGCGGCCGGAGAAGCCGTAACGGCAGACTACGCGTCCCCACTATGCGCCGCCAGTCAAGAACGGTAGCGTCCTCTTTCCCCGTACTGGATGCGAGGCCGCGCGGCGTATTTCGCTATTCCCCGGAATTCACTATCCTCCATGCGCCGTTCTCCTTTATCAGCTCGGTCCTGTCGTAGGGAAAGCCGCCGCCGTTCCTGAGGCGGACGTTCGCGACGACCGTCGCGCCCTCCCCCCTCGTCTCCTCGCTCCTTATCTCGACGCTAGTCATGGTCCCATTCCCGGTCGATTTGTCGCAGGTCCCCTTGACGCCCCCTAAGACCGCCCCGATACCCCCGTCCATCGAGCCCTGGGCGCCCTTCGAGAGGAGTCCCCTCGCTTTTGAATACTCGCCTGCGTTGCACGCACTGAGGTACGCCTTCACCACGTCGGACGGACCGGAAGGCGCGTCGCCTGCGGAGCCGCCGACCCCTGAACATCCGTCCAACATAATGCACAAAAACGCTCCGTATGAAACTGATGTGTCGTCCCATAGTCCCCCGCCTTTTCAAGAATCACGCAATTTTAACTCAATAGTCTCTCCTGTGCATAGTCTGTTGCCATTTTCCGGCTTACGCCTATGATTAATCCCAAATGGAAGCACTCGTCGCAACAGCAGCCCGCCGAATAGACAAGCGATCCGTCACCGAAAGCTCCAATGTCGCCTACGCGCCGATGTAGCGCGCATACAAGCTTCGCGCCACGCCGATGTCGGTGGTTCCCTTGATAATGGCGCGGCCGTCCGGAAAGATCGTCAACAAGTACGGTGGCACCTCAAATCGGAGCGCGAATTCGTTCGACCGGACCGCGCCGAGCGGGGCAAGCCTAACCGCCAGATCGCGCAATTCTAGCGGCCGTGCCCGCTCGTGAATCTGCACCGCATTGTGCCCGCACAGGCTCACTGGCGCACGGCGCTCGCCGTTGAGATAGGGGAACTCACGCCGTCCGCACGCCGGACAATCCGCCACTGGCCCCGGCTGCGCCACCTGCCGGATCTCGCCCGTCCAAACGTCCACGGTTGTGATCTTGCGCGTGGGCCGCGCGCCGCACAGAATCTTGACCGCCTCGGCCACTTGCAGGCTCGCGATCAACGCGGTCACCGGGCCCAACACGCCCGCGGTCTCGCAGGTTGGTTGCGCGCCCGCCGGAGGATCGGGATAGATGCACCGCAAGCACGCACTCTCGCCCGGCGTCACGGCCATCACGATCCCGTAACTGCCGACGGCCGCGCCATAAATCCAGGGATGATTGCTCCGGACGGCGAAATCATTCATCAGATACCTTGTTTCAAAGTTATCGGTCCCGTCCAGCACCAGGTCCACGTCACCCAGCAGATCTTCCACGTTAGAAGGGGTTAAATCCGCCACCACCGGCTCCACGCACACGTCCGAATTCAAACTTACCATCTTGCGCGCCGCCGCCACCGCCTTCGGCAAGCTTTGCTCCGCGTCCGATTCATCGAACAGCCACTGCCGCTGGAGATTGCTGAGCTCCACGTAATCGCGATCGATGATGCGTATGAAGCCAACGCCGGCCCGAGCCAGTGCGCCTGCCTGAAAGCTCCCCAAAGCGCCGCAACCAGCTACCGCCACGCGCGCGTCCAACAGTTGTTGCTGGCCCTTTTCACCGATGCCCGCAAACAAGATCTGCCGCGAATAGCGCTCGCGATCTCGCGGGCTCATAGAATTGGACTCATTCACCCAGATGGTACCAGCGGTTGCGCTAAGATGGTCGTTTGTGTTGACCCGCCTGGGCTGGTGGATCGGTGTGTCTACGCTTGCCGCCCTCTGCACGGTGTCACCCGCAGCGGCGGCCGATCCGTACGAGGGCAAGCTGATCGCCGGCGTTAAATTCGATCCTGAACGGCAGCCGCTGACGTCTGATCAGCTCCTGGCCATGATTCCGCTCCGCGTGGGGCAACCACTGCGCGCTGCCGATCTGCGCGATTCCATCCAGCGTCTGTATCAGACCGGCGAATACGCCGATATCGCCGTGGATGCCACGCTCGAGACCGGCGGCGTCGCTCTGAAATTCATCACCAAGCCGGCGTTCTTCATTGGCTACGTCGAAGTGGAAGGTGTTCCCGAGCCGCCCAATGAAGGGCAGCTTTTGGTGGCCAGCAAGCTCGCGCTTGGCGCCCCTTACGTGCCCGACCAGACCAGCGCGGCGGTGAGCCGTATTGTCGATCTCCTGAAGCGGAACGGCTTTTATAGCGCCGGAATCGAGCCTGCCACGGCCACGCGCGAAGCCACGCAACAGGTGCAAATCGATTTTCATGTCGGCGCTGAGCAGCGCGCGAAATTCGATGGGCTGATGGTCAGCGGCAACAACTTGCGTCCCGAGGAGAGTCTCCTTCATTCCAGCCGCTGGAAGCGGTGGCCTGGCTGGTTAGGCTGGCATCCCTTGACCGAAACGCGCTTGCAGAACGGCGTGGACAACCTCCGCTCCTGGTATCCCAAGCACGATCACCTGCTGGCGCAAGTGACGCTGGTGAAGCTGGACTTTCATCCCGCCACCAACACCGTTACGCCGGTGCTCAAAATCGATAGCGGCCCTCCGGTGCTCGTGCGGCTGCGGGGCGCCAAGCTCTCCTCCGGCAAACTACGCAGCCTCCTGCCGATCTATGAGGAGCGTTCCATCGACCGCGATCTGCTCGAGGAAGGATCGCGCGACCTGGCCTCGTACTTTCAAACCCAGGGCTATTTCGACGCCACAGCCAACTACCGCATGGCATCGCCTCCCAACGGCGAGCAACTGATCGACTACTACGTCAACACCGGCGTGCGCCACAAGATCGCCAAAGTCGAAGTGCAAGGCAATCATTATTTCGACGGCCCCACCATCCGCGAGCGCATGTCCGTCATGGCCGCTACCTTCATCCGCTACCGGAACGGCAGCTATAGCCGCAACCAGATGGATCGCGATCTGGAGGCCATTCGCGACCTGTATCGCAGCAACGGGTTTCGCGACGTCATGGTCACCTCCCGGGTGCTGGACGACTACAATGGACAGACGGCTCACATCGCCATCTTCATCGACATCACCGAAGGACCGCAGTGGTTTGTCTCGAAGCTCGCGTTCGAGGGCGTTTCCGACGATTTTCGCGCCGCACTGCTCTTGATCTTGCACTCCACCGCCGGCCAGCCCTACAGCGATCTAAACATCGCAAACGATCGCGATAGCATCCTCGACTACTACTTCAATAGCGGTTACCCGCAGGCCAAGTTCGATTTCACGTCCATGCCCGCCGCCGAAGCCGATCAGATGAACCTCACCTTCATCGTGACGCCCGGACCGCGCGTGTACGTGCGTGACATTCTGGTGGCAGGGTTGAAGCGGACGCAACCCGATCTGGTTCGGGACCGCATCAGCCTGGATCCAGGCGATCCGCTCTCGCAGAGCCAGATCAATCAAAGCCAGCGCCGCCTCTACGATCTCGGCATTTTCACTCGCGTGGACGCCGCCATTCAAAATCCCGATGGCGACGAGCCTGACAAGTATGTCCTGTATTCGCTCGAAGAGGCGGGACGCTATTCCATGAATGTGGGCGTCGGCGCCGAGATTGGGAGCATCGGAGGCGGCAGTACGTCGCTCGATTCACCCGCCGGGGTCACTGGCTTCAGCCCGCGCTTTTCCTTCGGCATCAGCCGCCTGAATGTCTTTGGATTGGGGCACACTATAAGCCTGCAGACGCTGGTCTCCACGCTGGAGCAGCGCGCTCTGCTCACCTACGTGGCGCCGCAATTCCTGGGCAATCCCAAACTGAGCTGGCAGGTCTCCGGATTGTTCGACATTTCTCACGATATTCGCACGTTCTCTTCCCGCCGCGAGGAAGGTTCGGTGCAACTGTCACAGAAGCTGTCGCGCGCCAATACGCTGCAATATCGATATACCTATCGCGACGTGGATATCCTGGGAAAGCTCCTGATTAGTCCCGATTTGGTTCCCCTGCTCTCACAACCTGTCCACGTTGGATTCTTTTCGATGAGCTTCATTCAGGACAAACGCGACGACCCCTTCGACTCTCACCATGGTATGTACACCAGCATCGATCTCGCGCTGGCTTCGAACGTATTCGGTTCGCAAATCGGCTTCGGCCGTGTGGTGGCGCGCAATTCCACCTATTACTCGCTCAGCAAGAATCTGGTGCTGGCGCGCACCACCGATTTCGGAATGATCGAGCAATATTCAGGAGCGACCCCCTTTCCGCTGGCCGAGAGATTTTTTGGCGGCGGCACATTCTCCAACCGCGCCTTCCCGGATTTCCAGGCCGGTCCGCGCGATCCCCTCACCGGTTTCCCCGTCGGCGGCAACGCGCTGTTGATGAATACAGTCGAGTTGCGATTCCCGCTCATCGGCGATAACTTGGGCGGCGTGCTGTTCAACGACATGGGCAACGTCTATTCCGCGGTGAATAAGATCAATTTGGAATTCCGGCAACCCAATCTGAAGGACTTCGACTACGCCGTCCAAGGCTTCGGCTTCGGGCTCCGCTATCGCACGCCGATTGGTCCGGTGCGCGTGGATTTTTCGCTTAGCCCCGACACGCCCCGCTTCTTTGGCTGCGAAGGCTCCATCAACCAGTTGATTTACTGCGGCGTTAAGGGATCGGACGTGCCGCGGACGGACCAGCGCATCAACGTTTTCCAATTCCACTTTTCGCTCGGGCAGGCCTTCTAAATGTACACGCGCAAAACGGAGTGCGGCGCGGGTAGGTCCTCGGAAGGTTTAGCGGCGCGCGCCGCACCCTTTGCGCTTCTGCGGGTGTTTTCTAGTCTCTGCCTGCTGCTGGCCGCTGGCCTCTCGCCGCTTTCCGCCGAGATCATCGACCGCATCGCGATCACCGTGGCTAACCAAGTGATCACCGAGTCCCAAATCGACGAAGAGATCCGCATCACGGCCTTCCTGAACCGCGACAAGCTGGATGTAAGCGCTGACGCGAGAAAGCAAGCCGCCAGTCGATTGATCCAGCAAGCGCTCGTTAAGCGCGAAATGGATTTGAGCCACTACCCATTTCCGCAGGCCGTCGACGCCAGCGCTGCTCTTGCCGGTATCAAGGCCACCTATCCGAACCAGGCCGATTTCGCCGCCGCCCTCGAGTCCTATGGCATTAGCGAGGCGGATCTCACGGGGCGTCTGCTGTGGCAATTCACGCTGCTGCGCTTCATCGACTACCGATTCCGGCCTGGCATTCAAATTCCCGACGCCGATGTGCAAACATATTATCGGCAGCAGGTTTCCGGCTGGGAACAACAAGGGATCAAGCCGATCCCAACCCTGGAAGATTCGCGCGACCAGATTGAGGAGATCCTGACGCAAAAAAGAATTGATCAAGCTCTGGATCAGTGGATGGCCGACACCCGCAAGCAGGTGCCGGTTACCTACCACGACGCGACTCTCGCCGACCGCGATGCGGCTAAGCAATGACCCGGCGCTCCAAAATCATCGCAACCACCTTGCTCGGCGCCGCGGGCCTCGTAATCGCGGTGTTGGCCGCGGGCGTGGTGCTGGCGCAATCCAACTGGTTCAAGAACAAGATTCGAGAAAAGATCGTGTCGGTGACCGAACGCGCCACCGGCGGCCGTGTCGAAATCGGTAGTTTCTCCTATGACTGGCGCGATCTGACTGCGGAGGTTTCTCCTTTCGTCCTGCATGGCACGGAGCCGGCCTCCGCTCCGCCCTTGCTGCGTGCGGACAAGATCACAATTCGATTGCGAATTATCTCGCTCTTCGAGAAAAAAGTGGACGTCGCGTCGCTCGTCTTCGAAAGCCCGCGCCTGGCTGTCACCATCGCGCCGGATGGATCGACGAACGTTCCGCAGCCCAAGCTTGCCGTGCAACGCAACGGCTTCTTGGAACAGCTTCTCGATCTCAAAGTGCAGCACGTCGAGCTTCGCCACGGAGAGGCGAACTACAATTCCTGGAAGGTTCCTCTCGACGCGGCGGGCGAGCACTTGGAGGTGTCCCTGCGCTACGAAGCCGGCTCACCCAATGGCGCCCCGCGCTACATATGCACTATTTCGTCAACCGATGCCCGGATCACTTCTCCGGCACTGCGGGGTCCGGCCGAGTTTGGCCTGGATGTCCAGGTGGCACTCGCCAGGAACGCGATTGAAGTTTTGTCCGGGAATCTCATCTCCGGCGGGATGAAGCTGCGAGCGTCGGGCGCCATAGGCGACCTTTCCGCGCCGCATGGAGAGTTCGATCTAACCGCCGCCCTTCCGATCGAGGAACTGAGCAAAATGTTCCGGCTGCCGATCGAGCCACGCGGTACCGTAGAGTTCCAGGGCCACGCCAGCGCCGGCGGCAGCGCCCCTTACCGGCTTACCGGCAAGCTCACGGCAAGAGGGCTCGGGTACGTCCATCAAGGCGTGGAAGTATCCGGAATTTCGGTGGCCACTCACGCCGATCTGAGCCCCAGCAGCATTCGTTTGCTGGACCTTGACGTCTCCACGCCGCAGGGCCGCTTCCACGGAACGGCGCAAGTTGCCGCCTTCCAGCGCTTGACTGTGCAAGGCGCAATCGACGGCGTCTCCATCGCTGAAGTGGGCCGCCTCGCGGGGAGGGAAACGGGTGCCCTCAGCGGAACTCTGAGCGGTCCCTTGCAATTGGAGGGACTGCTGTCCGCCTCCGGCCTGGCAGGCGTCGTGGCGGGCGCCGATCTGGTTCTAAAACCCGGCGACGGTGCTCTCCCGGTTCGAGGCGCTGTCGCGGTGAATTACGATCAGCGCACGGGCAAAATCACGCTCGGCAACTCGCAGATCGCCGTCGGGACGTCCGAAGCAAGCTTGTCCGGAACGCTTGGCGGGATCTTAGCGGTGCATGTCGTTTCCAGAAATATGAATGATGTGATTCCCGTGCTGCGCGCCCTGGGAGCAACGCCTCCCGCCCGCTGGCCAGTGGAACT
>Ga0182015_10003856_pt1 | contig 16495 bp, 15 predicted proteins | sample 712P3MmetaG_FD_120478 | JGI IMG/M metagenome (GOLD analysis project Ga0182015, IMG submission 120478) | Permafrost microbial communities from Stordalen Mire, Sweden - 712P3M metaG | ecosystem: Environmental > Terrestrial > Soil > Wetlands > Permafrost | place: Sweden: Stordalen | collected... | reverse complement strand
GTTTCTTCAGTTCTCGGGCTGTGCGCAAAGTAAGCAGGGCGGCTTTTTCGTTGCCGTTGTGAACGATTTCGAGAGCTCGCGGGGACTGCTCGCACAGCGTGACGATCTGATCGTCGGGCAGCGCAGTATGGCCGCCGTTGATGTGGCCGATGACGTCGGCGTCGGCGGCGAGCACGATATCTTTATCGATCAGACTCGAGCCGGGAATCGAAGGGCCGCCGGTGTGGATCGTGCTTTGCATGCCATACTTCCGCGCCCACGCTACCATCTGGCGGGCGGTCGCGCCGTCTTTCACGCTGCCCAGGCCAACCTCGCCAAGCATGGTGACCCCGGCTGCCGCCAGGTCTTTGAAGTCTTCCTCGACCATTCCATGTTCGATCACGGGGGCGCCGGCGTGAATTCTGACGCCACCGGGGCGAAAGGCGGAGAAGGCGCGCTGAGCAAAGATCGCCATGGCCTTGAGCCCGACGACATCTTTCGGGCGGCCGGGGGTGTGGACTTCGCCGGCGGAGATCATGGTGGTGACTCCACCATGCAGATAGCTGTCGATCCAGCCGATTTGATTCTGCCGCGGCGTCCAGTCGCCGGCGACGGGATGCACGTGGCTGTCGATCAGGCCGGGTGCAAGAGTTGTGCCCTTGGCGTCGATGACGAGAGTTGCAGAATCCCGATCGATGTCTTTCCGTTTGCCAACGGCGGTGATAGTGCCGTCGACGGCCAGGACAGTATCGGCTTCGAGGATTGGGGTCTCGACATCGCCGCTGAGGAGCAGGCCGATGTTGTGGATCAAAAGTCGCGACTGCGTCTTCGTCTTTGGGGGATCGTCTTGAGCCATGCGGCGCACCTCGCTTGCTGGTGAGTTCAATAAGGAAGCGAGCCCGGCGCGCGATTATCGCGACGCAAACAACGCGCCGCAAGGCGCGGCTCGCCCAGGTCCCTCGCTGCGTAAAGAACGCTTGCTCGGGAGGATAGCCCGCTTGCACAATGCTATACGGCTCATGCCACAACGGTCAGGTGAAACCGCAATGTTATCTCGCAACCTAGTTTTCTGGGAAGTCGATACGCAGAAGGACTTCATGCTGCCGGGCGGCAAACTGTATGTACCGGGGGCAGAGCGGTTGCTGCCTAACCTTCGCAGGCTCACCGACGCTGCGCGACAGGGGCGCGTCTTTCTGGTCTCCCATGGGTGCTACCACGTCAAAGACGATCCCGAGTTCCAGACGTTTCCGCCACATTGCATCAAGGGCACGGACGGCTCCGCATTGGTTACGGAGGCTCTGACCGACAAGGTGGTCACGGTACCGAACGAGGCGGGCGCTGGGCTGCCCCGCGATCTTTCGAAATATCAACAGGTCCTTCTCGAAAAACAGACGCTCGACATCTTTGAAAGCCGGCACGTGGGCAAATTGCTGCAGCAGTTTGGGGACGATGTTGAATTCGTTGTGTTTGGCGTGGTCACGGAATATTGCGTCCGTTTCGCCGCCAAGGGATTGCTGGATCGTGGCCGCCGGGTTTCGCTGGTGCAGGATGCGATCGAAACCTTAAAGGCTGAAGATGGTCGACGCACCGTCGCCGAGCTACAAGGTCTCGGGGCAAGACTGCTCAGCACCGACGAAGCCCTCGCGCTGCTTGAGCATGCAAAATAGCCGGTCGGGGCGAGCGCTGGTTTATAATCCGGCCCACTCATGAACCTGACCACTGGCACAAAACTAGGGCCGTACGAGATCGTTTCCCTGTTGGGCGCCGGAGGCATGGGCGAGGTGTATCGCGCACGCGACTCCCGTCTGAAGCGCGACGTGGCCATCAAGATATTGCCGCAAGCACTTTCACTCGATGCCGACCGGCTGCGTCGTTTTGAACAGGAAGCGCTCGCTACCGCCGCCCTGAACCATCCCAACATTCTGGCGGTTTTCGATATCGGAACGAATGAGGGCTCGCCTTACGTAGTGTCCGAACTGCTGGAGGGCGAAACGCTGCGGGAGCGGTTCTGCAGCGGAGCGGTTGCGGTGCGCAAGACTTTGGACTACGCCCTGCAAATCGCGCATGGACTGGCGGCGGCCCATGAAAAAGGGATTATCCATCGCGATCTGAAACCAGAGAATTTATTCCTCACCAAAGATGGACGGGTCAAGATTCTGGATTTCGGTTTGGCGAAGCTGACGCAGACTGAACCGGGTGCGCACACTTCTCTGCCAACCATGACTCATGCCACGGAAGCCGGCGTGGTGATGGGGACGGCGGGCTATATGTCGCCGGAGCAGGTCCGTGGCGTTGCGCTTGACGCACGCTCTGACATCTTCGCGTTTGGGGCGATTCTGTACGAGATGATTTCCGGAAAGCGCGCTTTTCACCGCGATACCGCGGCCGACACGATGAGCGCGATCTTGAAGATCCCGCGGACCTGAGCGAAACGAACCGCAACGTTTCTCCGGCGCTGGAACGCATTGTGCAGCACTGCCTCGAGAAAAATCCCGAGCAGCGCTTTCATTCCGCCAGTGACATTGCGTTCGACCTTGAACATCTCACCGGCGTTTCCGGCACCAGTGCGAGAGTGGCGACGATGGAGAGTGCCCGGCCACGGAGCAGGCTGCGGGTGTGGATCGCGGGGTCGGTGGGAATGGCACTGCTGATGCTTGGTCTGGGTTGGTGGCTGGGCCGACGCCAGGGGGGCGCACCGCAGGCCGAGTACAAGCAAATCACGTTTCGCACAGGTTCGATGGGGAATGCCCGGTTCACGCCCGACGGCAGCATCGTTTACAGCGCGTCCTGGGATGGCGGCGACGACCAGCTTTATTTGTCCCGCACAGATGATCCGGGCGCGCGCGAGCTGGGGCTGAAGGACGCGGAGCTGCTATCGATTTCAAAGAGTGGAGAACTCGCGATTCGTCTCAATACGGTGCGTTACGGCGGCTATGCGCGAAGCGGAACGCTGGCGCGGCTGCCACTCAGCGGCGGCACGCCACGGGAGGTGCTGGAGAACGTGCAGGACGCCGACTGGTCCGCCAACGGCGACAGCATGGCGGTGGTTCGGTATGTTCCGGAAACCAGTCACTGGCGCTTGGAATATCCCATTGGCAAAGTTCTGTTCGACAGCATCGGCTGGATCAGCGACCCGAAGATTTCTCCTGATGGCAAGTGGGTGGCCTTTGCCGATCATGAGAATCAAGGAGGAGACGATGAGGGTTCGGTGGCGGTGATTGGCGCCGATGGAAAGGAGAAAGAGAAGAAGCTTTCTTCCGGCTGGGAGTCACTGGAGGGAATCCTATGGTCTCCGGCGGGCGACGAGATCTGGTTCACATCAAGCGATAGTGGCAGTGCTCTCAACCCCCGCGCGGTAAACTTTTCCGGCAGGGTGAGGACGATCACGAACGTTCCCGGTGGCGTGTGGCTGGAAGACTTGAGGAATGGGACGGCGCTGATGGTAAGGCATCAGGAACGGATTGGAATACGCGGGTTGGAACCGGGAGGGAAACAGGAGCGCGAACTGGGTTGGTTCGGGTGGTCGCTGGCGCGCGACATCAGCCAAGACGGCCGGAAGGTTCTGTTTGAGGAGGAGGGCAACGGCGGTGGGCCAAACTACACCGTGTTCCTTCGCGATACGGATGGGTCGCCTCCCGCGAAGATTGGCGAAGGGTTGGCGGGCGCCATCTCTCCGGATGGGAAATGGGTGATCACGAAACCGGCGAAAGGCGGACCGCTGAGCCTGGTGCCAACCGGAGCCGGCGAGTCCAGGACGTTGACGCATGATGCGGTTGACTACGGAGCCGTTCGCTTTTTACCCGATGGCAAACATCTGCTGGCCAGCGGAATTGAAAACGGACATGGCAGGCGCGACTACCTGATCGATTTGAGTAATGGCGATTCCAAGCCCGTGACGCCGGAAGGCGTTTCCGGGGTGCATCTTGCAGCGGACGGCAGGAGCGCGGCGGTGCTGGGGCCCGACGGGAAATGGGGAATCTGGCCACTGGAGGGGGGCGGTATTCATCCAATTCCGGGGCTGGACTCGAAATACTACGTGGCCGTTTGGTTTCCGGACGGGATATCCATCTACGTGGCCTCCAGCCGGAGCGAGAAGGCGGTGAAGGTTTATCGGGTCAACTCGCAGACCGGGAAAATGGAATTGTGGAAAACATTCGGCGCGGAAGCCGGTGCGGGGGTCACGGAAACGGGAGCGCCTCATTTTTCCAGCGACGGGACAGCGTACGCCTACGACTACGTTCGGACGCTCTCCGAGGCGTACGTTGTGACGGGATTGAAGTAGCACTGGTGTAGGCTAGCCGGCCAGAGTTTCAATCCCGTGCACCTCCTCGGCCGGGAGTGTCAGGGTGGAGCTGGCGAGGTCTTGTTTCATGTGCTCGGCATTGGAAGTACCGGTGAGTGGCAGCATCCCGACAGCGCGCGCGAACGCAAACACAATTTGTGCCGGAGTCGCGCGCGCTCGCGCGGCCAGGCCGCCGACCAGCGGATGCCGCAACACCTCCAAGTTGGCGGTGAGCAGAGAAAATCCCTGATAAACGATATTGTGCTCGCGGCAAAATAATCGCACATCGCGATCCCAGCCGAGGTGGGCGTAGCAGCGGTTTTGCACGAACGCTGGACCTTCGGAGTGGAGGGCTGACATCTGCTCGAGATGGGATAGAGAAACATTGCTTACTCCGAGCAGGCGCGTGCGCCCGGCATCGCGTTCCTGCTTCATCGCTTCCCAAACTTCGGCATCGTCATCGGTCCAATCGTAGCCTGAGGAGGGACCGTGGAGCGCGTAGCTGTCGACGTAATCGGTACCGAGATGTTCGAGCGAGCTGGCCATCGACTGCGCTACCTGAACGGAAAGACTGGCGGCGGGATCGTAGGGCAGGCGGTGGTCCTGGCCGGGACGGTAAGTGAATTTGGTCTGCAGAAAAAGATCGGCGCGCGTCACCATGCCGGCGCGATAGGCGGTGTCTAATCCTTGCCCCACACCCTCCTCGAAATAATGACGCCGCTGGTTCGCCGTATCGATGCCTCGAAAACCGGCACGCAGTGCCAGTTCTACGAGAGCCGGCGTGCGCTCTTCCTTCCACGCAGTGCCATAAAGAAAATGGGGAATCGGCAAGGACGGAGAAGTGGTCATCCCGCTATTCTGACACGGCCTTGAATCGGCTTGGTGCGCGCCGAATTTACTGGCAAAGAAAAAAAACCGGGGAAAGTTTCCCGTCCCCGGGTCAATTGGGTTCCATACGGTAAGAAGTGGTTATGGCTGTTGTGCTTGCGCTTGTGACTGCGTCTGTTCGTCCAGTTCGACGTTATCGCCGGCATGTACATCTTCCATGGCGAATACGATCATTCCGGTGGCGGTGGTCGGCGTGGTTCCGATGACGAGGATCTCGCCTACGGCGCGCCGCGGCAAATCGCGGACGTGAATCTCCGGACCGTTGGTTTTGGTCAACATGTCAGGATCGACCGATGGCTGCCTCATCTGGGTATCTTCACTGAGTTGGGCCTTGAACGAAAGCGAATCTACGGGATCGTGCAGGTCCACTTCGTAGGTCCGTGTGGCGCGGAAGTAATCACCCACCTTCACGCCCTGGTTCGTTCCCACGTTCATGTAGACTTTTTGCCCGGTGCCCAGCTCCAAGTCAAAATCTCTGGCCATCACGATACGCCCGGACACCTTGCTTCCGGTGGGAAGGAAGCGGTCAAAACGCACTGGCGGGTGAAATGGCACCATGGTCTTCTCGGCGAACGGAATGGCGGTGTCTCCCGGATTGATGGGGTCGCACGTATATTCGACCTGAGCGATCGCAGCCTTGCTGCGGAGATCGACAATCCGAATGCGCCCGATTTCTCCGTAGGGCTGTCCGGTAGCCTTCAGCAACTTTCGCTGGCCGGGATAGGTTTCATATTTGTTGACATCGCGGAGAGCTCGGATGATTTCATACTCCGCGCCGAGTGTATAGCCTGTTCCGTGCAAGTAAATGAGATCGTTTCTGACGAACTTGGTGGTTTCGGGAGTGTCCAGTCCTCCAGCGACGAAGTTGGCGTCGGGCAGCATTTGCCGATTGATGAAACCAGCGCAGTAAACATCCGAGTAGGTGGGTAGTTGGACGCGCTGAATTGGGAAACTCTCCTTGGTGGGGGCGGTTCCTTCCGGTCCGGTGAAACCTACGGCAGGTGTCGTTGCTCCTGATTGCGCCCAGGCAGCCGTCGCGGCGAGTAAAAGTAAACATCCTATTTTCTTCATGTTATCTCCGAGAAGGGACGAGCCTTCGCCAGTCAAACGCCATGGAAACATTGCTTCCATTGGAAGGTAACAAGGGGGTAAGTGGGGGTCAAGGTTACGAGGGTGTCAGCCAGGATGCGCCAACAGTTTTTCGGGAAATTGCGAATCCCTGTTGCATCTATAATTCGACCCCTGTAAGATTCGCGCCGAAAGTAATTGATTCAATCCGAAGCTATTGATTCAAGATGATTTCTGCTGTGAAAAGCTACGCGCCTCGCCTGTTGCCATTGCGACTGCCGCGGGTCTGCGTGGCGGTGGCCGCCTCAAGTCCCGCCGAATTGGTGGAGAAGGCAGAAGGCCTAATCCGTGATAACTCTTTTCTGGAGTTCAGGTTAGATCACCTGTCGAAGCCAGGATTGGCGCTCGCCAAAGTCAAGCAGTTTCTGGAAAATCGCGCCGGCATCACGGTGATCGCCACCTGCCGACGAGTCGCCAACGGAGGCAAGTTCCGGGGCTCCATCGCCTCGCAACTTGACATCCTGGCGAAAGCCTCGGCTGCGGGATGCCAATTGGTCGATGTAGAACTGCAAACTGCGCAGAAATGCAAGCCTGGGCAGTTGCAGAAACTTCGGGAACGCTCTGGCTTGATCATCTCCTTTCATGACTTTCGGGCAACCAAGAGGCTTGACGAGACTCTGAAAACGATGCGAGAATTTCCGGCCGACTACTACAAAGTAGTGAGCACGGCCACGACACTCACCGATAACGTTTCCATGATCCGGTTTCTGGGGCGGGAAAGCGATAACCATTCGATTGTTGGCTTGTGCATGGGCGAACAGGGAATCATCAGCCGTGTGCTGGGAGTTCGCGCCGGCAGCGTGTTCACCTTCGCCGCCGTGAGTCCGGGAGAGGCAACCGCTCCCGGACAAGTGACCGGGCAGGAGCTGCGCAGCGTGTACCGCATCGAGCAGGTGGACGCCGCCACCCGAGTTTATGGCGTTGCCGGCGATCCGGTCGCGCAGTCTCTATCGCCGGCGATCATGAATGCGGCTTTCCGGCGTGAGAACGTGAACGCCGTTTATCTGGCGCTGCACGCCAAGACCCTCAAAGACCTGCTCACCTGCGTGCGCGAGATTCCTATTCATGGTCTCAGCATCACGATGCCGTACAAGGAAGCCATTCTTCCCTACCTGGACAACACGGATTCCCATACCACGAAGATCGGCGCCTGCAACACGGTGGTTCGGGCCCAGGATGGCAAGCTCTATGGATTCAACACCGATACCTCTGGAGTGGTGCGCCCTCTCGAGCGCCGCCTAAGTACGCTGCAGGATGCGAAAATCCTGGTGCTGGGCGCGGGGGGCGCGGCCCGCGCCGCAGTCTTCGGACTAAAGGAACGAGGAGCCGAAGTTTTCATCCTGAATCGCAGCGCGGCCCCGGCGCAGAAGCTTGCACGGCGGGCGCACGCACGATCGGTGAAACGCGCGGAGTTGAAAAAGCACGCCTTCGACGTGATCATCAATGCGACGCCGGTCGGCATGGGCAACATGCGCGAAACTCCGCTGCAGGAAAAGGAAATCAATGCGCGCTACGTCTTCGACATGGTCTACGATCCCCCGGAAACTCGCCTGTTGCAACTGGCAAGAGAGCGAGGCGCGCAGATTATTCCGGGGATCGAGATGTTCGTCCACCAGGGGGCCCGCCAGTTCGAGATATGGACCGGCAAACCCGCGCCCCAGGATGATATGTTGCAAGTAGTGGCCTTGGCCCTCCAGGAACGGAGCGCCCGGGCCGCCGATACAACCCAGAAAAAGTAAGCGGAGGAATCAGGAGGAGCGACCAGAGCCCGAGGACCAGAAAGCTGGTTGGCCCGACTCTGTTCACGTCGGACTCGTCCGACGTACCTGTTCCGATCATCCGGCCCGGAATGTCAATGGTTCCCCGAGAGTTGCGCGGGGTCACCACCCGCGCAAATGCTTTACATCACGAGCGCAAGATTTTCCAGTTCATGTTGCAGGACCGGCAGGGCGCACCCCGCCATTTCGACACGGCCAGCCGCGTCCAGAGCCGCTTTTGGGGACACGCCATAGCCTCGTCCCATCAGGAAGACTTGCAGCAACTCGGCCGCCTCGTAGGAATCGATCATGCCGCCCTGCATCAGATCGCTCCGCAAAGCTGCCAGTTCGGTCGCCGTGAACCTGTCTTTGTCGTTATGGATCGCATCGGAATTGCATATGTCATTCATTGTGTCTTCAAACATGGCCGTCATCACCTCCGACTCCGACCTACCTACCAGTTTTGCCTATTAGACTCATCGGCAGCCATTCAAGTTGCATGCAATTCTGCTGCCGCGGCTGCCCTCTAGTTCCATATACGTGTGGAAAGCCGATTTAAATTCATAAACCCCTGTGAACTTCGGAAGTTGCGCGCAAACGGAATCGAGGGTCCTGGCTTCAATAAGGTGCCTTTTGTACTTCAGGCCGTTTCAAAACTGACACGAAGTGTCATTGCGGGCGGGAATGGGAAGTCGCCATGAAACGAGTGAGTTCACCGTGGTGGCGGGATATCGCCGGGGGTGAGCGGAGGGCTGCCTGGCGGGCTTTTGACCGACCAACCGCGAGGACTTGGAGGTGTCGTCGAACTCTTGCGCTCGGCCGTCGAATCAGGGGTTCTCGATCGTTGCCTCGTCCATCAACATAATGGGAATGTCGTCTTTCACCGCATACACTCGGCGACATTGCGCGCACTTCAAGCTCTCCGGACTCTCCCGGTATTCAAGGGCCTGCTTGCACGCCGGGCAAACCAGAATTTCCAGCAACTCCTTGGCAATCATGCGTGCGATTGTACGCCTCCTGGAGTGGATCCATTGCTCACGGAGACACAGAGCGACCCGGAATCCCGGGCGGCGCGGTGCCAGGACAGCGCAGAAGAGTTTTGAGGCGAAGGTCCGCTCGCGCGCCGCACTGGGTCGCTTGGCAGTGTAATATTTTCTAGCCAGAGAACCATGACCTAAGCCCCTGGGCCAAAGCCCGGAGAACGAATGTCGAGCCGAATCCTCAACGGTACCAGCATCGCACGTGAAATTCGTGCTGAAGTGGCGGCGGAAGTGAAGAAGATGGCCGCTGCCGGAGTTCGTCCCGGCCTGGCCGTTATCCTGGCCGGGCATAATCCAGCGTCGGAGATTTACGTTCGCGGCAAGGTCAAAGCCTGCGAAGAGGTCGGCATATACAGCGAACAACACACGCCGGCTGCAACCACGACGACCGCAGAGCTGTTAGCTCTGATGGATGATTTGAATCGCCGGGAAGAGGTGGATGGCATTCTGGTGCAGTTGCCGTTGCCGACGGGAGTGGATTCGAAAAAGCTGTTGATGGCCGTAGATCCCGCGAAGGATGTCGACGGGTTCCATCCGCTGAATGTAGGTTTTCTCTCGACTCAGCGGCCGGGATTGGTCCCCTGCACGCCGGCCGGAGTGATTGAGATGCTGAGCCGAAGCCGAATTCCGATCGCCGGGCAAGAAGCCGTGATCGTGGGGCGCAGCGACATCGTCGGAAAACCCGCGGCGATGCTCTTGCTCAACGCCAGCGCTACGGTCACGGTATGCCATTCGAAAACCCATGATCTGCCGGAAGTCTGCCGGCGGGCGGATATCCTGGTGGCGGCAATCGGCCGGGCGGGCATGATTACGCGCGAATTTGTGAAGCCAGGCGCCACTGTGATTGATGTCGGCATGAACAAAGTGACGGACGAAAGAGAATTTCAGCGGCTGTTCGGGGGCAATTCGAAGCGCGAAGAATCTTTCCGCACGAAGGGCGCCACGCTGGTAGGAGATGTGCATCCCGAAGTAGCCGAAGTGGCGGGAGCAATCACACCGGTTCCGGGAGGAGTAGGTCCACTCACCATCGCCATGCTGATGTACAACACCGTGAAAGCGGCGAAAATGCGGCGGGGAACTTTGTCAGTGGCGATTGACCAGTGATCCCACAACCTGCATCTTGCTCACGGCGAACTCCCGAATAGCTCGCAGGAGGATCGAGGAAAGCGGGCAGTGTGTTTTTTGTTGGACTGGCCGCGAATCACTGACTATGGGCCACTGAAATTTATGCTGAAAGTTGGCCTCACCGGCGGCATCGCGTCGGGCAAATCGGTGGTAGGGGAGATGTTCGTCGGGCTGGGCGCCCACCTCGTTCAGGCCGACCGGATTGCTCACGAACTGATGCGCCCCGGTCAGCCCGTCTACAACGAGGTCGTAAGGCATTTTGGCGGAAGCATTCTGAATCCCGACCTCAGCGTGAACCGTGCCAAGCTGGCAGAAGCTGCTTTTGGCACAATGACGGGGCGTACGCCATCTCCGCTCGCCTCCCGCATTCAGGAGTTGAATCGCATCGTGCATCCCGCAGTGATCCGCAGTCAGGAGGAGTGGATGGAGGAGATCGGACGTCAGGATCCCTGTGCCGTTGCCATGGTGGAAGCGGCACTCATTTTCGAGGCGGGCGCGGCCAAGCGCTTTGATCGTCTCATCGTGGTCACCTGCAGGGATCAACAGCGAGTTGAGCGCTTCGCGAAGCGCCAGAAGTTGGCGCTCGATGCCGCACGAAAAGAGGTGGAGCGCCGCATGGCCGCGCAACTGCCCGAGGCGGATAAGATCAAAGCTGCCAGCTACTTGATCGACAATTCCGGATCGCTCGATCAGACCCGGGGCTTCGTGCGACAAATATGGGAGCAATTACGCCCCGATGCCAGTTCCAAGAATTAGGGAAGGGCAAAAAGAACGCCGTATATTCCCGAAGGTCGAGTCGAAGGGTTTTACTGTATACATCGGCTTCGATCCGAATCGGTATGATCAACCGTGGGTCTGGCGCCCTTGGAAGCCGAGGCGCATAAGCTGAATGCCGACTTCGCGAGAGGAATTCGGCAGAGCATCGATCTGGTTGAACCGCTTTCCAAGGAATTGCGGCACCGCCTCGTATCTACTTCATCCGCCGTTGCTCGATGAAGTCGGTCTGCCTTCGGCCCTGCGCTGGTACGTGGAAGGTTTTGCCGAGCGCAGCAGAAATCGGCGTCGAGCTTGAGGTTTCGCCCAGCCCGGGACGTCTGCCGCGCGACATGGAGATGACCATCTTCAGAATTGTGCGGGAGGGCCTCACTAACATTCATCGCCACTCCGGCAGCAAGAAGGCAAGAATTGGAATAACCGTTTCCGGGGAAGAAGTCTGTCTCCAGATTCAGGATAACGGCCGCGGCATGCCTGTCCCGCGCAATGGCGACTACGCCACGAAAGCAGCGAGAGCCGGCGTGGGAATTGAAGGCATCCGCGAAAGCATAAAGCAAGTCGGCGGACATTTCGAAATCCATTCGAATGGAACCGGCACTTCCGTCGCTGCCACCTTTCCCCGCCCTGCGCCTGTCCCGTAAAGATCGGGCTTCGATTGATTTCCATGGGTAGCGTCGCGGCGCGTGCAGGGATGCGTAAACAGCAACCCCCGCGTGCCTCGCGCTCCAACATTGTTTAGAATCAAGTTGGGCCTTCGGCCGTGAGTTACAGTCCGGCTAGGTCCGTCTCCGGTGGGGTTTGCTTTTATGAAAGTCATACGTCCTGCAATATTCGCGCTGGTGATCGCCGGCGCGTTCTTCTATTTCACGACCTGGCGTTCGAACTCTCAGTCGAGCATTCTTCATCCCACCGATTGGCTATCTCATCCCGCGCAAGTGGAGATTACGGAAGCTGCCGGCAACGAGGGGCTCGACAGCGAAGAGCAGAATAATATCCTCGTATATCGCAAGAACATTCCGTCGGTGGTGAATGTCACATCGCGTGCCATGACATACGATTTCTTCTACGGGCTGGTGCCGCAGGAAGGTCAAGGCTCGGGCTTCGTGATCGACAAGGATGGACATATTCTCACCAATTATCACGTGGTCGCCGAAGCGCGTCAGGTGGAAGTCACGTTGCACAACCGCAAGAAGTACAAAGCAACGGTCGTGGGAGCCGATCCGGCACACGATCTGGCGGTGATACAGATCAAGGCGCCCGATTTGGTTCCCGCGGTGCTGGGCGACTCGCGCAACCTGCAGGTAGGGCAAAAAGTCTATGCCATCGGCAATCCCTTCGGGCTTGCGGGTACGATGACGCGCGGCATCGTGAGTTCGATTCGCCCCGTGCGCGAGCCCAACGGCGCAAATATTGACGAAGCCATCCAGACCGATGCGGCCATCAATCCGGGGAATTCCGGCGGTCCGCTGATGAACTGGCATGGCGAAGTGATTGGCATCAACACGATGATTCTTTCTTCTGTTAACCAGAACGCCGGCATCGGCTTCGCAATTCCGATCAACACGGCAAAGGCTGTGCTGAACGACCTGATGACCCTGGGCCGGGTACGACGTCCGGCTCTCGGTGTCCGCACGATTCCGATCAGCCCGGAACTGGCCGATGAAATGGGACTGCCCGCCGACTACGGTTTGCTGATCGTGCAAGTTATCCCAGGCGGTTCGGCGGATGAGGCGGGTCTGCGCGCCGGCTCCGAGCGCGCCTATCTCGGGAACACCCCAATCCTGTTAGGTGGAGATTTGATTGTCGCGATCGACGGCGAAAAAGTTGAGGACGAACAGGCACTTTCTCAGATGATGAATAACCATCGCGCCGGAGATACGGTGAAGGTGACGATCTACCGAAACAAAAAAAAGCTTGACGTGAGCGTGGCCCTGGGAGAAGCCCGCGAACAAGTGTGACTGTCGATGGCGTTCGAATCGCAGGGTTCGAATCGCAGGCTTGAAATGTTCCCCGCTTCCGCGCTATTCTGCTGTTCTGCCGATGACTGCCGTTCGCTAAATCCGCGACCTTGCAACTTGCGAAGCGAGCGCCGAAGTGTGCGCGTTCCCCTTTTGCCATTCAAGCGGTTTCAATCTAGAAAGGATTACGGACATGCAATTTGTGGATAAGGCGTTGGCGCGCCGTTTTGAGGCCTGCGAGGAGATGCCGCAGGTTTTGTACGCGCGAGTGTTCATGAAAACCCGCACTGACATTGGCGCCGCGGAGGAGACGATCTGCGGTGGCCATATGATATTCGCAGGATTGGGATCGCCCATCGGACGAGCGACCGGCCTGGGCTTGGAGGGTCCGTTCACGGCGCAGGATTTGGATCGCGTGGAGCAGTTCTATCGTTCGCGCCACGCCCCATCGCAGGTGGATCTTTGTCCGCTGCACGATGCCGCTGTGTTTGCGATGTTCAAGGAGCGCGGGTATGGCATCGCCGAATTGAACAACCTGCTCTACCGCAAGCTAGATGCGGCGGAGAAGTTTCCTGCCGCTCCGGCCGGTTGCGAGATTCGTCGCGGGCGGCTGGCGGAAGCGCGAGAATTGGGAGGCATTGTTGAGCGCGCGTTTTTTCCCGACGGCGCACCTGAGGCGTTCAAGGATCTGCTAACGCCGCTCTATCAGATGGACGGCGCGCTGACGTTCGCTGCCGGTTTCGAAAACAAAATCGTAGCCTGTGGAGCTGGGCTCGTGATTCCAGAGCATCGGGTATTCGCGCTGTGCGGAGCGGGAACGGCCCCGGAGTATCGGGGACGGGGATTGCAAACAGCGCTGCTCGGCGTGCGCCTGAGAGCTGCGGCGCAGGCGGGATGCGAATACGCCGTTGTGGTGACCCAGGGCGGCTCGACCTCGCAGCGGAACTGTGAGCGGCTGGGGTTTCGCCTGGCTTATAGCAAGGTGACGGTGATCAGGGAGGTGGGCGAGGCCTGATCGGACGGAGGCAAACACAGATTGCTCGTCACTCTCGCCGCGCTTTCGCGCGGTTGTGAGTGACGAGCAATGGCAATGATTTTCCGCAACTCCGTGGTGAGATTCACTACGCTGCGGCCTCGGCGAGGAATTCCTCGATTTGGTTTATTTCTTTGTCGTTGAGTTGCAGCTCGCCGGCGCGCATCACGCCTTCGGCCTGCCTGGCGTCGCGGGCTCCGACGATGGCTCCGGTAACGGCGGGATGGTGCAGGGTCCAGGCAATGGCGACCTCGCCAACTGAGCGGTTGTGGCGTTTGGCAATCTCGCGCAGGCGAGCGACCAACTCCAGATTACGAGTGAGATTCGGTTCCGTGAAGTCCGGGTGGCCCTTTCGCCAGTCGTCCTGGGGCAGCCTGGCCGCGCGGTCGCGAGTCATGGCGCCGGTGAGAAGGCCAGACGCCATCGGGGAATAAACAATCACTGCAATGTTTTCACGCAAGCAGTAGGGCAAAACGTCTTCTTCGACCTCGCGATGTACGAGAGAATAGGGAGGCTGCAGCGAAGTGAGGGGAGCGATGGCCTGTGCGCGCTTTAGTTGTTGCACATTGAAGTTGGAGACGCCGATCCAGCGAACCTTACCTTCGCGCTTGAGGTCGGCGAGCGTGGACCAAGCCTGCTCCAGTGCAGGAGAGTCGGGATCATCCGGAGGCCAGTGCATCTGGTAAAGGTCAATCACATTCCTGGAAAGCCGGCGCAGGCTCTCTTCGACTTCGGCGCGGATCGAATCGGCACTGTGGACTTTGCGAACCTGACCATGGGAATCCCAGCGCAACGAGCATTTCGTGAATACGTAAGGTTTGGCGCCGAGCCAGTTTTTGAGGGCGCGGGCCACCACTTCCTCGGAGTGTCCCAAGCCGTAGACGGCGGCCGTATCGATCCAGTTCACGCCGAGTTCGAGTGCACGATGGATGGCGGCGATGGAGTCGTTGTCGTCCTGCGATCCCCAGGCGAATTGCCATCCAGAACCGCCGACGGCCCAGGCTCCATAGCCGACCGGCGTGATGTGCAGATCGGAGTTGCCAAGCTTACGAGTTTGCATTTCAATCTCCTTGATCAGTTTCGATTGATGATGGCGGCGATGCGATTCAGAATTGAAACGATGAATGTCGATACGATTCGCGAATACTGTCTGACCTTTTCCGAGGCCAAAGAGAGCCTGCAGTGGGGTGACGACCTTTGCTTTAAAGTAGGGGGAAAGATTTTTCTGATGCTTGGCCTCGACGACGCGCGTCTGTGTTTCAAATGCACGCCAGAAACTTTTGCCGAACTGATTGAGCGAGAGGACATTCGTCCGGCGCCTTATGTGGGGCGGTACAAGTGGGTGATGCTGGATCGACTGGATGCGGTGCGGGGGGATGAATTGCGGGAGTTGATTCAGGCGTCTTATGAGATGGTGGCGGCAAAGACGGCGGGGAAGAAGGCCAATAAGAAAAGAGGCGCGTCGAAGCGGGCCCATCCGAAGCAGAGAAAGAGGGAGTGACTTCTTCCCTTCCTGGATAGAGCTGACGGCTGGAATGCCGTTCCCCGCGGTCCCTTGATTTGACTCTGCTTGCCGCCGTCGGCTAGCCTCAGGAGTCCGCCCATTCCTGGACGCCTTCGATCTTGACTCGACTCCGACATAAGATACTGATTTGGCTGCTGCTGACGGCGGCGGTGGCGGGGAAATCATCCCCGGCTTTCGGCTCGACCGAGCCTGTGCATGCGCGGCACGGACTCGTGGCCAGCGCGCACGAATTGGCCTCGCGAGCCGGAGTCGAAATTATGCAGGCTGGCGGCAATGCGGTAGATGCCGCGGTGGCTACCGGATTTGCGTTGGCCGTCGTGCATTCGCCGGCGGGGAATATCGGTGGTGGTGGGTTCATGCTGATCCGGATGGCGGATGGGCAGTCGCATTTTGTCGACTATCGGGAGAAGGCGCCGGAGGCAGCCAGGCGCGATATGTTTCTGGACGCGCAGGGCAACGTGATCGAAGGTGCCAGCGAGTATGGATACAAGGCGATCGGGGTGCCGGGGTCGGTTGCGGGCATGGTCTACGCCGAGCAGAGATACGGCACACTGACCCTGAAGGATGTGATGGCTCCGGCGATTCAATTAGCGCGCCAGGGGTATTCGCTGAGCTGGGGCGAGGCGCGCGACTTGCATGATAGATATTTAAGCCGATTCGCGGAGTCGCGGCGAATATTTCAGCGCGATGGCAACTTCTATCAACCCGGCGAGATTTTTCGCCAGCCGGATTTAGCGCGCACCCTGGAGCGGATTGCCGCGAAGCCCGACGACTTTTATCACGGCGCGTTGGCGCGGGAGCTGGCGGCTGCCATGCAGAAAGGTGGGGGGCTGATCACGGTGGATGATCTGGGGCATTACGAAGTAAAGGAGCGCGAGCCAATTCGCGGGACCTATCGCGGATACGAAGTGATCAGTGCGCCGCCGCCCTCTTCGGGGGGGACCGTTCTGGTGGAAGCGCTGAATATTTTGGAAGGATACGATCTGGATAAACTCGGGGACCGGTC
>Ga0182015_10003855_pt1 | contig 16496 bp, 16 predicted proteins | sample 712P3MmetaG_FD_120478 | JGI IMG/M metagenome (GOLD analysis project Ga0182015, IMG submission 120478) | Permafrost microbial communities from Stordalen Mire, Sweden - 712P3M metaG | ecosystem: Environmental > Terrestrial > Soil > Wetlands > Permafrost | place: Sweden: Stordalen | collected... | reverse complement strand
GTGGGCGCAATTGCAGTCGGCGCGCGGGAAAGGAAAAGCCTACCTGTATTTCTTCACGCACGTACCGCCGTCGGCTCCGGGGCAGCCATCGCGCGGGGCCACCCACACCGCGGATCTGGCCTATATGTTCGACAATCCGCCGGCGAACGGGACGTGGACGGATACGGACAAGCAACTCGCCGAGACCATGTCGTCATATTGGGTGAACTTCGCCGCTACCGGAGACCCGAACGGCAAGGGATTGCCCGAGTGGCCAGCGTACAAAGCGAAGAGCGAGAAGACCATGGTGCTGGGCGACACGGTGATGGCGGGTTCGGGCATTGATGCGGCCATGCTGGCCTTCTATGATTCATTTTATGCGAAGTTGAGTTCAGGTGGCTTGTAGAATGGACGTTATGCGACATTTAATTCCCGCGGCCATGTGGGCCGCATTCTTGATGGCTGGTAGCCCGAGTCCCGGCCAAACATCCGCCGCGCGAATACCGCGCTTGGCGGACGGCAAACCGAATCTGACCGGATTGTGGCAGGCGATGGGGACCGCGGACTGGGATCTTGAAGACCACAGCTCGGCCGCCGGGGCATTCTATCAGCTAGGCGCGATTGGTGCGATTCCTCCCGGCCAAGGCATTGTGGAAGGCGGCGAGATCCCCTATCTGCCGGCAGCGCTCGCCAAAAAGAAAGAGAACGAAGCGAATCGGTGGAAGCAGGACCCGGAACTGAAATGCTACATGCCGGGCGTTCCGCGCGCGGCGTACCTGCCGTATCCGTTCCAGATCATCCAATCGCAGAAGGACATTTTGTTCGCGTATGAATACGCCACCACCAACCGGCTGATCAACATGGGCAAGCCGCAGGAGGCCGCGACCGACACCTGGATGGGTACCTCGAACGGGCATTGGGACAAAGATACGCTGGTGGTGGACGTGACGGGCTTTAATGGGAACGCCTGGTTCGATCGCGCGGGCGATTTCGCCAGCGACATGCTGCACGTGGTGGAGCGCTACACGCTACTGGATGCGAATACGATCAACTACGAGGCGACCATCGAGGATCCGGCGACGTTTACCAAGCCGTGGAAGATCAGCCTGCTTTTGTACCGGCATCGGGAGAAGAACGCGCGATTGTTGGAGTTCAAGTGCGTGGAGTATACCGAGCAGTTGCTGTACGGGGACCTGGTGAGGAAGCCGAGCAACTAAAGCGGGTAACCTCGCGGGGGCTGAAATCGCCCAGTTAAGAAGGAGATTTCCATGAATCAACGAATTTTCCTGTGTTCTGGCGCCATCGCGGCAATGATTGCGGCGGGGCCTCTGGCCGGGCAGACCTCGGTCGTCGTGTCTAAGCCCGACGCAAAAACAGCGGACAAATCCGACGCCAAGGCGGCGCCAACCAAGACTAAGGCCGGCGCGCCATTTGCCGCTCCCAAGACGCCTTGGGGCGATCCCGATATGCAGGGAACCTGGACCAGCGACGACACCTGGGGCGTGCCTTTCGAGCGGCCGAAGAATTTCGGTACGCGCGCCACGCTGACTGAGGACGAATTAAACGCGCGCGCGAAAACCGTGGCAAATTCCGAGCAATTCGTTGAAACTGGGGGCACGAACCATTCGCCGGCCAAGGCGCAGTTGGATGCGGAGGCCAAGGGTGAAGCTGCACCTGCTCCGCCTCCTGGCCGGTTCGGCCGTGGAGTTGACTCTGCTCCTGTTCCGGGACATTGGGGCGAGTTCGCGCGCAGAGCATCGCATCAAACTTCGCAGATTGTCGATCCGCCGGATGGCCGGCTCCCTCCGCTGACGCCCGAAGCACAGGCCAAGCTGGACGCGAAGAACAAGCTGCGGCGCGACCCGGTTCCGGCATCCTACGAAAACTGGAGCTGGTACGACCGCTGCATCAGCCGAGGTGTGGCCGGGTCCATTTTGCCGGTTATTTATGGCAATGGCCTGGAGATCGTGCAGACGCCTGGATACGTGGCGATTCGCTACGAAATGGTCCATGACGTACGGGTCATTCCTACAGACGGACGCGCGCACCTGAGCTCGAATATTCGCTCGTTCATGGGCGACGCGGTGGGCCACTGGGAAGGCAAGACGCTAGTAGTGGAGACGACGAATTTCCTGGGTGACCGGATGGCGGTGGGCGTGAATGGCGATGGCGGCCCGCCGTATAGCGACGACTTGAAGCTCACCGAACGGTTCACACGCGTGAGCCCAAACACGGTGAATTACGAGATGATCGTGGACGATCCCAAGACCTACACGGCTACCTGGAAGGTTGCGTTCCCGATCACGCACGAACCTGGCTATCAGCTTTTCGAGTACGCTTGCCACGAAGGCAACATGGCGATGCACAATATGCTGAACACGGCACGCATGGAAGATGCGAAGAAGGCGGCTCAAGGACCGCAAAAGCAGGGGCCGGAAAACAAGTAATCCGTGCGAGGAGATCAATCATTTATGAGAACCAAGTTATTTGTTCTGGCCGCGGGTCTCGCGCTGATGCTCGCCGCCGTGCCTGCGTGGGCGCATCACGCGTTCGCCGCGGAATTCGACGTGAGCAAGCCTCTGTTGTTGAAGGGCACGGTAACCAAGATGGAGTGGATCAACCCGCACGCCTGGATTCACCTGGATGTGAAGAACGCGGATGGAACGACGACCAGTTGGATGATCGAGGCGGGCGCGCCGAATGGGCTGCTGCGACGCGGCTTTACCAAGAATTCGCTGCCGCCGGGGACTGAAATCGTGGTGGAAGGCTGGCAGGCGAAGGACGGCGCGAACCGCGCCAACGGCAGCAATATCACTTACCCGGACGGAAAGAAGCTGTTTATTGGATCGCAGGGGACCGGCGCTCCGACGGATAAGCCGGATAGCAAGTAAGAGGGGACCGAGGAATACAAGGAATACGAGGAATACTAGGAATACGGCGGGGCGACTTTGCGATCCAGCCAATCGCGCACCACGCCGAAGACTTCGTGATTGTTTTTCTCGAGCAACATCAAGTTGCCGTTGCCCACGATGCCATAATCGCGTAGGCGTACCATCTCTGCCGAGCAACCCGCTTGCTTCAAAAACTCGACATTGGCCACGGGTGATCCGCCGCCGCCGAATTCGGTGGTGAGCCATCCAATCGGAATGCCCCGCAAGTTTTTCCACTTGCGCGCCGGTTCGGCTTGGAGCTTGAAGGGCGACACGACAGGGCGCGGTGAATCGGGCGGCGGGGTGTGGTCGACTAATTGGAACTGCGCGGGGTCGGTGACGGGCGGATCGTAAGCGATCGGGCTCGCCGTCAATCCCCAACGAAGTTGCTGGGCGAATGGATTGCCGTTGATCTCCATGCAGAAGATGCCCTTGACGAGGTTGGGACGGCGGTCGGCCACGCCCCAGCCGAAGAATCCTCCGAAAGCGTGCGTGAGCAAAATGCAGGGACCGATGCGGTCCACCAACTCCACGCCGCCACGCCACGCAAGATCGCTGTGGAAGGCTTCGTCCATCACATTGCCGGATTCGTTGGCCATGAACTGATCGATGAGCGGATCGTTCATGCCACCGGGACCGGGCCACTGCGCGGTGTTGAACACGACGGGCGTCTGCACCAGACCCTCGTAGGGCGGAACGTTCGGCAAATGGCTGGGACCGAGCGCGTCGGGATGATACGGCGAGCGGCCGTAACTCGGGCGATCCAGCCAATACACGCCGTAGCCTGCTTGCACAAAATAGTGAACCCATCCGGGACGTCCGCCGATACCCATCATGTGGCAGCCCTGCCCGCCGCCGCCATGCACCATGACGACCGGATACTGGTAGCGCTTCTCGGCGGGGATCATGTACTGCACGTACATCTGCCCTTGCGCGATGGTTCCGTAGGGCATTGGTTTGCGTTGTACGCCGACCCAGAAGCAGCCTTGATCGGCGAGTTTGAGCGCGGTGGATTCGCGGTTGGGCTTGACCTCGACGGCGGGAGCGGGGACCGGCGGCGTTGCCTCAGAGAGCCTGTCCAGCTCGGCGCGCACCGATTCGGGTGATTGCTCGATCGCAACGATTCCCTTCACCAGGTTCGGGCGTTCTTGCGCGGTCACCCGCGCGAACGCCGCGCCGTCGCCCTGCGTGATCAGGATGGCGGGGCCGATTTCATCGAGAAGCTTTGCTCCGCGCGTGCGCCAAATATTCTGCGTGAGTGGATTGTTGGGGGCCATCGGCTGGCCCATGGAGGCGACAATTTGCGCGACGGCTGGAGCGTTGGTGTCGGCTACGCCCATATTGCGCGCGACGCTTTCGAAGGTGGGAGCTTGAGCATCGAAATAACCGTGCACCCAGGGATGATACGGATTGCGGCCTTGGCCGGGGCGATCGAGCACGTAAACCTTGTAGCCTTGTTCCAACAGGAGCGTGGCCCAGCCGCGGCGGCCGTCCGGCGTGCTGATCCAATCGGAGCCTTGTCCGTAGCCGCCATGGATCAGGACCACGGGATAGGGGTGGCGCACTTCGCGCGGAATCCAGTGCTCGACGTACATCTGCATTCCGTTGCACATGGTTCCTCGGGCAAGCGTGGCGTGCTCGACGCCAAACCAGAAGTAGCTCCAGTCGGCGATATCGAGAATCGGGCCGGGCGCGACGGGCGTCGCAGGCAGGGTTTGCGCGGGCGCAGGGCGAGGAGCGGCAACGGCAGCCGCGGCTGTCATCAGAGCCGCCAGGTCACGGCGGGTAATCCCGGATTTCGGGAGGTCCATCATTACATCGGGCATTATATCGCTGGAGTCGGGGCCGTGCTAATCTCGGCGCATGGAAAAGGTGAACGTCCGCGAGAAGCTGGCGCTGTTCTCCGACCACTGGAATCCGCGGGTGGTGGGAGAGCTGAATGGCCAGCACGTGAAGCTGGTCAAGTTTCAAGGCGAGTTTGTGTGGCACGATCATGCAGCCGAAGACGAGCTATTCCTGGTGGTGCGCGGCAGTTTCCGGATGGACTTTCGAGACCGCAGCGTGACGCTGAAGGAAGGCGAGTTCATCATTGTTCCGCGCGGAGTGGAGCACCGTCCGGTGGCCGAGCAGGAAGTGGAAGTGATGCTGTTCGAGCCGGCCGAGATCAAGCACACCGGCGAGGTGGAGAGCGAGCTCACGGTGCACGAGTTCGAGCGGATTTAGGTGCGAGCCGATCTCGCGATTCAGTTCTTGCTCGTTTGGGAATCTCTCAATTCGAAGGGCGGCTGGGCTGGAACAATCCGCCAGGGAAACGTAGTTTTGTTTCCCAAAGTAGGGTCCCAGCCGAAATGAATCTGCGAAGGCGCCGTAACCAAAAAACGCAGGTGGTGCCGCAGTACGACCTTGCCGTTCCAGCTCACGGTCATGGTGCGGTCCTCCGGAGTAAATTCGAGTCCCACGCGGTTCAATCCGGGAGCGTAGGCGACGTCGACCCATTGCCAATCAGGCGACCGATAGGAAGTTTCGGAAAGCAACCTGATTCGACCGTCGCCCAGGCACCAGGACGATAACAGATAGCGAGTGCCGAATTCGCCCGTCGTTATCAGCGGCTCCTTGCTAGGTGCACAGGGCACAGGGAACTCGAACGAGGCCTGAACGCGAAGAGCTGGGTTCTCTAGCGGTCGAAAGCGCTCAAAGGGACTGAACCATTTTGCAAGCCTCGTGTACGAGGCTGGGCTGGCCTGAACGAATTGATCGTACGGCCCCTGGACTGCAAGAGCCAGATTGGCGCTGATCGTGTAAAGGAGGAGACCAACCAGCGCCACGCCGGCAAGCGCACTGGCCCACTTTCGCAGAGACGCAACGAGCACGCATGCGATCACGCACGCGACGAACACCAGGAAGGGCGCGAAATCCACTTCGTACCGCTGCGACGTTAATCCGGTGGCGGCAAGGAATAGAATGCAGCCGGCGGTGAACGCAAGCATTGCTGAGACGAACGCGAAAACGCCGCGGCTGCCTGCAAATCGCTTCCGGCAGAAGGGTATCAGCAAAGCGATCAATGCGATGGGGCTGAGGGCAAAAACACCGCCGGTAAGTTCCAGGAAGTAGCGTGCCGGCAGTACGTTAATCGCTGCGTCGAAAGGCTGGCGCAAGGCGAGCCGAAAAAACGGAAATTCCGCAACAAGATTCGGCGGGCACAGGAGCAGGTAATAGAGGCCGGGTACGATATTTGCCATCGACAAGCGGATATTTTGATAAGAAGCCGCCCAGAGTTGATAGCGTGTCCCGAACTCCAGGGGATTGCCGAACCTTGCGTAGTTGTAGGCGGCAATCCCGAGGCAGCACGCGATGACCGGGAGGAAAAAGGGGAGAATGTCGCGCCGCAGGCGCTCCGAATTCAGAATTCCGAATTCGACACGTGTGCCGGGGTCTCGAACCAAAAGCATAAGAAAGAACGCACACGCGGCCGCAAGACCCAAGTGCGGACGGCAGCCGATCGCCAAACCGAAAGAAAGTCCGGAAAGCCCGGCCCACAGGGCTCGCGCGCGAGAGACGGTCAGCCAGCGGAAAAGAAAGTAGAAGCCCGCACTCACACAGCAAAATCCGCATGCAATCGCAACTTCATAGAGCTTAGCCCGGTGCAGCAAAAACGGTACCGACTGGCCAATGCCGAGAGCCAGCAAGCAAAGCGTCAATAGCGTAACCGAGACGCGACTGGAAAAACGCGAGAGCATTTGTCTGAACAATACCGATAGGAAGAAATAGCCACCGAGCGCGAATAGAAACGCGGTGAAGTTTTCCGGCAGGTCGTGTGCGGTGAGCAGATACCACGGCGCGAACGATAGCAGCACGGGTACAGCTCCGTGATAAAGGTAGTAGTGCTGCTGGTAGAGCACGGTATCCAGGAGCCGGTACGGTTCGTTGATACCTGCGTCCCATGGATTGTTGAGTGCAAGCAGTTCGGGCTGCGGTTGTACCGGAAGATACAGTTTTCCGTGTACGAATGCGCGTGCCAGCAGGTCGTAATATCCTTCTACCGCGTAACTTCCTTTAGCCACAGTGGGACCCGGCAAGCCGTAGTATTGGTCTAATCCACTATTCCAGGCAAATCGCTCAGGCACGGCGCCGATGCCGATGACCCAGAAATAAAGGGCGCCCACGATGAGCAACGCTGCCATCCAAGCGACCCGATATTTGAGGTGCACGCACGCCTCCCTGGTCTACCTAGTTTATCGGAGAATAGCTGGGGCGCTCTGGCCCACACCCGTGATCAAGTCCTCCATCTCGCGGCAACGTGCCGCGAATCGTCCGTTGCAGAACTGAAAAGGCAACTGGATGAACTTGGCCCCGATGGGCTCTGGCTTGAAGGGGTCCGAACCTACCTGAGAGATCACGGATTCGTTCAGAGTAACGACGAAAGTCTCGCAGAAACCACAGCGGGGCACTGGGGATCACCACTCCGGAACCAGCAGCGTGCATCGCTCAAGGTCGAATTAGGCTCCGTGTTGCTGGACCGGTTCAGGGAGCCAGGCGAGACTACCCATAACACGAATTAACGGGCGTGAGTACCGCCGGGGAAGTTCCGAGAACCAGACGTCCGGCTCGCATCCGGCAGTCTCACTTTCCGTATAACCCGTGATACAGGCCTTGGGACTGTCAGCACATTCCGCATGACTCCCTGACAGGCATTTCGCGGCAGTTGGGCAGAGTAAAATGTTACCCATTGGCCTGCTCTGTAGGTGACCGTCTCGGCCCCTACGAAATACTCGCGCCCATTGGCGCAGGCGGCATGGGCGAAGTGTATCGCGCACGCGACCGTGGTGCTGAATTGGACCGCAGGTTTGAAGAAATAGCGGGCCAACTCCTGTATCATCCCCCATGCGGACAGTGAGAATCCTTGGCCTGGACGGCATTCTCAATGTACGTATCGCGGGTAATTCGGGACTTGAGCGCAAACCGCATCGTTCCGGTGATACAGTGAGTCTCAAATGGCTCGGCTGCTGGGTCACGCTTCGGTCCAAACGACCGAGCGCTATCTTGGCACTAAACAGGATTTGGTGCACGCGCCCAACGACTCGATCAAGCTACGAGTACACGTGTAGAAGCTTACAACTCCTCGCAACGTGCTGCCGCCGAAATTCAAGCACGCTGACAACATGGGTGCGCCGCACAACCAATCTTTAGGCAACCAACGTCTTTTTAGGTAGCCAACGTCGCGCGATCCATTGTTCTAGCACGAACAATAGCGCAAAAGGCGCTCAGCCCTAACAGTTAGCCGAAATGGTTATGACGCTTTTCCGCAATCAAGACTAGATACTCGCCCCACCAGATGGGACGATCAAACCTTTTCAGGACGGGAACCAGCGGAGCGGGAGTGTTGTTTTGGGAGATCATTCCGGTGGTGAGGGACTTAACCACCCGAAGTCCGGAGCTAGCAAGTTCCGCATCCAACCTTGCCATGCACGATTTCAAGACTCCTCGTTCAGCCCGAACGACAAGCGAAAGAGCGAACATCAAGGGATTGTAGCGGTTCGGCTCGAGGAAAACCACGTATCGGCGGCTGGCACGCGCCATTTCCCTAATCACGCGCTCGCGGTCGTCTACATGGTGCAGCAAGTTAGCTTCGAACACGACGTCGAAATGTTCGTCCGGAAAGGGAAGCGAGGTCGCATCTCCACAGACCAGGCGAGAATGCGCGTTTTGGCCTAGCAGGTGACGCGAAAAATCTAGGCCCGTCACGTCCGCGCCAGCATTCGCAAACCTCAAAGTGAAGATTCCGTTTCCGCACCCCACGTCCAATACCCGTCCTCGTAACGGAACGTGTTGCTTTATGAACTGAACCTTGGGGTCCGCGTATGCGCCCACCACAGGATGCAGCGGATCGCGATAAGCGACCTGGTCAAAATACTCCGACTGCAACGCATTGTCACTCATTTCGAATTCTCTCTTGCGATGATTTGCTATCGGCATTAGAGACTGGAAGCGGGCTCTCAGCCGGACCGCCCGGGAGTACCAGCCAGCACGTAATACTGAGCACCCAACGGCACTTTTACAAACAACGGTTCGATAAAGCGAAGAGGCGCCAAAGCTTTTGGCATGTAAAACAGAAAGCGCGTCCCGTATACGTGGAAGCCGGCTGCTTTGACTCGGGTGCGCGCTTCAAGAAATGACAGCGGGATCGCGTCGCGATCGAACGGAATCCGGCGCATCACCATTCGAGCGCCCGGATTCCACGGATTATTCTCAAAGAGGGCTAGGTGCGCACCCGGTGTGAGGAGTTCCCGGATCATCACCAGGGTTGACTGCCGCTCAGATGGAAGAATGTGGTGAAAGACTCCATTGATGTAACAGAGGTCGAACGGCTCCAGCCGCGGCAAATCAGCAATGTTCTCGAACCTGACCCGATTCGAACCAAGAGTCATTTTCGCGTGCCGAAGGGCTTCCTGGGAAAGATCCGCTCCGACGATTTGGGCGGTTGGGAAAGCGTCGGCCAGCTTCGCGCAAGATTTCCCAGTCCCACAGCCGAAGTCCAAGATGCGGCGAGGACTGGGAGGTACTTGCGATCGCATGTCTTGAATCCGCCCCGAAATGAAAAACTCCTGGTTCTCGCCGGACAAGCCAATGCCTCGGTTAAGCATGGCTTCATACTCAGCAGCCCGATCAAACAATTGTTCCGGCATTTTTCTCAGTCTCCAGTTCAGCCGGCGGGGAGATATGGCTGCGCAACAGCAACGCCGTCCCAAACGTTTGCATCTTCAGATACTCCAGGCGGCTGCCGACCAGAGTGAGCACGTAATCGATCGCTCGCGTAACCCACAGGATAATCGCCACCGCGAAGCAAAACGACATCACTACATATCTGGACCAGTGTTCATACGTCATACCCGTGGTCAGGCGGTCGAAAAGACTGGATACCACCAGCAGGCCGCCAACTACAGAGAAGCCAACCGGTACGGTCCAGAACCAGCGCGTTTGAAAGAGCCAGGTGCTCGAGCGGCTTCTTGCGCTACCCGACTCGTCAGCCAGGGCGATGGACGTCATGCGGCCGGTCAAATAACTTGCGCAGAAGCAAAGACAAGCTGTCATCCCAGAAAGGTCGCTGATCAGGAAACGGTAGATCATCCACTCCGCGACCGAGCGATTGCGAAAATAGTAAAGCATGGGAGACCACATGAGCGCGGCCGCGAAGACCGCAAAAACAATTGCCAACAGACCCAGCGGACGCGACGGGCGATAGAGGAACGCGGCTTCCAGGATAACTTTTAGGAAACGCAAACCGTCCTTGGCGACCCTCAGCTTCGATTCTCCGGATCGCTCGTGATACGGCATGTCCACCTCAACGATTCTGGTGCCCTCACTCAGCATCGCGCGCGCGCTCATGGCAGGCGTGAAGTGCAACCCGTCCGGGAGTGGATACAGACGGTCCAGGCTGGACCTTCGTACAACGCGCATGCCGCTGGCAGTGTCGCGAACGGACGAGGAGGAGAAGACGCTCAGGATGGTGGCAAAAATGAAGTTCCCGATTCTACGGATCGGCGGCATCTGGCTGTTCGTATTCAAGCGGCAGCCCAGCACCACGTCCGCGTTTTCAGCCACGGCGGTTTTACACAGCGTCGCGAAGAACTTCGGGTCGCAGGTTCCGTCGGCATCGAGGAACCCCAGCAGATCTGCGTCGGACTGCCGCCAAGCCTCTTTGATTGCAGCGCCGTAGCCTTTATTTTGCGGGAAGACGATGAGATTGATAGAGTCCGTATGCTGGCTGGCTCGCTCCACGGTGCGATCGGTGGACCCGTCACTGACCACCGTGATGGCCACTTCGGTGGCCGGCGAATTCGCGCAGATAAACTCGCGCGCCTCGATCGATCTCCGAATGATGGAGTCGATGCTTTCTTCTTCATTCAGCGCCGGTATGGCAATTAGCAATTTCATGAGCCTCTTACCTGCACTTTAGCTATCGGTATTGCACATCCTTGCCTCCACGGCGGCGCCGTGAAGTGCTGTATGCCAACTCCACGCGGTCTGAACGATGCTGCCGAGATCGGAATAGCGCGGGCGCCATCCTGGGCGCCGTACCGCTTCCTTGGCGTCCGCTAACAACTCGGCGGGATCGCCAGCCCGGCGGGGGTGGTCCTTAAACGGGACTTTTCGCCCGCTGGCGTGCTCGATTGCCGAAATAACTTGTCGCACAGAGTGCCCCGTTCCCGTGCCGAGATTGAATGCCGCCGGCGCTCCGCCCGACTCGAGATACTGCATTGCGGCCACGTGAGCATCGGCTAGATCAGTCACATGAATATAATCGCGCACCGCTGTGCCGTCTATGGTGTCATAATCCGTGCCATAGACTTCCATGGTGGACCGAGAGCCAAGCGCCGCAGCAATGATGCGCGGAATCAGGTGCGGTTCAGGCTCGTGCATCTCACCGAGTTCCCCCTCCGGGTCAGCGCCCGCAGCGTTGAAATAGCGCAAAATCGAGTATCGCAGACCGTACGCGCGGGCATACCAGAACAGCGTCTTTTCCACCATGAGCTTGGATTCGCCATAAGGATTGACAGGCTGCTGGGGATGCTCCTCCGTAATGGGGATCGTCTTGGGGTGGCCGTAAGTCGCGCAGGAGGATGAGAAAACGATGCTGGCGACGCCGTGGTCCAGCATACTCTCAAGCAAACTCAGAGTACCGCCCACATTGTTCTGAAAATACAATTGCGGTGCACCCATGGACTCGCCGACGTAAGCACCGCCTGCAAAGTGGATTACTGCCGCGATCGGATAAGTTTCGAAGACCCTATTCAGCGCAGTCTTGTCCGCCAGATCTGTTTCGATGAACGGTCCCCATCGTACTGCCGATCGGTGGCCGGTCCGCAGATCGTCGACAACAACCGGATAGTAGCCTGCGCGAGCTAGCGCCTTAGCGCTATGACTACCAATGTACCCGGCGCCGCCAGTGATCAGAACATCGATACGGTCTCGCGAATCAACCACCGCCCTGTCCTTTCGTAGGTATTCCCTAGTGGGCAAAAATAGTAGAGCTGAAGGCTCCAGCCTTGATGTTCACGATAACAAAGTAAGGGTTGCGAGTGGTTGCGATGGGATGTCGCACTGCGGGTGGCCAGTTCCAGCACGGAGCTGCCCGTGCTGGTGTGACGGCCATAGGGAGATCGGAACCTCGCGTTGCTGGTGTACCTCCCAGATCATTTCTACGAATCCCGAGGATGAAGGCCGCATTCTACCGACGATCCGAAGATTCAATACGAGGGCGATCAGCCCACTGGAACCCGTTACGAGAACTGTGCGTCCCATGAATTCAGTACCCTCCGTTGGGTCGCAATGCTGCTGCCCAGCAGAGGCAGTTGGTGTGATCGAGAATATAGCTTATGGGCCTTCGACTTCGTATTAGTCGCGTGAAGAGCGTGAAATCGACTGGCATCCGCGTTGGGAACTGGTTGTCGCAGCGCCAGGCCCAAGCACTTCTCAGTGCCGAACATTGCGACGGTTCGCGGTCTCCGCGATCGCGCTATTCTTGCCGTCCCTCTGGGCTGCGGTCTCCTGCGGGGTCGCGGCGCTCACGTTCGCGCATGTCCAACGACGCGACGGCCGTTGGCGCATCGTCGATCTCAGGGGAAAGCACGGCCGCGTCCGCACGACGCCGATGCCGACTTGGGTCAAGGTGGCGATTGATGCTTGGACTTCCGCGGGTGGAGTCGTTGAAGGCTATGTCTTCCGGCCCGTGAGTCGCGCCGATCGAGTTGCGGGCGATCGATTGGGCGAGAAGGTGGTATGGCAAATGCTCCGGGAGTATGCGGCGGGGCTCGGCAAGCCGTAGAGTCTGTCTAAGTCACTGTTCCAGGCAAATCGCCTAGGTTCGGCGCCGATGCCGATGACCCAGAAATAAAGGGCGCCCACAATGAGCAACGCCGCGAGCGGCGATCCGATACTTGGGGTGCACGCACGCCTCCTGGGCTACCTAGTTTATCGGAGACTCCTTGATGGCTCCCTTGATACCGACGGCGATTATGGAGGTTGGACTCCAGGGTAAGGAGTCGTCGATCCGGCGCCACAGCCACACTAACCGGTCGAAGTTCTTAAGCTGCAAGCGGCTGATGGTCCTTCGTTTCAAAATAGTTCCGTTGAGCCACCAGCCTGGCCGGGAAGCCCGGTTAAAGCGTAAGACCTTGTGCACGTCGAAACCGGCATCGGTCATTCTTTGACGTAACTGATCTTCGGAGTACCGCCGAAAGTGCCCTAGTTCCTCATCGAGGGAATTGAAGATGCTCTGTCCCTCGGGGACCAGAATCACCGCACGGCCGCCTGGTTCGAGCATCGAACGAATGTTTCGCAAGGCCTCGAGGTCGTCTTCGATGTGCTCCAGAACATTGAGGCACACCACGGTATCCATCTGGCCGCTGAATGCTGCATGGCCTTGCGGATCAGCCGCGTTCAGTTCCGCGGTTTCGAGACGGGGCCGCTCGGAAAGGCGGCTTCTGAGACGCTCCAGGTGTTCACAATCGATGTCGGTGGCGACGTACCTCTTTCGCCCCGCTAAGAGCAGGCGTGTGAGATTGCCCATGCCGGCCCCGATTTCGATGACCCTTTTCCCGATGTACGGATGGATGGTATCGGCCATCCATCGATTGAAATGCGGCGCACTGGCAAAGGCATCCAGAATATCCTTGTCTTTGGCTACATAAATATCGTTCGAAAGCGAAGTCTTGAGAATCACCCAGAAGGCTTCGAAGGCATCCTTCAAGCCGATCTTCTTGCCCTCCTCATAAGTTCGCCCGCTGTAGCTGATGGGGGTCTCATAGATGCGGGCCTGCCGCTTGGCCAGCTTGATGGTGATCTCGGGTTCGAATCCAAAACGTTGGCTCCGCACTGGAATACTCCGCAGAAGAGACGTGCGAAAAGCTTTATAGCAGGTTTCCATATCCGTGAGATTCAGATCCGCGAACACGTTGCACATTCCCGTCAACAGATGATTGGCGAGTGAATGCCAGAAGTACAGAACACGCCTCTCGCCGCTGGTCAGAAACCGCGAACCGAATACTGCGTCGGCGCGCCCATCCATCAATGGACCCAAGAGCTTCGAGTACTCATTGGGGTTGTATTCGAGATCGGCGTCCTGGATGATGCAGAATTCCCCGTGCGCCTCCCCAATCGCCCGGCGAATGGCTGCTCCCTTGCCTTGATTGCGGGTGGTCTTCAGCAAGCGAATTGCGCCTGGGTATTTCTCCGCGACGGCTTCCACTTCCTGCAGGGAGGCGTCCGTTGAGCCATCATCAACGACGATGATCTCCCGTTCGACACCCTCCGGCAGCGGAGCGGCGATAACTCGCTCCAGCAAGGTCGCTACAAACTCCTCCTCGTTGTACAGCGGTACCAGAATCGAGAATTTCATCCGTTCTTCATCATCGAACACCAGGAGCGGCGCGTGGGAGACCTCTATGCACTATGCGGAGGTTTCGTGATTTTGGACACCAGATTTCGGCCCAGGATCGCGGAGGCAGCGATGGCTCCGCCGAAGAGCGCGCCGGCCACACCGAGCGATGCAACATCTTGACCGGTGAGATATAGATTGCGCACCGTGGTGTGCGGAGTGAGCGAGCGCAAGCGAAAACGCTCGGGCGTGGCAGCGAGTCCGTAAGCTTCGCCTTTGGGATAGTTCATGAAGTGGCGCGTGGTGAGCGGAGTGGACAGCTCGGCGTGATCGATCTTATCTGCGATGGCGGGGACGGCGCGCTCGAGTTCTTGCTGGAGCCGTTGGGCGAGCGTTTGTTTGAAGGCGTCGTATTCAGTGCCGCGCTTTTTCCAGCGCGAGTTTTCGAACGGCGCGAACCACTGATACGGGACGAAGACGATGGCTTCGAGCGTCGCTCGGTCCGGGTACTTGCGTTCGAAATCGGGATCCTTCGCCGAAGGAAACGAGATGTAGACCACCGGAAAAGGAGCCGACGGATCGTTGATGAAGCGCGCGAAGTTGGCGTCGTGATCGGCGGACGGGTATATCCACAGGTTCGTGCCGTTTAGACCAAGGCTGGCGGCGCTTTGCTTGACGCCGACGTACAGGCTCAAGTGGGCGATCGATCCAGGAATGCGGCGGAGGTCCTCGATGATCGGCTGCGGCTGACGGACCAAGCGCTCGAACGTATTGCGCGCGCCGGCGTCGCTGATGACGAGATTCGCGTGGAACTCGCGGCCATCCGCCATTTTGACGCCAGTGGCTTGGCCGTTTTGAACGACGATCTCCTGGACATCGGCGCTGACGACTATTTTCCCGCCGTGGCGCTCGATCAACGGAGCGATGGTTTCGGCGATGCGTGCCGCGCCTCCGATGGGATAGCTGGCGCCGTTGAAATAGTGGCTGGCAATGATGGCGTGAATTCCGAAACTGCTTTGCGCGGGAGGCAAGCCGTAGTCGCCCCACTGGGCGGTGAGAACGGCGATGAGCTCTGGATTGCGCGTGAAGCGGTGCAGGACATCCAGCGTGGAGTGCGAAGCCCAGCGTAGGAATGGAGCACGCATGAAGGGGCCTGCCAGCCAAGCTGCGGCGCGGGGGATGGCTTTTTCGGCGAAGTAGAGGCGGCTCCATTTTTCGGCGGATTGCACGGCAGCCAGGTAGCCGTCGATGGCCGCGCCTTCGGAGGGGAAATAGTCCTTCAATCGAGCGCGAAGACCCTCGATGCCGGTGGGGAAATCAAACGTCCGGCCTCCGATCAGGACTCGGTCGTAAACGTCCGGCATGGGTGCCCACTCGAGCTTCCAGCCGGTGAGGTGGTCAAAAGCGGCGCGCAAAGGCGAGGAGGGATCTTGCAGGTCGCCGACATAATGCACACCGACGTCCCACGAATATCCGGGGCGGCGGAAGCTATGCGTGTAGCCGCCGGCGGTATAGTGGCGCTCGAGCACCAGCACCTTGCGCGATGCGTATTTGGACAGCAGAGCCGCGGTGGTGAGACCGCCGATTCCCGAGCCAATGACAATCGCGTCCCAGCGGTCGTCCAAAGCCTGCTGTTTATAGGAGATCACGGAGTGTGCGCCACAGCCGCGCGACTAGTGGTGGCCGGCAGCGCGGATAACCATTTCGGCCTGAGGCGCATCCAGCTTGGGTTTGCGAGCCATGGCTTTTTCGTTGATGCGGGCGCGGCGCTCGGCTTGTTTGGCACCGCTCGCGAGGTCTCGATCCTTGAACTCGGGCAGCACTTCGTTCGAAAACAACTGGATGGAAGAGCACAGCAGATCGTGCGGGATTTTCCCGGCTTGCGCGATGCACAGGACTTGGTCGATACCGGCTTGCTCGAAATCGCGCAGGCGCTGGCGCAACTGTTCGGGCGTGCCGACGCAATCCTGGATGCGGCCTTCGGGAGGCGCGAATTCCTTGGGATTGTTTTTGTATTCATCCCAAATATCGGTTTTGCAGGGACGATGCTCGCCGAAAAAGCTGTAGTGCCCAAGTCCATAGAGGAAGAAGCCGTAGCTTTCGGCGCCGATTCGTTCCACGCGGGCTTGATCGCGATCGCACAGAAACGGCGCGGCCACCGCGAAATTCGGATTCACGGCGTAACCCAAAGGCTCGCATTCGTTTTCGATGAC
>Ga0182015_10003854_pt1 | contig 16497 bp, 6 predicted proteins | sample 712P3MmetaG_FD_120478 | JGI IMG/M metagenome (GOLD analysis project Ga0182015, IMG submission 120478) | Permafrost microbial communities from Stordalen Mire, Sweden - 712P3M metaG | ecosystem: Environmental > Terrestrial > Soil > Wetlands > Permafrost | place: Sweden: Stordalen | collected... | reverse complement strand
TCAGAGCCTATAACCAGAATGAAAAGCCAGCTAACGGCACCGAGACACGCGCGGCGATCGACGGACTCTTCGCGCTGCTGCAGAATCCGTCGGGCTATTCGGCGCCCCAGTTTGCGGGTCAAATGAAAAAAGTCAGCGAGGCCATAGGCCGCTGATCATAAGCCGCTAACGGGCGCGCTAGCTTTCATGAATCTCGAAGACGTGCGCCTGGTATGGTGCGAGCTTCACGTAAAGGCCATTGCGGTCTATCTCCGCGCGTTCCCATACGTACTCGCTGCCGTTGAGCACGTCGCGGAACAGACAATTTCGAGATGCGCCAACTGCTGCTTTCTGGACCTTGCCCTGAGCCGTTCGACTGCCTAGATTCACCACGATGAGTCTGTGATCAGCCTGGGAATTCCAGCTGTAAGCGATAAGGTCCTGAAATGTATCGTCTCCAGCAGGCTGCGCTTCGAGAAGTTGCCATTCACCCGCGTGAAAAACATCCGCGTCAGCGGAACGCAGCACCTTTTCGTACAATTCCCGAATCTGCCGATCGTCGGTTTCGGGCTGCGCCTTGTCCAGTGGCATGGGCACGAACGTCTTCCCGCCGTTCAGTTGGCCGTGATGGTAAAAACGCATCCCCGGCAGCGTCGAAAGCAGAGTAACCACGGCAGCGATTCTTTCGCGCGGGAAGACCGCTGCGCAGCGCGGCTCATCGTGGTTCTCGAGAAAGCGTGCCATTTTGCTTTGGTAGCGTATGTCAGCACGTAAGTGGTCGCGAACCTGCCCGGCCGAAGCATCGCGCAGGCGATCGTACAAGCGCTTATCGTAAGTGAACTTGAACCCCAGTTCCTGCATCCTCCACTCCATGTCCCAGTAGACTTCCGCCAACCACACGAAGTCCGGCAATGCCGCCGTGGCCTCCTCCCAGAACTCGGTTGCTGGCGCATGCCACGATTTAAGGAAGTTTCCCCAGGTTCGACTGAAAATCTCGTTCGTGACCAGCATCGCCATGTCGCAGCGCACCCCATCGCAATACTGGGCGATGTCTTTCAGGATTCCGATCATGCCTTGACGGCAATCGGGATTGAAGTAATTGAGCTGTGCGACGTCAGACCACGGAGCGAAATAGGGATCTCGGCCGCGCGCGACGAATAGACTCTCATCATCCGCCCGCTCCACCAGGTAAAAGTCCGCAGGATCGCGTCGAAAAGCTTCTTCGCTCCCCTGGATGTAGCGGTCCGGATGCTGCGTTATCCAGCCGTGGTCGAAGCCGGTATGGTTCGGCACAAAATCGAGAATCAACCCCATGCCTCGCGTGCGCAGCTGGTTGTGTATTTCGCTCAAACCTTCGGCGGTGGCGATGCGTGGGTCTGGATTGTAGTCCTGGATCGAGAAAGGCGAACCAACTACGTCACGCATTTTCCAAGCCGGCAGTGCAGCATCGAAATTCGGAAAATTCCGGGGGTCCGTACGAAAGATTCGGCGGCCAATCAAACTCCGCCTCCACACCCCCATCAGGTAAACAAAATTGAATCCCAGGTCCGCGAGATGGTCCCATTCTTCAGCTGGTACATCCTGCAGGGTTAGGTAGCGGCCATGTTTGGCAGAAAGTTCCTCTAGCCAAACCCAGGTGTTGATCTCGTACAAATGCGGGTGGGCACGGTAGGAGAACTTGGTCGACCGTTCTCGACGAGGGCTCGGCGTCATGTTGCGTGTTCCTCCTCAGCCAGTGAATCAGCTTGAGAGTGTACTCGTATATGCAGGCAATCCCGTTAATTTTTTAATTCCGATTGAACCTGTCGCGAGCGATCGCAGAGGCTCCAAGAAAGTTGCTGAACTATTTCGCGGAACTTCGGATACAATTCCGCCCTCGTGGTTTGCGCCCCGCGTCGTAGCGAAAAAGCTGGGAGCACAAGGAGGACAATTTGGTCAATCGCAAGCAGCCGCCGGTATCTTCCCCTGAGACCAAGAGCGCCACCCCTGCCAGCGCCACCCCCACCCCCATCCCCACCAAGGAACATGCCCGCTTAGCGGAACCGCACGTCGGCCGGGTGCCACAGTGGCGCAAATGGGGACCTTACGTCAGCGACCGGTCGTGGGGAAGCGTACGCGAGGACTATAGCGCGGATGGGAACGCGTGGGATTTTCTTCCGCACGATCAGGCGCGCAGCAAAGCCTACCGCTGGGGTGAGGACGGCATTGCCGGGATCTGCGACCGCTATCAGTTGCTGGTGTTCGCGCTAGCGTTTTGGAACGGGCGCGATCCCATTCTGAAAGAGCGTATGTTCGGGCTCTCCTGCAATGAAGGAAATCACGGCGAGGACACCAAAGAATACTGGTTCCACCTTGATAACACCCCCACGCACAGCTATATGCGCCTGCTGTACAAATACCCGCAAAGAGAATACCCGTACGGGCGATTGATTGAGGAGAGCCGGGGCCGCGGGACAGGATCTGAGTTCGAACTGCTGGATACCGGCATTTTCGATGACGATCGATACTTCGATATCTTCATCGAGTACGCCAAAGAATCGCCGGAAGACATCTGCATCCGCGTGGAAGCGTTCAACCGCGGTCCCGACGCTGCTGAGCTGCACATCTTGCCACATTTGTGGTTCCGCAACACCTGGGGTTGGACCGATCCGCCCACCGGAAAGCCCACTATTCAAGCCGGCGCGGCCGGCAAACAGCAGTTGATGCTCGTGGCCGACGATTCCACGGCCAAGCCGTTGGAAAACATTCAATTGCAATACGCTCTCGGCCGGCGCTATTTGTATGCGTCCGCAGGCGGCGATCCGCTGTTTACGGACAATGAGACCAACGCCTCACGTCTCTATGGCCCTTCTGCGGTCAACCGTTCTCCGTATGTGAAAGACGCATTTCATCGCCACGTCGTGAACGGCGAGCCGTGCGTGAATCCGGAGCCATTGGGGACGAAGGCCTGCGTACACTACCGCGCCCAAGTGGCGGCGGGGAGTTCGATTGTCGTGCGGCTGCGCTTGACCGACAAGGAAATGGCCAATCCACTCCGCGACGTGGACAAAGTGGTGGAAGACAGAAAGCGAGAGGCGGACGAGTTCTACGAAGCCATCCATCCTCCCAAAGCGACAGAGGAAGAGAAAATGATTCAGCGGCGCGCTTTCGCGGGCATGTTGTGGACGAAACAGATTTACCTGTTCGACGTCCAACGCTGGCTCGAAGGCGATAGCTTTCCTCCGCCGGAAAGCCACAAGAAGACTCGTAATATCCATTGGCGCCATCTGAACTCGATGCGAGTGCTTACCATGCCCGACAAATGGGAGTTCCCCTGGTTTGCCTCATGGGACTTGGCCTTTCAGTGCACTACTCTCTCCCTGGTGGATCCGGAGTTTGCCAAAGAAAATCTCCTGGCCATGCTGTTCGAGCAGTTCCAGCATCCGAATGGACAGATTCCAGCCTACGAATGGGAGTTTTCCGACCTGAATCCGCCGGTGCACGCGTGGGCCGTCTGGCGCGTCTATCAAAACGAAAAAATGCGCACCGGTAAAGGAGACACCGCCTTCCTGGAAAAGTGCCTGCACAAGCTGCTGATGAACTTTGCCTGGTGGGTGAACCGCGTGGACAGCGCCGGAAACAACGTCTTTGAGGGCGGTTTCCTGGGATTGGACAACATTACGGTGCTGGACCGCAGCGAGAAACTTCCCGGAGGCGCCGTCCTCGAGCAGTCTGACGCAACCGGCTGGATGGGTTTCTTTTGTCTTTACCTGATGCGGGCAGCCCTCGAACTGACCAAGTTCGATAAAGCCTACGAACTGCTCGCGACCAAATTCTTTGAGCACTTCATCTACGTCGGCGCGGCCATGAGTAAGATGGGCGGCCGGGACTATCAGCTTTGGGATGAGCAGGACGGCTTTTTTTACGACGTTCTCCGGCTGCCCAATGGGGACTTCAAGAAATTTCGTCTGCGCTCCATGGTCGGCCTGATCCCGCTCTATGCCACGGAGGTGCTTGATCGGGAAGATTTGGATCCTCATTCCGAATTTTTCGGGAACGTCGAGTGGTTCATCAGAAATCGTCAGGATCTGGTGAAGAACACCTGCTACTCGATCGATGGGCAACGTTACGTGCTGTCGATCGCGCACGCCGGCCAATTTGCCCGGGTTTTAAAATACATATGGGACCCGAATGAATTCCTTGCCCCGCACGGGCTTCGCAGCCTCTCCAAGTATCACGAGCAGCATCCGTTCTGCTTCGGCGGAGAATGCGTCGGGTACGAGCCAGGGGAATCGAGGGTGCGCATCAAGGGCGGGAATTCCAACTGGCGCGGCCCGTTGTGGTTTCCGACGACCTACCTGTTAATTCGTTCGCTGCTGAAGTTCAGCCGGGCGCTGGGACCCGATTTCGCGGTCAGCACACCCGGCAGCAACGACCAGCCCGTCACCCCGCTGTTCGTGGCGGCGGAAATCGCCGATCGCATGATCGGTTTGTTCCGGAGGGATGAGCAGGGGCGCCGTCCTTGCTTCGGCCACTACCGCAAGTTCCAGGAAGATCCGCACTGGAAGGATTACTTGCTGTTCAACGAGTACTACCATGGAGACACCGGGCAAGGCCTCGGAGCCAGTCATCAGACGGGCTGGACCGGAACGGTGGCCAACTTGATCGACGAGTGGCGTCGCTGATGCTTCGGAGACGCCTGATTTCCGCGGGAATTCTGTTCTTTTCCCTGATCACGGTGAGTGTGAGCGGCTATCGGCTCCTCGGCGGACCCTCCGTCACCTTTCTGCAAGCGCTCTACATGGCGGTTATCACGCTGGCCGGAGTTGGCTATGGAGAGATTGTTGAGACCGCTCACAATCCGGCTCTGCGGATCTTTAACATGGTCGTGGTGCTGTTCGGTGTGGCCGTAACCGTCTATGTGTTTTCCGTGGTGGCCGCCTTCCTGGTAGAAATCGAAGCGACAAATCCGTTTTGGAGACGCAGAATGCAGAAACGAATCAGCGCACTCAGGGGGCACTACATCGTCTGCGGCATTGGAGATACCGGACGCTATGTGACGGAGGAGATGCATCGAACCGGGACGCACTATGTGGTCGTTGACCTCCGCGAGGAGTCGATCAAGAAAGTGGGCGAGACCCACCCGGATATCTTTCGTGACATGCTGTACGTCGTCGGCGACGCCACCGAGGAGGAAACTCTAAGCCGAGCGGGCATCGAACATGCCAAGGGTCTGATTACCGCTCTTCCCCAGGATAAGGACAACCTGGTTGTGACCGTTGTCGCACATCAGGCATTCTCCGATCTGCGCATTGTCGCCCGCGCCTCTGACTTGAAGTTTGCCGACCGCATGTCACGGGCCGGCGCCCGAGCCACCGTTTCCCCAAGCCATATCGGTGGACTCAGAATGGCGAGTGAATTGATCCGGCCCCACGTAGTGGGATTTCTGGATCTCATGTTGAAGGAAGAGTCGCAAACCCTGCGGGTGGAGGACATCGAAATCGATCCGGATTCGCCCTGGGTGGGCAATCCCCTAAGCGAAATCGGGATTCAGTCCAAGCATAACCTCCTGGTGCTGGCGGCGAAGAGCGCGGGAGGAGCAGCAGGTCCCAAGTTGTGGGTGAATCCTCCGGATAAGCTGGTCATCCAAGCCGGCACCGCGATCATCGTGATGGGTGATGTTAAAGATATTCACAAGGCACGCCGCGAAGCCAGATCGGCTGGCATAACTGCTTGAAAACTGGGGCAAGACAGCTTAACATTGGCGCACTTGCTCGGGGTGCGACCCAGACCCTTCGTGACGATCCAGCAGGGAGTGGAGCCGAACGAAGCCCCGTCGGGTGACTGCGCCTGCTAGAGACGGTACTGATGTCAAGACTTATTTCGGAACACTCTTAGAAGCTCTCTATCGCTCCGACTATGGCCCCGACCGAAAGTTCATTAAGTTCATCGCAAGTACTCGAGATGGCCCACGTGTTGTTCATGGACATCGTGGGGTTCTCTTTGCTGCCGATGAGCGAGGAACGGCAGCTTCTGCGGGACCTTCAGAAAGTCGTCCTGGGCACGTCTGAAGTTGCTCGTGCCCAGAAAAAGAATTGGCTCATTTCGCTGCCCACCGGCGATGGCATGGCATTGGTCTTCTTTGGCGATGTGGAAGCCCCGGTGCGGTGCGCTTTGGAATTAAGCCGCACTCTGGCCACTGCGGCCCCTCAAATCAGACTGCGCATCGGAGTGCACACTGGGCCGGTCTATCGGGTCGCGGATATCAATTTCAACAGCAACGTAGCGGGAGGCGGAATCAATGTCGCCCAACGCGTAATGGACTGCGGGGATGAAGGACACATTCTGGTTTCCGCTACCGTGGCCGAGGTTCTCCGCGAGATTGGTAACTGGTCGGCCAGCTTGCACGATCTGGGTGAAGTACGGGTGAAGCATGGGCTAAAGCTTCGCATGTCGAACCTGTACGGTCAGGGATTCGGCAATCCGAAGACCCCGAAAAAGGTGAAACAAGACACTCCTCCTAAGGTAAAGGAAGACAGTCCGCCAAGGGTGATCGAAGATAGTCCGGGGAAGGTGAAAGAAAAGAGACTGGAGCGCGAAGGGGTGCCGGGACTGAACGCAACCGATCCGATGATCAATCGGGCGGTCGCGCACTACCGCATCCTGAGAAGGATGAGCGGTGCCGGCAAGTGCGGTGTTTACGAAGCTCAGGATCAGCGCCTCGGCCGCCGAGTCGCTTTGAAGTTTCTTCCCCAAGACCAGGCGTCCAGCGCGTCTTCCCTGGCGCGTTTTCAGCAAGAAGCGCGAGCCGCGTCATTATTGAACCACCCCAATATTTGCGCAGTGCACGATGCTGGCGACTTCGAGAACCGATACTTCATTGTGATGGAGCTTTTGGAAGGGGAGACGCTGAAACGCTTGATCGCCCGCAAGCGGCTGAGCCCGGACGAGATCGTGCAGCAGGGGGTACAGATCGCGGACGCTCTCAATTGTGTCCATTCGCAAGGCATCATCCACTGTGATATTAGACCCTCCAACATCTTCGTCACGGAGCCCAACCGGGTAAGAATCCTGGATTTTGGATTGGCGAGGTTCATTTCCGCCAAGCCCCTCCCTGCGGAAACGCGGGAAACGCTCACCTCTTCTTCAATTTCCCCTTCAATTCCAATGCCCCATCACTCCAGTCCGGACTTGCTCGGCCCCGGTCAGTGGGTTGGGACTGTTTCCTACATGTCGCCGGAGCAGGCGCGCGGTCAGCAATTGGATAATCGCACCGATCTGTTCTCCTTCGGCGTCGTGTTGTACGAGATGGCTACCGGAGTCCAGCCCTTTCGCGGTGATACCTCGGCCGTGATTTTTGACGCTATCCTCAATCGTGAACCGGTTTCACCCGCCAGCTTGAATCCGAAGCTGCCACCTGAACTGGACAGAATCATCTGCAAGGCGCTCAGCAAGGAACGCAGTTCGCGCCACCAGTCCGCGATGGAGATGCGCATGCTCCTGGAGCGGACTCTGGCAACTCCCAGAGTGGCAAACGTTCCAGTTCCCGCAAGCGCCCCAGCTCCCGCAAACGTCCCGATTCCCGCAAACACCCCAGCTCCCGCAATAGAGGGCAAAACGGCGAAGCCGGGCGAAGTTGCGCTTTTGTATAAACGAAATTCCCCGGCTGACGAGCAAGTTCTTAGGCTGCTTGAAGAAGAACTGCGAAGGATCGGCTATCCGGTTTTTGTCGACCGCCATTTACAGGTTGGGATGGAGTGGGCGCGGGAGATCGAACGCCGAGTCAGCAATGCTTACGCGGTGATCGTGCTGCTCTCCGCCACCGCGGTAAATAGCGAAATGCTGGCGCACGAGGTGCAGATTGCACATGATTCAGCGCAGAAAAACGGGAAACCGCGCATTCTACCCGTCCGGATCGATTTTGACGGCACCCTCCCGAGCCCCCTAGCCGCGATTCTGGACGGAATCCAGTACACGCAATGGAAGGGACCGCAGGACAATCAGTCCCTTATTGCCGAGATTATGGAATCGCTGGAGGGTTCTCAGAAAACCGCATCTCGTAAAATCTCGCTCGAAGCGGTTGGTGGAGCGGTACCAGTGGATTCGCGCTTCTACATCGTCCGCCCAACAGATGAAGAATTCCACCAGGCGCTCGCGAGGAAAGACAGCATTATTCTAGTTAAGGGTGCCCGTCAGATGGGCAAGAGTTCCCTGATGGCGCGCGGCTTGCAAGAAGCCCGCAAGACCGGGTCCAAGGTCATTCTCACCGACTTTCAGAAACTCAACGCCTCCCACCTGGAATCGGTGGAAAAGCTGTTCCTGGCGTTGGCGGAGTGGATTGCGGAGCAGCTTGACATCGATATTGTTCCGGCGGAAGTCTTCAACCCACGGCGCGGGCCGAGCATGAACTTCGAACGTTTTCTGAAGCGCGAGGTTCTAGGCAAGCTTTCCCAACCCCTGGTCTGGGGTATGGACGAAGTTGACCGTCTGTTTAGTTGCAGCTTCGGCAGTGAAGTGTTCGGGCTGTTCCGTTCGTGGCACAACGAGCGCTCCCTTGATCCCAGTGGGCCCTGGCAGAATCTCACCCTCGCGATTGCCTATGCGACCGAAGCCCATATGTTCATCACCGACATGAATCAGAGTCCTTTCAATGTCGGTACGCGCTTGGTTTTGGCCGATTTCACTCCTCCGCAAGTGGAGGAACTTAACAAACGGCATGGCTCTCCCTTGCGCGATAAGCGAGAATTGGATCAGTTCTACGATCTGGTGGGAGGGCAACCCTACTTGACGCGCCGCGGTCTCCACGAATTGGCCTCCCGTAATTTGGGTTTCCCCGATTTTGCGGCCCAAGCGGCCCGCGACGAAGGCCCCTTCGGAGATCATCTGAGGCGGCTGCTGGTTTCGCTTGCGGGAGATGCGGCTCTTTGCAACTCCGTGCGCGAGATGTTGTCGGGCCGGTACAACACACCGGTTGATCTGTTCTACCGATTGCGCAGCTCGGGTTTGGTGACTGGAGAGTCGGCGCGAGAAATGAAGCCTCGCTGCAAACTCTATGAGACGTATTTGGGTCGGCACTTGCTGTGACCAGAGCCGCGCGGGCTAGGGGATGTCCGAACTCTGTACAGCTTGTTCAGAGGATCCCGGATTGGATGACCCACTTGTCACCCTGTTTGATAAGTTTCGCCGAAAACGAACTGGAGGAACTCAGCGCTCCAGAACGGGTCAGCTTGCCCTTGACACTTGCGACGATGCCCTGAATTTCCGGCTCTTCCATTTCGAGTTTTAGCTTCGGCGAATCCGACGAACGGAAGGAATCCCGGTAAACTTTCCTGTAAGCCTCGGGACAGGAAGGCCAAAGAGTGACGATACTTTCGAGATCCTTCCGATTGTAGGCTTCTTCGTAACGGTGAAGCACACCGCGAACCGCTTCTTTGTCCTGGAGTTGGGATAGTTTCCCGCGAACTTGTTCCACATAGGGGCTGTTGGGATGCCGGGTCAAGAAGGCTTGTAACGATTCGCTGTTATCCGCCTTCAACGCCGACATGTAATCGGCTTGTTCATTCTGCAACCCGTCGACCAATCCATGTGCCTCATTCGCGTGCTGGCCCTGCGGGTGGGCCTGCAGAAAGGCATCCAGAGACGCGAGGTCCGTCCTGCTTACCTTCTTCCAATCGAGATCTTCGAGCTTGCTTCGGACTTGCGGTGCATTCTTGCTGTCGGCGTACTTTTGCAAGTACTGCTGCAGCTGGGACGCATCCGTCGAGTCAGCAACGGCAGCGTAGGCTGCCGCTTCGGCTGACGCGGAGTCAAGCTGCATCCTGCCCTCGATGCCGATCTTCTTACCGAGAGCGAACCCTTCCTGCGTGCGGACAGGCAGGTATCCCGCCTTCTCCAACTCGATGGCATGCAATCCAGGGCTGGCCTCGTGGGCAAATGTTCCGTCCGCTTGAACCTGACCTACCTCTCTGCCGTCCAATCGCACCGTCGCACCCGCCACTCCGCCGGTGACGAAAAACGAAGCGAGCACGATGACTTCGCGCTCTAGTTTGACACTAATCTGCGATTCCTGGTCCTTGAGCACATTGACCGGCACTTTCAGTGCTTGGAATCCCGGTTTTTCCAGTCGGATGTCATAAGCTGCGGGGGGAAGCGGAATGCGGAGGTCGCCGGAGTTGGAGGTTCGACCAAACTGAAAATTATCTACAAAGACGGTTACCTCAGGCTGCCCGGTGCGCAGCAGAATTCCGCCGATCTGACTCTGCTCACCTGCGACTGGGATACGCGACGAGGCCCAAAAAGCCGGCGGACTCGGGCTCTTGGAGGCAAACAGCGCTATGGTGTGCTCGGAATACAGGTTTACGAGCTCAATCGCCATCCCAAGCATTAGGAGCGCGAGAACGATGGCAAAGGCCCTCTTCAATCCGCGCTTGTACGCCACCCGTTGCCGACGCAGTTCCGCGCCGGGCATATTGGAAATCACCCAGTCGTGGTTGAACACCTCCTTATAAACACGGCTGCGAACTTTGAGTATGCCGTTATCGACCCGGGTAATTCCAGACAGTCGCAGCACGGAAATCAGGGGACTGGTTTCGTCGTCTTTAACCGCCTTGCCGTCGAGAATCTGCTCGTAGATCGTGAGCAAACCCGGGGTGTCCACCTCGCTGCGCAGCATGCGCTCGCGCACGAAGAGGAGATTGTCGTCTCGATCGCGTGCCCGGCTCGAGAGAAAAAGTTCCCGGCAAAGGCGGTCGACCGCAGAGACGTTGCGGACGGCGCTCTCTTGCGCCACGGCCTGGCAGAGACGCTGCGTGAGGTAAGGATGCCCGCCCGTCCAGTAGATGACGCGCCGCAGGATTGCCGAACCGGCGCCGTCGTCGGCTCCCAATCCTTGCACCAGCGGCATCGCTTCCTGCTCGGTGAAATCCGTGAGCTCAATTCTCCGTCCAATGTTGAACGGGGTAGTTCGCGTATCGCGAATCAAGTCCGAAGGAGTCGCCACCCCGAGCAGGCAGAACGTCAGCCGTTCTATCTCAGGATCGGAAGGCCGCCGGTTGAAACATTCGCGAATCCCGGCAAAGAATTCATCGGTCGAGAAAGGGAGACTGCGAACGGCGTCAATCTCGTCCACGAAGATGACGACCCGGCCTTCCCGAACCGGCAGGATCGCATCGGAGATCACCCGCATGAAGCGTCGCATGGGGCCGAGTTGCGGAAAGCGGCGCCAGCAATCTTCAACCTCGTCTTCCAGCCGAAATTGCTGCCCGGCGCGTTCTACAAGCCCGTTGTACCATTGCTCCGCCGTAAGATTCTGGCCCAGACTGGTCAGGTCAAGCACGGCGACCCGCGCGCCGTTTTCACGCAGGCGGGCCGCGGTTCGTACCATGAGCGAAGACTTGCCCATCTGGCGGGCCGTGAGCACATAGCAGATTTCTCCCGCCTGCAGCGACCGGTAGAGTGTTTGATCGGCCGCGCGTTCGATGTAGGAAAGCGCGTCGCCGCGAAGGGTTCCGCCTACAACGAAGAAACTGGCAGGTAGCGTCTCAGGCATGGGAGCTCAAATCAGATGGCGGCCCAGGTACTGCTCATAGAGTTGGCATCGCAGCTTCATCTCCCGGGCACTCTCGCCCGCCATGATGCCCGAACTTCGCAGACGGTAAAACGTGTCCGTGGACGAGGAATGCTGCCCGCAAATGACGCCGCGCACAATCTCGCACATCGCCGGGTCCTGGTTCAGGGAAACAAAAATTCTCCGCAAGTGGTCCCCGTACGGTCCCTCGTCGCGGGCCGCGCCTGCCGCGAACTCGATGAATGGGAGACCACGATCGGCCATCTGATGCAATCCGCGCTGCGTCAGGAACGGCTGTCCGCCAAGCAGCGAGAAAAAGCGCTCCAATTCATCATCGTCACGGAGCGGACAGCCGTAGCGCTGATTCAGTTGCCGTACCTGGTCCACTGTGAAGTCGGCCAGCACCAGTCGCGTACCCACGTTGAACGGCGATTGGTTCATGTCGGTGATGAACAGGTGTGCCTCGCTCGCATACGCAATGGCCAGAGACAGATTCTGCCAAGGTCCGGAAGGATCGAGCGAACGTTCATTGTGCCAGGAGCGAAACAGTCCAAAAACCTCGCTGCCAAAGTCGCAAGCGAAGAGGCGGTCCACCTCGTCCATTCCCCAGACCAGCCGGCCGTTGATCTTGCCGAGGATTTCGCGTCGCAGAAACCGCTCGAAATTCATGCTCGGCCCGCGGCGCGCATTCCAACTGTCTTCGGGAATCACATCCAAGTCCAGTTGTTCCGCAATGGCTTGCGCTAAACAAAGGAACAGGGTGTCCACCGATTGCAGGTGCGCTGAATTGAGCTTCTGGAAGTCAGTGAGCACGACTCGGGCTCCGGCTTTGCGTGCCTGTTGCAGCCCGCGCGCCATAAGCGAAGTCTTGCCCATCTGGCGAGCTCCCTTGAGCAGGACGATGCTGTCATTGCGAGCCACCGCCGAATAGAACTCCTGGTCGGTGGGACGGACGATGTAGAACTTGGAATCGAGCGGCAGCGCTCCTCCCACCGGTTCCAGGTTCGGCCTGCGACGAAACGCCTCCGGCGGAGCCTGGAGAGCTTTCGTCAGCTCCGCGACAATCTGGTCATTATCAGCAGGATCATTCCAGGAAGCGTAATTGAGCCCGTCGAGCGCGGAGTGCAGGGAGTCGGGAAATTCCGCCTGAAACTGAACTCGTACCGGCAAAAGGCGCGGCTTGCCGTTTTGACGCTCGGAAAACGAGTGCGCCAGCTGAACTTCGTACGAGAGCATTTCGCTTTGCACCGAGGATGCAGACAGCAACGCAACGACTGCGTCTGCGGAGCTGATCTTATTCTCGATCTCGCGCGCCCAGTCCACCCCAACCGCCAGGTGCCGGTCCACAAAGACGCGATAACCCTGGCCCGCCAACTTTTCATCCAGAGTCCGCATGATCTGTTCGTCGGGCTGAACATTACGCCGGTAAAGCAGGACCACCTGGAGTTCTTTCGCCTTCGCTTCAGGCTCGGGAGCCGGCACCGCTATGCTGGCGCTTGAGCGCGTGGCCAGGCGGCGCAATTCCGCTCCCACGTCGGCGGCTGACTGGTATCGCGTTTCGCGACGCTTGTCCAGCGCGCGATTGATGATGCGATCCACCTCCGGTGAGACGTGCGGGTTGACCCGCAAGGCGGGCGCTGGCGGGCGATTCAGGATCGAGTCGAACACCACTGCCGAAGTCTCTCCCCGGAAGGGAAGCACGCCAGTCGCCATTTCATAGAGCACCACTCCAAACGAGAAAAGATCCGTGCGATGATCCAGCAGTTCGCCGCGCGCCTGTTCCGGAGACATGTAGGAAACGGTGCCCATGAATTCTCCCGGCCCGGTGACGTCCTGCTGCGTGGGCTCATCATCGCCCGGAGCCCCAAGGGCAGTATGCTCACTGCGGTCGCGGCCAGTGAGCTTCGCGAGACCAAAATCGAGAATCTTGATCCGCTCTCGCTCGATGACGAACAGGTTGGCAGGTTTGATGTCCCGGTGGACAATACCGCGCTTGTGCGCCGCCTCCAGGCCGTCCGCGATCTGGATTCCAAAGGCAACCATCTGTTCTGCCGGCAGCAGGCCAGACAGAATAGCCTGCCGCAGATTCTTTCCTTCCAGAAGTTCCATCACGATAAAGTGGCGGCCCGCATGTTCGCCTACGTCATGGACGGTGCAGATATTGGGATGGTTCAACGAAGAAGCCGTACTGGCTTCCCGCTGAAATCGCTCGACCGCAGCCGGGCTCTTCGAGAACTTCTCGGACAGAAGTTTGATCGCAACGTGACGTCCGAGGCGTATGTCTTCCGCCTCGTACACGACTCCCATGCCTCCCCTACCTAGTTTGCGCACAATGCGATAGTGGGAAATCGTTTGGTTGATGATCTCGCCGCCGGACTCGTCTTTGTTATTCTGAGGCTGAACTGTCGCTGCCATAACGGTATCCCACAAATCTGGCGAGGCTGGCGCCGGGAGGGTATGCGAAAACGCGAGGCGCAATCCCGGCCTGCGGGTTGAACTCAATGCGTCCAACCTGCGAATCGGGACCTGTAGCCCAAGCCCACGCTCCCCCATCCGTGGGCGTACGCGGAACGAATTATGCCACATCCGTGGCGTCCGCCCAAGCAGGGAATCATCTCGGTACTCGGTCAGTTTATCGAAACTGACCCAGTACTATAATCTCGGAACCCGCCAGGCTTATCGAACGAATAAAAGCACCGCCGCAGAAAGATTTGTAAAGATTTGTTTGACAACGCCGCGTCCTTGGTCTAAAACTGGGGCCTCGCGCGGATTGCCAGCGCCGACGCTGACAATTTCCCTTCCCCACCCGCGATTCTCCGTTCCGCCAAACGGGCCCAGGCAAGGAGTGTGATGAGAAGAAGCATGAGAACTGCACGACTCGTCCCGGCAGTCTTGTTGTTTGGATTTCTTTTCCTGACACGGCCGGTCCCGGCGCAGTCCGTATACGGGCAGGTTTGGGGGCGTTTGACGACGGTCGCTGGCACACCCGTTTCCGGGGCATCTGTCAGCGTGACCTCCGCTCAGACCGGAGCGCGCGCCCGGACGAAGACCGACGCGGGAGGATATTTCACCATCAGCAATCTGGCGTCCGATCTGTACCAGATTGACGTACAGGCTGATGGCTTCAAGCGCGTGCAAGCCACAGTTGCGGTCAACGCGGATTCGACAACGACCGTCGATTCGACCCTGCAGCCTGGCGATCCGAATGTGGTCGCGGCTTCGACCCCGGCCAGCGGCAGTGCGCTGAAACTGGACCGAACCGATGTCTCGACCCTGTTTGACACCCGGACCGTCGAAGACCTTCCCCTCCTGGACCGCAATGTGACTAACCTGCAGTTGCTAGTACCCGGAGCGGCGAGTGGCCAGCTCTCCATCCCTGCCAATCAGAATCCCCAAGGTGGACAGCCGGTCAACATTAACGGGCAGCATTTCAGCGGCAGCGCGTTCCAAATCGACGGCACCGAAGATCGCGATCCGCTGGAAGGCATCGTGGTCATCAACCCCACCCTGGATTCCGTGGGCGAGATGAAGGTCACGACCCAGGGCTACAACGCCGAATTCGGACAGGCGACGGCGGGTGTGGTGACTATCCAAACCAGGAGCGGAAGCAATGCTTGGCACGGAGATGCATTCGGGTTTCGGCGTACAGGGTTTGGACAATCGGAAGACCCGTTTGATCCGGCGGGCGTTCCTCCCAGCAAATACAACATATTTGGTGGTTCGTTCGGTGGGCCGATCGCAAAGAACAAGTTGTTTATCTTCGGCGACTACCAGGGGACCCGCACATCTCAGGGTGCGAACGTGTTGCTAAGTGTGCCACCGGCGGACGTCCGCAAGAACTGCGGCCCCAATGCTGGAGCCGGTGTGCCCTGCGATTTGTCCGACTACAGCAAGTTCATAGACAGTAATTGCCCCGCCAAATCTGGCCTGACCAATTGCCTGATCGATGCCGAGGGTAGCCCGTTTCCGAACTACCAAATCCCAAACAACTCAAACAACGGGAACCCGGATGCTGACCATTACGTTTCAAGCCAGGGGGCCGCACTCATCGCGCTTCTGCCCCCACCCAACCACACTCCCGCACTGACAGATACAACCTGCACCCCCAATAGTGGGCAGGAGGCCGTTTGCGACAACTATCTGGCGTCGGGCCGGGAAGTATTCAGTGGCAACCAAGCCGACGTTCGGACTGACTACAACGCAAGCGCGCGTCTCCGGTTGTTCGGCCGCTACAGTTTCGGCGAATTCTACGACAATGGAACGCCTGCGTTTGGCCCGCAAGCGGGCGGGATTGGCGCCAACCCTGCCGAATTCGGGGGAGTGGCCCGCACCCGGAACCAGGGCATTTCATCGGGGTTCACTTACACGCTCAGCCCGAAAATGCTTACCGATTTCCGATTTGGCTACTTCCGTTACCGGCTGAACGTCGATGCTCAGGATTACGGGCAGACTCCCGCGCTCGGGATACCGGGAATTTTTGGCACCGGCGATCCCTTTGCCACCGGCCTGCCTGATTTCCAAGTCCCCGCACAACAGACTACTGCTTATGGGCTTTCCTCTGGAAGCACAGGCGATTATCTTCGCCTTGGCTATTCGCTCGGTGCCAATGCTTGCAGTTGTCCTTTGCGCGAGCGGGAACAGCAGTTTCAGTTTGCCAACAACTGGACCCGGATCTCCGGCCAGCACATTATCAAATGGGGGGCGGATCTTCGCTATTTGCAGAACTACCGCTTGGAGAGCGACCAGCCGACGACCGGATACTTCGTTTTTTCTCCCAGCACAACCGGATTGGGCTTGGCGACTCTTCTGATAGGAGACGTCTCGACGTTTGAGAGAAATTTCAGCTCCCCGTCTGTAACCGATGCTGGCGAGGACCAGAAAAGGTTCGGCTTCTATGGGCAGGATACTTGGCGGGTCAACGCGCGCCTCACCCTGAACTACGGCTTGCGATGGGAGATCTACTTTCCTCAGAC